>Ga0209100_1000102_pt1 | contig 105743 bp, 96 predicted proteins | sample lystaG_FD_185480 | JGI IMG/M metagenome (GOLD analysis project Ga0209100, IMG submission 185480) | Glacier valley bacterial and archeal communities from Borup Fiord, Nunavut, Canada, to study Microbial Dark Matter (Phase II) -... | ecosystem: Environmental > Aquatic > Freshwater > Ice > Glacier...
ATACCCAAAGAACAAACCCGCCTAGATGGCGGGTTTTCTTATTGAACAATTCATTTGCATAATAGAAAATACTATCCAACGAACACTTATCGCGCTTAGGTTGCCTAATTTATCTCAGCGCGCTTCACTTTTTGGGAGTTTTCCCCCACTCACTCCCCCAGCCCCTCTCTCGCCCCGCCGGGCGAAAGAGGGGAGCCTCATTTGGCCGCGTTTTTAAAGGGGATGAGTTCCTCTTTGAGGGCAACAATTGGTGCGAGCTAAAAACGAATATCAACGATAACTTTCGTATTGCAATGAACGACAACGCAAATGAGCGCGTGTACTTAACCCCTTAAAACACACGGCCAAATGTGGCAGTTAGCCCCCCTTTCCGCCCCGGCGGGGGTGGAAAGGGGTTGGGGGATAGGGGGGGAATACAGCATAGAAAAAACAACAGCATTGAAGCGCAGATAACAGAACCAAATCAACAAATGCCTAACTTTGAACCCCAAGCCGCCTACGAACACAACGGCCAGCTCGTCAGCCCCGAAGCGTTCTACAAAATCGCCTGCGACCCGCGCCGCAGCGTCGCAGTTGAAGCCTGCGCCGGTGCCGGCAAAACCTGGATGCTGGTGTCGCGCATCGTGCGGGCGCTGCTGGACGGCGTGGACGCCAAGGACGGGCAGTTGCGGGTGCAGCCGCATGAGATTCTGGCCATCACTTTCACCAAACGGGCGGCCAGCGAGATGCGGGAGCGGCTGTACAAATGGCTGGCCGACTTTGCCGCAGCCGACCCCGAGACGCTGGTCAAAGAGCTGCGGGATCGCGGTGTTTTGATTCAAAACGACCTCCAGCCCCCGTCTATCCTGCCTGAACAGCTATCAAATCTATATCAAAGCATTCTCGCCAGTGGGCGGCAAGTGCAGGTGCGCACCTTTCACAGCTGGTTTGCTGCCCTGCTGCGCACCGCGCCGCTGGCGGTTCTGCAGCAAATGGCGTTGCCCGCCAACTACGAGTTGCTGGAGGACGATGCCCCGGCCAAGGCGCTGGTGTGGCGGCGTTTTTATGCAACCTTGGTGGCGGACGCGGCGCTGAAAGCCGACTTTGAAGCGGTGGTCTTTGAGCATGGCCGCTCGCAGACCGAAAAAGCCCTGCAGACCGCGCTGGACAAGCGCACCGAATTCGCCCTGGCCGATGCCCAGGGCGTGGTGGCCGACTCGGTGCAGCACTTCTGTGACCAGTACCCCGACTTTGCCTGGCTGGAGGCGCCGGATGACTTTCTGCGGGCCACCCCGCTGCGCTGGCAAACCCTGCTCGACGCGGCCAAAGCGCTGGGCGGCGCCAGTGCCAAAACATTTGCCGCCAAAGGCGTGGAGCTGGAAATGGCGCTCACCAGCGGCGACATCGCCGCCGTGTTCGCCGCCTTGCTGACCGCCACCGGCACGCCGCGCAAGTTTGGCGAGAAGATTGCTGGCATCGAGTGGGTGCGCGAGGCGCAAGACCTGGTGCTGCGCGTGGTGGCCGCGCGCCTGCAGCACGCGGCCTGGACCTACCAGCAACGCATGGCGCGCCTGACCCGTGTCCTGCTCAAAGAGTTCTCCGCCCTGAAATGCCAGCACGGCTGGGTCGACATGAACGACGTCGAGCGCGCCGCCTTGGTCATGCTGGGCGACCCCGTGTTGTCGGGCTGGGTGCAGGAACGATTGGATGCCCGCATCAAGCACCTGCTGATCGACGAGTTTCAGGACACCAACCCGCTGCAATGGCAGGCGCTGCGTTCCTGGCTAAGCGGCTACGCGGGTTCGGGCGGTGGATCGAGCGGCGGCGAAGGGGCGACGGCACCCAGCGTGTTCATCGTTGGCGACCCGAAGCAAAGCATTTACCGTTTTCGTCGCGCTGAGCCGCAGGTGTTCAAGGCGGCCAAAGAATTTGTGCGTGACGGCCTGGGCGGCGACCTGCTCAGCTGCGACCACACCCGGCGCAACGCCACCGGCGTGATTGACTGCGTCAACGCCGCCATGGGCGAGGCGGCGCAGGCTGATGGCTACGACGGCTTTCGCCCGCACACCACCAGTTCGGCCGAGGCGGGCGAGGTCTGCAAACTGCCGTCCATCCCCCGCTCGGCGCGCCCGGCCGGTGCGGCGGACGCTGACGCGTGGCGCGACAGCCTCACCACACCGCGCGAAATCCCTGAAGAAACCCTGCGCACCCTGGAGGCACGTCAAGCGGCGCACTGGATTGCACTGCAACTCCTTCGTGCCAAGCTGCAACCGTCCGATGTCATGGTGCTGTCGCGCAAACGCGCCGGGCTGATGCCCTTGCAGGACGAGCTGCGCAAGCTGCACATCGCTGCCCAGATTGGCGAAAAAACCGAGCTCATCGACTGCTGCGAAGTGAAAGATATCGTTGCCTTGCTCGATGTGCTGGTGTCGCCGCAGCACGACCTGTCGCTGGCGCGGGTGCTCAAGTCGCCCTTGTTTGGCCTGGGCGATGACGCCCTGGTGCAGCTGGCGCTGCTGCAACGCGAATCGAATCAGCCGTGGTTCGAGTTGCTACAAAAAACAGAGCTACTCGCGCACGATGGACGGGGGCTAGCGGTCGTTTTGATGCAATGGAAACGCTGGCTCGACCAGCTGCCGCCGCACGACGCCTTGCAGGCCATTTACAGCCAGGGCGACGTGCTGGCCCGCTTTGCGGCGGCAGCGCCCGCCAACCAGCGGGAGGCGGTGCTGGCCAATCTGCGGGCGCTGCTCGGCGTGTCGCTGCAACTGGGCGGCGGGCGGTACGCCACGCCGTATGCCTTTGTGCGCGCCCTCAAAGCCGGCGGTGTGCTGGCGCCGGCCGCCGTTAATCCGCTGGCGGTCCGTCTGCTCACCATTCACGGTGCCAAGGGTCTGGAGGCCCAGGCCGTGCTGTTGCTCGACACCGACACCCCGGAACGCAACGCCGACACCATGGGCGTGCTGGTGGACTGGCCGGGCGAGGCCGAGTGGCCGAACAAGTTTGTCTTTCTGGCCAGCGAGAGCAATCCGCCCGCCTGTGCCGTACCGACGCTCGACGCTGAACGGGTGGAGCGCCAGCGCGAAGAACTCAACGCCTTGTACGTCGCCCTGACACGCGCCCGCCACACGCTGGCGATCTCCAGCATCGAGCCGTACCGGGCGGCCGAGCGCAGCTGGTGGCAGCGCCTCGCCACCCTGGCGACGGCGGTCACGCCCGATCCGTCACCCGTGCCGGTGGTGGCCGCGGTCACGGCGGCTTCCAGTGTTTTTTATATAAAAGAACTGCCGCTAGCCCCCGTAGAATCTACGCAAGCAGCTATAAAAAAAGAAGCAAAAGAGGGCCAGAGTGACGCGGCGGAGGAAGAAGAAGACTCGCCCACGGCGCGCCTCGGTAAAGCCATGCACCGCCTGCTGGAGTGGGGCGAAGTCTCTGCCGGCAACACGGCGGCCGCGGTGCGTGAATTTGAGCTCAGCCCGGCGCAGGGTGGGCAGGCCGCCGCCATGGCTGAGCGCATTTTGCAGGGCGAGGGCGCCTGGGCTTGGGATCCGGCGGTGGTCGGCTGGCAGGGCAACGAAGTCGAACTGATGGTCCAGGGCGAGTCGCTGCGGCTGGACCGGCTGGTGCAGCGCAAAGACGCCGACAATGCAGGCCATTGGTGGGTGCTGGATTACAAGTCGGCCCACGCGCCGCAAAACCAGCCCGAACTGGTGGCGCAATTGCGCGCCTACCGTGCCGCCGTGCAGGTCATTTACCCGGACGAGGTGGTCAAAGCGGCGTTTTTGACCGCGCAAGGGGCCTTGGTCGAAATTTAATTTGTAATTCCCGCGCAGGCGGGAATCCAGTTTTTGAGAGTGAATAAAAGTGAAGAGTGATTCGATGAAAAAAGTGATTGTGGTCGGTGGTGGTCCCGCCGGTTTGATGGCTGCCGACGTGTTGTCGGCCGCTGGCGTGGAAGTGCATGTGTATGACGCCATGCCGTCGGTGGGTCGCAAGTTTTTGCTGGCCGGCAAAGGGGGCTTGAACCTGACGCATTCGGAGCCGGTGGATATTTTTGCCTCGCGCTTTGGCGCCCGGCGTGCCCAGATCGAGGCCTTGCTGCAGGGTTTTGACAACCAACAAGTGCGCGAATGGGCCAAGACGCTGGGGATCGAGACTTTTGTTGGCACCTCGGGCCGGGTCTTTCCGGCGGACCTGAAGGCGGCGCCGTTGCTGCGCGCCTGGCTGTTTCGTTTGCGCCATCCGGCCGTTGGGCCGAGCGTGCAGTTTCACATGCGCCATCGCTGGACCGGCTGGAGCGCGGACAGCAGCGAAGGCACGCATTTAAGTTTCGACACGCCGCAAGGTCCGGTGCAGGCACAAGCCGACGCCGTGGTGCTGGCGCTGGGCGGCGGCAGCTGGGCGCGGCTCGGTTCCAACGGCGCCTGGGTGCCATGGCTGCAGGCGCGCGGCGTGGCGGTGGCGCCGCTGCTGCCGACCAACTGCGGTTTTGATGCCAAGGGCGGCTGGAGTGAGCACTTTGCCAGCCGCTTTGCCGGCCAGCCCTTCAAGACGGTGGCGATTCATTTCACGAGCTCCCAGGGTGTCAGTTTTCAGCGCAAAGGCGAGTTTGTCGCCACCGCCACCGGGCTGGAAGGCAGCCTGATTTACGCCGCCTCCAGCCTGCTGCGCGACGACATCATCCGCCAGGGGCAGGTCATCCTTCATCTTGATCTGCTGCCTGATATGTCGGCAGAAAAGGTGCTGGCCGAAGTGCGTCACCCCCGCGGTTCGCGCTCGCTCTCCAGCCACCTGAAAAGCCGTTTGCATATCGACGGCATCAAGGCCGCCATGCTGCATGAGTTGCTGAGCAAAGAGCAGATGAATGACCCGGTCGCACTGGCCGCCGCCATCAAGGCCCTGCCCATCACGCTGGTCGCTGCCCGCCCGATGGACGAAGCCATCAGCACCGCCGGGGGTGTGTTGTTTGAGGCGGTCGATCAGCATCTGATGCTGGAGCAGTTGCCCGGCGTGTTCTGCGCCGGCGAGATGCTGGACTGGGAAGCACCGACCGGCGGTTATTTGCTGACGGCTTGTTTTGCCAGCGGCAAAAAGGCAGGCGAAGGCGCTTTAAGCTATTTAAGCCGCTAGCCCTTGCTGGATGGTCGGTAGTAGCTATTAATACGATAGCTACTCTCGGACGTAGGGGGCCGAACCTGGGCTCGGCACTGGCTTTGCAACAAACAAATGCCAGTCCGTTGACCGGGACGCCATGCCCTGTTGTCTATTGTTAATTGGCAGAATGAAGTTAGGATTTCTCCTGTTGTGCAACAGGAGGAACACCTATGCCACGCTTGACGTCTCATCGGCCCCATTCGCCTCAGCGACTGGAGGACCTTCCCTATATTGGCAAAGCGATTGCGGCCGACCTGCGGCGGGTCGGCATTCAGCAGCCCGCACAACTGGCCAAGCTCGACCCTCTTGAGACCTACGGCCAACTGTCGCAAGTGATGGGTCAGCGGCAAGACCCGTGTGTGCTTTACACCCTGCTGTCGGTGCAGCATTTCTTTGAAACCGATGAGGTGCGGCCGTGGTGGCACTTCACCGCACGGGGCAAAGAATTGCTCCATTCAAAAAAATAATCAGCGGACAAAGATCAACCCACCGATTTCAGATTTCAAACGCTCGGTGTGCGTTTTCGTATGGACAGTTTGCTGCGATGGTCGTTACATTTCGAATCGGTATCGTCACGTTACGCGCTTAAAGTTTCAGTCTGACTTGCTTCCTGAGTCTGATTACAAAGTTCTGCCATCAACGCAATGCCCTGTACATTCTTTATTCGTATGCTGAAGGACCCGCGCACAACGGGTGCCTTGGTTCCTTCGTCCGCCCGACTGGCGCGCGAACTCGCCCATTTGGCCAAGGACGCCGAGCACGTCCTTGAACTTGGCGCAGGCACGGGTGCCGTGACGCAGGCCCTCTCCCAAGTGGTCAATGTTGAAAAGCTTCAAGTGGTTGAGCTGCAAAAAAACCTGGCGGCTTCGTTAACAGAGAAGTATCCGGATTTAATGGTTTTGCAGGCAGCAGCGCACCATGCCCTCGACAACTATCCGCAACACAGTTCGGTGGCGATCGTTTCAAGCCTGCCTTTTCGGTCGCTGCCGCCGGCCATCAAAACCTTGACGATCAATAGCCTGCTGGAATTTCTGGACGTATCACCTAAGTCTCTGCTTATTCAGTACACCTACGGCTTGGGCGCGCCATTTGCCGTGCCTGCAGATTTCAAGTGGCAGCAAGTCAAATGGATATTTGCCAACTTTCCCCCGGCGTGCATTTGGGTTCTTTCAAAAACGGCGGATATGCCCATCGTGGGCCCAGTGCCGTCTCTTCATCTCAGTTCAGTTGCCCGACTCGGAGGGACGAAAGAATCGAAAGAGTCGATGTAAGTTTTGTCTTCTTCTCGTAACGTTCAGCGGGGCTGTTTTGAAGGTGCCCACGAACGCCAAGCGTCACGATGGCATGGCAAAACCAGGCGCTTGCGCATAGAAAACCTCAAACTGATGCAGCGACTCCTTGACGGTCAGCAGGGCGGCCTGAAGCGCATCGAACAGGACCGGCAGCTCATCTGTATGGCCGCCCCTCATGGCCTCCTCGGTGGCAATGGCCAGGCGGGTTAGTTCCCTGGCCTGTAAAAAACTGGCCACGCCACTTAGCCCATGCAGCAGACTGATGGCGGCTTCCCGGTCGTCTACTTGGCACAGACGGCGGGCTTCATCGATATCGCCACCGTGCTGCACCATGAATTTGCGCAAGATCGCCCCATATTTTTTCTCATCCCCGCCAAAAGCCTTCAGGGCTGCGGCAATGTCCAGTCCGGCCAGCTTGAGGGCGCCGGACCTGGCTTGCCGTGCCGGGTTTTGTCTTTCTGTTGAATGTTGCACAACCTCGCGGCGTTCCTCGACCAGCAGGTCCAGCAAATCTTCCACATTCAGTGGTTTGACAATATGCCCCACCATGCCTGCCAACCGGGACTTCTCGCGGTCTTGCGGTCGGGCAAAGGCCGTAACCGCAATGATGGGTAAATCAAGTCGCCCCAACTCCTCGCGGATGATTCGGGTGGCGGTGTAGCCGTCCATCGCGGGCATCTGGATATCCATCAGCACCGCATCAAAATGCGCCGTCTCCAAACGCAGTGCCGCCACTGCGGCGACTCCGTCTCCGACCATGACCACCTCGGCCCCGGCGCGGGTGAGAATCTGCCCAATCACTTCCTGATTGAGTTCGTTGTCTTCCGCCACCAACAGGCGCATACCGGACAGCCGCCGGTCGCTTTTACCCAGCAGCGGCAGGACTTCAGCGAAGTCGCCGGTGTAGGCCCTTATGACCGCTTCGAGCAGGCTGCTCGGTAGCAGGGGCTTGGCGGCGATACCGTCGAGGTTGAGGTCATCACTGGCCGCCACGGCCAGCTCCAATTCAGAAATGGACACCATCAAGACCACCAGTGGCAGGCCGATGCCTGGCGTGGCATAGGCCTGGCGGAGCATCTCTAGGCCATCCATGCCCGGCATACGCCAGTCAAGCAACAGCAGGTCGTAATCGCAGTCTGCGGCGGCACTGCGATGCAGTTCATTCAGCCCCGCGGCACCCGAGTCGACAGCGCTTGCCTGCCAGCCGAAAGCGGTGCAGGTTTGCGTCAACAGGTCACGGGCCAACGGATGGTCATCAACAATCAGCACGTTCAGGGCCGATGGGAGACCTTCTGATGCTGCCTGGAGTGTGTTGTGCCCCAGAGTCAATGGCACTTCAAGTCGAAACTCGCTGCCCAGGCCCACGGTGCTGTCGACCCCGATCTGCCCACCCATCAGGGTGGCGAGTCGGGTGCTGATGGTCAGACCCAGGCCGGAGCCGCCGTACAGGCGGCTGGTTGACGCATCGGCTTGAGTGAAACCGTCAAAAATGAGTCCGAGTTGTTCAGGTGCGATGCCAATGCCGGTATCGCGGACGGTGAACTGCAGCGTCACCCGGGCATCTTCCGACGCATCTTTTCGGGTGAGGCGGCGCACGGAAACCACAATCACGCCCGTACTTGTAAATTTGACCGCATTGCTGGTCAGATTCAGCAGTATTTGCTGCAAGCGCAGGGCGTCGCCCATCAGTGCGTCGGGAATGTCGGGCCCTACGTCAAACAAGGCTTCAATGGGTTTATTGCCCAGGCCGACGCCGAGCACTGCCGCGATGGTGCTCAGGAGTGTATTCAGGGAAAACGGGGCCTGTTCCAGTCTCAGTTCTGCGGCCTCAATCTTGGAGAAATCAAGGATGTCATCAATCAAGGCCCGCAGGGCCTGCGCCGACAACTGAATCTTGTCGGCATAGTCGCGCTGGTGACGGTTCAGGGTCGAGTCGGCCAGCAGCCCGGTCAGTCCGACGACGGCATTGAGCGGGGTCCGCAGCTCATGGCTCATGGTGGCCAGGAAGGCGCCCTTGGCGAGATTGGCGGCCTCGGCATCACACGCCTTGGCCATCAGCGCCGTGTTGAGCGCGTCAATCTCATGGGTGCGTTGCATGACCAGTTCTTCCAGCTGCTGCTGGTGTAGCTCCAGTTGGCTGCGGGCTCGCAATGACTGCAGGCCGAAAGCCATGTCACTGGCCAGCTCTTCCAGTAGTTTTACTTCATGCTCGCCAAAGGCTTGATGTTCTTCTGAAAAGACCTTCAAGACCCCCCAGACTTGCTCATTAACAGTGAGGGGCAGCGACACGCTCGAATGGCAGCCTCGTTGCTGTGTGGCTTCGCGCCAGGGTGCCATCTGTGGAGCGCTCCAGCAGTCCAGGTTGACCTGGCTGGAGCCCGTCTGAATGGCGGTGCCGACGGGGCCACGACCGATCGCTTGCTCGACATCCCAGGAAACTTGAATGTTCTCCATATAACCCGTTTCGTCACCGAATGTCGCAACCGGACGGACGGTTTTGGCCGCATCCTGTTCTGCCATGCCGACCCAGGCCATCAGGTAGCCGCCGTTATTGACCAACAGGCGACACAACTCTTCGAGCAGTTGGTTTTCGTTTCGGGCATGGACAACTGCGATGTTGCAATCACTGAGCAAACGCAAGGCGCGGTTGAGGCGATGTTGTTCATTCTCGGCGCCCACGAGCTCGGCCGTGCGTTGGACCACTCGCTCTTCGAGATGATCCCGGTACTGTTGCAGGCTGAGTTCGATCTGCCTGCGCTTGGTGATATCGATGGTGATGCCGCGGTAGCGGACCACTTGGCCATCTTCTTCCGGCATGGGCTGGGCGCGGCTCATCAGCCAGCGGGGGGCCACGTCTGGCGGTAAATTGACTTGCCATTCGACCTCAATGGCAGCCTGCTGAGACAACGCGGCCTCGGCGATTTGTTCCAAGCGGGTCAAGTCACCGGGTAACACTGTCTGCCGCCAGGTCTCGTAGCTCACGGGCCCATCCTGTGGGGTCAATCCGTTGAGCGCCCAGACTTCATTCGACCAAAGAGTTTCGCCGGTTTTAATATTCCATTCAAAGCTGCCGGCGTCTGCGCCTTTCAAGGCCATCTGCAGTCGTGCTTCGCTCTCGCGGAGTCGGATTTCAAGGTGCCGTTGCGCTGTGATGTCTTTCACCGCGCCGTGCATCGACTTGGGCGTCCCGGCTTCGTCAAAAAGGAACTCTCCCGTCTGCACCACCAAACGTTCACTGCCGTCTGCCCAGACAAGCCGGTATTCGATTTGCCAGGCACGTTTATCGGACAGCGCCTGCTTGGTCATGTGGATGACGCGTTGGCGGTCCTGCGGGTGCACCCGTGCGAAGAAGACCTCCGGGCTGAGCACGGGGATGTCCTGCGGCCTGTAATCGAGCAGTCGGAACATTTCCCGCGACCAGGTGGCTGGATTAAGGTTGAAGTTTTCGAGGTCGATCAGCTCCATCGACCAAGCGCCGAGCTGGGCAATGTGTGTGGCCTGGTCCAGCATCAACTGGCTGCGTACAAGGTGTTCACGCGCTACCTTGCTGTCAGCGAGGGCCGTGGTCAATTCAGCGGTGCGAGTCGCGATGAGTTGTTTGAGGGTCTTGTGGTGTTGCTCGAGTGCATCCTCCGCCAACTTGCGCGCGGTGATGTCCCTTGATAGCACGATAAAACGACGCTCGTCACCCGGTTCGGTTGCTTTGCGGGCAATTGACAGTTCAAACCACAGTTCGCCCTGCGCCAGGGCCAGTTCGAACTGTTTGCCCGTTGAATAGTCCTGTTCATTGGCTTCCTGCACGGCCGCCATCACGACTTTTGCTGCATCGGCTGGAAGCACGTCCGATACGAGTTGACCAATCAGGTCTTGCGGCGGGGCAGCCAGTAATTCGGTGCGCGGACTATGAAAGTCATGGTAGCGGCCGTCTAGACTGAGTTCAAACATCAAATCGGGAATAGCGTCCAGCGTGGCCTGCATCTGGATCTTGCTCAGACGCGATTCTTTGTCGGCTTGTTTGCGTTCCGTGATGTCGGTGCCGATCAATAAGTAGCCGATGATGGCGTCCTGCGCATCACGCAAGGCCGTGACCGAGACCACTGCCGGTAAACGACGGCCATCCTTGCGAATGTAGGTCAGTTCGTAGATGTCTTCAATGCCGCGGGAGGCCTTGAACACCAGCGCTTCAAAGCCCGGTGTGATGGGGGTTCCAAGTTCGAGGCTCAAGGCCGTGGCCCGCACCATCAGCTCATGGGGGGCGGAAATATCAGTCAGATTGAGCTTGCTCATCACATCGGCAGCTTCGTAGCCCAGCATGTGCTGCGCACCGACGTTGAAAATCTGAATCACGCCTTCCAAGTCAGTGGCAATACTTGAAATATGAGTGCAGTTGAAAATCGCACTCTGCAGGGCTCCTGCCGTGAGCAGCGCCGCGTCCGTCGGTGGTGTGACAGGCAATGAAAGAAATTTAGACTGATTGAACACGGAGGCTGACACCTTGGTCAGGAACGTGAGCTGCCGTAATACGGATTTGTCGCTCACGCAAGGGTTGCAAGGCGTGTTCTGGGCCTCAAAGTCCTGCAACCAGGGTCAAGGGTTAGCGGGCTAGTCTGGATTTATATCAGAGCTGCACCTCAAACTGCTGACAGCTTGGTTTTGAGTCAGCGACAACCGGTGTTGGTATGTGTTCTGCAGGTGATAAATATCAACGGTGCTTCCTTGAGATGAATAGAAAATTCTGCCTTGCGCGATGGCCCCGAAGCCCGCAGTGGCGATTTAATTCTATTAATTAAGCCAATAAAAAATAAAGCAGAGGAGCAACACATATGACAAAAATAACAAATCTTCAAGCAAAAGAAACAGGTGTCAAAGGACATTTCTACTGTGGCTATGACACCATTTCAAGACGGATTCGCTTTACGGTTGAAGCGACCTCCGAGGACGAGGCCCAACAGTGCATGGTGAGCGTCGCGCCGCTTATTGGCATCAAAAAAGATGAAAAGTTCTTCTTCGTTGTGTTGGAAGAAGTTCCGCAAGGCGTTCCAACGTTCTTGAAATGGTTTTTTGAATTGGGAAAAGCTGACCGCAGTGCGGAAATTCAGCTTCAGCCGGCATAAAAAATTCAACCGGTTTGCGGTATCTGCGAATGGCAGCGGTGAATTGGTCGTACGGCCACGGTGCCGGCCAGGAAAGCTGACCGTCAATCCTGCATTTGAAGTTATCACTGGGTTGGGGCTTAGACTTGGTTCAATTTTTACCACCGAGCACCCAACATGGCAGGCCCTACGACAGAATTTTGGCAAGAACGTTTTGAGAAAAAGGAAACCGGCTGGGACCGGGGCAGTCCAAGCCCCCAGTTATTGGCATGGCTGGACAGTGGTGAACTGCAGCCCTGTCGCATCGCTGTACCCGGCTGCGGCACCGGCTGGGAAGTCGTTGAATTGGCCAAGCGCGGCTTTGACGTCATCGGCATTGACTACACCGCCGCCGCTGTGCAAAAGACGCGAGCGCTGGTCGATGCCCAAGGCCTCACGGCGGAGGTCATCCAAGCGGATGTTCTGAACTACCAGCCGGATAGAAAGTTTGACGCGGTCTACGAGCAAACGTGCCTGTGTGCCATTCACCCCGAGCACTGGCTGGCGTACTCGCAGCAATTGGTGAAGTGGCTCAAGCCCGAGGGCAGTTTGTGGGTGATGTTCATGCAGATGCTTCGCCCGGCTGCCAGTGAAGAGGGCGTGATCCATGGTCCGCCGTATCACTGCGACATCAATGCGATGCGGGCTTTATTTTCGGAGAAGGCATGGATCTGGCCCAAGCCGCCCTATGCCAAGGTGGCCCATCCCAATCTTTCGCATGAATTGGCGCTGCGCTTGATTCGGCGATAAACCAATTTGCGGCATAAAAAGGGGCGCAAGCTAGACCGGTTTACGATGCCGCATGGATGAATTGAAAAATCTTGAATCCCTTGGGCTTGTCTTGCCCGTCAGTCGGCATGAAAATTCATAATAATTTGGGCCTGACAGCTATTGCTGTGTCGCTTTTTCTCGTTCTTGGCGGATGCAGCACGACGCCCTCAATCCGCGTTGGCCCTGCTTCCATTGAAACCAGGGAAGTGTCATCAAGCGTCTCTCAAGAGCAGGCTGATGACATCACCATTTACGCTGTCGGACTGGTTGGAACGCCGTATCGCTACGGGGGCAATACGCCGGACTCGGGCTTTGACTGCAGTGGCTTGATTGGCCATGTCTACCAATCAAGGGCAGGCGTTGCGCCACCTCGTACTGTTTCAAGGCTGCAAAGTTGGGGTCAACCGATAGCGAGTGACAGCATCCGTTCGGGGGATCTGGTTCTCTTTGCCCAAAATGATGTGGCCACCCATGCGGGAATCTATGTTGGGGATGGCCGTTTTGTTCACGCGCCGTCTACGGGCGGGGAAGTCCGGCTTGACCGCTTGAGTTCAAAGTATTGGTCATCCAGGCTACTGGCTTTCCGCAGGCCTTGAAGCCGGGGGAGTCAGTGTTTATGCCAGGGCTGGCTGATGCCCAGCGCCGATGGCGCTAGAGCTCGTCGTTGAACGCGCTCTGGACGGGCGCCGTTTTTCGAAACACGACTTCTCCTGTGGGGACGTGAACGACCCGAATTTCCTGCCCCACTGGGTTGGTGAAGCTTTTTGCGGCTACGACAACGGCCAGAGCACGGTCTACGATGAGTAGAAACTTGGAGGCGACCAATCCCTGCAATAGGGGGCCCACGATGGGATACGAACTTTCTACGCGGTATGCAGCCGATGACATGTTGACTCTCTTAGCTGCTTTGTCAGCTGGTTGTTATGTGCTTGAGCTTATCTTGATGTCATGACAGCAATGTGTCAGCTTTCTGGGTTTTAAAACTTCGGGCCTGAATCAGCCACGGCGGGGGAAGTGTCAAAATCGAAAAAACTTTAGCTGTTCCATGTCCAAACCGATCCAACTTGCCCCATCCTCCAAACCCGTATTAATCGCATCATCGGTCAAAATCGCCAGCTTTGTGCTGGCGTTTCTGCTGTGTATCGGGGTGCTTGTCTACGGACTTCTGCCCGGCTTGCTGGCTGTTTGCCTGGGCTATCTTTGGGCGGCTGCGCTGGCCGGAGAAGGGCGCCCCAAAGGTCCTCGATTGAGCCCGACACTGGCCGCTGCGGTGGTTGTCCTTTTGCCTTTGTTGGGCTTAGGGCTTTTGCTGGCTAATGCAAAAGGCATGGCTTTTGGTGCCGTCAGTCAATACCAGGCGCTCATGCATCTTCTGGCCGGTACCGTTCTGGAAATTCGCCAAAAGCTCCCTGCGGACCTCGCCAGCCACCTGCCCGCCGAACTCATTGCCGTGCAAGTATGGCTGGCCGACTACCTGAAATCGAAAGCGCAGGCGCTGACCGGGTTTGGCACTGCCGGGCTGCATGGTTTCTTGCTGGTGTATGTGGGCCTGGTTGTTGGCGCTCTGATTGAAGGCACCAGGGTGGGCAGCACAAGCGCACCCTTGCGTTTTGCCATCCGTCAGCGCGCGGGCCATTTCATCGAAGCATTCCGCCAAATCGTGATTGCTCAATTCTGGATTGCCGCCATCAACACCTTGTGTACTGCTTTGTTCCTGCTAGTGGCCTTGCCGCTGTTTGGTGTGAACATGCCCTACGTCAGTGCGCTGATTACGCTCACCTTCTTTGCCGGTCTCATTCCCATTGTGGGTAATCTGGTCTGCAACAGTGTGTTGGCTCTGGCCGGTGTGTCCATCTCGCCCGCAGTGGGGTTGACCTGCCTGCTCTTTTTGATTGCGATCCATAAAACAGAATATGTGATCAATGCAAAAATTCTTGGCAAGCAAATCAATACGGCGGCCTGGGAGTTGTTGGCCGTCATGTTTATTGGAGAGGCCGTTTTTGGCTTGCCAGGTCTGGTTGCCGCACCACTGTATTACGCCTATGTGAAGAAAGAGCTGCAGGTGGCGCGGCTGGTTTGATTCAAAAGGTCACTTTTCGGCAGCGACTGACTTGCTTGCTATCTATGCGTGCCAAATCAATAGCGTTGTGCTATAAATAAATGCCATCCAAACCGGCCGGAGGTGATAGGCGCGCTCCGGCACTCATCCCAATGAAAAGGAGGTCGCAATGCGTATTTCGTCTCTTCATCCCATCCTCGGTGCCGCGCTGCTTGTCTGCTCACAGATAAGCCTTGCCGAAAATGCATCAGTCAAGATTACGTCCCCTGCGGACGGCAGCAAACTTGATGTCATGGCCCAGAACAAGCTTGTCTATGAAGTCATGCCCGGCCCCCAGGGCGACCATGTCCACCTTTACGTGGATAACAAGGAAGCGGCCATCCTGCGCCAACTCAAGGGCAGCTACGCACTGGCAACCCTTTCGCCCGGCCAGCACGACATCTGCGTCAAGGTCGTGAACAAGAGCCATACGCCCATAGGCGTTGAACAGTGCGTCAAGGTGACGGTCAACTAGTCATCATGGATCTGCAAAACCTGAGCTATGCGGTTATTCAGGTTGTGCATAATTTTGGCGCCGTTGCCGTTGTCGGCAGCGCCGTCTATGCACTCGGGTTGGGGTCGCGGCTAGCCGGAATGCGCAAGCCGTTGGCATGGACTATGCTGCTGGGATGGGCCGCGCAAGCGGCCAGCGGCGGCGCCTTCGGTGGTGTCAGTTGGCTTTATTACGGACGCTTTCCGGACATCCATGGCCTTGCAGTTGCTGCATTGTTGATCAAAATGGCATGCGCTGCCGCGGGCTTCATGCTTGTCGCCGTGTATCTTTATCGTGGCATCGGGTGGAGTGAACAGGCCCAGCAAACGACTTGGCGCTCGCTCGCTACGCTGGCCGCGACGGCGCTAACTGCAGCTGCGTTTCTGCGTTGGTTTTCCTGAGAAGCCGGTTCAGTTCTTCATTCTTAAGTAAGTCTTTCATCTTGTTCTGACACGAGCAGCTTGCACAGTCTGCGCATCAACTTTGGCAGTTGTGCCAGAGTCGGGCGCCGCGGATAAAAATTGAAGCAAGTCATCATTTGTCATCAAGTTTTCATTCGCATCGTTGATGCTTTGGTGGCGGTATGTCGCCGTTACCAAACATTTGTGAGCACTTTATGACCAACGAAAAAACATCCGAGAGCCAGGCCCACACTGCAGTCGAGCTGGTTGAAGAGCTCTTTGACGAAGAATTTGAGACGGCGGCTGAATACCACCGTATGGCCGCGCATCACTTTGCGGCCGCCGCCAAACACCACCTGTCAGCAGCCACCGCCGATGACGAGGGCGATAACGAAGCCAATGCACGCCACGCTTATCTGGCTTACCGCCACCAACTCAATGCGGTGCAATACGCTGAAATTGCGGTAATGGACAACGAGAGCATAGAAGACGAGCACGACGAAGAAGTCGATAAAAGCTGATATCTCCCCCCGATTTAACTCTTCGTTTTAAGGTGGCCTGCCGTTGGTTGCAATGGAGAGATGTACATTGCACACCATGAGCAAACTATCCCATACCCGCGAAAAAATATACAAGACGGTGGCTCGTCAACTGCACGGTGTCGTGCCTTGCTGGGTCTGCGGTGAGCATGTGCTGCCCACCGCTGCAACACTGGAACACATCAAGCCTTTGGTTGAAGGCGGTAACAGCCACGCAGAAAATCTGGCCATCAGTCACGATGTTTGCAACAACCAGCGCCATGCCACCGGGCTGGTAACTGCCTCTTTGACCTTAAAGGGCAGTGTTAAAAAACGCGGTGAAGTCAGCCGTATTAATTAACCTGTTTGATTTCGCCTGAATAAGTGAGATGACGGCTCCTGGCATCAGCATGAAATGTTCGATAGAGGATGCACCCTATTAGAAAAGTAGGAAGCATACCCATGATGTCGTTTCAGCTTTAGACCTATTGTCCGGACTCTTGGTAAATAAAGAGTCTGAATAGTGAATCTGTTCATGCGATTGATCATTAGTGTTGCCGGCTTTTGTTCGGTATTCACGTCCGCGCACGGTCAGATATTTGGTGGGATATCTGATGCCGGAACGGTGGTCCTTTCAAATACCCAAGGCGAAGAGGCCAAGACACTTATTGTGGCTGCGAGTCTGATCGACGCTCCGGTCAAGGCTGGAAAAACGGGCGCTCGTGCTCCGTTGCCCTATGCGTCCTCCGCGAAAGAATTTTTGCCGTTCATTGATGAGGCTAGCGGCGTCTATCGAATACCCGCAGAGTTGATTCACGCGGTGATTGCCGTGGAGTCCAACTACAACCCGCGGGCGGTGTCCCCGAAGGGCGCGCAAGGACTGATGCAACTCATGCCCGCCACGGCACTGCGATTTGGTGGCGGCGATGCATTCGATCCACGTCAGAACATCCTGATCGGTAGTCGCTACCTGCGTTGGTTGCTGGATCAATTCAATCAGAACATGGAGCTGGCCGTGGCAGCCTACAACGCCGGCGAGGGCGCAGTGGTCAAGGCTGGCTATCGCATTCCGCCTTACACCGAAACCATGAAGTACGTACCTAATGTGCTGGCTCATTACCAGCGCGCCTTAAGAATTTCGTGAGGGTATAAAAAGTAGTATCAGTTACCTCACAAAGAATGGGGTGTTATCCCCCCAGCAGATAGCGGGCTCCTCCGTAGATTAATTTTTTGAAGTGATTAGTAATATTGGTTCATCAGGTGTCCTAACGCCAGATGTCCGATAGCCGCAAGCCATCGACTTTGAAATGTGGGTGTTGACTCTTGGGGAGGTTTAGCCATGAGAATGCATAGCAACTCTGCGTTGGTTCGAATCTTTCGATCGATCGCGCTTTTTACGTCCGCGTTCACGGTCATCGCATTGGCCGGCGTTATCGCGGCGCAGGCGGGCCCCGTGACCTTGCGCGTGGTCAGCGCCCGAACGGAGCCGGCGCATGCACCACCAGTCGCCAAGGGCGCTCTCATAGGCACTTACAAGTACATTATCAACGTCGACAACACGGGCACGACCACACAGCGGTCGCCGACGCCCGGGACCGGCTGCAGCACCTCAGACGCGGGATACCCGGACAGTTGCAAGTGGACCTCGATTGCCGGGGTTCCGGGTTCGAGCCCGATCTACACGCAGGGAAACCAGACAGACTTTGCAAGTCCCATGAATCTGCCTGATGGCAGATACCTGATTTCGGTGCTTGCCGATGGCTACAAACTCGACGGCAGGCACTTCACCGTCGCGGGCAGTAATGTCACGTGGCAAGGAAAGCTGCCAAGCGATCCTGTGAGCGAAGTCAAGGTGGAACTGCAGCCCGGTCCGCTACCTGACGCGCAGATCCAGGCGGCAGTGTTCGAGGACATCTCGCCCGTCAACAGCGCGCCCGACCTTCCTGCCGAACACGGTCTCGCGGGCTTTCAGGGGCATATCACCGATTACCTTGGCGAGGTCACGACCAACGTCTATGGCGACCCACTATGCTCTAAATACGATTCAAGCGGAGGTCTCATCGCTGGCAGTGGTGGCAAATGTCTGAGCGCGTGTTATGTCGTGAATGCGGGGGTTGACCTCGGGACCGTTTCGCCCATCAACAACTCCGCTGGACGCTGCCCCGTGGATGCGACGGGCCTGACGATGACCAAGCCCGATGGCACGACCACCCCCGCACCGGCTGGCGGCGTGGTAGAAGGCAAGGTCAAGATTCCCAACCTCGGGCCGAACCGCTACGCGCTCTCGGTCACCCCACCGGATGGTTCCGGTTGGGTTCAGACCACCACGCTGGAAGGCAACCACGACTGGGATGCCTGGGTCATGGAAGGCGCCACCGGACTTGATACCGAGTTTGTCATTGCTGGCGAGCCGTTTCCGGCCATCATCTTTGGTTATGTGCCGGTCCCCGGCACGCCGTCCGGTGCAGGGATATTGTCCGCTTTGACTGGCTCCGGGACCATCAAGGGCGTCGTCGATGCCGTCAAGATCTATGTGCCGACGAACGGTGGCGTGGGTGGCTTGCCCGGCGCGATCTGGGGTGGTCTGCAGGGCGCAAAGATCGACAAGCCGATTGCGTACCCATGGGTCACACTGACGGATCTCTCCAATGGCGACACGGTCGTCTGGGTTGGCCAGGGTGACGTCAACGGCAAGTTCACCATTCCGAATGTTCCGGCCGGCACCTACACGCTGACTTGGTGGGACGAACCGCAGAACACCATCCTTGATCTGGTCAACGTCACAGTCGGTGCGGGCGAGACCGTCGACATGGGGATTCTTCCCCTCGCTGGCTGGTGGACCTTCTTCGACGGTTACGTCTACAACGACACCAATCGCAATGGTGTCCGGGATCCCGGCGAGCCGGGCCTCTCCGGCTATACCCTCACCATGCGCAAGCGCGAGAACTCGCTGATGGACCGCGGTACCACCGCTGCAACCACCGATGCGAACGGCTATTACAAGTTTGAGGCCGCTTACCCGATGACCCAGTGGCTGGTGATGGAGGCCTATGACGACCTCCACTACACGACCGGCGTCACGTACCAGGCCGATAATCAAACCACGCCGACGACGGTTCTGGGTGCCGGTGTGGACGTCAGCGTGCACCCCATCATCGGCCTCAGCGGACGCATGGATTGGGGCAAACACACCTATAGCCCGACAGGCAACGGAATCGACCCCCGCAACGGCGGTATTGTTGGTACCGTCAGCTACGACACCACACGCAACGAAACCGACCCGCGCTACGCGGCCGTCGAGGACTGGCAGCCCAGCATTCCCAATCTGACGGTCAAGCTGTACGCGCCGGCCGCCTGCGGAACAACCGGAACTACTTGCGATGCGTCTGGCCGGTATGCGCTCGCGGGCGACGGTTCCTTTGCCAAGGGCCAGTTCCTTAATACGTACTTGACCGAGACATGGCAACGGCCGACCGGCTGCGTGGCCCGCGGTCTGGATGGAACGCCGCTGGTTCATGGAACCGACGAGCAGGTGCTGCCGTTGAATGACAGCTTGGGATGCATCGAAGCGCCGCTGATGGGGGTTCAATTCGCCACCTATGCGACCGACCAGGGAACACCTGCCGCAAATTTTGGTGCCAGTGTCGATGGCAACTATGGCTTCGGCGACGGTTGCTTCAACGGAACGCTGACTGCTACCGATCCGTCCGCTCCCGAATGCACGGGTGGCGAGTTCAGCACGCTACCCGCAGGTGACTACCTGGTCGAGGTCGTGATCCCCAACGACGCCACGGGTCGCCCGATGTACAAGGTGACGCGCGAAGAAGACATCAACATTGGCAACGGCGACGAGTTCGTCCCGGCCGTGCCGCCGTCGGCCTGCGCAGGTCCGTTGCATACAGTGGATTCGAGCGGCAACGCGACTTTCCCCGGCGGGCCAGGCACGTCTCCCTACGAGGGCATGCAGAAGCCGTTGTGTAATGTAAAGCTCGTTGCTCTTGGCAACGGCAAGTCAGTCGCGCCCTCGTTCAACCTCTTCACCGACGTGCCGATCCCGAGCCGGTTGTGGTTCATCATGATCGATGACCTCAATTTCTCGAGCAACCCGAAATCGATCACCTACGGCGAAAAGGCGGGCATGCCGTTCGCGCCGGTGGGCATCTATGACTGGACTGACCGGCTCGTCACGACTGTGGAGACCGACTACAACGGCATGGCCGACGTGCTGCTGCCTTCCAGCAATCGCATCAGTTGCCCCACGCCTTCTGGAGTCTGCGCCAACCTCTATCGCTTCGTCGGCAACGACCCCGGCGTGCCGGGCCGCCTCAACCTGAACTACAACCCGCAGTTCCGGACCATCGCGGCCGAGTTCGAGGCCATTCCCGGCCTGCTCATTCCCGCCGACCTGGCGCCGACGCAAGTGGGCGTTACCGTTCAACTGCCCGGCGGGCAGACGACGTCGCCGGTGATGTGCAAGCTTGACGATGCGACGCCACAGCTCTTCGCGGTCTCGGCGCCTTACGTCAACGTTAGTGGCAATACGAACCGTTCGTTCACGATCTCGGGACAAGGCTTTGGCACCACCCAGGGTAGCGGCCAGGTCACCTTGAACGGCATTAATCTGGCTACATCCTCCTGGACGGACACCCAAATCACGGCGACCGTTCTTGGCAGCACTGCGGGGGGGCCGAAGCAGCTCATGATCTCCGCCAGCAACGGCCAGAGCACGGTCAACGGGCTCACCCTCCATGTCATCAAAACCACGGGGACCAACGCACAGCGTTACAGCCCGAACATTTACGAGGTTGGCCCAGGCCGGACCTACACGCCAGCCGAGACGCTGCCGACTGCTGCCAATCACGCCATACAGAACGCACTGGACGCTGCGGCTTCGTATGTCGCGGGGGCCAACGGCAGGGATGCTCTGGTGGTGGTCTATCCGAACAATACCAGCGCCAATCCGCGGCAGAACCCGCGTGGCGCCTACTACGAGAACCTGATCATCAGCAGCAAGGTCAAGCTGCAAGGCGTTGGCCCGGGCAGCCCCGACGGTTCTGTGCGCGGCTCCATCATTGACGGTGCCGCTTTCGCCGGCGACAGCCCGGTGGCGACCGACTGGTACACCAGGATCGGCACCCTGCTGGATGCCAACGGTGTCCCGACATGGGGCGGGAATCAGACCATCTACGACGGCGCGGTGATCTCGATCTACGTGCCGGCGCCGACCAACGGGGCCGCCGGGCGCACCGCCTTCCCGACGTCATACAGCGCCAACACAGCACCTTCGATCGATGGCTTTGACCTGCGTGGCGGCGACCAGCAGGGCTTCCCCGGCAACATCAACCCCATCGGCGGTGGGCCCACCGGACAGCCCGGCGGCCTGATCACCCAGGGCGGCGCAGTCTTTGCCAACGCCTATGCGCGCAATCTGCAGATCACCAACAACGTGGTCCAAAACAACGGCGGCGCCTACGGCACCATCCGCGTCGGAACGCCGGACCTGCCGGCCCCCGACACCAACAACCACAACGAGAGCATCGTCATCGCCTACAACCGGGTGATTGCCAATGCCGGCACCAATCTGGCGGGCGGCATCGGGCTCTTCAGCGGTTCGGACAACTACCAAGTGGTGTCGAACGATATCTGCGGCAACTTTTCGTCCGAGTACGGTGGTGGCGTGAGCGCCATCGGCTACAGCCCCGGCGGCTCGATCAACAAGAACCGCATCTACTTCAATCGGTCGTTCGACGAGGGTGGTGGCATCATGATTGCTGGCGCGCTGCCAGCCACCACGACCTCGCTTTCGCCGGGGTCCGGGCCGGTCAGCATCTACAACAACCTGATCCAGGCCAACCTGGCCAACGACGACGGCGGTGGCATCCGCTTCTTGATGGCTGGCAACTACCCGATGAACGTCTACAACAACTTCATCGTGAACAACGTGTCGACCCACGAAGGCGGTGGCATCGGCCTCAACGACGCCCCCAACGTGCGGATCTACAACAACACGATCATGAAAAACATCACGACCGCCACCGCAGCGACCAGTAATGGCGCCGCAGCACCGGCGGGGCTGTCGACGTCCTTGAACAGCACCATGTTGCAAGCCACCCTGCCGAGCGGTTCACCGCTCTTCAGTAACCCGCTGTTGTTCAATAACATCTTCTGGGACAACCGGGCCGGTACGCGCGCTGGCGCTATGGTGACAGGCCTCAGCGTTGCGGATGCCAATCATTGGGACTTGGGCGTGGCCGATGGGCCCGGCTCGTTGTCGCCGACGAACTCAATCGTCCAGCAGGTCTCGGGCACCCACCTGTACACGACGAGTCCCACGAACTCATCGGCGGATCCACAAGTCGTCACACCTTATGACGTTGCGGTGACGTTCAACACCTGGCGCAACAATCCGGCTTTCTTCGGCGCCATCATGATTTCGGCCGACCTGCCGCCGAACCTGATGGGGAACTACCACCTCGCGGCCGGCTCGCCGGCAGTGAATCTGGGCGCGGCCAGCAAGAGCGGGATATCAGCCCCGACGACCGATATCGACGGGCAGAGCCGCCCAGCGGCGGGTGGCTTCGACAGCGGTGCGGATGAGTTCGTGGCAGTTGCAAACGTGACGGCAGACCTGTCGATCACGAAGACTGACAACGTAAGCAGCGTCACTGCGGGTAGCTTGGTCACGTACACGATCGTCGTGACGAACAATGGTCCGGCTGCGGTCACCGGGGCGCTTGTGAACGACACCATGCCTGCCGCTCTGACGAACGTCTCCTGGACGTGCAGTGCGCCGGGTAGCGCGTCCTGCGGCGGTGGCAACGGCAGCGGCAACATCAATCGGGCCGTCAATCTGGGCAACACGAACGGCAACCGAACTGTCACATTCACCGTAACCGGTACGGTCTTGTCGACCGCGACCGGCACGCTGACAAACACGGCGACCGTTGCGGCACCCTCGGGCGTCACTGATCCGACCGCTGCCAACAACACGGACACGGACACGGACACGATCGCGCTCGCGCTGCCGACGCTGGCAGTGCTCGATACCTTCAACCGGACGAACGTCAACAGCCTTGGTGGAAGTTGGAGTCAGATCGTTCTGTTTGGCAATGCCTCTATACGGGTCAATAGCAACCAGGCATCCGATGTTTTGCTCCCGGGCTGGGCAATCTGGAACAACTCGGCGACTGGGTTCGGTGCCAAGCAGGGGGCCGCGTTCACCTTCGCCAGCACGCCTTCGAATGGATCATTCCTTATTCTGAAGGGGAGCGGCGGTAATGCCAACACGCCGGCAAACTACATCCGCGTCTTCTACACCGGCTCGTCGGTGACGGTCGGGACGACTACAAACTCGGGGGGAACCGTCACAACACGCGCCACGTTCCCGGAGACCTTCGTTATTGGCGACACGCTATCGGCACTAGCTGACGCTACCGGAAACGTGTACGTGTGGAAGACGACCGCTGCCGCAGTTACGACGTTCGTCGGCAGCGTCGCGATCCCGACGACGGGTGCCGGGGCATGGACGCAGGGAACGGGTGGCGGCCGGATCGGCCTCATGTTGCCAATCAATGCCCGAGTCGACAACTTCAGCGGCGGAACGGTGGCGCCATAGGACGCAACGCAGGGGGCGAGTGGCCGGCACTCGCTCCGCCACAAGAACCTAACAGGAGAATTGAAATGACCAAGCGTTCGCCAGACCAGTCACTCAGCCGCCGCCGGTTCTTCAAGATGGCCGGTGGCGCTACCGTCGCGGCAGCGGGGATGGGCATTCTGCCGCTCCCGTTCAAGAAGCTGTTGCGGCCAGTGGGCATGTCCGAGGCGCAGGCCCAGACGGCTTACCCACCGCCCGATCTGTTCTATGCTGGCACCGACGGCTGGATCAGTCTGCCGAAGCTGCCACAAATAACCTCGCCAGCTTTGGGCCTTGTCCATCCTGACAGCCTTGCCCCGGCTCCGTTCAGTACCTACATCTTTGGCTTTCGTAACGTCACCGGACTGGACGACACGCAACGCTCAAACCAGAAGAACAAAGCGCAGCACAACGCCCCGATGTTCTGGGTGGATCAATTCAACCCGGCTGCACCCAGGGATTTTCGGATGCAACTCACCAACCTGGGCCTGGCGCTGCGACCCGACCTGTTCGATGCGCACACCATTCACTGGCATGGCTTTCGCAACGTCATCACCTTCTTCGACGGCGAACCGACCGGCTCGATCGCGGTGACCACCGGGCGGATCTTCCAGTACATCTACCGTCCGCGCGATCCTGGAACCTACATGTTTCACTGCCACGTGGAGGACGTGGAGCACGTCCACATGGGCATGACGGGCCCGGTGTTCGTGCGGCCGCTGCAGAACGGCATGAACATTGGCGGCTTCACCAAGTTTGCCTATAACGACGGCAATGGCTCGACCGGCTATGACCGTGAATTCGCCATGTTCTGCTCCGAGGTGTGGGCCGATTCGCATTGGGCCGACGCCCACATTCAGTTGCCGGAGTGGAGCGATTACCGTGCCGACTTCTCGCTGCTGAACGGGCGGGTCTATCCGGACACGCTGGCGCCCAACTCGACGATCAACGTGGCAGCATCCACACATGCCCTGGTTGTGCAGACGGACGCGAATGGTGACCTGGTGGTTCCTGCCACGCCGAATGAGCACCTGCAATACCAGCCGCTGTCCGCTTTGGTTAACTGCAACGCCGGCGAGCATGTGCTGCTGCGTTTCGCGAACCTTGGCTTCCGGGAGTCGGCGATGACTCTTGCGAACATCAAGATGAAGGTGGTTGGCAAGGACGCCACGCCGATGAAGGGGCGCGACGGTACCGACACCAGCTACGAGGCCAGCACCGTCTCATTCGGCGCGGGCGAAAGCATAGACGCCATCTTCACCGCGCCGCTCTTTAAGACCACGCGACCAGCCAGCGATCCCGGATACGACACCTACGTCCTCTACGACCGGGCCTACGAGCGTTCCAACAACCTGGCCGCCTCTGGCCGTCGCACCGAAGTGCGCGTTTACCCTGCTGGCACGTTGTCGGCGCAGACGCTCCCGAACACTTAGCCCCGTACCCGCAAGATATCGCGAGGAGAAACTCATCATGCTTACATCCATTTCCAGCCGAATCCGGCACGGTAAAGTTCTCAGGGCGGGCTTTGCATTATTGACCTCTGGCCTTGCACTGCTTCTCCAGCCGGGAACTGCGCAAGCCGCGCCGCCTGCGGTGGGCGTTGCGTGTACGACGAGCGCCAGTCCGAATCCAACGTTCACCCTGGATGCCACAGTCGGCTACATCCAGCTTCCGGACAGCAACACCATGTACATGTGGGGGTACGCGCAAGGCGGCGGTGCCTTTCAGCACCCGGGCCCGGTACTGTGCGTCAACGAGGGCGACACCGTCACGGTGATTCTCAACAACACGCTGACCGAGGACGTCTCGATCATCTTCCCTGGACAGGAGGGCGTGCAGGCGAACGGCGCCCTGGCACAGCCCCAATTCAACGGCACAGGCACGCTTACCTCGCTGACCAACGTCGCTGCAGCGGGGGGCGGCAGCGTCAGCTACAGCTTTGTCGCCTCCAACCCGGGCAGTTTCATCTACGAGAGTGGCACGAATCCGCAGAAGCAGGTGCGCATGGGATTGTTCGGCGCGCTGGTGGTGCGGCCAGCCATGGGCTCCAATTTTGTTTACAACCGCGCCGACAGCAGGTTCACTCCGGAGGAAGACTTCATGGTGCTGCTGTCGGAAATCGACCCCTACCAGCACCAGGCGGCCGAAGCGAATCAGCCCTTCAACCTGAACAACTACCACCCGCGCTACTGGCTGATCAACGGTCGCGGGTTTCCAGACTCGATTTCCGACAACTTTTCGCCATTCCTGCCTGACCAGCCCTACGGCGCGCTGGCGCGAATCCACCCCTTTGACAGCACGGCCCACCCGTACCCTGGCGCGATCCACTACCTCAACGTGGGCACGGAGGAGTTTCCCTTCCACCCCCACGGCAACAATGGTCTTGTGATCGGGCGCGATGGACGTCCTCTGGAAGGGCCGACCGGTCAGGACCTCTCGTTCGAGAAGTTCGCGATCAACATCGGCCCCGGACAAACCTGGGACGTGATCTTCAAGTGGTACGACGCAGAAAACTACTCTGAGGCGAACCCGGTCCCGGTGACCATCCCGCAGGTGAACAACCAGGAATTCGGCATGTTCTACAGTGGCAGCCCGTACTTGGGTAAGACCGGCACGCTGCCGCCCGGCGCGTCCACGCTCAACACCTGCGGCGAGTACTACATCATTTCCCACAACCACGCGCTGTTCCAGATCACCTCTTGGGGCGTGAATATGAGCGGACCGATCACGTATGTGAGGATCGATCCGCCGCTGCCGAATAACTGCCAGTAACCCGATTGACACCGCAGGTAGCCAGGAGAAAAAACATGCTTAACATGATGCGCAACAAATCGACGTGGTGCGTGCTCCAGCACGGTGTCCTGACGGCGTTCCTGCTCGCGGGAAGCGGCGCGGCATTGGCGGCGAACGTCACTGTAGAACTGTGTGCCACGGCGGGTAGTGTCACGATGCCAGCCGCGCCCGGCGCCATAAATATTCTGGGGTATGTATCGGGCGCTTGTCCGGCGACTGCGACCGCGCCTGGCGGTCCGGTCATTGACGTCAATGTTGGCGACAACGTGACGGTCAATTTGCACAACAGCTTGTCTGAAGCCACTGGCCTGCTCTTCCAGGGACAACGCATGGTGCCGGACACGACGGGTGCGGCAGCAGCCACCGGAGCCACCTACGGAGCGAAGACCTATACGTTCACGGCCACCAGTCCCGGCACGTTCCTGTATGAGGCCGCCCTCCTGCCGAACGCGGAGCACCAGGCGGCGATGGGCCTGCACGGCGCATTGATCGTGCGGCCGGCGGCGGTCCCTTTCACCGGAATTTCGGTCACACCCACAGGCTCGGGTACCAGGTCCGACGCTACGGCAACCTATACCAGCGGATCGAATGCAGTCGTTGATACGTCTGTCCTGTCAACAGACCTGGGCGCTGTCGTCAGCGGCGCCGGAATCCCGTTCGGAACAACCATCACCGCAGTCAGTGCCGGCAGCTCTTTCACCATGAGCGCCCGGGCCGCCGCGGCCTATGGTGCTTCGACGGTTTTCAACGACGAGGCGGTGTTGGTGCTCAGCGAGCTCGACCCGGCCCTCAACAACAACGCCAACCCGGCGACCTTCGACATGCGCAATTACGCGCCCAAGTACTTCCTGATCAACGGCAAGGCCTATCCGGACACTGCCCCGATTGCCAGCGCGGCCGGCAACAAGGTGCTGCTGCGCTACGTGAATGCCGGCGTCAAGCATCACTCCATGGCCGTACTCGGTTTGCGGCAGAACTTCGTGGCCAAGGACGCGAGCCTTTTACCAACGCTCACGCACAACGTGGCGGCGGAAACGCTCGCCCCCGGGCAGACCGGCGACGCCATCGTTACCGTCCCTGCCGTGACGAGCGCGAGCAAGTTCGCGGTGTACGACGCCAGCCTGGCGCTCCACAACAACGGGGCCGACAACACCTTCGGTGGCATGCTCACCTTCGTGGCCGCCGGCACGGGTTCCCCCAACACGGGGCCGACGACAAGCGCCGTAGCGGTAACGCCGAACCCGACCAATGGAAGCGTGAGCGTGGCTTTGAGCGCTTCGATCAACAGCTCCTCATCGACCGTCACGGCGGCGGAATACTTCATCGACACGACCGGGGCAGCGGGCAGCGGGATTCCGATAAGCGGAACGTTTGGTGTGGCGACATTTTCAGTGAACACCACGCTCTCGACAGCGCAATTGGCGACGCTCTCGTCCGGCAATCACAGCATCTACGTACACGGGAAGGACGCAAACAATAAATGGGGTGCGTTCAGGTCCGCCGTTCTGAATCTTGACAAGGCCGGACCAATTTCCAGCGGCCTGACGCTAACGCCCAATCCGAGCAGCGGTGCGGTCAGCGTAGCGCTGAGCGCCACGGGCAACGAGACTACCACCGGTGGATCAAACGTCGTGGCTGCCGAATACTTTATCGGAGCCACGGGAGCGAACGGGTCAGGTAGCGCGATGACGGTCAACATCTTCGCTCCGATCGCAAGTCTCACTGCGACGATCGCTCCCCCCGTCACGGGAGGCATTGTCTCCGTCCACAGCAAGGACGCCTTCGGCAACTGGGGGCCCTTCGCGACGATCACACTCAATGTGGCTGCGGGTGGCCCGGTCACCTCCGGCGTTGGTGCCGCGCCGAACCCCAACAACGGCGTACTGCCGCTGAACGCAAGCCAGCCCGTCGTGCGGGTCACGGCGACCATGACTAGCAGTGGCTCCACCATCGTGGCTGCCGAAGGTTTCATCGACACACCGCCACTCAATACCACCGTCAGAGGCTTCCCGTTCGTTCCTAGTGACGGCGCCTGGAACGGCGCGACGGAGACCGGCTATGCCGACATCCCGCTCGCGAACATCAACGCCTTGTCGAACGGCGACCATACGATCTACGTGCGTGGTAAAGACGCGGTCGGCAACTGGGGGGCGACCGGCACAGTGACGCTTGTGATTGACAGGGCACCACCGACGGTCAGTACCGCCACAGTGACGCCGCCGGCCTCCAACAACGCACCTGTGGTGATTAGTGCGACGGCCACGGACATTGCTTGCACTAACTCAATCTGCGTCATCGGCGGAGGTGAGTACTACATTGATGCAGTTGGCGCGCCGGCAACGGGTGCTGCGATGACGCGGGCTGCCGCCGCGCAGACGACGACCATCAGCGCCACGATACCGACGACCACGCTTTCAGCGCTCACGGCAGGTAACCATACGGTCTACGTGCGTTCGCGGGATGCCGCCGGCAACTGGAGTGCGGGCACGGCCAGTGCAACGCTGCTGATCGACCGCACGCCGCCGACATTCTCCAGCATCACGCTCGCCCCGAACTCCATCGTGGCGGGGGTGGCCTCAGTGAATCTGAACGTGATCGGCGCCATTGATCCATTGGTTGCGGGCCTGGCCAGCGGCGTGGCGGGCGGTGAATGGTGGATGGGTTCGAGCAACATCACGGCGGGTACCGGGACTCAATTCACGGGTACAAGCGGCATCGCTGTTGCAACGAGCACACTGACAGCGTGCACCTACACCGTGCGCACCCGCATCCGTGACGTCGCCACCAACTGGAGCACGGGCAACAATGGCGTTCGCACCGCAACGCTGACGGTCACTGGCGCGCCGGCCGATGCGATTTTCTCGGATGGTTTCGAGGCGGGGAACACCAATGCCTGGTCCAGCCGATCCACTAACAATACCGGGCGACTGAACACTTCGGCAGCCGCGGCCATGGTCGGAAGTATTGGTTTGCAGGCGCAGGGCAACAACACCAACTACGTGCAGTACGACTTCGGTACCTGCCCACCTGCGGCGCCTACGTTTGACGCACGGTTCTACTTCAACCCGCATGGAAACACCGGCAGCAACCAGGATATCTTCGTGGCCAGGACGACGGGAGGCGCCACGGTCTTCCGTGTGCGCTATCGCTGGAATGGTGGTGTACCGCAGGTTCAAATCCAGGTGGGCACAGGGACTGCCAACACCGCCTGGACCGGGATCACCAATAACGCGTTGAACCGTATCGAGGTCGTCTGGCAGACGGGTAGCACGTTGCAGCTCTTTGTTGGCGGCAGCCCCGCTACAAGCCAGTCTTTGACCGCGACGGCTACTTCGATAGGCCAGTTCAGATTGGGCTCGGTGACATCGGGCGGAAGCAACATCCTCGAGTACTTCGATGGCTTCTCTGCCAAGCGTTCAACTACGCCTTATGGGCCGTAAATGATAGGCAGCGCAACCACCGCTTGGGACTCAAATGCCTCGAACACTGCGTATTGAAGGAAAAGAATCATGAAGAACACTCGCTACAAAATTGCCCTGGTGGCCGCGCTGCTGCCGTTGGTGGTGGGTGGCTGCTCGACTCAGGAGGTGGCTAATGTGTCTCAAGCCCCCGTCGATGTTGGGGTGCATGCTATCAAAACAGTACAAGCTCTGCCACTACCGTCCGCGCTCGAGATGCAATACGGTATCCAGATCACACAGATCGGTCTGACCGCCTCAGGCGGGCTGGTGGATGTCCGCTTCAAGGTGCTGGACGCGGTCAAGGCGAGGGCGCTGCTGGGCAACCCGGCCAATGCGCCGATGCTGATTGCTGGCGACAAGCCGCCGCTGATGGCGCCGCACAACGCGCTGCGCGGCGCCCGGTTTGGCCAGGGCCAGGTCTTCTACATCCTGTACCCCAACCTGCGCAGTGCGATCAAACCTGGCGTCGATGTGATAGTGGCTATGGGCGAGGCGCGTCTGGGGCCGGTGACGGCACAGTGACGGGATATCAGTGATTGGTGCAGTGTTGGAGGACATACAGCATGAATACGAAATCTGCCTATCTGTCTGTCACCTCACGTTGCCGTGTTGGGCGGCCGTGTGCCCGATTCGGGTTGAATCTCGCTGCGGCGTTGGCCCTTTGCATGACCACCCTGTTGGCGTGTGGTGCGACCCAGGCGCAGCAGTCGACCCGGTGGGTCGATGGCGAATTGCTGATCGGGTTTCGTGCTGGCGTTGGGCCGGCGGGGCGTCACGCGCTTTACCGTGACCACGGGGCGAGCTTTGTCGAGGACATCGGGCAGAACACGCGGGTGGTCCGCATCCGCGTTCCTGCGCTGGCGCTGGATGCGCTCAAGCGCAGAATGGAGCGTCGGCCGGAGATCAAGTTTGTCGAAAAGAACTATGTGTTCGAACCGGCCCTGTTGCCCAATGACCTGCAATACGCAAGCCAGTGGCACCTGCCCAAGATACTGGCGCCTCAGGCGTGGGATCTGACCCAGGGCGCGCCCGGCGCAGTGATTGCGATCCTCGACAGTGGCGTTGATGCCACCCATCCCGATCTTGCTGGCAAACTGGTGGCGGGCTACAACACCTACAGTAACTCCACCGATACCGTGGACCAGTTCGGCCACGGCACTGAGGTGGCGGGCGCTGCGGGCGCGCTGACCAATAATGCAGAGGGGGTCGCAGGCGTGGCCGGGGCGGCCCCGCTCATGCCGGTGCGAGTCACTGACGCCGCGGGTCGCGCAACTTCGGCGAGCATCGCCAACGGGATTGTCTGGGCCGCGGACCACGGCGCCCGCGTCGCGAACCTGAGCTTCAACGGCATTGCCGGAAACGCCACCATCCGCACCGCCGCCGAGTACGCGTACAACCACGGCATGCTGGTGGTCGCCGCCTCGGGTAACTGCGCCTGTGTGGACCCGACGCCGGAAAATCCCTACGTCCTGTCGGTCTCGGCCACGGATGAAACCGATAGCCTCGCTTATTTTTCAAGCACCGGGGCGTTTGTCGACCTGTCCGCACCCGGCACCAATATTCTCACCACTGCGAGGTTCGGCCTGTACGCAGCCGATTCCGGTACCTCCCTGGCCAGCCCCATCGTCGCGGGAGTCGCCGCGCTGATGTTTTCCGCCAATCCTGCGCTCACGCCAGCGATAGCGACACAGCTGATGGAGGCGACCGCGTTCGATCCCGGCGGCAACGGCTACGACCAGGGCTTCGGTCACGGACGCGTGGATGCCTTCGCCGCGGTCAGTGCGGCGACCGGCTACGTGCCGCCGCCAGACACCACAGTCCCAATCATTGCCATGTCCGCCCCGCTTGAGGGCGCGAGCGTCTCTGCGACCACCGTTGTCGACGTGTTGGCAAGCGATAACGTGGGCGTCGTCAAGGTCGACCTGTACGTTGATGGTGTTTTCTTCGTGACCGACACCGCTTCACCCTATTCCTTTGCCTGGGACACAAGCACCCTGCCCAACGGGACGCACACGCTTCACGCGGTCGTGACCGACGCGGCGAACAACAGTGCGGGGACTGCGCCGGTCTCGGTAACGGTGTCCAACGCGCCGCCTGACACCACGTCGCCCACTGTTTCGATCGGCGCGCCCGCCGCTGGTGCGACCGTGTCCGGGAGCATCACCGTGTCGGCGACTGCCTCGGACAACGTGGGCGTGGCGAAGGTGGAGCTTTATATCGATAGCGCCCTCTACGGGACCGATACCACTGCGCCGTATTCGTTCGCCTGGAACACCACTCAGTCGGGCGACGGCTCGCACACCATTCAAGTGGTCGCCGCCGACGCGGCGGGCAACGTGGCGAGCGCAGTCCGGACGGTCACGGTGGCCAACAACGTCAACCATGCGCCGGTCGCGGCCAACGATGCGTTCAACGCGCCCTACCGTGCGAAGCCGAGCTATACGGCGCAGGTGTTCAACGTGCTCGCGAACGACAGCGATACCGACGGCAACCTCAACCCGGCGAGCGTCAAAATCATCAACGTGCCGAACAAGGGCGGTACGGTGACGGTCAAGACCAATGGCACGGTGTCCTACATGCCGAAGACGGGCTACCGCGGCGCGGAGACCTTCAGTTACAACGTGAAAGACAAGTTCGGCGCGACCTCGAACACCGCGACAGTGACGGTCAACGTCCAATGAACATCACACACCGAGTTCTGATGAGTGGCGGGCTGGCAGGCATGCTGCTGACCACGGGCCTCTCCGGGGCGCTTGAAGCGGGCGCCGACCCGCTCGCGATCGGGCGGCGTATCTACCGCGAGGGCATTCTTCCCTCGGGACAACCCCTGCAGGGCCTTGCCCAGGCAAAAGTGAGACTCGCTGGCGCGGATGCAGCCTGCGCAACCTGCCATCGCCGCAGCGGCTACGGCTCCAGCGAGGGCCCCATCGAAGTCCGCTCCATCACCGGCCCCGCGCTGTTCGGCAGTCCGCTCGCGCCGCCCGCACTGGCCAGCGCGACCGCCCGTACTGGCCTTTCCCCCGCCGAAGCCGCCCGCACCAATGCGAGCGCACTGCGCGCCGCCAGGACGGCCGCCTTTGCCGGCACCCGCCAGCGGCCCGTCTACGATGAGGCTTCTCTTGCACGGGCGATCCGCGAAGGGATCGATGTGACCGGCCGCCGCATGAACGCGTCCATGCCCCGTTATGCACTTGAGCCGGCCGCGATCGAATCGCTCACCGCCTACTTGAGGACGCTCTCGGTGCAGACCTCGCCGGGCGTCACCGAGGACACGATTCATTTCGCGACCGTCATTCAGCCCGGTACCGACCCGGCGCAGCGACGCGCGCTACTCGAGGTGCTGCAGACTTACATGCATGACCGGAACCAGGGATTGCGCGCGGAGCAGCGGCGAGAAGAGGCTGGGTTGGTGCGCTTGAAACGCACCTACCGGGAATGGGTGCTGCACGTCTGGGCGCTGAGCGGCTCCAGTGACACCTGGCACCGGCAACTGGAGGCCTACAACAGACAGCAGCCCGTGTTCGCGATGGTGAGCGGTTTGGGCAACGCGAGTTGGCGCCCCATCCATGAGTTCAGTGAACGCTTTGAGGTTCCGTGCATCTTCCCGCAGGTCAATGTGCCGGTGCTGGCTGATCATGATTTCTACACCGTCTATCTGTCCAGGGGAATGGCGCTGGAAGCGCAGGCGCTGGCCAAGTTTCTGCTGGGCGAGGGCGAGCGCGGCCCGGTAACGCAGGTTTATCGTCGTGAAGAAGCTAGTGCCGCCGGTGCCGAGGCTTTCCGCCGGGCGTGGACGGCCGCCACAGGCACTGCCCCGGTAGATCGCGTGCTGGACGAGGTGCCTGACAAGGCGTTTTGGCAGCAGCTGGCCCGACAAACGCCGCGTGCGACGCTGGTGCTTTGGCTGCCACCGCGGGACCTGGATCAGGCACAGGCGCTGACCGCGGTCGGGTCGCAAGTCAAAGTCGTTTATCTGTCCTCGAACCTCAATGCCAGCCCTAGAACTGGCCTCGCTGCCGACGGCGAGGGCCGCGTGCGGCTCGTCTACCCGCAGGATTTGCCTGCGGTACGCGAGGCGCGGCTTGAGGCGGCCAGGCGCTGGCTGCGCAACAAGGGCATCGCGCTCTCTGAGGAGAAGCTGCAGATGAACGCGTACCTGGCTGCCACGGTCACCGGGATGCTGGTGTCGCACAGCATGGACACGTATTCGCGCGAGTTCCTGCTGGAGCGCATGGAGCACCGGCTGGGAACCGCGCACGAGCTTTCGATCTATCCTCACCTGAGTCTGGGGCCGGGCCAGAGGTATGCCTCGAAAGGCAGCTACATCGTTCAGGTCGACGGCGCGGACGACTGGCAGCTGAAGCCGGTTTCCGACTGGATCGTGCCTTAAGGTCCTCCACATGGACGCCCGAATCCCTCTTCCTCACAGATTGGCATGGCTAACCGGACTGCTCGCCGGCTTGCTGGCCGTAGCGGTGCTCGGCTGTGCCGCTGATGAAGCCGCATTGCCCCGGCACATCCAGGCGGCGCTTGCCGATGCGGCACGTCGCACCGGTATCGATGCCGCCGCCTTGAAAGTCGCCAGCGCCGAGCGCGTGACCTGGCTGGATGGCTCGTTGGGTTGCCCGGAGCCCAACATGATGTATACGCAGGCGCTTGTGCCCGGCTACCGCATCCGCATCGAGGCGGGTGGCGAGACGCTTGACTATCACACCGGAACGCACGGCGCGCCGCTGTTATGCCCGCCAGCGCACGCGCGTTGACGAGATCAACTCAATCTGGAGGTGGCTGCCATGAATGCTGTTGTTAATATTTATTCAAAGTCTGTGAGTTTCGAGGCGCTGGCAGTTTGCCTGGCAGTCAGCATATTGCTCCTTCCTGTCGCTGTGTTGGGGCACGGTGCCGAGGAGCATGCAGCGCAAATGAAAAAAGCGGGACAAACGGCTGGTGCCGGAACCGATGACTACACACGGACGGTGAAAGATTATGTCGTTCCAGACGTGGTCCTCACCGATGCCGATGATCGGCCGGTCCGATTGCGCCAACTGCTGGCGGGTAATGACCCGGTCATGATGGATTTTATTTTCACCACCTGCAGCACGATCTGCCCGGTGACGACCAAAGTCTTTTCGGACGTGCCGGCCAGGCTCGGCGGCGAGGCGAAGCATTTGCGCATGATCTCGATTTCCATCGATCCGGAAAACGACACACCGCTGCAGCTCAAGGCCTACGCCAGAAGCTTCCAGGCAGGGGAACGCTGGAAATTTTTGACCGGTCGAATTCAGGATGTCAAAGCCGTTCAGCTTGCGTTCGACAGCTATCGCGGCGACAAGATGAGCCACGCGCCGCTGACACTGATGCGGCAGGCGCCGGGCAAGCCCTGGGTGCGCATTGACGGCTTCGCATCGTCTGAGCAGCTTGTGCGCGAATACCGCAAGGTGCTTCAGCAGTGAAGTCGCGCAGTCGTAACCGTTCAGATGCTGGGCGAGGGGGCGCCAGCGATCATCCCATTTCCGGTCTGATACAGCTCTACTTCTGCAATATTTATTGGCAAAGGATCGTTTCTCATTAGCCGCAAGAACGACACAGGTCGTTCAATCAGGCCCAGTTCGACGGCTGCGAGCAGCATGTCGGTTGTACTGTGCAGGCCAAGCTTTTGCTTCAGGCTGGCACGGTGTTTTTCGACAGTCTTGGGGCTCACGTTCAGGAATTCTGCGGCGCTACGATTGGTATGCCCTTCGGCTATCAACTGGAGAATGCCGCGCTCACGTTTGGTGAGTAACTCCAATTGTGAAGATTTGAAATCGACTTGCTCAGGATGCAAAAAGCTCTCTACGAGCAGCAAGGAGGCGTCGGGGCTCAAGTACCTCTTGCCCGTTGCCACACTGCGTAAGGCAATCATCAATTCCTCAAGGCTGGCGTCTTTGAGAATGTACCCATCGATTCCAGCATGCAGCGCTGCGCGCACGTGGTCCTCGGTCCTTGAGTTGGTCAGTATGATGGCTTTGACCTGTGGAAGGCGGCGCTTGATTTGTACCGCCGTGTCCAGCCCGTTGATGCCGGTTAACCTGATGTCTATCAGGAGGATGTCGGGCTCCAGGCTCATCGCTACTTGCGCGGCCTCCTTGCCGCTGCCCAGGTCGCCCACCACCGACAGGTCTGGTTGCAGCGAAAGGAGTGCGGCGAGACCTTTGCGAAACAGGATGTTGTCGTCAACCAGAAGAAGTCGGATGTTCATTTTTTGCTTTCTTTGACGGGATGTGTTGAGAAAGAGGGAATTTCATCAGCCTTCTTACCGGCGCCAGGCAGCACGACGCCGCTCCCCCCTGGCGCGCCTGTGAACAAAAAAATCCATTCTTTGTAGCGCGATCTGCCTGTAAAGCTCTCGTCGGCTATTGAGAAACCGGCCTGCTTGACTGGCATGGCTTCCGACAGGCTGTAAACACCGGCAATACGGTCGCCTGCACGCAGCAGGCCCCATTCCACTTGGCCGGTGATCGGGTCAGGGTACAGCCGCCGGAGGTGCCGCACTGGAATGGGATAGCGGTCGTCTTCCAGCAGTAATTCGAGGCTGACGGGTAGCGTTCTCGGCGTACCCGCTGGCGCAGCGTAGTAGTAGCGTTGTATCGCCTGACGGTACTGGCCACCGGCATACAACAACTGCTGTTCCCGTTCGCGCTGCCGCTGTAGCGTCCAGACGTCGACGGCCCCCATCAACGCAATACCACTCAGGGCCAAACCGATGAGTAAGGCCAGCAGCATGACGCCTCGGTCATGCCGAACACGTGACTGGTGGCGCGTGACGGATGGCGTGCCAATCATTGATTTGGCCCCGGTGTAACTGGATTTTCGACGCGAGACGCGGGCTTCACGTCATAGACATTGCCGAGTGACGGATCGGTGGGTGCGATGACGTCCCAGTCGGCGGTCTCGGTGATAGGGTCTTGCGGGATATGGCGCAAGTAATTTTTTTCGACCAGTTCGTCGAGTGCTTGCGGATAGCGACCCTGATCGGCATGGAATTTGTCAATGGCGTCACGTAGCGTGGCGATATTTTGCAGTTGGACCCGGGCCCGCCCATTGTCCAGCGTACTGAAGTAACGAGGTACCGCCAGTGTCAGCAGCAAGGCAATGAGCGTCATGACCACCAGCATTTCGATCAGGGTGAAGCCGCGTCCCCATTGCGCCCGCAGTGGGGCGTAACAAGGTCGATGAGTTCGGCATCGCTTTTTCATGGCTTCACCAACTTGCGTACGGCGTGCCGTCGAGGCCCAAGCGGCTCGACTTTGATGACACGTCAAATACGTCGTCGCCGGGCTGTGGATCGTTGGCACGACTCGCATAAGCGCGCGTATTCCATGTCATTGCGGCGGGAACCTCGGGGTCTGTGTTGAATGGGTCACGTGGCAGCTGACGCAGGATCACCATGCGCTGCGAGGCAATGCTGCCTGACAGGTCGCGCTTGCCCTGCAGTTCCAGTGGTTCGGTTAATTTTTCCAGTGTCGGGGGATAGCCGGAGTCGCCAGCCTCCCGGGCCAAGCTGCCCGAATCTGTTGCAGCCTTGTACGCATCGATGCCGGACCGTATGGTGCGCAAAGCCTGTCGGAGTTCAGACTCCCTCATTCGCGTGGCCGTCATTTCATACAGCGGCACTGCCATCATGGAGAGCAAGCCGACCAGCGCTAGCGTGATCACCAGTTCAATGAAAGTAAAGCCGCGCGATGCCGCACGGTGCGACAAGGCAATCATCTCGGCACCTCGAGTTTGTCGGCCGTATCCGAGGGGGCCGGCGGCGCCGGAATTGGTGTGGGAGTGGGCGGCGCACCGCCGGTGGCTTCGTATGTATCGACAGGCGCAACAGGAATGGGTGCAGCGGGTGGCCGGGCTGGCTGGAACCGACCTGGCGCCCCTCGCGAAGGAACCGGGGCCTGCGCGGCACCCGAGGTTGACTCCATGCGCGCCGTGCCGATGGGGTCAAGTTGCAGGGCGCGTTGGCGCATGTTGCCTTCTGTGCCCGAGAAGACGTTACGAACCGAGGCGTCAAGCAATGCGGGCGGGCGCAAAATATGAGGCGTAATGGAAAGAACGATCTCGGTCTTGTTACTGCTTCCATTGTTATTGCCAAACAGGCGTCCAACCGTGGGCAAATGCCCAAGACCAGGAATTTTGGACGCGGTGTTGCGGTCGCTTGAGGAGATCAGTCCGCCAAGAATCTGGGTCTCTCCGTCCAGTAGTCGAACAACAGTGTTCGCGTTTCGCGTTCCAATCTGGTAGGCAAGAGAACCGTTCGGGCCTGCAATCTCCCTGACAATTGTGCTGACCTCAAGGGCGATGCGGATGCCGACTTCCTGTTCGTTATAAACCTGCGGTTCAAATTCAAGTTTCAGGCCGACGTCCTGGTACTGCACCGACCCGGTCACCACGCCGCTGCCGCTTTGTACCGGCGTGACGGTGTTGGTGATGATGGGCACGCGATCCCCAATCAGTATGCGTGCCTTCTCTTTGTTGCGGGCACGAATTCGCGGACTGGCCAGGATATTGGCATCGGTGTCCTGCAGCTTGAAGTTGAGCCCCAGTGAAAGGGGCGTCACCAGCAGGTCGCTACCGCTGAGGGCTCTCAGTGCACCCAGCGTGAGACCGCCTGTTGGGTTCGGCGTGGAGAGTGTCAGTGAGTCCGGGAATTGGATGCCCAGGTTCGAGAGTCGGTCGTACGAGACTTCCAGCACCTCGACTTCGAGCATGATTTCTGGTTCCGCCACATCATGCGCTGCGATGACTTTTGCAGCCACGGCGATGGCGTCGGGTGTGTCGCGCATGACCAGCGTGCTGGTGCGCTCGTCGACGGACACGTCTTTGATCTTCAATACGGTCTTCAGCACAGTTTGCAGATACTTCACATCGGCGTTGTTTATCTGGAACGTTCGCACTTGCAGGTCCTGATATTCCTTCTGCTTGGCCGCAGTGGCCGGGAAGATGAAAAGGGTATTGGCGTTGACGGCGCGCTTTTCCAATTGGTTTTGCAGCAGGATCAGGTCCACGGTGTCTTCAACGGCTGCGTCTTTCACGAAAATGGTGGTCTTCAGATCGGAGCGCACATCGCGGTCAAGGATCACGTTTAGACCTGTGGTACGTGACAGCGCCTCGAAGACCATGCGCAGGTTGGCGTCGCGAAACTGCAAGGTGACGGGTTTGTTCATGATGGATTGCGCCGCCAGCTTTTCGGCTGTTGCATCGCGAATTTTTTCTGCCTGTTCATTGATCAGTGCGAGCTGGCGCTGGGCGCTGCGACTGCTCGGGTTTTCGATCAGTGCGGTATTGACCTTGTCGCGCGCTGCATCCATGCGCCCTTCGCGAAGCATGCGGTCGGACTCGGCTATCAACCGGGCCGTGCGGGTGTCGAGTTCAATTCCAGACAGGAGACGTCGCGCCTGGGCGTTGGCAGGGTTGAGTTTGAGCGCCTTCGCATAGAGTTGTCGGGCCTCGGCAATGTTTTCATTGGCGACTGCATCGTTGGCATGTCGCACCAGTTCTTCTGAGTAGGCACTGGTCGCTTTCAGCATGTCGATGCGGAATTCGGCGTTGCCAGGTTCTATGCTAGAGGCAGTTTGAAGCATGGCCAGGCCCTCATCCTGCTTGCCCTCAGTCATCAATCGCAAACCGTCATTGTGATAGCGCATGCCCGCGCATCCGGCAAGTAACAGCAGCAAGGCTGCGGTCAGTCCGGCAGAGCGAAAAGCCCGCGAGATGAAATATTTTTTCATTGTTTTGCCCCCAAGATATTGAGCGTCTGCTGGGTGTCCATAGGCAAATAGGTGAGGACTATTTTTTGCGCGCTGAGTGACTCTATGCGGTAGGTGTTGTTGTCGATCATGTCGCCGACCGCGACCACCAGCAGGGCTTCACCTTTGGTGAGGAAGGCCTGGGGTCGGGCTGTGCCTTTTTCCATCAGTCCGACAAAAGTGAAGGGCAGCGGCGGTGCTGTTGGCGGTGGTGGCTTGGGTGGCCGTGGCGGTGGCACGATAACGACCGGTGGTGCCGGTGGCAGCCAGCTCAAGTTGGCGAAAGCCTCGCCTTTTGTCTCGGGTACAACCCGGGAGCGTGCCGGCGGTGCAAGGGTTTCATCATGTGAGTCAACGATTTCGTGTGATTTGATCCTTGAGTCGAATCGAAGTGACATCCCATTCTTTTGGGGCGTGGCTGACGCAACCAAGGCCATATTGACGCCACTCGACCTTTCACTCTTGGCACGCACCCAAGGCGCAACTGTGTAGACCATTGCAGCGGTGGCGCCTGCGAGCAGCACGAGTTGCCATAATTTTTTGTTGTAGACCATGCTACGGTCTCCGGTAGACAAAACTGAACCTGATCACAGACTCGATCGCGGTACTGCCTGAGGCTCGGCGGTTCATGCGAAGTTCGTCCATCGACGCGTTGGGCAGCGCCCGCAGCACGTCAGCCGTGAAATCTCTGATTGAGCCGTAATCACTGCTCAAGGGAAAAGTTGCGGTGTACGTCACAAGCGGTACCTTGGCGTCCTGCTTGAGCTGGTACTCGCCGTGCAAGAGTTTGATATTGCGTCGCTTTGCGCTCGAAAAAACCTCTTCGAGGTCGCTCGGGTTTTGCGACAGCAGAGGAAACTCAGCAACGAACTCGCTCACCTGTTTGTCCACCGGTAAGCGGCGAACTTCGGTTGCCGGGTTCGAAGCGGGAAGGCTGGTGGACTTGGCGGCAACCTTCATGCGAATCTCTTGCCCCTGTTGTTGGACGTGAGGTATCGATGCCGCGATGAGCACTGCCGCCATGAGCAATGTCACCCCGGCCATGCCATACGGACCGGCATATCGCAGAGATTGATGCCACAGACCCAGCAGTGTGCGTTTCATGGTGTGACTCCCCAGTTGACCAGGATCTGAAAGCGTACTGGCGTTCCGGGTGCCTGCACGTCAACCTGGTGAGAGGTCAGCAGCGCACCGGCGAGTCGGTTGTCCTTCTGCAGCGCCCGGAGATAATTGAGCATGTCCTCAGGGTTCGCGGCCTCGGCGGTGAGAGAAATGTTGCGTTTGGCCGTGGACGGATCGACAGACAAAAGGGCTATGTTGGTTGGCGCTGCTTCCAGTGCCGCCAAAAGGTCTGCCCACGGAGTCGTCAGGCTGCGCGAGGTTTGGCGGATAAACTGCACGCGTGCCAATTCTGTGGCATCTGGGCGTGGGTTTGGCTTGGTCATGACTGCATTACGATGGTCTTCGATGGCAGCGAGGTTGCGGTTCAAGTGGGCGTTTTCGAGCAAGGCACGACCGAAAAACAAAGTGGCTACGGCGAAAAGAAGCAGGCCTGTCAGCAGGAGGGCCAGGCTCGACCGTGAGGTGCGTCGTGCGTTGGGTGCGAATTCCAGGCGAAGTCGAGGGGAAGTCATGATGCCTCCTGATCTGGGCGAAAGATCGTCCAGCGAGGGTCCAGGCCGCGTTCTGAAAACTCAGGTGCGACAAGAACGAAAGACGAGACGCTGGAGATGTCCAGGCCGTTGCTGGCCAGCAGCCGGTCTGCACGCGAATCAAGGGGGTGTTTCGCAGGCGGGTTCGTTTGAACGTTGTATTCATCTTCAATGCAGAGCCCGGCGCTAAGAGCGGTAACGGTGCCGCTCAACACGCAGGCGATCATTGCCCGGTCGCCGTTCGTTGTGGCGAACACGCTTGTGCCGTTAGACATCCCCTCGGCGTGTCGATTCCATTGCATACAAAAATCGGGCTGCAGCGACGCCAGGGAAAGTCCGTGGCGCGACGCGGCCTTCACCATGGACTCAATCTCCTGAGTCGCAATAGAACAGATCAATAAATGGTGCAGATCGGGCTGCAACTGCCAGCGCACCACTTGGCCGACCGCCATGTCGCCCAGTAATTCGGCGATGCAGGCGGTGGCGATCGACTGCAGTTGCCGTTCGCTCGCGTCACGGTAGTCCCCGGCTACGACGTCGAAGTGGATGTGTGCATCTGCCAGGACAACGTTGAGGCGGGAGTCTCGGCCTGGTGCGCTCGCCTTCAGTTCGGAAAGAACAGCATCAATGGCGGTTAGCGGTGTCGCGTCGTCGTGCCCCATGTTCGACGGGTCGATTGCATGGCTTGATCGTGCCAGGACTTTATGCCGCGCCCACGCCGGGCGCAGCGTGCCCTGCACAGCCTGCGTACCTACATGGAGGTGTAGCGACTTATTCCACGGGAGTGACACGATTGATCTCCTCTAGCGTGGTTTCGCCGTTTAAGGCCAGGGCCAGGGCGGCATCGCGCAGGCTGGTGAAACCGCTGGCGCGCGCTGACTGACGGATCTGCGACAGGGGTGCGCGCTGCACCAGCTGATCACGCAGAAGGTCGCTCATCGGCAGCGTTTCTGCGATGGCGCGGCGGCCTTTGTACCCGGTACCTCTGCAATGAGCGCATCCCAGGCCGAACCTGAATGTGGCACCGGCAGCGCGCTCCAGAGATAGACCGCTGCGCCGCAGCAGTTCAGGTGCTGCCGTCGTTTCGGCGGCGCATTGCGGGCAGTTCATTCGCAACAAGCGCTGGGCGACGATGCCATTCAAGGCGGCCACGAGGCTGTAACTGTCGACGCCCATGTTGGCGAAGCGGCCAATGACGTCGAAAACATTGTTGGCATGCACCGTGGTGAACACTTGGTGGCCAGTCAACGCGGCTTGCACCGCGATGTGCGCCGTTTCGGCATCCCTGATTTCACCCACCATAATTTTGTCCGGGTCGTGCCGCAGGATAGACCGAAGCCCGCGCACAAAGGTGAGCCCCTTTTTCTCGTTCACCGGAATCTGCAGAACTCCGGGCAACTGGTACTCGATGGGATCTTCGATGGTGATGATCTTGTCAAGACCCGTGTTGATTTCCGACAGCGCGGCGTACAGCGTCGTCGTCTTGCCACTGCCGGTCGGGCCTGTCACCAGCAGCAGTCCGTACGGCATCTGCGAGGTTTCACGGATGAAATTGAGTACGCTGGCATCAAACCCCAGGGTGTCGAGCGTGAGCGCACGAAACTCTCCAGTCAGATGCTTGCGATCGAGTACGCGCAGCACGGCATCCTCACCAAACAGGTTCGGCATGATGGAAACCCGAAAGTCGATTTCGCGGTCGTCCACCACGACCTGGAAGCGGCCGTCCTGTGGCACCCTTCGTTCGGCGATGTCGAGTTCGGAAACAACTTTGATTCGAGAGATCGCCTGGTTGGCGGTGTCGATGCCGTCGATCTGCTTGACCACTTCCAGCACGCCGTCTAGCCGGTACTTGATGACCATTCCACCCGGCTGTGTCTCCAGGTGGATGTCGCTGGCACCGCTGCGCAATGCGTCATAAAGCGTGGAGTCGACCAGCCGCACGACCGGACTTTCGGTAGCGTCGATTCGGGAGATCGAGATGGACGTACTGCTCTCATCCGTTGGGCTGCTGCGCCTTTGCAGCAGCTTCACACCGTCCATCGCCCGTAGCGATTTCTCGGCTGAGACGAGGAGGGCCTGCAAGTCGGCCGCAGTGGCTAGCGCATAGCGAGCAGCGTGCTGGCGCAGCCGGACTTCCAGCCACTGACGCAGCCGCGCATCCATCGGGTCGGCGAGCACCAGGATCAGTTCTGGTTCGTTCTCTATGTGACCGACCACGCAGTTGCGGCGTTGGCACTCAGCGAATGAGACAAGGTCGAAGGCCGGCCGCATCCGGCGCAGTGCGGTCATGTCGAAGGCCGACGCGCCGAAGTGCTTGGCGGCCAGTGGCAACAGCGCTTCTTCGCTCAGTCCCATCCGTTCGGCCATCCACGCCATACGGGGCCGCGTCCCGGCGTTGTGAAGCGCATCCTGAACCAATGTGGCATCAAAGGAGTGGATCAGTTCGGTGTCCGTGTTCATAGGTTTTCCTTGTCCTGCTCAGTGGTCATTGCAGGCTAGAGGCCAAGTCGAAAATCGGCAGGTACATCAGGACGACGATGGCCCCCACAACGAGCCCGATCACGATCATCAATACCGGCTCGAACAGGCGGGTACTCAGGTCGACGGAGCGCTGCAAACGGGACTCATGGAATTGGGCAATGCGCTCCAGAATGTCTGCCAGTGCGCCAGTGCGTTCGGCGACGGTGAGCATGCTGGTTGCAACGGGGTCGGCCAGTTGCGCTTCTTGGAGCGCATCGCTCAAGCTGCGTCCTTCATGAATGAGCTGCACCGCCCGACGCAGACCTTCGCGGTCGGCGTCGCCGAGCAGACTCGCTCCGAGTTGCAGAGCGCGGGGCGCCGCGATACCGCCGCGTACCAGCATGCTGGTGGTGCGATACAGCTGAGCGTGGCGGAACTTTCGAATGGTTGGTCCGATGAATGGCACGGTATCCATCCATGCGGCCTTTGCCCCGGTGCGCAGAATATGCCTGGCTGCGGCCAGTATCGCCAGCAGCAGCGCCATGCCCGCGAAGCCTACCTCCCATTTGTGGAGCGCTGCAAAGCGTCCCCAAGACATTAAAAGCTGTGAACTCCAAGGCAGCTCGTGACGCGTACTCTCGATCAACACCGCAAACTTGGGCACCACCACCGTGATCAAGAACAGTACGACAAGGCTGCCCACCGCCAACAGCAGCATCGGGTAGATCGCAGCGCCCACCACCTTGTCGCGCAAGGCCTTGATTGTTTGTTGGTGCTCGGCGTAACGCCGCAGCGCAGTGCTGAGGTCTCCGGTTTGTTCACTGGCGCTCACGGTTGCGATCAGCAAGGCCGGGTAGCGGCCCGAATGTCGCTCCAGTGCGGCAGACAATGGCAGTCCTTCGCTCACACCTTCCACGACATCGAGCAGCGCGGCACGGCGCGCGGGGGCACTCTCCTTGGCCGCCAAGGTGCGTAGCGCATCAATCACCGACAAGCCTGCCGCCAGCAGCGATGCCAATTCATAGGAGAAATTAGCGATGTCCAGACCCAGCCGCTTTGCATTGGGCGCATGCCGCTTATCTTTAGTGCTGCCGCCACGCCAACTGCAACCAAGCACCTGCAGGCCGTCGCTCACGGCGCGGGTGCACGCTGTCGCTGCGTCAGTGGCGCTCACGACCAGTGTCTGCACGCTGCCATCGGCTGTGCGAACAACGAGTTCAAAATTGCCAGTCATGTGTGTCATCCAGAAGTTGTGCGTCCAGACACCAACTCAGGGCGCCCAAGAGGTGACGTCGGCCGCCTCTCCAGTACCGCCAACCTGACCATCCGATCCCAGCGAAAGAAGGTCGTAGTCACTGTGATCACCGGGTGACTTGTAGACGTAGGCGCCCCCCCACGGGTCGAGAGGTACTGCCTTCTTGAGATAAGGGCCTGCCCACTTGTCCATATTTTGCGGACGGGTGTTCAGTGTCGCCAGGCCGAGTTCGGTGCTCGGATAACTGCCCACGTCCAGCCGGTACTGATCCAGCGCCTTTTCGAGCGAGTCGATTTGAGCGCGCGCGACCTTGGTGTTGGACTTGCTCACCTGGTCGAAGTAGCGCGGGGCGACCAAACCTGCCAGTAACCCAATGATGGCGATCACCACTAACAGCTCAAGCAACGTGAATCCACGCGCAAATGCTTGAGGCTGGCCCCAATGCCATCGCCTCTTGATACCCGAAGCTGCAGAGCCTGCTTCGGGACAGCATGTCAGGTTGACTGCGTCGTCCTTCTCTCGATCTTCGTCTGTCTCCATGAGGTTCCTTCCAGTCGCTTACATTCGCGACAAACCATCCTTAACGGAAAGCTCCGATAACCCCGTGCGGTCTTTTTTAAGTAACTAGTGTTACGAAGAGTAAGAAGAAAGGCTCTCTTGCCCGTTGAGAAATCTCATGGAATAAGACGGAGGGCGGCGCAAAAGATCTCGCACGAAGGTCCTTGATGAAAAATGCAATTCGGATGCGACTCAGTCCAGTCGGTCATGGGTAGTCCCGCCTGAGCGCGCTTGATTGCGCTACGGAGAACCGCTAGCGGTGGTACTTGACCCCAGGGATGAAATCAATCTTTTATTCTGCAAGCGCCCGCCAAAATGGCGCTTCAAGAGAAGAACTATGCGGAGGTGGGAGATCGTTTCGCGCTGAAATAGACCCGTTTATGCAGCCCTAAGGCCCCCCATGTTGTTTGAACAACGTGGTAATCGGTGCTGCAGTCAGGTGCTACACAAGCGTCATTTTTCAGAGGCTTTAGGTCTAAGCCATTGATCGATAACGATAGTAAAAATGAGGTTGACGGACCTTGACCCCGGCACTGGCTTTGCAGTTAGGGCTGCTTGGTTCCCCATCTGACCCGGTTGGCCGCTCCACCATGCGGTATGAGTCCGGTTCATAAATCTCTGGTAAGTGACACACTCAAGTGACACACTAAAAGTGCCAATGTATCACTGATATCTGTACTGAATTCAAAATCCAGATGACGTTGTCTTCTGAATTTCGTAAAGCTGCATATTCTGTCAGTTCATGAGGGTGCCTTCACACTGACGGCAATCGGAGGCTGACTAAAGAGGTCGTTGTCCGGCGTGATCTACGCCATGCGTCCAGCAAGGTAGCATCCACATACAACTCATGTAACCGAAAAATGACTGATAAGCCTAAAGCATTGCAACTGGCTCAAGGATGGTTTGATCTTGACCTGTATGACGGAGCGGCAGGTTTTGGCCGACAGCAGTGGATCGAACAGATTGCGAAACGGGCTGTGATAAAGACTGCGATGAAAGAAAATGACATTGACTTGCTGGGCAAGCTCATCCCTGGCCTTATCAAGGCACCGTTGGCCAACTGGGCTTTCAAGTACGGCAACACCACACCGGCCATCGAGGATCTGGACTTTGCAACTGGGCCGGTGGTCCCCCTTGGATTTAGCGATCTGGACCGGCTCCAAGGCCTTCGTGAACTCATTCCGCCGGTTGGAATCGATGGAATAGATGAATGGCGTCCCAAATGGGGGCTCAAAAACGAAGAATTACTCAGGCAGTTTGGGCATCTGAAAGTGGACTTAAACGTCAGGGACAAGGACATCATCACCGGTTTCCGACGCTGGCTGACCTTTTATCGTGCCGCAATCCGTTTCCCAAGCCCCAAAAAGCTTTACCGAAAAGATATCAATGCCGAGGCTGCAGATTGGCATGCAGTACGGATGCTGCCTTATTTTGATCTCAAGGCGTGGGCCAAATGGTCTCGAAACCGGCTGACCGAACCCGACCAAATAACACTCCTTTATCCGGATGACCCGACTGGCCCGACCAGGGACAAACTGCGAAAACTCCCGAAAAAGGTCGCGCGGATCATCACTATCTCCAATGCCATGGCCCTCTCGAAGGCTGTCAGCAACTGATCTCACCTCCAATGCGTCAACATTTTTGATGTTTTGTTGACGCAGACTTTTCGCAACAGTAGTGCAAAACTGCGAACAGCTGGAATGTTCCAGTGCGAAAAATGGAGGTAGCGAAGACCCACATCGCCTTTGAAAATTCGAATGTAAACCGCGTCAACATTTTTGACATTTGTTGACGCAGACAGCCCACGTTGATTTTGAGACTATTGCGGCAACCCAGCGAGGTGGCAACTGACTTTGACCTGAACTCAAGTAAGTCGGTTGACATGACGCCGGGGAGCATGCAGACGTTAAAAAATCAACCGCAATCGTGGACCAACTTTATTACGCGGGAAACCGCAAAGGAAACATATGACTACAGCAGCCAGCTCATTTCAAACAGAGACCCACGCCGACGAGGACAAGACCAGTAGCAATCCAAGCGCTACAGCAAGTAATTTTTGTCAAGACATGGCACTTCAAATACCTCTGGAAGTTAGAGGAGAACCGACGATCATGTTCATCGCGTCTACGAGCAGCCGAGCAGTGGAAGACCAGGTGAATAACTTTCTCAAAATGTTTGGTGATGAGGTGCGTTTTTCAATGACAACGGATCGATCTTACGGGGCAGGAAGCTACCCCCTGACTATCGCATTTGCAGAAATTGGGCATAAATTCGAAGATGCTTTTATCGACACGACAGTAGATAGCATATCCGAGCAATATTGTGACTCTGGTCCCGGTGCCTCTTGCAAAGACTACGGCGAAGGCGATGCCGCCTACAAAAAGGCGCTCCCGCCGGCCCCCTGCTTTAGCAGCCTTTTCAGATACTAGTATTAATTCAGACTTCGTGGATGCATGCTTTTCCAGCGAGAAAAGCAGATCCATCAAAACATAAAAACTGCGAACTAAACTAATTTAGTAGACAACTTTTTGATCACGGGCCATTCACCGTTCCCTGCAGAAAGCATGAGCGTTGAGAAACTCAGAAATCGTTGAGTGAAACACAAGGCCTATGCCAAACCAGGGTTAAGACCCCCTGGCTGATCAATGGTCCGACACAGCATCAAAACCACAATTTAGCGGGCTAGACAATTTAATCGGCCTGCGTGAGTGGTGACGGTGTCTGCGACGAAATTGGCCCACCACACCATAAAGGTTTGAACGCCAATAAAAGGAAAAGACGGGAGGGAGCGAACCACCCCGGCTTTGACTTGGAGATGCCCGCGCGCGATGGACATACGGTTCATCTTGGCGGATGGCTCCCAATTGGGGAGCGAAGAAAAAATTTGAAAAGAAAAGTATGCAGACAAACTATTTTAACCGCCGTGACCCGGCATTCACTGAACGGGAAACACCCGACGTAACTTTAGTAGCACCTCAGGAAAAAGAGGTACTCGCGCAGCCTGACAGCGACACCCTCCCGCTGGTCATCAGCATTTTTAACAACGAGAAAGACAACACCCCCCAGCAACGTGAGCTCACTTGGTCGCAGTTGCGGGGCAAACACTTCACGAACCACCCGATCCGAAAAAGCAAACTGGGAGGCATGGCAATGTCCCCTGTCAGCTATAAGCCCGGAGCGAAACGCGGAAATCATGGTGTTGAAATGATTTCTTGTGCGGTGTTTGACGTTGAACATCATGGGCCGTTTGACGCCCTACAGGAAAAGCTACACGGCTATGCCTATTTGGCTCATTCCAGCTATCGACATACCGTGGAAGCCCCCCGATTTCGCATCATCCTGCCCCTGGCCAATCCGGTTCAAGCCAGTCAGTGGCCGGAATGCTGGGACAGGCTGAACCAATGGCTTGGCGGTATCAACGATCCGTCAACCAAAGATGCAGCCAGGATCTATTACCTACCCAGTCAGCAGCCTGATGCAATCGGCCATTTCATCGTGTCGGGCGAGGGCAAGCATCTGGACATTGGCGAACTGCCGGAATTGCCCCCCGAGCAACTGGCAAAGGTGTCGACTCAGGCAACGAGAAATTACCTGAAGGTCAAGATCGACGGAATCGAGGAGTTTCCGCCCGATCCATTGAACCCCGCCGAGGGCCTTGACAGGGTCGTGGCTAGTTGCAAATTCATGGCGGAAACGTCTCTGCCCGAAGAGCAGAAAACGGCTTCACGGGCCACCTGGAGAGCCATGATTTCCAACGCCAGCCGGTTTGAGGACAGCGACGATTGGATTCACGCAGCCAGCTGCCATCATGAGGACTACGATAAGAATCTGACTGACAAGGAAATCAAGGGTCTTCGCGATTTCGGTATGCCAATTACCTGTGCCAGCATTCAACAGGCAGGTTATGCCGAATGCCCGATAGGGGGCTGTAAAACCGTAGCGGGCAAGGTGACCAGAGCCCCGGCTGGTCTGTGGGTGGGAGATAGTCGTCCTGTGGTCGTGGATCAGCCTGAGACGCAAGTTCTCGATTATTTGCCCCGACCGGTCCTCGGTTTTCAGCAAGCCTATTTTCCAGGTGGTCTGATCTACACCAATGAGAGTTTTTTGGGATACGAGGTTGGCTACTGGAGAATGCTTGAAGATCGCTCTGAAGTTCGACATCCTGTCGGCAAGTACCTGGGTAAGGGGGTAACTAAGGCCAAAGAAATCAGCAATCTATTTGACATGCTCAAAGACTTTCTGGCGGTCAAGGAGACGGATCTGGCTTCGAACACGGACCTAATCTGCCTACGTAATGGGACCCTCGGCACAAGCACGTACCAGCTCTTGCCGCATAACCCTGAACACGGACTGACGAATAAAACGGACATCGATTGGGACCCTACTGCATCGTGCCGTACCTGGCTGAAATTCATGGACGAAATCTTCATCAATGACATTGACAAAGCCAAGAAAATTTCTTTTTTGAAGGAGTGGTTCGGCTACTGCCTGATCCCGGACGCAAGTCAGCACAAATTTCTTTGGCTGGTTGGCGCAGGTGGCAACGGCAAGTCAGTGCTACTGGCCATTCTGACCGCCTTGGTTGGCCCGAAGAATGTTAGCCATGCCTATATGGATAGGCTGGACAGAGGGTCTGTTCGTGCTGAGCTGGAAAACAAACTGGTGAATATTTCGTCGGAAATGTCAGCCGAGGCGACCATCGCAGACGGATATTTCAAGGCGATTGTTTCGGGTGACGTGCTTGAGGCTGAGCGAAAATTCAAGGCACCGTTTTCTTTCAAGCCCTACGTCAGGCTGATCGGTGCAACAAATCACCTGCCACGACTGTTGGACCTGTCTGAGGGTTTCTTTCGCCGTGCAATCGTGCTGACTTTTAATCGTCAGTTTACTGGGGCTGAAATCGACCCTGCGTTGGAGGGGAAGTTGTTGGAGGAACTTCCCGGGATTTTGACGTGGGCTATGCAGGGGCTTCGCAACCTGCGTGCTCGTGGCGGCTTCGACATACCTCAGTCATCAATTGCGGCATTGAATCAGTACCGTAAAGACTCTGACCAGGTTGGGCTTTTTGCAGAGGAATGCCTGGAAATTGTCGATCGGGGTGGGCTGAGCGCAGCCTATATTTATGAAGGGTATGCCAAGTGGTGCGGGCGGAATGGATATGGAAAAAAGAACAGTAAGGGCTTTGGCACGCGACTGGCCGAGCTTGGTTATGTCTCATATCGCTCATCGTCGAACAACTGCTGGAGGGTGAGCACCAAAACTGAAAACACCGATTGGTGGGCTGAGGCCGAAGTTGCTGTTACGCACCCGACCGAGGTGGGCGCTCGCAATACGATCTTCCCCCAACGCTACACGATGTAGTTGGCGGATTGAAGTGTAGGGTGTGCATGGTCAGTGCATGATCGGGCAGCCACCCTACACAGTACGACACCCAATGAACAAGGGCGATCCCTCCAAAAGTGCAGTGAGTGTATGGAGAATTCAATAAGATAGTTTATAAAAGCAGCTGAGCGGTATTGGGGCTATGTTAGGGGTCAACCGTATACACAAGTTCTTTGTTCGATCTCCATACACTCACTGCACTTTTTCATTTTTCACCTTCATGTACTGGACAGAAGTCCGTGTATGGTGGGCTCTCAACGCTACACGCTCGGTGCACATCCCTACACTCAGATCAAGGGGTAGCCCTGCCGAAATAATGCAGCCACCATCCCAAGGGATGATTGGCGGCAAGTATTGATCCGCAATGCGTTGCTGGTCTGGAGTCAGGATCGCGTAGAGTTTCTTGACTGAATCGTTCAGGGACTCCATCCTTGCATAGCGATTTTGTGTTTCGCTGAGGCGAAGTTGCATTGATCGCAATGCCGACTGTTCGTCCGTTGCTGCTGCCAGCTGCTCCCACGGAAGCTGCTTTAAAGCCAGCACACACGGCAAAAAAGGTCCAAAAAACCACGCCAGCCAAGAAGGCTTACGCTGCAGCATCAGCTTCTTCTTCTGCTAAATAAACAGACATACGTCTGACAAGGGAGTCGGGGTTACTCGGCTCCCTTTTTCTTTTTCTCGAGGTTTTATTGGTTCAGGATGCAACGACGTGTCAGACGCTGGCTCTGTTGGCTCTATTACTGACTTCAAATTTGACCATCAGTAGAAGATGGATTCCAGACTGGTTCGCCGGATCAAGGCACTGGCCGCAAGTCTAGAAAAAGCGTGAGGAATCGTCACTTGCACCAGGTACCTCGATCAAAACCAACTATAGTTTTCTCATGAATAATTCATCTGACACGCCCGACTCAAAGCCCACAAACACCCTGTCAATACTCGACCGGATTCTCCAATTCCGCTATGCGCTCATAGTTGCATCGGTCGTTTTGGCAATTGATGTAGTACGACTGCCATTGCATGTACTGGGTTTCCCTGAAGTCAACTGGTTTGCGCAGCAATCCTCCGTGCCCATAGGCTTAATGATTGCACTAACGACGAGCTATGTATTCTTCATGGCTGCACTGTCGCCAGCCCTTCAAACCGTTGTTGAATTTCTGTTGCTCAGTGTGCGTGGAACATCCATTTTTTCGCAAATTTTCAGTGATGGCCGTGAGGACATTTCATATGAATCCAGATATGCCAATGGTTTCGTCAAGGTTTTAGACGCAAGGAAAACTGCGTTGGAGCAAAAAGATGATTTCTGGATCAAACGGGTGAGCGAACACCTCGAACGACAACAAACTAACGACAGGGATGGGAGTTTCCTCGGTAACGTATCATTTGCGTGTATCCTACTTGTGTACTTGGATTGGCAACTTGGAGGGGCTTCATCCTGGCTGCACGCTGCAATGTATTGGCTAATGGATCAGGGCGGTGTATTGGGCATCGCCACGACATCCTTTGCATTACTTATTTTGGCTTTGGTAGTGTTGCCTTGGTTCTTTGAATTTCAAAGTAAGTATCACACTGGCAGCTATAACGGCTGGATTGAGCATCCTGAACTGGCAGCGCAATACCTAAAAAAACTCATGGAGAAACGTAGTCAACTTCGTTTCTGAATATATTTCAGCTAGTGGGTCGTGCTGGATTGAGTCTAAAAAATTTAGCGTTTATACTGGCGAAATTTGGCTAAGGTTGAACTCGATTTTCCGGCGTTTTATATTGTCTGGCTATAACCCGGTGGACCATGCGCCTGAATGTCAGCTGCGTTAGAGCCACTCGCAGCCACTTTACAACTAATCGGAGTTTGGACCGTTACCATCTATATCAGTCCAAGCATTAGCCAAATCCAAGTAAAAAGAACCCAGCTATAGCCAGGTCCTTTACGTCGCTTAGCCTGCGACAGTCATTTTGAAAAGACTCGCCAGCAGCAACAGCCACACCGCCCCTGCCAATATCAACAGCAAGGGCGTTGCTACCAGCCAGAACAGCACGGTCAGCATGTTGGCACCTCCTGCTTCGTGATGGTCACGCGTACTTCCTGCTTGGGGTTGGTCCGGCCCCTCCAGAACTTGCACACGGACACGCCGTAGCCCCGTTCGCTGTTATGGTGTGCAAGGCTTGCCAAGTTGGTCTTGGCTTCCTCTGCCCGTGCTGCCGCTGCTTCTGCGACCTGCCTTGACGCAATGAACTTTTCAGCGGCTGATTTCCATGCTTCGTCTTCACGAATCACCGTGTCAAGTGGCGTGAGCGGTGGTGGTTTGTCACTGACCACCAAATTCATGAAATCATCCCAGGCGGTCTTGATCTGATCCATGACCATCGTGTCAGGCTTCACCTCGACCGTGATCCCAACTTCGCCGTCAAACACATAGAGGTGGGCCATGGTTGCCCCGGTCACCATCAGCTGATGCTGGATTTGCAGTGAGTAGTGTTTTTCCACGAGGCCATCCACAGCCGCCAACCACGCCTCGCTGTTCTGGCCTTTCATGGGGCACTTGATTTCCAGCACCAGTTTTCCGGACAACGAAATGCCGTCAAGGCTGGCCGAATAATCACCGTCAATCATCACGGCAGGTTCCATGATGTAGCCTGTGACCTCTTCGTAGCAGGTTCGGGCTTTGGGCTCCAGTGCCATCCCACGTTGCATCGGATAGCTGACCTCAATGGCCCGCCTGCCTGTTTTCAACTCCCACATTTGGTAGGGCGACACCCAAGGTGACAGCCCCATCACAGCCGCAGTTTCGGACGCATTGCGATACAGAGCCCGATGCTTGTGCCAGTCTTCAGTTCCTTGAACAAGTCTCAGGACGGCACTCATGCTGCCCGCCGATGCTCAAGGCTGCGAATCACACGGGGGAATTCAGCCGACTTGATCTGTTCCAACTGATCCACGCCAAAATATTCCAGTAGCCGATCCAGTTCGGCACCAGTTTCGTTTAACAGCTGTGTGATCTGCGCTTGCTGGGTGGCGTTGATCGTGGCAACCCTGGATCGAATCGGCGTTGGCACCTTGGTGGTCGTTGCCTTGGGTTTATGTTCATCCCTTGGCTCTGGCATGGTCGCTGTTGGCAAATCTTCCCCCGCATAGATGTACAAACCCAGCCCATGCAATGCAATGGCCTTGACCAGACATCGCTGAATCGACGTGTTGATGTCAAAAGCAGTGGGCGCAGGTATTGGCTTGTTCCGAGCGTCCAGAACCGGGTGAAGCTGGGACAGCGTGACACCTTGGACAGTGACGACAACCTCGACAAAGAAACCAGTCTCAGTAGCCAGGTACGGCAGACCATCAAAACGTTTGACTTCCCAACTCGCTGTCGGGCTGGCCAGCCGAAGCTGGGTCACAGCATAGGGCCATGAAAGATAGTCGAACTGACCCTTCTTTTCAACGTGGGCAGAAACGTTGATGCTGTTGAGCCGTGCAAATGAATTGTCATCGGAAAGTTGATCCATGAATTTCTCCTTTTTGAAGTACAAATACAAAAGCCCCGAACCGAATCCGAAGATTCAGCCGAGGCTCGATGTGCTGCTGATGGCGGCATGAGTGGAGGACCAGGCCGTGAGCCGCATCGCCTCCTGAAAAGCCTTGGCCTTGATTGCGGCACCGACCCCGAACCACGCACTGTCAATGCGGTTGTCTTTGGTACGTGCTTGACGGACGTGGTCAACATGCTCTGTCAAAGCATTCAAAAGACCCCAAGCGGTGCCATCGGCTGACGCCATGCCAGCGCCCATGCCCCTTCCCGAGAACAGCTCAAAGACAGTTTTGACGGGTTTGGGTTGCTCTGTGAGAGACAGGTTCGGGTCACCCAAAACGTTGACCAGGTAGGCCTTCGCTTCGGCTTCACTCACCGGCCTTGCCGCCAGCGCTTTGATTGACCGGGTGAACGACTCCCAAGCCGACATACCTAGGCCAAGCTCGTGTTTGACCAGGGCCGGGTCAAACGTAGTTGAGTGCGGCACCCGAACCACGCCAGACGATCCATTTACGGCCAATTGCAGAGTGTTGTTGCAGACCACCCGTACACTTGTGAAAAAGGCTTGTGTGCAGAGCGTCCCGTCACAGCTGGTGGCCAAAAGTAGATACGCCTTCACCTTGTCACCACCACGCAGAACGGTTTCTTGGTTGGTTTTTGCCAAGGCCCATAGCTTTTTACCGCCTTTGAGTACCCCGGCAGTCTCCAATTCCATGCCACCGGCAGAGACCAGGCTGCGATAAAACTCCAGGATTTCCTTGGGCTGGACGACCTTGTACCGTTTTGACACGACAGACAGCGGGACCAGGGTGTCAGACCGGAAAAGCACCTTGTTGTCCGGGTTGGTTTTGAGGTGCAGACCGTCACCGCCGCTGACCGAGTACAACACGTCGCTTTCACGAACGTTCCAGTCCATGCCAGCGGCCTTTTGCCAGACCTCAATCGGTTGGTTTTCGGGGAGGCGCTGACCTAAGCCGTGCCAGGGTGTTTCCCGGACAAAAGCCATGTTTTCTACGAGATTAGCCATTTGAATTCTCCAATGAAAAAGCCCCTGCACAATTACGTGAGGGGCTTGGGTTGACGTGATTTACAGACAGTGTCTGGGAGTGGTTTATTTACCGGGCGTGTGGTTGGGTGGCTTTGGCGTTGTGAGGTAGTCGAGAACTACTTTGGCAACAGCCGTAGCCACCATTTTCAACACATCCAGCAGGGCAGTTGACATGGGGAAGGCTCCTTGGGTTGTGTACTTTTCTTATACCAAGGGAGGGTGTGAAAGTTGAATCAAATAGCCAAGCCCTGAGCCCTATCTGTCAGGTACTCCGCCCGTAATGCAGATGAGATTGGCTTGGTCGTGGCAGTGAACACGCCGAAGGAAGGTGTCAATTAGCACACCAGAATAATGCAGTTGACCTTATATATATAAGAAATTGCACAGTCCGGCAGTCTCTGGTTTTAAAGGGGTTGTCGCCAATTCCGACGCACAAAGTCTGTGAAGTTTGTGCGTGTAGACGGGCTGTGGGGCTCGGTAGCTGTGGCAGCCTTGGCTACGCCTCGGGTTCAGTTCCAGGCCATATTTCCCGCTCGACTGCCAGCTGATCCACCAGTTCGGCTATCAAAAACAACTGGTGTTCCGACAACTGTCGCAGCCTGGTCAATAACTTCGTTTCTTTTTCGCTCAGCGTCGCCATGATTGGTTGCGACGCGGTATGTCGTTTGGCTGCGGATACTTGCTTTTTGACGGGTGCAGGAGGAGGGCCGTTACGCAACCAGTGTCCAGAAACGTTCAGCCATTCGGCCAAAGTATTTATTTTGTCTGGGGTTGGCTTGGCTTTGCCGGTCAACCACTTCTGGGCAGCCTGGGGTGTAATTGGCTCGTTCGGATGGCGGAGGTTGAACTCGTGGGCCAAAGCCGTTGCCGTGTCGATGCTCTTGGTGCCTCTTTTTAGGGCAATGCGGAGGCGTTCAGCAAAGGCAATTTTCTCGTCGGTAAGCGGCATTCCGCCAGTGTCAAATCTTTGGGTGATTTTTTGGGAACTTACAGGTTGTTACAAGCAACCATATGGTTTATGCTTCGTCGAAACAACCAGGGAGATGCAGGTGGACATGACCAGTCTTTTATACATTGCGATCGCCTTAGTGATTGTGTCGGGAGTCGCCATCTTCTTCAAAAAAGGGCCACTCCCTGTCGTGAAGGTCCAGCACCAGCATGTTGTGGACAATGAGACGGCTCAGCTAGCAGAGAAAGGTATCACCGCTTTCCGCCAGGTCTCGGAACAAGGATTTGACACTGCCAGTCATGTGGCCGATAGGGCAGCTGAAATCGTAGAGAAGGCTGTAGCCCCGCTGTCGAGTGGAATTGGGGACGTACTTCATGCTGTTGCTGATCGGATCAAGGGGCGTCAGGCCGAGCTAAACAAATTTAGGAGCCAAGCTATAGCGTTGGCTCAAGAAGTTGAGCGCCTCAAAGGGCGGCAGATTGATGTGACCGGGATGAATGCGCAACTGAAACTCGGGCTCTTGGAGATTTCGCAGCAGCGCACCTCATTTAGGCAACAAAACATCGAGTTGATCGCCGAAAGTGCGTTTGTTCAGGAGAGTAAAACGGAGTATTTAGGGTTGCACCGGGTCGACTACCGAATCCAGATCGGTCTAGATATTGAACGTCTTAAATTCCAGCTAACGTCCGATGGACGAGTGCTAGTTGACGGCTTGCGAAACATCGAAATCATCGGCTTGAAAAACATCGAGTGCAATGAGCTGTTGAATGAAGTTCGTCGATTCGTAAAGGCAGGTACGGTACGGTCAGCTACGGCCGAGATTCTGCTGGACGATAAGCGGTGCACACCTAGTGCCGCCGAACATAGGAAATCGCTGCTACAAGAAATCCAGAGCAGCCAGTCACTAGACCACCTTGTTGATACAAACGCTGAATTTGCCTTGGCGTTTCTGCGCGCATGCTTGTCAGCCGGAGGGGTCAAGGTTGAAGAAACCAGAGAGCCCTTGCTTGAGTCGCTGCGATTCAGTGAGCTGTGCCTGGCTATAAACCGGCTGGTTGCGCAGCAAATTGACCGTTTGGCCTGTACACAGATTGAGATTGAGGACAAATCGAGGGTGGTCGAAGGCGAGATATTAGCCCTGGCTCTAAAAAATGGAAGGTGAGAGGCGTGACGCCAATCCAAGCCATCGGCGTCATTGCCGTCAATCTCCTGCGTAGCTCGGGCGACAAGCTGACCTTGAAAACGGTCCAAGCCTGGATAAAAGACCATAGCGACCGTGAACGCCATGGTGCTGGCTATACCGGTAATCGGCTCAGTCGTGGTCCAAGCAATGGTTTTATCGATGTTGTCAAACGACCATTGTCGACCGGTAAAAGCAATGTCACAGTCACCGTTTACTTCGACCCGAGGCAAGGGGCAGTAGCGTCGAAAACGTGGGATGCCAAAAAACTTGATTCAGACTTGGAAAAGTTGTTCGGCAAAAACCTACGGGTACGGATCAATGTTTGAACGGAGCAAGGTATGAATCTTGAATTGGCCGTTGTGAGCGCACGTCGAATTGCCTTTGCCGCTACCTTCGCACTTACTTTGATTTCCAGTCAATCCGTTGAGGCGACTACTGGGGCGGCTCCAAACAGCTCACCGACTTACGTCAAAGGCCACTTCATTAAAAGTGGAAAATATGTTCAAGGCTACCAGCGCTCAAAGCCAGACAAACAACATCGAAATAAATCGGGTATGGCAGGCCACAAGGTAGCTTCGTCAAGGCTGCCTTGATCATCGGTACGTCGTGGTCTCTTGCAGTCAAGGCGCAACATGTCGCTAACTACCCCTGAATAAACAAATCTGCCCGAGAGAACTCACTATGACGGTCATCTTGACGATCCCTGTAAAGGTTCATTGTGAAAAGTGTGAGTGGAACGAAACACTAGATTTCGCCAAGCATGGTCCCGAAATGTTTGGTCCAGTAACGTTTTTCGGTCTTGATCTGGCCAATAGACCAAAGGTATGCCCTGCGTGTGGAAATTCCATACTTAAAGTTGAACGCGGACTATTGTGGGACTTGATAAATCATCCTTTGAATACTGTTGAAAGAAAGCTGCTTCGCGGTCAGTAGTAGTCAAGGCGCACCATGTCGTTAATTTCTCCGGTGGAGCTACGTCAATAGATCATCGATAAAGTGAAACGGCTCGTTGATCAATACGCCGATAAAACAGGGACTGAGTGTGAGCACTGAAAGCCAATTTGTAAAAGAACTCGACAGCGCAAGGGATGCCCATCAGCGCTTACGTTTAAAGTTGATGCAGCGTACCGCCCTTGGTCTGTTACTTGGCATGATGGGCCTTGTTCTTACCCAAGTCGTGCAATGGGTTCCACGGCTGCAGTTGAAGAATTTTGGAGGCAGTCATTCATGCTGATTTTTCTTGGCGCTATCTTGCTGGGTCTGGTGGCCTTGGTGGGCTTCGTCATTTACCTTACCGCCATGGTCATGATGTGGGTCGTGCTCGGAGTGTTCTTTGCATTCACCGCTGCCATTGGCTTGGTTGTTGGTGATCCATACGTGGGATTTTTTGGTGCGATTCCGGCAACATGGATAACAATTTGGCTGATCGCGCATTTCTCAGACGCAGCTAAGGCTGAAAAATAGGGCACCTTGGCATCCGTAGGATTGCTGTTGTTCTTATCAGTTTCGAAAAATGAACATGACAACTACCACTCTGTACTCAATCATCGCCGCCTTCATGGAAGAGGCTGAGCGGCCTTACCAAGGCGAAGCCGAGAGCGGAATTCTTTCGGCTGAGATTAATGGCGACGATGGCAGTTGGCGGGTGTACATCCAGATTACCGATGATGACAAAGACCGACTGGTGGTAATCCACGCGCAGCTCCCTGCACGTATCCCGGACAGCAACAGAGTGAATGTTGCCGAGCTACTCACCCGGATTAACTACGACCTGATCGTGGGCAACTTTGAGCTGGGCCTGGATGATGGTGAGGTGTTATTCAAGACCACTCTGGATCTTGCCGATGGCCAACTGACCCAGGCCATGTTTGAGCGAATGTACATGCTGAACGGCCAGATCATGAATCAGTACTTTTCCCAGATATTGAGCGTAGGTTATGGCGCAGGGGAGCAAACAAATGATGCGGCAGAAGATCGGTCTCATGGGCTGATGCTCCAGTAGCCGGGACAACTGGGTGAAAAGGGAGAGGGGCCAAGGTAGTACGCCGAAGGCAAGTAATGACTGGGTTACCTTTTGATTTTCCTTATATATATAAGAAATCGTAACCTGCTTCAGCCCCATATTTCAAAGGCAATAGCGCGGAACGGGACGCACAAAGTCTGCGAAGTTTGTGCGTGTGAAGGGTCGATTTGGCGAGGTCGTCTGGCAACCCCAGTCAACCATGAAAAAAAAGTTGATCGCCCTCTGTAAAACTCAAGATATTTTCTTTTTCTCACCCTCGTTTTTACCTGTGACTGAGGCCTATATTGACGTGGTTTTCAAACTGACCAAGTTAAAATATAAGTAAGGGAATGATCACACGATGATCACTCCTTGGAATAAAAAGAAGGGAAAACCCACATGTTCATTTCATTTGAAAATCACGTAAAAACCGCTGTCGCAAAAATAGGCGGACCCACAAAAACAAGCAACCTGCTCGGAATAAGCAACGGCGCAGTACACGCCTGGATCAGAAAAGGCCGAATCGCTGATATTGACATCGCCAAACGGGTCTGTGAACTGTCAGGTATGAAGCTTGAGCAAGTGAGGTCGCTATGAGACGGCCTGGAGTTAACTTTGAAATGCTTGGCACGCCTTCGCCTGAACGATTCATTCAGATCAATCCCAGCACAGGCAATCGGCAACTGATACCCGTCGCAAACGATGTCTGGCGCGTTGTTGATATCCTTGGTGGCATTGAAAGAGCAGCCGTGAAATTGGGCGTTGAAAAGATCGAAGTCCATCACTGGCTGGATGATCAATACGTACCCACCCGTTACGCAGAGCAAATTAAAAGACGTATCGGCTGGAGTGTTGAGTCAATGCAAGTGCCATCGATAGGCACTGATTGGCCTGAGTCAGATCAATTGTTGCATTGAGGCTGGGGTAAGGCTGGGGGCGTTCACACGTTCACACCGTCATTGCGTTTGTGGAAGACTGCAGACTCTGGAACTTTATCGGACCGATGGCAACATGAAGACGCGGTGCAATGAGAGGGTAGGGTAATGCAGTGCCTCGATAGCCTTTTGCATGGCTTTTTTGGACCGGTGTGTGTACACCTTGGCCCCAGTGCTGCCCTTGACCTCGTGACCCACAATCGTATCCATGACTTGTTCTGACACTTCCGCCTCAGCCATTTGGCTGCGTACCGTGTGACGCATACAGTGAAAGTCAGGGTAAAGTCCGAACCCCAATGCTTTCCTGTAGACGCCGAACCATCGACCGAAATAGTCTCCCGGCTTGATTCCACGAGTGACAAGCTTTGGCCAGAGAAGTGCGTGACCTTGGTCCCGCATGGTTTTTACGTAGTCAAGGAAGCCAAGCCGGATCAGTTCGCTATGAATCGGCACTTTGCGGACCCCCGCCGCTGACTTGACTTTTTGGCCTTCTCCCTCATCGGTGATTGACAACTGGTCAATTTGACCGTCTGACTCTACATCAGATAAGCGAAGTTGCGCCAGTTCACCCACCCTGGCTCCCGTGTAAAGTCCCAGCAGTGGAATCCAGTAGGCTGCATCAGCCCCGGCTCTTTTGGGCTTTGGCAGTTTGTAGGCTGTGTACAGGACTTGGGAAAAAAAAGCCCCCAATTCGTCGTCAGTCCATGGCCTGCGCTTATTCGTGGTCTTGAAAGCAATGTCTATGCCCTCCCAGGGGTTGCGTTCAATCAACCCAAGATCACGCGAGGCGTACTTCAACACCGACTTTACCCAGATCAGGCGATCTCGTGCTGTCTTGCAGGTGGTTTTGCGTTCGGGTTGTTGCAGCCAAGCTCTGAACCCATCGCCTTGTTCCCTCGTTAGCTGCAATAAAGGCGGGTTTCCTGTGAATACTTCAAACAAGTTAATTGAGCGGTTGCAAGCGTTTAGCGAGTCAAGGGAGCGGGGTTTGCTGCACTTCCAACGTTCGTACACATCTCGTAGCCGGATTGGATTGGCTATTTGTGTCGATGGCTTTAATACCGGTTCATGTATCGGTAAAGCTATTCCCTGGATTTTCACGTTGGATGTCGGTTCGAGCCAGGCATGACGATCTCCTGAAAATTGGCTCAGCAACTTCGCTCGTTTCATTGCCCCCAAAATACTTGCATCGTGACGATTAGTGGTTCCGAGCGATTGGATAATTTTGGTTCGACCTCCAAACGTCGCTTGGAAGTGTTGTGGAATTACAACTCTAATTTGATAGATGCCACCCCGCAGGAAGAGGCCTGGTAGTTTTGCCATGGTCGTCCGATTCATGTCGACTTGCTGAAAGTGACACATGAAACTGACACATACCAGAGAAAAATGAGGCGGACTAGCTGGTAACCCGCATGGATGCTCACTTCTGTAAATGAGGTTGACGGACCTTGACCCCGGCACTGGCTTTGCAGTTAGGGCTGCTTGGTTCCCCATCTGACCCGGTTGGCCGCTCCACCATGCGGGAAGGCCCGTCAAAGCAAATTATAAATGCTTTGCTGACTTTTTTGCTGAGCGTACTTGGGACAGGCTCAGATGCCTGTAATCTCGTGTCATGACTGTGCCGGACTTGATTTCTGCTGAAACCCTGTTTTTTGAGGGCAACCGCCTGATGGCCACAGGTGATGGCGACCGCGCCGAGGCCTGCTTTCGCGCCGCGTTGCAACTGGCGCCGGACCTTGCTGAAGTCCATGCGAACCTGGGGTATTTACTGGATGAGCGGGGCGCGGGTGCCGAGGCTGAAGCCTGTTACGAACGTGCTATTACCTTCAATCCGAATCTTTCTCAAGTCCATCTGAATTTTGGTTCGCTGCTGGCCAGCCACAAGCGCTTGGTTGAAGCCGAGGCGGCTTACACCCGGGCCATCCTGCTCGAACCCGGCTCCCCGGCGGGGTGGTCCAATTTGGGCGGGCTCTATGCGGGTATGAAGCGGGACGCAGAGGCGGAGCTTTGCTGCCGTCAGGCCATGGCACTGGATGCCCACTATGCCAAGGCGCGCTTTAACCTGGGCTATGTGCTGTTGCGGCAGGGCCGGTTTGAGGAAGGTTGGCTTTGCCTGGAGGCGCGGGACTGGTATGCCGCGCTGCAATCGCATCTGGACTGCCCGCGCTGGCAAGGGGAGTCACTGCAGGGTAAGTCGCTGTTGATTGGTTTTGAGGCTGGCCATGGCGACATGATCCAGTTTGGCCGCTATGCCGCGGTGCTCAAGCGCCAAGGGGCGACGCGAATCACTTTTTTGTCTCATCCCGCCCTCAAAACCCTGTTTGCCACGCTGGACGGCGTGGACCAGGTCATCGCCTTTGACGAACAGGTACCCAGCACTGGTTGGGACTGCTGGACGCCGTTGATGAGCATTCCCCTGTACTGCCAGACGCGCCTTGACAATATCCCGGCAGACATTCCCTATTTGCAGGCCTCTGCTGGGCGCATGGGCCGGTGGCGGGCACAACTTCCCATGGAGGGCCTCCGTGTTGGCCTGGTGTGGAAGGGCAATCCCAAATTTGAAAACGATGCCGATCGTTCGCTGCCGGACCTGGCGGTGCTGCTGCCGTTAGGGCAAGTGGCTGGCGTGCACTTCATCAGTCTGCAAAAAGGGGCGGGAGAAGACCAGGCCCTGTGCCCGCCTGACGGCTTGCCGCTCGTGCATTGGGGTTCGCAGATCGAAGACTTTTCGGATACCGCCGCCATGGTGGCCAACCTGGACCTGGTCATTTGTGTCGACACAGCCATCGCCCATCTGGCGGGTGCCTTGGGCAAACCGTGCTGGGTGCTGCTGCCGGACTACAAGACCGATTGGCGTTGGCTGGACGTTCGCACCGACTCACCCTGGTATCCGGGCGTGATGCGTCTGTTTCGGCAATCGGGGTTGGGGAACTGGGCGCCTGTGGTGGCCGAGGTCAAGGTCGCGCTGGAGGCGTTTGTTCAGACCCATTTAAGTGCCTCGCGCCACAAAGCTGCCAATGGGATGGTGCTCGGCCCCACACCTTAGAATCAAAGCATGTCTTATCTCGTGCTCGCCCGCAAGTACCGCCCCCGCAACTTCACTGAAATGGTGGGGCAGGACCACGTGGTGCAGGCGCTGACCAATGCGCTCACCACCCAGCGCTTGCATCATGCGTATCTGTTTACCGGCACACGCGGTGTCGGCAAAACCACGGTGTCGCGCATTCTGGCCAAGTCGCTCAATTGCCAGGGGGCCGACGGGCAGGGCGGCATCACCGCCACGCCGTGCGGTGTTTGTCAAGCTTGTACCGACATCGATTCCGGCCGTTTTGTGGACTACACCGAACTCGACGCGGCTTCCAATCGGGGCGTGGACGAGGTGCAGGCGCTGCTGGAGCAGGCGGTTTACAAGCCGGTGCAGGGCCGCTTCAAGGTCTTCATGATTGACGAGGTGCACATGCTTACCAACACGGCGTTCAACGCCATGTTGAAGACGCTGGAAGAGCCGCCCGAGTATCTGAAATTTGTGCTGGCCACGACCGATCCGCAAAAAGTGCCGGTCACCGTGTTGTCGCGCTGCCTGCAGTTCAACCTGCGCCCGATGGCCCCCGAGACCATCCGCGAGCACCTGCAAAAAGTCTTGCAAACCGAGAACGTGCCGGCCGATGTGCAGTCGCTGCGGTTGCTGGCCCGTGCGGCGCGTGGCTCCATGCGCGATGCCTTGAGCCTGACCGATCAGGCGATTGCCTTTGGCGCCGGCCAGCTGGAAGAGGCCACGGTACGCCAGATGCTGGGCAGTGTGGACCGTTCTTATGTGTTCCGTTTATTGGAAGCCTTGGCCAACGGCGACGGTAAAACCGTGGTCGAAACGTCCGAGGCCCTGCGTCTCAACGGCCTGAGTGCCGCCTCCACGCTGGAAGAAATGAGCTCGGTGTTGCAGCGCATGGCGGTGTTGCAGGCGGTACCCGGCGCCACTGCGGAAGCTTTTGAGGCCGACCCGGAAGCCGCCGATATGGCGCGCCTGGCGGCTTTGATGCCGGCCGATGAGACGCAACTGCTCTACAGTATTTGCCTGCACGGGCGCGGCGAGTTGGGCCTGGCGCCGGACGAATATGCTGCGCTGACTATGGTGCTGCTGCGGTTATTGGCCTTCAAGCCGCAAGCCGGTCGGACGCCGGTGGCGGAAAAAAAAACTCTAATTGAGGCGCCGCGCGCGCTGGCAGCACCGGTCGCTGCGCCTGCGCCAGTCACTGCAACTGCAACTGCAACTGCACCGGTGCCTTTGCCGGTGGCAGTGTTCGTCCCCGCTCCGGTACCGACCGCCGTGCCGGCCACGCCAGCGCGGGTGACCGTGCCGACGACCGTTAATCAGTCAGCGCCACCGCCCGGCCCCTCGCGGGTTCAACCTTGGGAAGATGAGCCAAATAAGGCTCTAGCCCCCGTGGAACCTGCGGTAGCAGCTATAAAAATTGAAGCAACTCCGGTTCGGGCGCAGACGCCGCCACCGGGGCAGCAGCTTCACGTGGTGACTATGCCGGCAGCGGCAGGGCAGCCACCAGTTTATGAATCAAATCAGCCTCTAGCCCCCGTCGAATCTGCGCAGGCAGCTACAAAAATAATAGCGATACCGGTGCGGGTGCAAGCCGATTCACGCTTTGAAGCCGTGTCGGGGCAGACTGCCGCCGTGGTGCTGGTTCCCACCGAAGAGGGTGAGTTCTGGCACGCCACGGTGCAGCAGTTGATTGCCGGGGACGCTATCGCCGCGCTGGTGCGCGTGTTGGCGCTGCAGTCGCAACTGGTGGCGCGTGACACCGATCAGTGGATTTTGCGGGTGGAGAGCGCGTCGCTCAACCAGTCCGGCACCCGTGAGCGCTTGACGACGGCTTTGCAGGCCGCAGGTCATGATGTGCGCTTGGTGGTGGAAGTCGGTCAGGTCACCGACAGCCCGGCCCGGCGGAATGGCGCTGCGGCGGCGGAGCGGCAACTGGTGGCTGAAAAAATCATTTTTGACGACCCGTTCGTTCAAACCATGATGCGTGATTTTGGGGCGAAAATCGTCCCAGGCAGCATCAAGCCGGGCTGATTGCCCCATCGGCGGGGCAACCCGGCAGACGCATTTCGGTTCCAAGCTTTTTATCTAAAACCTAACCCAAGGAAAACACATGTTCAACAAAGGACAACTCGCCGGCCTCATGAAGCAAGCCCAGACGATGCAGGACAACATGAAAAAGGCGCAGGACGAACTGGGCAATGTGGAAGTCACCGGTGAGTCGGGCGCTGGCTTGGTGAAGGTCACCATGACCTGCAAGCACGATGTGCGTCGCATCACCATCGACCCCAGCTTGCTGGCGGAAGACAAAGACATGCTCGAAGACCTGGTGGCCGCCGCTTTCAACGCCGCGGTGCGCAAAGCTGAAGAAACCTCGTCCGAGAAAATGGGCAAGCTCACGGCCGGGATGCCCGGCCTGCCCGGTGGCATGAAATTCCCCTTCTAATGGATTGGCTACCGAGCAAGCGTGATCCGTCGTTGGGCGGTGCTCGCAATCCTCACGTACCCGAAGTACGTTCCGGTTGCTGCGCTCCGTCCGCCTAGGCTGACGCTCGCTCGCTGCGCCCCCACCGTTGTTGAGAAACCATGTCTAACGCCAATTCACTTGACTCTCTGATCCACGCGCTGCGCCGTCTGCCGGGGGTGGGGGTGAAGTCGGCTCAGCGGATGGCGTTTCACCTGTTGCAGCATGACCGCCCTGGCGCGCTGGAGTTGTCGCACGCCCTGCAAAATGCGGCCGAGTCGGTGCGGCATTGCGAGCGTTGCCACACGTTCACGCAGGCCGACATTTGCGCCGCCTGCCTGGATCCACGGCGCGACGCCTCCAAGCTGTGCGTGGTAGAGACGCCCGCCGACCAGTCGGCGATCGAGCGCACTGGCGCTTACAAAGGTCTGTACTTTGTCCTGATGGGCAAACTCAGTCCGCTGGACGGCATTGGCCCCAAAGACATCGGCCTGAAAAAGCTGTTTGACCGGGCCTGCGACGGCATCGTGCAAGAGGTGATTCTGGCCACCAACTTCACGGCCGAAGGCGAGGCCACCGCCCATGTGATCAGTGAGGGCCTGAAGGCGCGCGGCTTGCGCCTTACCCGGCTGGCACGGGGCGTGCCGGTGGGCAGCGAGCTGGAATATGTCGATTTGGGCACCATCGCGCACGCGCTGGTGGATCGGCGCTGAACTAGGTGTAAACCCTCGCGGGAAGTTCCCGATGCGCGATTTGGCGTGGCTGGCTAAGCTGGAGCCTGTCAAATAGTAAAGAGGAAACGCCATGGACAGCATCAAGCTCAATCGTCGCACCTTTGCTGCTGCCACGGTATTGTCAGCCGTGTCTGTGGTGGCTCCCGGGTTGTGGGCCCAGCCGCGGCTGGAGAAAACCAAAATCTCCATCGCTGTGGGGGGCAAAGCGGCCTTTTACTACCTGCCGTTGACCATTGCCGAGCAGTTGGGCTATTTCAAGGCCGAGGGTCTGGAGGTCGAAATCAGCGACTTTGCCGGGGGCTCGCGTGCTTTGCAGGCTGTCGTCGGCGGCTCGGCGGATGTGGTCTCGGGTGCCTTTGAGCACACCATCAACCTGCAGTCCAAGGGGCAAACATTCCAGGCCTTCGTGCTGCAGGGCCGGGCGCCGGCCATTTCCATGGGCGTTTCGCTCAAAACCATGCCCCATTACAAGACGGTAGCCGACCTCAAAGGCAAGCGGATTGGCATTTCGGCCCCGGGCTCGTCAACCAACATGGTGGCCAACCTGATCCTGTCGCGTGTCGGTCTCAAGGCGGGTGACGTGAGCTTTATCGGGGTGGGAACGGCCGCCGGTGCCTTGAGCGCCTTCCGTTCCGGCCAGATTGATGCCATGAGCAATGTTGATCCGATCATGACCATGCTGGAGCAAAAAGGCGAGATTCGCATCATTGCCGACACGCGCACGCTCAAGGGGACGGTGGATGTTTTTGGCGGCTCCATGCCGGCCGGTTGCCTGTACGCGCCGCTTGAGTTCGTCCAGAAAAATCCCCATACCGTGCAAGCCCTGACGGATGCCATGGCGCACAGCCTGAAATGGTTGCAGACGGCCGGCCCCGGTGACATCATCAAAACGGTACCTGAAGCCTACCTGCTGGGAGACCGCGCCTTGTACCTGGCGGCCTTCAACAAAGTGCGCGAGTCCATTTCGCCCGACGGCCTGATCCCCGATGAGGGCCCGCGCACCGCCGCCCGAGTGCTCGCCAGTTTCGATCCATCGATCAAGGTCGATAAAGTCGAGTTCGCAAAAACCTACACCAACGAGTTTGCCAAGAAGGCCAAAGAACGCTTCAAAGCCTGAAGCCCTCATGGCCGATACCGCTGGCGCAACTGACTACGCGCTCGAATTACTCAATGTCTCCTGTGTCTTCAAGGCGCGTGATGCCGCCGAGTCGCGCTACACCGCCGTGGCCAACACCACCTTGCGCATCCGGGCGGGGGAGTTTGTGTCGGTGGTTGGGCCGACCGGGTGTGGCAAGTCGACCTTGCTGAACATCGGCGCCGGTCTGCTGGCGCCCTCCAGCGGCGAAGTGCGCGTGTTTGGCCAGCCGTTCCACGGCATCAACACCCGAGCCGGATACATGTTCCAGACCGACGCGCTGATGCCGTGGCGTACTGCACTGGACAACGTCATGCTCGGCTTGCAGTACCGGGGCGTACCGGAGTTAGAGGCCCGGGCGCAGGCAAAAGGCTGGCTGCAACGGGTGGGTTTAAGTGAGTTTGGCAACCGGTACCCGCATCAGCTGTCGGGCGGCATGCGCAAACGCACGGCCCTGGCGCAGGTGCTGGCGCTGGACCCGGACATCATCCTGATGGACGAGCCCTTCAGCGCGCTCGATATCCAGACCCGCCAGCTCATGGAAGATGAAGTGCTTGAGCTGTGGGCCGCCAAAAAGAAGGCGGTGCTGTTCATCACGCACGATCTGGACGAGGCCATCGCCATGAGTGACCGTGTGGTGGTTTTGTCGGCGGGGCCGGCCACGCACCCCATCGGGGAGTTTGTCATTGACTTGCCGCGCCCGCGCCAGGTGGCCGAGGTGCGAACCCAGCCGCGCTTTATCGAGTTGCACACGCAAATTTGGGGTGTGCTGCGCGACGAGGTGCTCAAGGGTTATGCCCAGCAACTGAAAAAAGTGGCCTGAAAATAATGAACCTGCATGTTCGTGGCCTCAAACCCTCCCGCACCAATCTGCGTGTCTGGCAGTTCAGTGTGCTGGTGCTGATGCTGCTGATTTGGCAACTGGCCTCGCGTGATCAGCAGATGGCTTTTTTCCTGGGTGAACCGGTGCAGGTGCTGGGCCGGATCTGGTCGTGGTTCATGCCCTTTGGTTTGGGGGCCAGTGTGTTTTTCCCGGAAGGTGTGGCAGGCAACGCTGACATTTATATTCATCTGGGCGTCACCTTGCTGGAGACGGTGCTGGCGTTTGGCATTGGCACGGTGCTGGGCCTGACCTGTGGGCTGTGGCTGGCGCTGGCGCCGCTGGCCAGTGCGATTCTGGAGCCCTACATCAAGGCCGCCAATTCGATGCCGCGTGTGATTCTGGCGCCCATTTTTGCCTTGTGGTTTGGGCTGGGCATCTGGAGCAAGGTGGCGCTCGCCGTCACGCTGGTGTTTTTTATCGTGTTCTTCAACGTCTACCAGGGCGTCAAAGAAGTGAGCCCCGTGGTGCTGGCCAACGCCCGCATGTTGGGGGCGAACCAGCGTCAGTTGCTGCGCACCGTCTATCTGCCCAGCGCCACGGCCTGGGTGTTTTCCAGTTTGCACACGTCGGTGGGTTTGGCCTTTGTCGGGGCCGTGGTGGGCGAGTACCTGGGCTCGGCACGCGGGGTGGGTTACCTGATTTTGCAGGCCGAGGGCACTTTTGACGTCAACACCGTGTTTGCCGGCATTGTGGTGTTGACGGCGTGTGCCCTGGTGCTGGATGGTGTGGTCGGGCGACTGGAGCGGCGCCTGATGAAATGGCAGCCGCGACAGGGTGAGGCCGAAAAACTATAAAACGGCAGCAGACGGGTTGGTCACAAGGCGTTCCGTGCGCAGTTTTTTACTGATGGTTGCTGCTAATTTAATAGCTGCTTACGCAACAGCCACGAGGGCTGCAGCCCGTTTTCATCTTAGTGTCTGGCAACCCGTGTGGACTTGGTTACTTTGCGTTTGGCTTGATGGGAGCTGGCTTTGCCCGTGCTCCTGCTTCGGCTTTGCACCAAAGCGCTGGCCCGCGCCGGCAGAAACAGCACGATCTGCTGGCCGGTCTTGAAGGCAGCCGAGGCGTTCATGTTGTTCCAGTCCGCCACGCTGGCGGGGCTTACCCGGTAGCGTTTGGCAAGGCTGGCCACCGAGTCTTTTTTACCCGCTTTGAGAACGGTTCGTTTCAAAATAACATCGGGTGAAAAAGACAACTGGCCGTTGTCGGCCACATGTTCTGTCACATCGGTTTCAAGCTGTTTGGAGCGTGTCACCAGCAGACTGGAGCCGATTTTGATCATCATCCGGGGTGGGATGTTGTTGGCCCGGCGCAAATCTTCTTCGCTCATGCCGACGCGGGAGGCCGCATCGGCCGGTTTCATGGTGGCGGGCGCCACCCAGACGGTCCAGCTGGCCAGGCGGCCCACGCCATAAGCCTCCAGATTGCTCTGGAAGACGGCCGCGTTATCCCAGGGCAGCAAGATTTGGGGTGTGCCTGCCGCAAAAATGACGGGGCGGTTGGCCGAAGGATTCAGCGCCTTGAAGTCCTCCAGTGAAACCTCGGCCAGCTTGGCTACCAGCGCCACGTCGATATCGCGTTTGATGTCCACCGTCTGGAAGTAAGGGTGGTTTTCAATCAGGGGCAGACGGGAGTTGAACGCTTCCGGGTTGGCCACAATGTTTTTCAGGGCCAGCAGTTTGGGCACGTAAAAACGGGTTTCCATGGGCATGCTGAGATCGCTGTAGGAAAGGCCCAGGCCAGCTCGCTGGTTTTTGGCGATGGCGCGACCCACGCTGCCCTCACCCCAGTTGTAGGCGGCGAGCGCCAACTCCCAGTCACCAAACATGACGTGGAGTTTTTGCAGATAGTCCAGTGCCGCGCGGGTGGACGCCAGCACGTCAAGCCGGTCATCGCGAAAGGCGTTCTGTTTCAACTCAAAATGTTTGCCGGTGGCCGGCATGAATTGCCACATGCCGGCGGCCTTGGCGCTCGACACGGCCTGCGGGTTGAAGGCGCTCTCCACAAACGGCAGCAGCGCCAGCTCGGTGGGCATGTTGCGCCGTTCCAGTTCTTCAACAATATGAAAGATGTATTTGCGGGAGCGCTCGGTCATGCGCAGGATGTAGTCCGGCCGGCTGCTGTACCACTGTTCGCGGTCATGCACCAGTTCGGTGTCCAGCTCGGGCATGCTAAAGCCGCGCCGCATGCGTTCCCATAAATCGGCGGGGGGAGACAGTTGGGCGACTGATCTGGAGTGGGCTTGCCCTGCTGTGATGGGTTTCAAGGGGCTGCCGCCGAGGCTGGGTCGGCGCGCTTTCGAGGCATAAGCCCCGGCGGGGGTGCTGGCGTTGGAGCCTTCTGGACTGTAGAGCTCGTTCGGGTCGGTTCCGGTGGTCACGCCGGTATTGGCGCAGCCCGTCAGCCAGACCAAGCCGGTCAGACACACAATAGTTAAAAGTTTCATTGAAATTCGTTTTTCCACTGGCGAAGGGCCGCAAAAATGCTGACTTCGTCGTGGGCTGATGCGTCAAAGCCTTGAACTGCCTGGATGATGGCGGCCTGGCGTGTGCGCAAAAAGGGGTTGATCTGACGCTCCATCAAAATGGTGGAGGGCAAGGTGGGTTGCTGCTGTGAACGCAGTGCCTGGGCAGTGGCCGTGTAGCGGGCCAGTGCCTGGTTGGTGGGATCGACGGCCGCCGCAAATCGCAGGTTGCTCATGGTGTATTCGTGGGTACAGCAGATGCGTGTGTTCTCTGGCAGGGCCGCCAGTGTGTCCAGGGAGGCCAGCATCTGGGCCGGGCTGCCTTCAAACAATCGCCCGCAACCGCCGCTGAACAGCGTGTCGCCACAGAATAAAAGCGGCGCACCCTCCACATTCGCGCAGTAGTAGGCAATGTGGCCGGCGGTGTGGCCCGGGACGTCAATCACCTGGAAGGTGAGTCCAAGCGCCTGCAACTGGTCGCCGCCGTTCAGCCGGGTCAAGGGCTCGGGCATGGTTTCGCGCGCGGGGCCAAATACTTGGGCTCCTGTGGCCTGGCGCAAAGCATCCACCCCGCCCGTGTGATCGGCGTGATGGTGCGTGACTAGAATGGCCTCAAGTGGCACGTTTAAGTGCTGCAGGGCCTCAAGTACAGGTTGTGCCTCACCGGGATCAACCACCATGGAATGATGTTCGTCATGCAACATCCAGATGTAGTTGTCCGTGAAGGCGGGTAGTGGAATTAACTTCATGAACGATCAAATTATAGGTTTGCATGACTGGTTTGTGACCCCCCCCGGGCGTTACCAGCTGGCGTGGGAGCGTGCCCAGCTTGATCTGGCGGTGGCGGATATCTTTGGATTTCATGCCCTGCAGCTGGGTTTGCCCGGGCTTGACGCCCTGGCCGCCAACCGGATGCCGCACCGCTGGCTGGCCACGCATACCCCTACGCCAGGCGCGGCCATCGTGACCGATTTTTCGGCCTTGCCGTTCCCGGCCAACAGTCTGGACCTGGTGGTGCTGCCCCATTCACTGGAATTGGCGCCCGACCCTCACGCCACCCTGCGCGAGGTGGAACGGGTGCTGGTGCCCGAGGGACGGGTCGTGATTTGTGGGCTGAACCCGGCTTCTCTGTGGGGTTTGCGCCAGCGCCGCGCGCACCTGTACCATCGCTTGGGTTTTGGCCAGTTGTTTTTGCCCCAGGGGGAGTTTGTCGGCTACTGGCGTTTGCGTGACTGGCTTCGTTTATTGGGTTTTGAGGTGGAAGTCAGTCGCTTTGGCTGCTATAAACCGGCGTTCTCCAGCGACCAGTGGTTGAAGCGTTTTGACTGGATGGACCGGGCCGGCGACCGCTGGTGGCCGATTCTGGGGGCCGTGTATTTCGTCGTGGCCGTCAAGCGCGTGCGCGGCATGACGTTGCTCAGTCCGGCCTGGAAATCCAGCAAAGCCATGGCGTCCGCTCCTGTTTCAGTAGCAAACAGTACAGGCTTGACAAGGGCTGAAGCCCAGAATGATATGACTATGAGGAAAATGGATTGAACGCGATAGAAATTTACACCGATGGCGCCTGCAAGGGCAATCCGGGTCCGGGCGGCTGGGGCGCGCTGCTCAAGTCAGCCGACTCGCAAAAAGAGTTGTTCGGCGGCGAACTGGGTACAACCAACAACCGCATGGAAATGATGGCCGTGATTGAGGCGCTGTCTGCCTTGAAGCGCCCTTGTCAGGTGACGCTGCATGTGGACAGTCAGTATGTGCTCAAGGGCATAACGGAATGGATTTCAGGCTGGAAAGCGCGGGGCTGGAAAACTGCCGCCAAGCAACCGGTGAAAAATGTCGACCTCTGGCAGCGACTGGATGAGTTGGTCAGCACCTCCGGGCACAAGATTGACTGGCGTTGGGTGCGGGGTCATAACGGCGACCCCGGCAACGAGCACGCCGATATGCTGGCCAACCGGGGTGTCGAACTGGCTTTGCAACGGCGCTGAGGTCTGCGTGCGCGGATGTAAAGAGTGTGCAAAGTGGCCAGTGGGCCCTGTTCAGTCGGGGACACTACCCAGTTAGATTCAGGCAAGCACGGCGCAATTGCCGGCTGCTTTAACCGCTCTGGTTTTCGGGTCGGGTTTAACCGATCCCCTTGCTTAAGAAATATCGCGCTCATGGCTAAAAAGATTATTTATCCGGTCGTTGCGGCGATTGGCATCGCGGCGGCCTCGGGGGCAGCCTGGTGGTACCAGTCCAAACCCAACGTGGCCCCTGTGATCGCTGGCGTGCCCGCGACGGCTTCTACGACTACCGGTGTGGAGGTCGCCCAGGTCGAGCGACTATCGTTGCGCGACGATGCCCAGTCCGTGGGTAGTCTGCAGTCACGCCAGAGCGTGATGTTGCGGCCGGAAGTGGCCGGGCGTGTCAAGTCACTGGGCTTTAGCGATGGGGCGCGGGTGCGCAAAGGTCAGGTGCTGGTGCAGCTGGACGACACCTTGCAGCAGGCCGAGGTCAAGCAGTCGCTGGCCCAGGTGTCCATCGCGCGGGCCAACCACAAGCGCAACCAGGAGCTGGTGGCCGAAAATTTTGTGGCACAGCGGGTGCTGGAGGAAAGCTCGGCCAATGTGCAGGTCGTCGAGGCGCAATTGGCCCTGTCGCTGGCGCGTCTGTCGCGCATGGCCCTGCTGGCACCTTTTGATGGCACCGTGGGTATCCGCCTCGTTAATGTGGGCGACTACGTGAAGGACGGTGCCGACCTGGTGAACCTGGAAGATATCAGCAGCATGTACGTGGACTTTCGCTTGCCCGAGCGCTACTTGAGCCGGCTCAAACCGCAGCAGACCGTGGAGCTGGCGCTCGATGCCTTTCCGGGGCGCGCCTTCACAGCCCGCGTCGCGGCTATCAACCCGCTGCTGGACGCCAATGGCCGCTCGGTCGGCGTGCGCGCCGTGTTGCCCAATTCCGTGGGGGAAGCGACGCAAGGTGGTAAACGTGCCGGCGGTCCAACGGCCAGCCCGGCGCCGCTGCGGCCCGGCATGTTTGCGCGGGTGACCACGGTTTTTTCTGTCAATGATGCCGCGCTGGTGGTGCCGGAAGAAGCCATCGTGCCCCAGGCGGGACGCCAATTTGTGATCAAGGTAGTGGCGCCCGCGGCGCTGCCCGCGAAGACGACCGCCGCCATGCCCGCCGATACCAAATTTGTCTCCTTGCGGCAAGAGGTCAAGCTGGGGGTGCGCCAACAGGGCAAGGTTGAGATCACCGAGGGTTTGACCGCCGGTCAAACCGTGGTGGTGGCCGGGCAGCAGCGTTTGCAGCGTGACGGCACGCCGCTGCGCATCGTGGCGCTGGGCCAGCCGGCCGCGCTGGCAACGTCTGCGCCCGCCGCGGCGGCTTCTGTCCCGGCTCCGGCCGCCAGTCGCTGATCGGCCCAGGAACTCCCCATGCAATTGGCTGAAACCTCCATCCGTCGCCCGGTCTTTGCCACCGTGCTTTCCCTGTTGATCGTGCTGGTGGGTGCCGTGTCGTTCAACCGGCTCACGGTACGCGAATACCCCAAGATTGACGAACCGGTGGTGTCCGTCTCCACCACGTTTTCGGGCGCCTCCAGCGAAGTGATGGAAGGCCAGGTGACCAAAGTACTGGAAGACTCGCTGGCCGGCATTGAAGGCGTGGACGTGATCACCTCCACCAGCCGGCAGGAGAGCAGCCAGATTTCGATCCGTTTTGCCTTGAGTCGCAATGCCGACGCAGCCGCGGCGGACGTGCGCGACAAGGTCACGCGCGTGCGCCAGCGTTTGCCCCAGGGCATCGATGAGCCGGTCATTGCCAAGGTGGAAGCCGATTCGTTCCCGGTGATCTTTCTGGCCTTGAGTTCGGACACGCACACGGCGCTGCAGCTCTCCGAGATGGCCAATACGCTGGTCAAGCCGGTGCTGCAAACGGCGCCCGGTGCCGCTGAAGTCAATATCTACGGTGAACGCAAGTTTGCGATGCGCATCTGGATCGATCCCGACAAGCTGGCGGCTTACCGGTTGACGATTCAGGATGTGGAGGATGCCTTGCGGCGTTCCAATCTGGAGGTGCCCGCCGGGCGCATTGAGAGCCAGCAACGCGAGTTCAACGTGACGGCCGCCACCGACTTGAAGCGACCGCAGGAGTTTGCGCAGGTGGTGATTCGCACCGTCAACGGCTTGCCGGTGCGCATTGCCGATGTCGGCCGTGTGGCGCAAGGTCCGGCGGATGAGCGTTCCAGCGTGCGCCTGAATGGACGCGATTCGGTGGGCGTCGGCGTGGTGCGCCAGGCCACCGCCAATCCGCTGGAGTTGTCGGCCGGCGTGCGGCAACTGCTGGGCAAGATTCAGCAGGATTTGCCGCCCGGTGTGCAGGTTGATGTGGCCAATGACAACTCGGTCTTCATCGACCGTTCCATCAAGGCGGTGTACCAGACCATTCTGGAGGCCTCGCTGTTGGTGGCGTTGGTGATCTTTGTATTTTTGCGCACGTTGCGGGCCTCGCTCATTCCGCTGGTCACCATTCCTGTGTCGCTGATTGGCTCGTTTGCCCTGATGGCGCTGGCCGGCTTTAGTGTGAACACGCTCACCCTGCTGGCGCTGGTGCTGGCGATTGGCTTGGTGGTGGATGACGCCATCGTGATGCTGGAGAACATCTATCGCCATATCGAAGAAGGCATGGCGCCGTTCCAGGCGGCCATCAAAGGCGCCCGCGAGGTCGGCTTTGCGATTGTGGCGATGACCATGACGCTGGTGGCGGTGTACGCGCCGCTGGCCTTTGCACCCGGGCGCACGGGGCGTCTGTTCACCGAATTTGCCCTGACCCTGGCCGGGGCGGTGGTGGTGTCGGGCCTGGTGGCGCTGACGCTGTCGCCCATGATGTCGTCGCTGCTGCTCAAGCACAACCCCAAACCGTCCCGCTTTGACAGTGGCATGGAGCGTGTCTTGCAAGCCGTGACCCGGGGCTACGGTCATGTGCTGGACTGGACACTGCTGAATCGCTGGCTGGTGCTGGTCGTGATGGTCGGCAGTGGTGTGGTGTCGTGGCTGGTGTTGGGTGACATCAAGCGTGAACTGGCCCCGATTGAAGACCGGGGCGTGGTGCTGGCGCAGGTCAATTCGCCCGACGGCGCCACCCTGGAATACACCAACCGCTATGCCAAGGCGATCGAGAGCATCGGCCAGAGTTTCCCCGAGTTCGATCGCATCTTTGCCACGGTCGGCAACCCGACCGTGGCGCAGGGCAACATCTTTTTCCGGGCCAAACCCTGGGAGGAGCGCAAGCGCACCACCCAGCAGATGGCGCTGGAAATGACGCCCCGGGTGTCCTCCATGTCGGGCGTGACCGCCTTTCCGATCACGCCACCCTCGCTCGGCCAAGGCTTTCGCGAGCGGCCGATCAACTACGTGATCATCACCTCCGACAGCTATGAGAACCTGGCCCAGACCGTGAAGGTCTTTCAGGATGAATTGGCCAAGAACCCCGGTTTTGTGCAGGTGGACACCGATTTACGCCTCAACAAGCCCGAGATCAAGCTGGAAGTCGACCGCGAGCGCGCGGCCGACATGGGCGTCGGTGTCGACCTGATTGCCCGGGCGGTGGAAACCATGCTGGGTGGCCGCAATGTCACCCGTTACAAACGCGGTGGCGAGCAATATGACGTGGTGGTGCAGACCAACCCGAGCGGTCGTGCAACCCCGGATGATATTGAGAAGATTTTTGTGCGTGGCAAGGGCGATGCCATGATTCCTTTGTCGGCCCTGGTCCACATCCGCGAGGTGGTGGTGCCGCGTGACCTGAATCACTTTGGGCAGCGCCGCTCGGCGTCCATCACGGCCAACCTGGCCGCTAATTATTCGGTGGGCGAAGCACTCAACTTCATGGACGCCACGGCCAAAAAAGTACTGAAACCGGGCTATGCCACGGATTTGAACGGCATCAGCCGCGAGTTCCGCAAGTCGTCCGATTCGCTCTCTTTGGTGTTTGTGCTGGCGTTGGTGTTCATCTTTTTGGTGCTGGCGGCGCAGTTTGAGAGTTTTGTCGACCCGTTCGTCATTTTGCTGAGTGTGCCGCTGTCCATGGCCGGTGCCCTGCTGGCGTTGAAATGGTCGGGCGGCTCGCTCAATGTGTTCAGCCAGATTGGCTTGATCACGCTGGTGGGGCTGATCACCAAGCACGGCATTTTGATTGTGGAGTTTGCCAACCAGTTGCGCGAGCAGGGGCTGGACACACTGGCCGCTATCAAGCGCTCCGCCTCGCAGCGGCTGCGCCCGATCATGATGACGACCGGCGCCATGGTGCTGGGCGCTTTGCCGCTGGCCCTGGCCAGCGGGGCCGGTGCCGAAAGCCGGCGTCAGATTGGCTGGGTGATTGTGGGCGGCATGAGTCTGGGCACCTTGCTGACAATTTTTGTGGTGCCCACCATGTATACGCTGCTGGCCCGCAAACTGGCGCCCGGCCCCAAAACGGAGGCAACGCTGGTCACGCCGCTGACGGGCTCCGACGTGACCTGATCCCGGTCAGATCACGCCGTCAAACATCATCACATCGACTTCATCGCCCGGGGCAACGTTGCCCTGGGCGTGGTGCAGCACGATCAGGCCGTTCGCCTGCACCATGGAGCTCAGCACGCCGGAGCCCTGATTGCCGGTAGTTTTGACCTGCAGGGAGCCGTCCGGCGCGGTGCTGACCGTGCCGCGCTGGTACTCGGTGCGCCCCGGTTTTTTGCGAATCGCTTCAGCACTGCGCGCTTTGAGCAAGGGCGGTGGAGCGGCGGTGCTGCCCATCATTTGCAGCAGGGCCGGGCGCACGAACGCGAGAAAGGTGACCATGACGGCCACCGGATTGCCGGGCAGGCCAAACAGCACCGCCGTTTTGGCGGTCGCTGATTTACTCTCTTTTTGATAGCTCCTTGCGCTTATGTCACGGGGGCTAGCGCTCGATTTATCTTTAAGAATGCGGCCCACCGCCATCGGGCGACCGGGCCGCATGGCAATCTTCCAGAAGGCGACACCGCCGGCGTCACCGCCCAGTTTTTTCATCATGGCTTTGGTGTAATCGGCTTCCCCGACACTAACACCGCCGCTGGTGATGATGGCATCCGCTTCGGCGGCGGCACGGCGGAAGGCCGCTTCCAGCAGCGCCGGCTCGTCGCGCACCACGCCCAGGTCGATCACCTCGCACCCGAGGCGGGTCAGCAGGCCAAACACGGTGTAGCGGTTGCTGTCATAGACGGCGCCTTCGCGCGGTGCTTCGCCCAGGCTCAGAATCTCGTCGCCGGTCGAGAAGTAGGCAACCCGCAGTTTGCGCCACACTGCCACCTGTTCAATGCCCAAACTGGCCAGTAGCCCAAGCGCAGCGGGCGAGAGTAGCTCACCTTTTTGTAGCGCGGGTTGGCCCTGCAGCAGGTCTTCGCCCAGCTTGCGCCGGTTGTCGCCGACGCTGAGCAAGCCCGCCGGGATGACGATGAACTCGTTTGGCGTCTCACTGGTCAGACCCGCTGCGGTTGGGCTGCGGGTGACAAACTCTTGCGGCACCACCGTGTCCAGCCCGTGGGGCAGAATCGCGCCGGTCATGATCTTCACGCACTCACCCGGCCCGACCCGGCCCGGCCAGGCTTTGCCGGCCAAGGCGGTGCCCATGACCTGCAAGTTCAAGGGCGTTTGTGCCGAAAGCTGGGCGCCGTCAAAGGCATAACCATCCATGGCCGAGTTGTCGTGCGGCGGCACGCTGATCGGCGAGATCACGTCTTGCGCCAGCACGCGGCCCAGCGCCTGAAAAATACCGACAGTTTCCTGGCTTGTCACGGGCTCCACCAGCCGGGCCAAAAAAGCGTTGACGGTGGTGGCGCTCAAGGCTTGCGGGTCATAGCCTTCCAGTTCAGCGGCGATGCTGTCGATGGTTTTCATGCTCAGGTGTTTTCCAGTTGGCGCAGTTCGGCCAGCGTGTTGGCGTTGCAGAAGGCCTGCGGGTCGTCGTCCGGTAAGTTAAAGGGCACGACCACCGTTTTGTGCAGGGCAGTCCAGGCATCAATCTTGCGACCGCCGTCCTGGGTGAACTGGATCAGGCTTTCCAGCAACTCGACGCGCAGCAGGCAAAAAACGGGTTGGTTGCGCATCTGCAGCTGGCCGTTCTTGTCGACTTCAGGTGCGGCCGCCATCGCGATGTCGGCCTCTTCGGCCTCCAGCGCCTGCGCCAGTCGCGGCACCAGATCGAGCGGCAACAACGGTGTGTCGCACGGCACGGTGACCAAAAAGGGCGTTTCACAGCGCTCCAGCCCCGTCATGAAGCCGGCCAGTGGCCCGGCGTAGTCGGCCAGGCTATCGGGCCAGACCGAGGCGCCAAACGATTCATAGGCGGCCAGATTGCGGTTGGCGTTGATCATGATCTGCCCCACACCGCCGCCCATCTGCAGGCGTGTCAGGGTGTGCAGCGCCAACGGCATGCCGTTGAAGGTTTGCAGCCCCTTGTCGACGCCGCCCATGCGGGAGCCGCGGCCGCCGGCCAGAACCAGGCCGGTAATGTCATTTGGGTTGATCAATTCAGCCTCCGATGTAACTCATTTCAACGCGGCGCATGCCACTTCCCGCATCCGGGGCCAGGGCGCTGCGCAACTCGGAATAACGGTCCGTGCGGCCCTGCCAGATATGTCCGACGGCAGAGGCCAGGTCGGCCTCCGACGCTTCGGCACGGAGGAGGGCTCGCAGGTCGTAACCCTGGGCCGCAAACAGGCACAGGTAGACCTTGCCTTCGGTCGACAGCCGGGCGCGGTTGCAGTCACCGCAAAAGGCTTGCGTCACACTGCTGATGACGCCGATTTCACCCAAGGCTTTGTCGTGCTGGCCGGAGGCGTCGGCATAACCCCAGCGCTCGGCGGTCTCGCCGGGATTGCTCGGCTCCAGTTGCACCAGCGGTAACTCGGCATGAATGAGTTGCACCACCTCGGCCGACGGCATCACCTCGTTCATGCGCCAGCCATTGGTAGCGCCGACGTCCATGTACTCAATAAAGCGCAGCACAATGCCGCTGCCCATGAAGCGCCGCGCCATCGGCAAAATCTGATGCTCGTTGGTACCGCGTTTGACCACCATGTTGATCTTGATCGGGCCCAGGCCGGCCGCCTGCGCCGCCTCAATCCCGGCCAGCACGTCGGCCACTGGAAAGTCGACGTCGTTCATGCTGCGAAACACGGCATCATCCAGCCCGTCCAGGCTGACGGTGACACGTTGCAGGCCCGCTGCTTTGAGCGCCTGCGCTTTGCGTGCCAGCAGTGAGCCGTTGGTGGTGAGTGTCAGGTCCAGCGGACGACCTTCCACCGTGCGCAGGGCCGACAACTGTTCAATCAGGCGTTCAATGTTTTTGCGTAAGAGCGGCTCGCCACCGGTGAGGCGGATCTTTTGCACCCCGTGCGCCACAAACACCTTGGCCAGGCGGGTGATTTCCTCAAACGACAGCAAAGCACTGTGCGGCAGGTACTGGTGGTCTTTGTCAAAGACTTCTTTGGGCATGCAGTAGTTGCAGCGAAAGTTGCAGCGGTCCGTCACGCTGATGCGCAAATCGCGCAAGGGGCGCTGATGCGTGTCGGTCAGCAGGCCATTGGCGACGATCTGGGTGTCGGCTGCGAAGGCCGCCGCCGGGGTGCGCAGTGACGCCGAGCGCAGGTCAACCAACGGCACGATGCGAGGAGTTTTACGTTCAGTCATAAATGGCTTTGCGAATGGCGTGAGGGTTAAACACAGCGGGCGCCGTCAACCTCAAGGCACACGCCGCTGATAAAGGCGGCTTCGTCGCTGGCCAGGTACAAAACGGCATTGGCCACGTCCAGCGCGGTGGAAAAGCGGGCCAGTGGAATGCTAGCGCGGAACTGGGCTTTTCGTTCTTCGGTCAGCGGGCCGCCGGCAAATTCAGCCGCCAGTCCGGTGTCCGGGTTAAAGACCGGGTTGATGCAGTTGACGCGGATGTTGTCCGGCCCCAACTCCGCGGCCAGCGACTTGGAGGTGGTGATCACCGCCCCTTTGGAGCCGTTGTACCAGGTCAGGCCGGGACGGGGGCGCACGCCCGCCGTGGAGGCGATGTTGATGAAACTGCCGCCGCCGTGGGCGCGGAAGACGGGCGTGGCATGAATGGTGGCGAGGTAAATGCTCTTGACGTTGACGGCGTAGCACTTGTCAAATTCGTCTTCGGTCACTTCGAGCGCCGGGCGATTGCGGTGTGTCCAGCCCGCGTTGTTGACCATCACGTCCAGCCTGCCATGGCGCTGCACGGCGGCGGCCACCAGGGCCTGAACGTCGTCGGATCGGGTCACGTCAGCCGCAAAGAAGGAGGCCGTGCCGCCTGCCGCGACGATCTCGGCGACGACTTTTTCGCCCAAGGCCGCATTGATGTCGTTGACGATCACTTTGGCACCTTCGGCAGCGAGCCGTTTGGCGATCCCTTCGCCAATGCCGCCACCAGAACCGGTCACGATGATGGATTTGTCTTGTACGCGCATGGTCAGGTGCCTGGATACGTTGTGAGGAGGTGACGGGTCATACAGGCGCCATCACCACGCGCTTGAGTGGCCGGTCAATGCTGTATTCAAGCCGGATTTTGGCACGTTTTCAGAGGGCGGGCTTGACCGATAATCGCTGACCTTTCTCAATTCGAACCACAGGCGCCGTCATTGATGACTCTCGAAGAATTGCTTGCTTCCAACGCGGCGCTGCCCAGCATCCCGAAAGTCATTGCCTTGCTGCTCAATGAACTGGATCAGACCGAGCCCGATCTCCGCAAGATCACTCAGTTGATCAATACCGACCCGGTGCTCGCGTCGCGCTTGCTGCGACTGGCCAACTCGGCGCAATTTCAGTTTTCCAGCAAGATCAGTAGCACGTCAGAGGCGCTGGCACTCCTGGGCTTTGATCAGGTTCGGTCCCTGACCACCGCCGCGGCCGTGGTGGGTGCATTCACGTCGATCCCGGGGATCGATATGCATCAATTCTGGCGCTACAGCCTGAATGTAGCCAAATTGGCGCGCATTCTGGGCGGCATGATTCGACAAAACCAGTCGGCCGCCTTCACCGCCGGTTTGATCCATGCGACAGGTGAACTGGTCATGCACCTGGGGTTGTCAAAAGAATTGACTGCTTTGGGCCTGCAAGTGCCACCGCTCGGTCTGAAACGTGCTTCAGCTGAGCGGAAATTATTGGGTTATTGTTATGCCGATGTGGGGGCTGGTTTTGCCCGCAGTTGGCAGTTTCCACAACCCATTGTGGATGCGCTAGAGCACCAATGCCAGCCTTTTGAAAATGATGTGTATGAGCCGATGGCCGGTATTCTTCATGTCGCCGCGTGGCGTGCCCGTGCCAAGGAGGCCAACTATGACGAGCAGGATTTGATTGATCATTTTCCAGATGTCGTCGCGCTGGCATTGGGTATCGACATCGACATGGCACTCCAGCAGGAGCCGATCGACTGGACCTCCAAAGCAGAGGTTGCCGTTCTGATTTGAAGTGAAGCCGCGTGCTTACTGCAGCGGACTCATCTGGGTTGCTGAAAAGTCGGGCGGCGGCGCCGGAGTGCCGGATGGCGACGGATGAAGCGCGGGGGCGTTCGGCGCGCGCCGGCTGCTGCGCCGGTCCAGCACGGACACCGGCACTTCATCGGCCGGCGGCAGGGTATTTTGAAGCCAAACCTTCGGGTCTGGCATCACGACGGCAGGACAGCCACTGTCGGGCGTAAAACGCCACGAAACAATGTACCTGGAATGCTCCACCGAAGGGTCAAACCGGTCCAGTCCGTGCAGCAGTTGCTGCTGCAATGCGGTTGCATAACGCAGCAGTTGTTCGTTCCATTTCATGACGACCAACTGGATATGCAACTCTTCTTCGCCGGGGGCTCGCGCGATGAGGATGACCTCGCAGGCGAGCCAACTGAGCGGAATCCCGTGAAGCCGCAGGGTGTCTTTCAAAACAACCCGGATCAACTCACGTTGCACATTGCTGTGCTGCTGGGAACTGTTGTGTGTCACTGAAGCCGGCGAAACGCTGGACGGGGGCTCATTTTTTGGATACTTTTTGTTCAGAAAGTCAAACATGGTTTATCTCAGGCTTGTGGTCGGCTGAATTTCTTAAATTGGCTGATTTTGCCTTGATTACCCGTGTTTGATCGCCACAGTTTTGAGGGTGGTGAATCCATGAAGTGCCTCAAACCCTTTTTCACGCCCGTAGCCGCTGGATTTAACGCCGCCAAAAGGCAGCTCCACGCCGCCGCCTGCGCCGTAATTGTTGATGAAAACCTGGCCGCTGCGGATGCGCCGGGCCATGCGAAACTGGCGGGCACCGTCAGCGGTCCAGACGCCCGCTACCAGACCGAACGGGGTGGCATTTGCCATTTCCACCGCGTGGTCTTCGTCGCGAAACGACATGGCGACGAGTACCGGGCCAAACACTTCTTCTTGTGCCAGGCGGTGCGTCACTGGCACGTCGCGCAGCAGGGTCGGAGCCTGGTAGAAGCCGGTTTGCGGCGCTTCTTCGACGACTTTGCCTTGGGCCACCATCGTGATGTTGGCCACTTGGGCGTCGCTCAAAAAATCCCAGACACGCTGTTGCTGTTGCTGGCGTATCAAGGGGCCCAAGTCGAGGTCCATCGCGGCCGGACCGACGCGCAGGTTTTCAAAGGCTTGGCCCAAACGCTCCAGCAACGGTTCGTAAATGGCCAGATCCACCAGCAGGCGCGAACCCGCGGAACAGGTTTGTCCTGAATTTTGCACAATGCCACTGATGATGGCGGGGACCGCCGCCTCCAGATCCGCATCGGCAAAGACGATCTGCGGGCTTTTGCCTCCCAGCTCCAGCGTGACCGGGCAGTGGCGCTGGGCCGCGACCTGCTGGATCAGGGTGCCGATCGTCGGGCTGCCGGTGAAGCTGATGTGGTCAATGCCGGGGTGACGTGCCAAGGCATCGCCCACTTCATGGCCGTAGCCGGTCACGATGTTGATGACGCCGGCCGGAAAGCCCACTTCCGTGGCCAGTTGCGCCACCCGGAGGAGTGACAGGCAGGCGTCTTCCGCCGGTTTGACCACGCACACATTGCCTGCCGCCAAAGCACCGCCCACACTGCGACCAAAAATCTGCATCGGGTAGTTCCACGGAATGATGTGGCCGGTGACCCCGTGCGGCTCGCGCCAGGTCAGCACGCTGTAGCCCTCCAGATAGGGAATGGTCTCGCCATGCAGCTTGTCACAGGCGCCGGCATAAAACTCGAAGTAGCGGGCCAGGGCGGCCGCATCAGCGCGGGCCTGTTTGGTGGGCTTGCCGCAGTCGCGCTGTTCGATGGCGCTCAGCTCGTCCGCGTGTTCTGTGATTTTGAGCGAGAGGCGCATGAGCAGGCGACCCCGCTCGGCGGCACTGAACTTGTGCCAGACGGCCTCCAGTCCCTGGCGCGCGGCGCGCACCGCAAGATCCATGTCTGCCGCGTTGCTGCGCTGGATTTCGTCATAAGGCTGCCCATCCGATGGGTCCAGCATGGCAATGGTGCGACCGGACGAGGAAGGCGTGCAAGCGTTGGCGATGTAATTAAATTGCATAAACCGGATTCTCTGCCAAAAGCAGAACGACGTGCCTGGACCGGTTTACGGGTTGACAATCATGGCCGGTCCCATCTCTTGCAGTGGACCTAAGGGGTTGTTATTGACCTCGATCTCGTTGACACGGGGCTGTCCGCCCCAGGCGCGATAGACCACCACGTCGTTTACCAGCAAGATCAAGGCGTTGAAGCGCCAGCCGGTGGTCTCAGCGTGGCGAGAAAAATTGGTGAAATCGGCCAAGAAATTGCCGGTGCGCTTTTTGTTTATGCGCGAAGCCGTCATCTCCCAGCCGCGACAGGCATCACGCGCCTCCAGGCAGGCCAATATGCCCGGATCAAGGTCTTCCCGTTTGAGCAGGGCGCTTGGAACGAAGCGCCGCACAATGTCGGCCTGGGTCAGGATGGTGGTGTTTGGCTGTTGCACCGGATCAATCCCCATTTTGGACAATTCGGCGACATTGCTTTTCATCGGAACCAGTCCGTCGATGGCGTTGCGCGCTTCCTCAAAGCTCTTGAACGGTGACGACTCGTTGCGTGCGCGGGGCAGCAAGGAAGAGCAGCCCCCCATCAGCAATGCCAGTAACAACAGACCTCCGCCACGAATGAGATTGCGATGGTTCAAGCGTGCACCTTTTAAATTATTCGAATTCAATATAAGTGACGTCCGGCTTGCCGCCTTTGATATTCATCAGGGGCCGACAATGAAAAAAGCCCGCCAAAGCGGGCTCTTGCGGACGTTGAACGGATCAGCCGCCGTGGATTTTCATCATGACCGGCACAATCAGCAGCGCCACAATGTTGATGATCTTGATGAGCGGGTTGATGGCCGGACCTGCCGTGTCTTTGTACGGGTCACCCACGGTATCGCCGGTGACGGCCGCTTTGTGGGTGTCGGAGCCTTTGCCGCCATAGTTGCCGTCTTCGATGTACTTTTTGGCGTTATCCCAGGCACCGCCGCCGGTGCACATCGAGATGGCCACGAACAGGCCGGTCACGATGGTGCCCATCAGCAAGCCGCCTAACGCAGCCGGGCCGAGCACCAGGCCCACCAGAATCGGCACCACCACCGGCAGCAGCGACGGAATCATCATTTCCTTGATGGCGGCCGTGGTCAGCATGTCCACCGCTTTGCCGTATTCGGGCTTGGCCGTGCCTTCCATGATGCCCTTGATTTCGCGGAACTGGCGCCGTACTTCAACCACCACCGCGCCGGCAGCGCGGCCCACGGCTTCCATCGCCATGGCGCCAAACAGGTAGGGAATCATGCCGCCGATGAACAGGCCAATGATGACCATCGGGTTGCTCAAGTCGAAGCTGATGACCTTGCCGTAGGCTTCCAGTTTGTGCGTGTAGTCGGCAAACAGGACCAAAGCGGCCAACCCGGCGGAGCCAATGGCGTAGCCTTTGGTGACAGCCTTGGTGGTATTGCCCACCGCATCCAGTGGGTCGGTGATGTCGCGCACGCTCTTGGGCATTTCTGCCATTTCGGCAATACCGCCGGCGTTGTCGGTGATGGGGCCGTAAGCGTCCAGCGCCACCACGATACCGGCCATGCTCAACATGGAGGTGGCGGCAATCGCAATGCCGTACAGACCGGCCAGTGCATAAGCGGTCCAGATGGCCACGCAGACAAAAATCACCGGCCAGGCGGTAGAGCGCATCGAGACCCCCAAACCGGCAATGATGTTGGTGCCGTGACCAGTGGTGGAGGCTTGTGCGATGTGCTGCACCGGGGCGTACTGCGTGCCGGTGTAGTACTCGGTGATCCAGACCAAAGCCGCCGTCAGCACCAGACCGACGGCACAGGCGCCAAACAGTTTCATCTGGCTGCCGGAGGTGGCGATCGCGTTGTCAGGCATCAGCCACATCGTGACAAAAAAGAAGGCGATCAGCGACAAGCCACCGGCCACCGCCAGCCCCTTGTACAGCGCGGGCATCACGTTTTTCATGCCGGGCGAGGCCTTGACGAAGAAGCAGCCAATGATGGAGGCGACGATCGATACCGCGCCCAAGGCCAGCGGATAGACCACAGCGTTGGTGCCAGCTCCGGTGATCAGCAGGGCGCCGAGAATCATGGTGGCGATCAGTGTCACGGCGTAGGTTTCAAACAGGTCGGCGGCCATACCGGCGCAGTCGCCCACGTTGTCACCGACGTTGTCGGCAATCACGGCCGGGTTGCGCGGGTCGTCCTCGGGAATGCCGGCCTCGACCTTGCCCACCAAGTCAGCGCCAACGTCAGCACCCTTGGTAAAAATGCCGCCACCCAGGCGGGCAAAGATGGAGATCAGCGATGCGCCAAAGGCAAAGCCGATGAGCGGGTTGAGCAGTTGCGCCAGGCTCTTGTCTGGCGTGAGGTTGCCGTTGCCGACCAAAAACCAGTAAAAACCGGTCACGCCCAGCAGACCCAAGCCCACCACCAGCATGCCGGTGATGGCACCACCGCGAAAGGCGACGTCCAGTGCCGGGCCAATGCCTTTGGTGGCGGCCTGGGCGGTGCGCACATTGGCGCGAACAGACACGTTCATGCCAATAAAGCCGCAAGCGCCTGAGAGTACGGCGCCGATCACGAAGCCAATGGCGCTTAAGGAGTCAAGAAAAAAGAAAATCAGAATAGCCAGCACCACGCCGACGATGGCAATGGTCTTGTACTGTCGGGCCAGATAGGCCGCAGCACCGGTTTGGATCGCGGCTGCAATTTCTTGCATTCGCGCATTGCCAGCATCCTGGGAAAGAATCCAGCTGCGTGCCCAAAAGCCGTAAGCCACGGCTATGAACCCACAAACAAGCGCCAAAATCAGCGCCGAGTGCTCCATCATATGAATCTCCTATCGTTGTTTCGCGAGGTAGTGGTGCAACGCAAGCGGCACCACCGCTGCGTTGCTTCCTCGCAGAAACATCAATAGATGATGGATGCAGACGATTGGCCAACAAACTTACTGTAACGTGAAAAAAGCCGGTTCCCGGATTCAGCAAGTGGCGAGTAAGTAAAATCGTGGTTAATCCATCACTGTTACTGATTTAACTCAATCCAAAGAACCATCATGTCCCTTGACAACGTTACCCCCGGCAAAAACGTCCCTGAATCCTTCAATGTGATCATCGAAATCCCGATGAACGCTGATCCCGTCAAGTACGAAGTGGATAAAGCCACTGGCGCCATTTTTGTGGACCGCTTCATGAGCACCGCCATGCACTACCCCACCAACTACGGTTATGTGCCCAAAACCATCAGCGGCGACGGCGACCCGGTGGACGTGCTGGTGATCACGCCCGTGCCCCTGATCCCCGGTGTGGTGGTGACCTGCCGCGCCATCGGCATTTTGAAGATGGACGATGAAGCCGGTGAAGATGGCAAGGTGCTGGCCGTGCCCATCGACAAGGTGCTGTCGCTCTACAGCCGCTGGCAAAAGCCGGAGGACTTGAGCCCCGTGCGTCTGAAAACCATTGCCCACTTCTTTGAGCATTACAAAGATCTGGAAGAAGGCAAGTGGGTCAAGGTCAAGGGTTGGGAAGATGCGGAGTCGGCCAAGAAAGAAATCATGGACGGCATGGCCAACTACAACAAAGCACAAGAATAATATAGAGTTTTTAGCCGCTAGCCCCCGTCTGACGGGCGTAAGTAGCTATCAATAAAGAAGCGCCTGCGGTGTTGCCACCAGCAGGCGTTTTTTTGTCTGAACGCCTGTGTTTGGGCGCTGCTCCGGGAGCTGGAGTTTCTTCTTGCCCGTGTATCATGCTTTGACTCATACGCAACAAAGAAATCGAAGCCATGGAAACGATGCAGAAAAAAACCACCAACGCCTTTCAATCCGGCGCGCCCGCAACACAAATTGTGGCAGATGGCGGTCAATATCTCACTTTGCGGCTTGGGACCGAAGAGTACGCCATTGATATCTTGCGCGTGCAGGAAATCCGTTCGTATGAAGAGCCGACCCGCATGGTGAATGCGCCTGCGTTCATCAAGGGCGTGATCAATTTGCGCGGTGTCATCGTGCCGATTGTCGATTTGCGTCTCAAGCTCAGTATCGACAAGGTCGAGTACAACGAGTTCACCGTTGTCATTATTTTGAACGTGCGGGGCACGGTCATTGGCGCGGTGGTGGATGCGGTGTCGGACGTGGTGACGCTGACGTCACAGTCCATCAAACCGGCGCCCCAGTTCGACACCGCCATTGATTCCCGCTTCATCACCGGCTTGGCGAACGTCGGCGACCGCATGCTGATTGTGATGAACATGGAGGCGTTGCTGAGCAACGCTGAAATGGGCATGATGTCAGCGGCAATGTAGTCGAGCAATATCGGCGTCCTGACGCGTTACGGGACAGGACGTCGATACATAAGCAAGCCCGCGCTGCCGCTCTCAATTGAGTCAGGGCATCAAGTGCCTGTGAGGTGCTTGAAGGGGCTGCGCAGAGCCAGGTCGTCAAGGTACTCGCCAATGCCCTGACCCTCGCGCTCCAGGAATCGTTCCACCGCATCGGCAAATGCCGGATGGGCCAGCCAGTGGGCGCTGGATGTTTTCACCGGCAGCAGCGCCCGCGCCATCTTGTGCTCACCCTGCGCGCCGCCCTCAAAGCGCTGGTAACCGTGCGCAATACACCAAGCCAGTGGTTGGTAGTAACAGGCCTCAAAGTGCAGGCAGTCAACCCGTTCCAGCGCACCCCAATAACGGCCGTAGGCCACACCGCTGTTTTCTTTTGAGCTATTTTGGCCTATAGCCCCCGTGCTGTCTGCGCTGATAGCTATTAAACTTGTAGCAATTGGCCGACCCTCCCGCTCGGCGACAAACAGCAGCCAGTTCTCCGGCATGGTGCTGGCCATGCGCTGGAAAAAATCACGGTTCAGGTAGGGTGCGTTGCCGTGTTCCAGGTAGGTGCGCTCGTAGCAGCGGTAGAAAAAATCCCAGTCCTGCGGCGTAATGGCGGCCCCTTGCGCCCAGCGGAAGGTGACGCCGGCGTCCGCTACTTTGCGGCGTTCCTGCCGTATTTTCTTGCGCTTTTCCTGGGAGAGGGAAGCCAGAAAGCCCTCAAAATCAGCATAGGCCGGCTCGCTGTTGCGCCAATGAAACTGCACCGTGTGCCGCAGCATCAGGCCGGCATCGGCGCACGCCTGGCCATCTTCTTTGCTGGTGAACAGCAGGTGCAGGGAAGACAGTTTTTCCGCCTCACACCACTGAATCAGGGCCTTGGCCAAGACCGCCCGGTCCGCGGCGGTGCGGGCCAGCAGACGCGTTCCCGGCACCGGCGTGAAAGGCACCGCCACGATGGCCTTCGGGTAGTAGGCCAGGCCATGTTGCGCATAAGCATTGGCCCAGGCGTGGTCGAACACGTATTCGCCATAGGAGTGGCTTTTGAGATAGAGGGCACAGGCGCCCGCCATGATGCCGTCTCGCTCCAGGATGATGAAGTGGGGCGTCCAGCCGGTCGCGGGCGTGGCACTGCCGCTGGTGTGCAGGGCGGCCAGGTACTCGTGCCGCATGAACGGGGTGGCGTCTGACTGCACGCTCAGCAGTTCGTTCCAGTCGGCGGCATTCACTTCATCGGGGGCGCTCAGGACCCGGATGACATAATCGTTCGACTCGTGCTTCACTTGTTTTCCATTCTTTTCACACCTGCGGTACATGACACTCAAACTCTGCGTTGCGCAACTCAATTTCGTGGTTGGCGACTTGGCGGGCAACTCGCAAAAAATTATTGACACAGCGCGCTCAGCCTACGCGGACGGGGTTCGCCTGTTGCTGACGCCGGAACTCTCCATTTGTGGTTACGCGGCGGAAGACCTGTTTTTGCGCCCGGCCTTTATCGCCGCCTGCGATGATGCCGTGAAAACAGTGGCCCGTGAGCTGGCCGGGTTAAAAGACCTGACGGTGGTAGTCGGGCACCCGATCGGAGGCGACAGTCGCACCCGCTCGGTGGCGGTGCCAAGCCGCTATAACGCCGCCAGCGTGTTGTGCGAGGGTGCCGTGATTGCGACCTACGCCAAACGCAAACTGCCCAATTACCAGGTGTTTGACGAGCGTCGCTACTTCACACCGGGCCAGGGCGTGTGTGTGTTTGAAGCCGGTGAGGTGGGCAACAAGGTCAAAGTCGGCCTGCTGATCTGCGAGGACGCCTGGTTTGAAGAGCCCGCCCGGTTGACCAAAGAAGCGGGCGCCGAGTTGCTGGCCGTCATCAACGCATCACCGTTTCATGTCGGCAAGGGCAATGAGCGTGAGCAGATGATGCGCAGCCGGGTGCAGGCCTGTGGCTTGCCGCTGGTCTATGCGCATCTGGTGGGGGGGCAGGATGAAGTGGTGTTTGAAGGACACTCGTTCGCGCTCAATGCGAACGGCGCGCTTGCCGGGCGCGCCCCCAGTTTTATAGAAAATAGGCTTGTAGTCGCCGTCAGTCGGGCGCAGGCAGCTATTAATTTGGTAGCGAATGTAGCGCCGGAACGCTCGCCGGACGCCGACTTGTGGGATGCCCTGGTGCTGGGGGTGCGCGACTACATTGGCAAGAACGGTTTCCCCAGCGTGATTCTGGGCCTGTCGGGCGGCATTGACTCGGCGCTGGTGCTGGCGGTGGCGGTAGATGCCTTGGGCAAAGACCGGGTCCGCACGGTCATGATGCCGTCGCCCTACACGGCGGACATCAGCTGGATTGACGCGCGGGACATGGCGGCGCGTCTCGGGGTGCGCTACGACGAAATTTCCATCGTGCCGGAGTTTGAAGCCTTCAAGAAGTCTTTAGCGGGCGAGTTTGCTGGCTTGGCCGAGGACACGACCGAAGAAAATATTCAGGCCCGCATTCGAGGCACGCTGCTGATGGCGTTGTCCAACAAGTTTGGCAGTATCGTGCTGACGACCGGCAACAAGTCCGAGATGGCCACCGGCTATTGCACGCTTTATGGCGACATGGCAGGGGGCTTTGCTGTGATCAAGGACCTGGCTAAAACCACCGTCTTCCGGCTGGCGCGCTGGCGCAACGCCCATGATCCCTACGGTACGCACCCAGAGCCGATTCCGGATCGCATCATTACCCGCCCGCCCAGCGCCGAGTTGCGCCCGGACCAGACGGATCAGGACAGTTTGCCCGCCTATGAGGTGCTCGATGCGATCTTGGAGCGTTACATGGAAAACGACCAGAGCATAGAGGACATCATTGCCGCCGGCTTTGCCCGGGCTGATGTGGAGAAGGTGACGCGTCTCATCAAGATCAATGAATACAAACGTCGTCAGTCGCCGGTGGGGATTCGCGTGACCCACCGCAGCTTCGGCAAGGATTGGCGTTATCCTATAACCAATCGATTTCGCGCTTGAAGATAAAGGAAAAACATGAAACAGATCACCGCCATTGTCAAACCGTTCAAACTGGAAGAGGTGCGTGAAGCGCTGGCCGAATGTGGGGTTACCGGGCTCACCGTGACCGAAGTCAAGGGTTTTGGTCGCCAAAAAGGCCATACCGAGCTCTACCGTGGTGCCGAGTATGTGGTTGACTTTCTGCCGAAGGTCAAAGTCGAAGTGGTGGTCAAGACTGACGATGTCGATCGTTGCGTCGATGCGATCGTGAAGGCTGCCCACACGGGCAAGATTGGCGACGGCAAGATATTTGTGACCAGTGTGGAACGCGTCGTGCGTATCCGGACTGGGGAATTGGACGAGTCGGCGATTTAAGTTTCGTCTAACCGCGCAGAAGGTGACCGGCAGTCAATGCCGGGTTCACCGCATCTGTGGACTCAGGCGCGGCGTTGAAACCAGCCGGGTGCCGGCCAACGCATCGTGCCAGAACTGATGTTGTGGATGGAATCGACTCAAAAGAGCCCAGACAAGCACCCATCCAACGACGATCACGACAGATTCAGCACCCGAGAGATTGAAGGGGGCAACCGCCGCCAGCGCCGGTAAAAACCAGAGCCAGCTCAACACGTAGCGCAGCAAAGCACGGGCTTGTGTAATGGGTTGACCATTGCGATCCACAACACGTATGTCCCAGGTTTTCATGGCCAAGGTTTGTCCCTTGGCCCACAACCACACGAAATAGATGCCGAAGATAACGAAGAGAAATGCCTGAAGCGCATTGCGGTTATCCATGGCGTTGCGAGTCTGGCTCAGCGTGCCAAACAGATAGCCAGCAATGAAAACCACGCCAAACATCAGCATGCCTTCATACAACCAGCAGGCCATACGGCGGGCCAGACTGGGCGTCTTCAACTCAAGGCTCATCATGACATTACCTGCGCTATTCAATTTTGTTGTGCAGTTGCAGGCGCAACCGGTGACTTTGGATGCGGGAGGAGTGTTTTTTTATCCACTGCATGGTTTGAAACAGCTATGTTCGGCAATCGTTTAGGTGTTTGCCGGGTCACGGGCACGGCCGCCAGTTTTTGCGGGGCGACCGGTTTTATGGCCGCGGCGGCTCCAACTGGTTTAGGCGTGGCCAAAATGGCCAGTTTTTGCTTTTCTTCCGGGCTGAGTGCCTGGTAGGCCTGCCATGTGGCCGCCTTCTGGGTAGGCGTGAGTTGTTTTGAATGGGCAAAATTCAATCGGGCCTGCGCACGCTGCTGTTGGCTCAGTGACACCCATTCGGTCATACGGCTGTGTAATTTTTCTTGCTCAGCAGGCGCCAAGCTTGGGTAATTGGCGGAGAGGGCAATCCATTTGCGTTTGTGCGATTCATCCAGCGTGTTCCAGTTAGCCGCCAAAGGCATGAGTGACACTTGTTGTGCAGGCGTCAAATCGAGCCACGTCGGTTTGGAAGAGCTATTCACCGGAGTCGGTTTTTTTGCGGGAACACCTAGGTTAGCTGACTTGGTGGAAGATTGTGCCAATGACGGAGGGGCAAGTACCTCTTGCGCCAAAGCGCAAGAACCAGAGGCGCCTAAGGCCACAAGAAGGCAAAAAATGGTCCCGCCAGTCAGCACGCTTGTGATGAATGGGTGATTAAGTTGATCTATCGCGCGTATGAACATCGTTGCGCTCAATCTATTGATTTTGTCCAGCGTTCGACTTGAGAAATTGTGTAAATCCTGGGTCGGTATAAGCCGTTGGCGGCAAATCATCCGTCAGCAGTGCCGCATCAATCTCGGCAAGTTCGTTTGCACGGTTATCATTTTGAATGACACTGATCGCGATCAGTCCAGCAACGAGCGCTAATAACGGAAGCGCTGCCACGATGCGATTCCACCAACTGAGGTGCTCATTTCCAAAGGTGAGTGATGCCGCACCACCCGACACCGCCACCTCTGTGGCTATGCCGATAACAGCAATCTTTTGCTTGGCCAGTGCCTGCGCTCGCGCAGCGCGCAAACGTTCCGATATGTCGTAAGGAAGGTTGTTAGCCGCTTCAGACAGGCGCACCGCAACCTGCAAGCCGAAACGGTCTTGCTCAAGCTGATTCTGGTCTTGATACAAATTTTTCATAGTGTTATTCCCTTTGCCCTTAACGCTTTACCGAGGGCCTGAACGGCCCGCGAACAATGCGTTTTGACACTACCTTCTGAGCATCCCATTGCCGCAGCGGTTTCAGCCACGTCCAACTCCTCCCAATAACGCATAAGGAAGGCTTCCCGTTGACGGGTTGGTAGTTCCTGAATTTCCATTTCGATTCCGTGCAAGGTTTGCGCCCGTTGCGTTGAGCTTTCGGCACTTTCAGTTTGCTCTGAGTGGCTTTGGACGTTTAAAGTTTCCAAAAGATCAAATTCCCCGTCATCCCCGGCGGAATCGAAGTCACTCATGTTTGAAAAAAGTGCGTTTCGGGTCTTTTGTCGGCGAAACCAGTCCAGGGTGCAGTTGGACAAAATGCGCTGAAATAACATGGGTAATTCGGCGGCGGGTTTGTGCCCGTAGTGCTCCGCTAGTTTCATCATGCTGTCTTGCACGATGTCTAGGGCGGACTCCTCATTCCGAACGTGATAGACCGATCGTTTGAAGGCGCGTTTTTCAACGCTTTTCAGAAAATCAGAAAGTTCTTGTTCAGTTGCCAAAAGATTGATGCCATAGCGGCTGTGAAGTTTGGGTGTCTCGTTTTGATGTGATCATGACGAATTCGGGTGCTGCTTTGTGCGAATTATGGCATTCAGACCGAGTTAGTTAAGGTTTCTTGTTGTCGTTCCAATGAGTGGGGTGCGATAATTCGACTTGCAAATCAAAAGGCAAACGGGTTATGGTCCGGCGCAACATTCACTGCGTTCATGGCTTTGACTCTAAGTTCCGACGCGACGCCACAAGTGTTTGCGAAGGAGCACCCAAGGTTTTTCGTCAGAGAAATTCACAAAGGTTCATCATGGATATATCAAAAGCTGAAATCGCTTCGGCAGCGGCGGCAACGTCAGCAACTAAAAATCAAGTATCAACACCAGCAGCCAAAGCGCTCGCAATGACGTCAAACGATCAAGAGCTTCGGGGTGCCGAGATTCTCATCAAAGCATTGCAAGCTGAAGGCGTCAAGTATGTATGGGGCTACCCCGGTGGCGCTGTACTCCACATATATGACGCTCTTTATAAGCAAGACACAATTCAACATATTTTGGTTCGGCACGAGCAGGCCGCTGTTCATGCCGCCGATGGTTATGCGCGCGCGACCGGCGACGTAGGCGTAGCTTTAGTCACGTCCGGTCCAGGCGTCACCAATGCGATTACCGGCATTGCCACGGCCTATATGGACAGCATTCCCATGGTGATTGTGACCGGGCAGGTGCCCACGCACGCTATTGGGTTGGATGCTTTTCAGGAATGTGACACGGTGGGGATTACCCGCCCCATTGTGAAGCACAATTTTTTGGTCAAAGATGCCCGGGATCTGGCTGAAACCATGAAAAAGGCCTTCCATATTGCTCGTACTGGGCGGCCGGGTCCTGTGGTGGTGGACATCCCTAAAGACGTATCCTTTAAAAAGGTGCATTACGCGGGCTACCCCGAGACCGTGGAAATGCGTTCCTACAACCCGGTTCGCAAAGGCCACGGTGGTCAGATTCGCAAGGCCTTGCAGTTGTTGCTCGCGGCTAAGCGCCCTTATATCTACACCGGCGGCGGCGTGATTTTGAGTAACGCCTCGGCAGAATTGCGTACGCTGGTTGACATGCTGGGTTATCCCTGCACCAATACCTTGATGGGTCTGGGCGCGTATCCGGCAAGTGATCGCAAGTTCCTTGGCATGCTGGGCATGCACGGCACGGTAGAAGCGAACAATGCGATGCAGCATTGCGATGTTCTGCTCGCTGTGGGGGCCCGTTTTGATGATCGGGTGATTGGCAACCCTAAGCACTTTGCTCAGAATGAACGAAAAATCATTCACATTGACATTGATCCATCCAGCATTTCCAAACGTGTGAAGGTAGATATTCCAATTGTTGGGGATGTCAAAGAAGTGCTGACAGAATTGATCGCGATGATCAATGAAAGTGCTATCAAACCGGATGCTCATGCGCTTGGCGCATGGTGGGACACCATTGAGGGTTGGCGCAAGCGCGATTGCCTCAAGTACGACCACGGCAAGAATGATGTGATCAAGCCGCAGTACGTTGTCGAAACGCTTTGGAATATGACCAAAGATGAGGATGCCTACATCACCTCCGACGTCGGTCAGCACCAGATGTGGGCAGCCCAGTACTATCGTTTTGATGAACCGCGTCGCTGGATCAATTCTGGCGGGCTGGGCACTATGGGTGTGGGTATTCCGTATGCAATGGGCATCAAGCTGGCAAAGCCGGACAGCGAGGTATTTTGTATTACCGGTGAAGGTTCTGTACAGATGTGTATTCAGGAGCTCTCAACCTGTTTGCAGTACAACACACCGATTAAAATCGTTGCGCTGAATAACCGGTATCTTGGTATGGTTCGTCAGTGGCAAGAAGTTGAATATGAAGGGCGTTACAGTCATAGCTACATGGATGCGTTGCCCAATTTCGTGAAGTTGGCTGAAGCATATGGCCACGTTGGTATGTTGATTGAACGTGCGCAGGATGTGGAGCCAGCCCTGCGTGAAGCTCGCAAGTTGAAAGATCGCACTGTGTTCATGGATTTTCGAACCGATCCGACAGAGAACGTATTCCCGATGGTGAAAGCCGGCAGTGGCATTACCGAAATGCTGCTTGGCTCTGAAGATCTTTAACTAACTTTTGACGAATCTATTGTTTGCCAAGCCCTGTGGTTATCGCTACAGGGGGAGGGCGGCGAAATGAAGAAGCTCATTCCATGAAACATATCATTGCAGTATTGCTGGAAAATGAACCCGGTGCTCTTTCGCGCGTTGTTGGTCTCTTTTCGGCGCGTGGCTATAACATTGAATCCCTTACAGTCGCCCCGACCGAAGATTCAAGTTTGTCCCGGATGACAATTCAAACCTCCGGGCCAGACGATGTTATTGAGCAGATCACCAAGCATCTAAACCGCTTGATCGAAGTGGTGAAGGTGGTTGATCTGACCGAGGGCGCTTATACAGAGCGTGAGCTCATGATGGTGAAGGTTCGTGCCGTAGGCAAAGAGCGTGAAGAAATGAAACGCATGGCGGACATTTTTCGGGGTCGCATTATTGATGTAACCGAGAAGAGTTACACCATTGAGTTGACTGGCGTTCAGTCGAAGAACGACGCGTTTCTGGAGGCCATTGAGCGCAGCGCGATTTTGGAAACTGTCCGAACTGGTTCCAGTGGGATCGGTCGTGGCGAACGAATTTTGAGAGTTTAATTTTTTATAACGGAGAAAAAATGAAAGTTTTTTACGATAAGGACTGTGATCTCAGTCTCATCAAAGGTAAAACAGTTGCAATCATTGGCTATGGTAGCCAGGGACATGCCCACGCCCAAAATCTAAACGACAGCGGCGTTAAAGTTGTTGTTGGGTTGCGTAAAGGTGGTGCTTCGTGGCCAAAGGTTGAAAAAGCTGGTCTGAAAGTTGCTGAAATCGCTGAAGCCGTGAAAGCTGCTGATGTGGTCATGATTTTGTTGCCCGATGAACAAATTGGATCGGTTTATACCAACGATATCGAGCCGAACATCAAACAGGGTGCCTCTTTGGTGTTTGCGCATGGTTTCAATGTCCACTATGGCTTGGTAACGCCACGTGCTGACTTGGATGTCTGGATGGTGGCGCCCAAGGCTCCAGGCCACACCGTGCGCGGTACGTATGCACAGGGCGGTGGTGTTCCTCACCTGATCGCCATTCATCAAGACAAGTCGGGCCGCTCACGCGATCTGGCCTTGAGCTACTCCATGGCCAACGGTGGCGGCAAGGCCGGCATCATCGAAACTAATTTCCGCGAAGAAACTGAAACTGATCTGTTTGGTGAACAAGCAGTTTTGTGCGGTGGTACGGTTGAGTTGATCAAAGCTGGTTTTGAAACATTGGTTGAAGCCGGTTATGCGCCTGAAATGGCCTATTTTGAGTGCTTGCACGAACTGAAGTTGATCGTAGATATGATTTATGAAGGCGGCATCGCCAACATGAACTACTCCATCTCCAACAACGCCGAATATGGTGAATACGTGACCGGTCCGCGGATTGTGACCAGTGCCACCAAAGACGCGATGCGTCAGTGTCTGAAAGACATTCAGACAGGTGAATACGCGAAGAGTTTCATTCTGGAAAACAAAGCTGGCGCACCTACCTTGTTGAGCCGCCGTCGCTTGACGTCCGAGCATCAGATTGAACAAGTTGGCGAAAAACTCCGGGCCATGATGCCCTGGATCAAAAAGAACAAGCTTGTCGACCAGACCCGCAACTGAGTTTCACGACTCCCGTGACAAAGGCCACTTCGGTGGCCTTTGTTATTATGAAAGCTTGGAGACCAATTCTATGCATGACGGGAACGAAGCAGACTTTGCTGATGGCGAGGCCGTAGTGGTGAGAAAGCGACGAAAGGGCATCTACATTTTGCCTAATCTGTTCACGCTGGCAGCACTTTTTGGTGGTTTTTATGCCATTGTCATGGCGATCAATGGTCGATTCGATCTGGCTGCTATTGGTATTTTTTGTGCCATGGTGCTTGACAGCCTTGATGGCCGGGTGGCTCGCATGACGAACACGCAAAGTGCGTTCGGTGAGCAAATGGATTCACTCTCTGATATGGTGTCTTTTGGTGCCGCGCCCGCCCTCATTTCCTATGTGTGGGCGCTCCAGGGTTTGGGTCGATGGGGTTGGATTGCCTCTTTTGTCTACTGTGCCTGTGCCGCTTTGCGCCTTGCACGGTTCAACGTAAATACAGCAATTGTTGATAAACGCTATTTTCAGGGTTTGCCGTCTCCCGCTGCCGCCGCATTAGTTGCGGGCTTTATCTGGTTGATGACTGACCTTGGTGTGAAAGGATCAACGATGGCTTGGCCTATGTTTGCACTGGCCTTGTATTCTGGGTTGACCATGGTGACCAATGTCCCTTTTTACAGCTTCAAAGATCTTCACATGAAAAGGAGCGTGCCTTTTGTTGTGATTGTGTTGATTGCGCTAGGTATTGCGATTATCAATATTGATCCACCGATTGTCATGTTTAGTGTGTTTGTTGTGTACGGGTTCAGTGGATACGGTATTTACGCATGGCGTAAGGCCAAAGGCGTACATACGAGCGTCATCAGCACCTCTACCGAGGAACCGGATGAAAGAGGACTTCATAAGTGAATGCCCGCTTGAGTTGTTAATAGCGAAACGCTGCAATTTTTTAAAACATGTGGTACATTGAATATATGAAACAGATTTCGCTAGCACTACTGCTATCGCCAAACGGGCGGAGACGGTAGGGCGCGCGCTCTCCAAAACCAAAAGCCCGTATGCACTTGCAGCGGGCTTTTTGCTTTGTGGTGTGTTTTTTGATTGTGGATTTTCAGAAATATAGGAGAAACCAGATGGCCGATAAATTGATTATTTTTGACACCACTTTGCGTGACGGTGAGCAGTCGCCAGGTGCGTCGATGAATAAGGATGAAAAATTACGCATAGCCCGTCAGTTGGAGCGATTGAAGGTTGACGTCATTGAGGCTGGTTTTGCTGCGAGCTCGAACGGTGACTTTGAGGCAGTGCAGTGCATTGCCAATACGATCAAGGATTCGACCATCTGTTCTCTGTCTCGCGCTAATGATCGGGATATTTCACGCGCCGCCGAAGCACTCAAAGGGGCTAATAGTGCCCGTATCCATACCTTTATTGCTACGTCAGCATTACACATGGAGAAAAAACTGCGGATGACTCCAGATCAGGTGTTCGAGCAAGCCAAGCTTGCCGTGCGCTTTGCACGGAATCTGGTCGGCGATGTGGAGTTCAGTCCAGAGGACGGCTACCGAAGCGACGTAGATTTTTTGTGTCGCATCTTGGAAGCCGTGATTAGTGAGGGTGCAACTACTATCAATGTACCTGACACGGTTGGTTATGCCGTGCCTGAACTCTACGGCCATTTCATCAAAACCTTGAGAGAGAGGATCCCGAATTCGGATAAGGCCATTTGGTCAGTTCATTGCCATAACGATTTGGGAATGGCGGTTGCCAACTCGCTGGCCGGCGTGAAAATTGGCGGTGCCCGTCAAGTGGAGTGCACCATTAACGGTTTAGGCGAACGGGCCGGTAATTGCAGTCTTGAAGAAGTCGTTATGGCCATCAAGACCCGGCGGGACTATTTTGGGCTTGAGTTAAATATAGATACCAAGCAAATATTGGCTGCTAGTCGCATGGTTAGCCAAACCACGGGATTTGTGGTTCAGCCCAATAAAGCCGTGGTTGGTGCCAATGCTTTTGCACATGCTTCTGGCATTCATCAGGACGGTGTGCTCAAGGCTCGTGATACCTATGAAATCATGCGCGCAGAAGATGTGGGTTGGACTGCCAACAAAATCGTTTTAGGAAAACTGAGTGGGCGCAATGCCTTTAAGTTGCGCTTGCAGGAGTTGGGTGTGCAGATGGAAAGCGAGGCAGACATCAACAGCGCATTCACCAAATTCAAGGAGTTGGCGGATAGAAAAAGTGAGATCTTTGACGAAGATATTTTGGCTCTCACGAGCGAAGGACGTGTGACTCACGACAAAGAACAGTACGGCTTCGTATCACTGTCTCAACACAGCGAAACAGGTGAAAGACCGCAGGCAACAATTGTTTTTACAGTCGACAGCAAAGAAGTCAAAGGTTCTTCTGATGGGAATGGCCCCGTTGATGCATCCCTCAAAGCCATTGAAGCTCATGTCAAAAGCGGCGCTGAGATGGTGCTTTATTCTGTGAACGCCATCAGTGGTTCGACAGAAAGTCAAGGGGAAGTGACAGTACGCTTGCAAAGCAGCGGAAGGGTGGTTAACGGTGTTGGTGCTGACCCAGATATCGTCGTGGCATCGGCCAAAGCCTACTTGAATGCACTCAATAAATTGCACAATAAAGCTGATCGGGTTGCCGCGCAAGGGTAGGGTAATTGCTCAATTCAAGAGTTCTTGTTTAAGAAAGTCGTGCAAGTATTTGATATTGCGCGACTTTTTTGTATAAACTTGCAACATCGGGAATAAATCCGGAGATGGCTACATGTACTGTTCTCATCAAACTGCGTTTGGAAAAATTTTGCGTCGAATTCTCTTCTTCTTTGGCTTGACAGCTTTCGTTCTTGCTGTTTCGCTGCCTCAGGCCGAAGCAGCCCAGAGAAAACGCCATGTTGTCAAAATCTCCAAGAGCACAATCGTCGCCAAACGAAAAGTCTCTAAAACCTTTGGTGTTGTTAAACGGAGGTCAGTGCTTCGTGCGGAGGCAGTGCCTCTACGACTTTCATTTGGGCAGATCGCCGGTTTGCATGGTGCGCATGATTCACTAGATTTGAAATCTAGCGTGGCGCTTGTGATTGATCAAGATACCAGTGAAGTTTTGTTCAGTAAGAATGATAAAGCAGTTTTGCCAATTGCATCTCTCACTAAACTCATGACGGGGTTGGTTCTCAGTGAAGCCCGGTTACCAATGAACGAGGTCATCACTATTTCCCAAGCCGATGTGGACACGGAAAAGGGTAGTTCATCGCGATTAAAGGTCGGTACCGAATTAAGTCGAGGTGAGCTGTTGCATCTGGCTTTAATGTCTAGTGAAAATCGCGCAGCACATGCACTTGGCCGAAGTTACCCGGGTGGATTGCCAGTTTTCGTTGGCTTAATGAATGCCAAAGCCCGATTAATTGGCATGAACGACACCAATTATGTGGAGCCGACAGGTCTTTCCAGTAAAAATCAGTCAAGTGCACGTGATCTGGCTAAACTGGTCAATGTTGCCTATGGCGACCCGATTTTGCGTGAGTTGACCACGTCACCTGCTCACCAAGTGGCCGTTGGAAACCAAACGCTTCAATATAACAACACCAACCGATTGGTGAAAAATCCGTCATGGGATATTGGCCTTCAGAAGACTGGCTATATTACGGAGGCTGGTCAGTGTCTAGTTATGCAAGTCAAAGTAGCTGGACGTAAGGTCATTATGGTTTTTCTTGACTCTGCTGGTAAGCTTAGTCGCTTGGGCGATGCAGAGCGTGTTCGTCGCTGGGTAGAGTCAATTCCTGCCGGGACATCGGCTTTGGCTGGTGCGGTAAAAGGCGAAAAAATATCTAGCAGTCATTAGGGCTGAAGCCCTATGGATGTGTTGGGGCGGATTTATAGCCCAACGTTGTTGAAATTTCCCGAGCAGTAGCTTGAAGTTTTGGCAACCATTCTTCGTCAAGTCTTCCGGCTGGGGAAGATATTGACAAACCCGCCACCAGTGTGCCTTGGTCGTTGTAGATGCCTGCCGCCATGCAGCGCACACCAAGCTCAAGTTCTTCGTTGTCGTGCGCATTACCGTATTGACGTACCTTTGAGAGTTCGCGTTCCAATGCGGGCAGTTGGGTCAAACTATTTTTTGTGTGACCGCTCAAGCCGGTTCGTGTTGCATAGGCACGAACCCGTTGCGGGTCGTCTGCCGCCAAGAATAATTTTCCTACTGAAGTCAAGTGTAGCGGAGCACGTCCTCCGATAGAGCGAACCACTTGCATGCCCGATCGTTCGCTGTATGCTCGCTCGATATAGACAATTTCATCACCTTGACGCATGCTCAAATTAACAGGTTGCTGAATTAATTTATGCAGTTCACGCATTGGTAGGAGCGCTGCATCACGGACATTGAGACGGTTTTTGACTAAATTTCCCAATTCAAGCAAGCGCATACCGAGTCGATAGCAACCCGGTTGTGAACGGTCCACAAAGCGACCGGTGGCCAGATCATTTAATAAACGATGTGTTGTGGAAGGGTGTAAACCAGTTTTTTCGCTGATTTCTTTAAGTGAAATTGCTTCTTCCCGTGATGCCAGAACATCAATTAGCATAAACATGCGCTCAATGACTTGAACTGTTGGAGGCGTTGTTATGCTGGAATCTGTATTTCGCATAGGTGCTCCTAAACTGCGTACCTGTTATTTTACAAGGTGAAATATTGATGCTTAGTAAAAAATAAGATTGGCTTACCTAGAATTACTTTATTTAAGAATTGCTGGTAATCCATGTCCCTGAAACAAACAACTCCAACGGTGTAAATCTTGCCTTATATTTCATTTTTTGGCTTTTGCTAATCCAGTAGCCAAGGTAAACGTGAGGAAGATTAAGTCGTTTTGCCTGTGAAATTTGCCACATGATGTTGTAAGTCCCGTAACTGCTTTTGGTCTCGGGTTCATAAAAGGTGTAAACGGCGGAAATTCCATCATCAAGCACATCAAGTATTGAGACCATTTTCAATGAGCCTGAAGCGCCATCGAGCTGTATTTCACGGAATTCAACAAGAAACGAATTCACTCGGCTTTGCAGCAGAAATTGCGTATATTGGTCAATGCTGTCTTGATCCATTCCTCCTCCGGCATGTCGCTCATGTTGATAGCGAAGGTACAAGCTGTAGTGTTCTTGCACGAAACACGGTTTAAACACTCTGGCCTGTAAATTCGAATGATGCGTCCACGCTCGTTGTTGACTTCTGTCCGGCTGAAATTCGTTGGCCAGAACTCGAAGCGGTGTGCATGCATTGCATCCTTCGCAGTAGGGCCGGTAGGCAAACATGCCACTGCGTCTAAAGCCTTTGCTAATCAGTTCAGAATAAGTCGCGTTGTTAATTAAATGACTTGGTGTTGCTACTTGAGACCTAGCCTGTCTTCCTGGCAGGTAACTGCAAGCGTAGGGTGCTGTTGCATAAAATTGCAGAGACTGGAAAGGAAAGTCCTTGAGAGTCGTCACGTTTGTGCATCCTTTGAGAGCATTAGTTCGTGCCAGTAGAGTGAGTCAAACTTCCAGGTTGGGGCCTCATGGGTATTGCAAACTGTTATTTGCTCTATAAAGAGATCACGGGAGATTTCACGTGCGCCCAAAGAGGCAAGGTGCCGGGTGTTTTGCTGGCAATCAATCTGACGGATATCATGGTGGCGACAAAAAGCAACCAGAGCTGCAAGTGCAATTTTGGACGCGTTAGTTGAATGGCTGAACATGGATTCGCCAAACACGCATTTTCCAAGAGAAACGCAGTACAGTCCACCGGTTAGTCTGCCATTCACCCACGTTTCAACACTGTGGGCAAGGCCCGTTTTGTAAAGTTCGTTATATGCTTCAATCATTTTAGGCAAGATCCATGTGCTCGTTTGGCCATCACGGTGACTTGTTGCACAGGCTTGAATAACTTGCTCAAAGGCTGAATCAATTCGAATTTCGCAATCTGCTGTTTTTCGAAATTTGTTGATTGTTTTTTTAAAGGACGGATGTAGTCGAAAATTGGAGATGATAAGTACCATTCTCGGATTGGGGCTCCACCAAAGTGTGGGTTGCCCTTCGCTGAACCATGGAAAAATCCCTTTGCTGTAGGCTCGTTGTAACGTGTCTGCATTGAGCATGCCTCCTGCTGCCAATAGTCCTGGTGCGGGGGAATTTTCATCCCAAGCTTGGCCTGTGGGAGGGAAGTCCTGATCCGGTGCAAGCCATGGAATCGGTTGAGGATGCATTGGTTGACTGTATCCGACGAAACGTGAGCATCAGCGCTCTTTATTTTCATTTCCGTATCAAGTATTTGATGGAGAACGACTAATTTTGGAATGATCGGCTCCACAACCCGTTACAATAAGTGCAAGTCGGGGCGTAGCGCAGCCTGGTAGCGCATCTGGTTTGGGACCAGAGGGTCGAAGGTTCGAATCCTTTCGCCCCGACCATACTATATAAATGCTACTTATATAGTGTCTTTCTATTTCATAGAATCTCATGAATCTGCCCGTCGTTCAACGGATAGGACATCGCTCTTCTAAAGCGATCATGGGGGTTCGATTCCCTCCGGGCGGACCAATATCCGACAAGATATATCTAGTGTGGCGAATCAATCTTGAGTGAACTTATGTTCCGTCCGTGTCTCCAATGGTTTGTTGCAAGCCAGCTTGGTGAGATCAAGTGCAAGTTGCCCTCGAAATTATTCGGACGAGTGAGGATTGAGCTGAATTGACAAAGCTGGCGCGTTCCAAGCTCACTAGCGTGCAGAGATCGTGCTGCTGGCGGCGCAGGGATGAAGAGCAAAGACATTACTCAACACTTGGACGTCGGTCGGGTGCAAGTGTTACGCTGGCGCGAGCGCTACGCGCAGTTCCGGTTGGCCGGCATTGAACGCGATCTGCCGCGCGCCGCGCCGCCGGCCACGGTCGATGTGGCGCTGACCACCCAGAGCAAGCCCGAAGCCGCCACCCACAGGAGTACCCGCACCATGCGCAGCGCTGGGCATCAGCGCCGCCAGCGTGTCGCGTCATTGGCGCGCCAATGGACTCAAACCACACATCGTTCGCGGTTTCAATGTGTCGCGGGATTCTAAGTTCGTCGAGAAGCTCGAAGACATCATGGGTCTGTACCTGTCGCTGCCCGAGCACGCGCTGGTGCTGCGACGAGAAAAGCCAGAGGCAGGCGCTGGACCGTAAGCGTCCGGCCAAGTCATCTTGAGTAGAGGCTGATTTCCGGAGACAGTGTGCACGATGAAGATCATGCACACCATGGCGAGCGAAGCTCGCACCAAAGTCCCCAAGCGGCGGTTTTACAGTCCCGAGTTCAAACTCCAAATTGTT
>Ga0209100_1000104_pt1 | contig 104059 bp, 75 predicted proteins | sample lystaG_FD_185480 | JGI IMG/M metagenome (GOLD analysis project Ga0209100, IMG submission 185480) | Glacier valley bacterial and archeal communities from Borup Fiord, Nunavut, Canada, to study Microbial Dark Matter (Phase II) -... | ecosystem: Environmental > Aquatic > Freshwater > Ice > Glacier...
GCCAAATTGAAGAGTGAAGGTGTCGAAACTTACTATATTTCCGGTATGAGAACCAAAACATCCCTTCATCTGGGTGAATACGAAAGAGAAGAAGATGCAATCAATGCACAGAAGAATTTACAGAAACGCATCGATCGAACGGTGACCATTATGTATGAAAATGATCTTTATAAATTGCTGATAACAGGCTTCGCATCAAAAGAGGCAGCATCAAGTTTTGCGGATGAAATTGAAATGAAGTAAATTGGATGGTTAAATAGTTAAATGGTTGGATGGTTGTAGGGGATGGTGAGAAAATGAGAACCCTACAAGGAACCGGGAAATCAATTCGTGTAATTCATTCAATGAAGTTGATAAGGTTTTTGATTTTTCAGACATAGATCGAATTTTCGTTGAATTATTCAAAACGGCAAAGTTATTTGAGATTTGCATAGAGCATTTTAAAAGACCTATAAAGTAAAATACTAAATATCACAGAGTTGGGTGAAAAATCTCAGAATGAATAATTTAATAAAAGAAGTTGATAAAGTATGATTATTCGCCTATAGATAAAATTTTCGATGAATTATTCAAAACGGCAAAGTTATTTGAGATTTGCATAGAGCATTTAAAAAGAACTATAAAGTAAAATACTAAATATCACAAAGTTGGGTGAAAAATCTCAGAATGAATAATTTAATAAAAGAAGTTGATAAAGTATGATTATTCGCCTATAGATAAAATTTTCGTTGAATTCTTCAAAACGGCAAAGTTATTTGAGTTTTGCATAGAGCATTTAAAAAGAGGTCTAATATAAAATACAATATATTAGTTAGTTGGATAAAAAATCTCAGATGAAAAGGTGAGAAGGTGAGAAAATAGGAATGTGAGAAAATGAGAAAGTGAGAATATGAGAATATGAGATTATGAGAAGGGCATATTCTCATATTCTCACATTCTCACATTCTCATTTTCAAACTATTTGATTGCCAATTGTATAATTATTACAATTTTTTTTCATACCTTCGTGTTATATTCAAAGTTTATGAACCCAATTCTTTTGATCGTGCTGTTATTTCTCACCTCCCTTAATCTCTCTGTTTTGGGACAAGAGAAAGATATTGTGGTGCCATACACGTTAGCTGATCGTGATCGTTCTGTCCGCACCGAAACAAAGTTGGAAACTCTTGAATCAAAGATGGATATAAGGTTCGAAGCTGTCAATGAAAAATTCGATTCTGTCAATGAAAGATTCGAAGCTGTCAATGACAAGTTTGACAATCAAAATTGGATACTTGGAATATTATTAGCATTGAACTTGTTTACACTCGGTTATACAATATGGGACCGCAGGACAGCGCTAAAGCCAGCTTTGGATAAAGCGATAGTAGCTGATGCAAAAAGCAACAACTTAATCAAGTCTCTTCGCGAATATTCAAAAAAACATCCTGATCTGGCTGAGATTCTGAAATCTCACGGAATCTTATAAGATGAGAAGGTGAGAAAATGAGAAAATGAGAAGATGAGAAAATGAGAAGATGAGAAGTTGAGAAAATGCCTTTCACAATTTCACAATTTCTCATTTTCTCACCTTCTCACTTTCTCACCTTCTCACTGTCTCACCTTCTCACCTTCTCACCTTCTCTAACTCCTTATCAACTCATACTTTTCAATCTTGGCGTTCAATGTAGGTCGTGTAATGTCCAGTATTTGTGAAGCTTCCTGTTTACTCCAATTGACCTCGTCCAGTATTCTTTGGATATGGTATTTCTCAACATCAGCCAGTGAGCGAAAGGGTGGAAGTTCTTGTACAATTTTTCCATTTTCATGTTGTCTGGAATTCAATGAGATATTCTCTTTTTCCAGTACATCGCTTTTTGACATTACAATGGCCTGCAGTATAGTGTTCTCCAGTTCACGGACATTTCCCTGCCAATCATGAGCCTGTAACATCTCAATTACTCCATCACCTATTTTTACGACATTTCTATTGAATCTCTTGTTCAATTTATATAGAAAATGGATTACCAGATCACGGATATCATCTTTCCTCTCGCGCAGGGGTGGTAGGTCAATGGTGAAGACTTTCAAACGGTAATATAAATCTTCCCTGAATTTCCCCTCTTTAATCAAATCTTCGAGGCTGCGGTTAGTTGCAGTGATGATACGTGCTCTCATAGGAATAACTTCTTCGCCACCCACCTTTTCGAATTCCAGTTCCTGAATAACACGCAATAACTTCACCTGGGTGTTAAGCGATATTTCTGAGATTTCATCCAGAAGGATCGTTCCATCACCTGCAAGTTCAAACTTACCTTTCTTGTCACGGATAGAACCTGTAAATGATCCCTTCACATGGCCAAAGAGCTCACTCTCCAGAAGTGATTCCGACAGGGCACTGCAGTTGACAACCACCAGTGGTTTATTGAGTGTGATGCCGAAATAATGTATCAACCGGGCAATTAATTCCTTACCAGTACCGGTCTCCCCCTGTATCAGAACGTTTACCTTGCTCAGGGAAATACGTCCAATATTTTTGAAGATCTCCTTCATCTGGGGTGTCTTTCCTACCAGGATATTGTCCTCCAGCATATTCTCACTCGATGCATCTACATGCAATACCTCGTCAAGACTATTGCTGACTTTTACTGAATTAAGGGCCATCTGAATGGTGTTTTTGAGTTTAACCTGATCAATAGGTTTCTCAAGAAAGTCAAATGCGCCTAGTTGAATTGACTTGATAGTCAGCGCTACATCACCAAAACTGGTCAGTAATATTACAGGAAGTGAAATATTTAGCTTGCGTATTTTGGAAAGAACCTCAAGTCCGTCAATCCCTGGCATCTGAAAGTCAGTAATCACAAGATCAGGCTTTTCTGAATGTACAAGTAGTAACCCTGCTTCTCCATCTTCAGCTTCAATTGTTTGATAACCCATTCTACTGATCGACTCTTTTAATGATCTTAAAATCAATTTATTGTCGTCGATAATTAATACTTTATCCATGAATGTGCAAGGTTAATTCTTCCCGAGTACTCGGGATGGTTTTTTTTTGCCCAACGATTCCTCCTCCTTTTCCCGATCCCGAGTACTCGGGAGGGATACATTGTTCAGTGGAAGCAAAAATACATTTTATAATGAAGAATGGGTATTTTTTTACACTCTTTTTGTAAAATAAATTTAAAGTGTACTCCTTTAGTCGATTTGTTTTACTCACTCGATAAAAAGTTCATCCAATTATGACCAGGCATGCAAGGTAAAAAGATAAATATCAAATTATCAAATTATCAAAATATCAATGTTGTATTTTGTAGTATTAAAATCAAAAGGGGATACATCTTGCTAAAATGAATATTTAAACCATAAGATTGATGTTTCAAATTGAGAAACTGATATTTTGATATTTTGATAATTGAGTCCACTCCGAAAAGTCAATAAAATAAAAATTGCCACAAAGACTCTAAGCCACAAAGGTACACAAAGTGTTTGTTATTAGACACATACATTTAGTGAAACTTTGAGTCTTTGTGCCTTAGTGGCAGGATTCGACTTTTTGAAGTGGACTCATAATTTTAATACATAGACACCATAGACAAATTCATAAATGACTATGTTGACAATGTAATTTGCATGCCTGTTTTTACTGAAAGTGAATCCTATCTATTCAATTGAATATGACTTCAAAGGAAAGATATGTTTTGATATTTGGTTCACCAAATCGTTGACCAATTCCCAACTTTATAACATGAATCTATCGAACTCACAAAAGTAGTATCCTTTCTCCTTTTCTCACCAAATTACGAATTACACGAATTAAAACGAATTAGACGAATTGTGTGCCCAGTCTCATTCTCACTTTCCCTTTTCAAATAATGGATAAGCCAAAACCCTGTTTTGCTAACTCTAAAAGTAGGTTTGATAGATGCCTCTTTAACATTAAATATAAAGTAGTAGCTTTAGAGTTAGTAAATAGAATTGAAGGAGAATGAAAAATAAATTGATCATTTATTTTCGTAAAATATGGACTCAAAAGATGACCTGGCAAAAGTGTCAGGTGGTTTGCGCGTCTATTGCTGAACATTCAACTGCAAGGCCTGATACTTTTTCCCCTTTGGTTATTGATGTTACCAAAAATCAAAATAGAAACATCTTTGGCAAGGTGGGTCTATTTATAGTATTAATGATGTTCTCTGCATCCTTTGCACTGGCTGCATCCTCTATTGTTGTTATTTCTGATAATCCATCTGAAACAGAAAGTTACAATGGTTCGAATAGTAGTGCAGCAGCGCCAACCATCATCGGTTTTTCAGGAAGCCACTGTGGTCCGGGAACTATTAATCTGACCGCTGCAGCATCGGCAGGGGTTGTCAACTGGTACGATTCAGCAGGCAATTGGTTAATGACAGGTAACAATTATACTACTCCCTATCTTGCATCAAGTACATCCTACTATGTCGATGCTACCGATGCTGGTATCACTTCTTCTCCCAGGACTGAAGTTAAGGCTGTAGTTATTTTGCCGGCAACCATTACGCTAGGAGGTGCAGGAACTGTCTGTACCGGATCGCCAATTAATCTGACAAGTATAGGGGCCAATTTAATCAACCAGTACTGGGAAGGCCCTAATGGATTTTATTCACTTTTAGCAAATCCGACCATCCCCATTGCTACTGCTGCTAATGCAGGATCTTACAAGGTAACGGGTAGTGCTCTAAGTGGAATAAACCTGATCGCCAATGGTGATTTTGAATTGGGTAATATTGGTTTTGGTAGTAACTATACTTATGTTGTTCCAGCAACTGGAGCTCTCGGTCCCGAAGGAGTTTATACATTGGTTGCAGATCCACATTCTGTTCACAACGATTTTTGGGATTGTACTGATCATACACCTTCAGGCACTTTAATGATGGTCGTTAACGGGGCCCCTCTTTCTAAAAATATATGGACACAAACGGTCAATGTGGTTGAGAATACTGACTACCAGTTCACTTATTGGGTGCAAAGTGTGCATCCAACCAGTCCTTCTCAATCACAACTTTACGTAAATGGAGCTAAACTTGCACTTCCATATTCCGCGGTCTCCACAAGATGCACATGGATACAGTTTATTTACAACTGGACTTCTGGTTCTGGTATTACTTCTGCCATTTTAGAATTACGCAATGAGAATACTACAGCAACTGGCAATGATTTTGCATTGGATGATATTATATTTCAACAAGCATGTATGGCAACAGGTATAGGGACTGTTGTAATTAATGCAGTACCTGTACCAGGAGCTATCGACAATACACAAACGATTTGTCGTGGCTATACTCCAGCTATGATAGGTTCCACCACAGCAGGTAGCGGTACCGGAGCAATCACTTATGAATGGGAATCTAAAACTACCGGGAGTTTTATCCCCATTCCCGGAGCAACTTCTGCAACATACAGTCCTCCGGCACTTTCAGTAACTACAAGCTTTCAAAGAAGAACAGTGGCTACCAGTGGCGGTGCTATTTGTCACTCTATATATACCAATCCATGTTTAATCACAGTTAATGGACCTTTTGTTGTTGCAGGAGGACCTGATCTAGCTTGTCAGTTGGTTTCACCTGTAGCAATCACCTTAACAGGTTCAAGTTATAGTGGAGGTGCCACAAAAGCTATATGGTCGATTGTTTCTGGTGGTGGTTCATTGAGTTCCACTGATTCTACAACTACTCCAGCAACCATTACCTATACTCCCGTTGCCAATTATAGTGGTACGGATACCTTGCGGTTGAGAACTGATGTCGTGCCGGCTCTCGGTGGTTGTGATGCCATTGCTTTTCGAACTCTAACATTTCGTCCAACTCCCACAGCAAGTATAAGCGGAACAACTACAGTTTGTCAAAATTCAACTGTTCCATATATAACATTTACCAATCCACAGGCATTTCCTGTTACGGTCACCTATAAAATTAACACAACTTTACAGCCGACCATCAATGTAGGTGCAAGCACTACTGCAATAATAGCTGCTCCCACAACTACTGCCGGAACTTTTACTTACAATTTAGTAAGTGTCATTTATCAAACTCTACCTGCATGCTCAAATACGATCACAGGAACGGCTACCATTATTGTTAATCCAAGTTTGCCTGTTAGCCTGAGTATTGTGGCCTCAAATAATCCTGTTTGTTTAGGAGCTACAGTAGAATTTACAGCCTCACCCGCAAATGGAGGAACAACTCCTGCATACCAATGGAAAGTCAATGGCCTCAATGTGGGAACCAACATCACTACCTATTCTTATGCCCCTTTAACAGGAGATAAGATTACCTGTGTATTGACTTCCAATGCAACGCCCTGTGCCATAACAAATCCTGCCACCTCCAATGAAGTTATTATGATCTTTAGTGCAGCGCCTACTGCGGGTACTTTAACGCCAAATATTCCCGTCGGAACTGTCTGTGCCGGTACAAATGTTTCAGCTGCTGCCACTGCGGGTTCTAACGGAGCGGGAACCATCATAGATATTTTGGAATACCGATATAACGGTGGCTCCTGGTTGCCTTATACTTCAGGTGCAAGCTACTCTACCACCGGGTATACTTCAATAGATATCCGAACCTATCGCACAGCAACGGGAGGAGGCTGTCCAAACTCTGCGCCTGTTACCCTGAGCTGGACCATCAATGCAGTACCTGTTTCAGGAACTCTAACACCTTCAACTGCAGCGGGAGCTGTCTGTACAGGAACAACCATTTCAGCTACTGCAACAGCAGGTTCAGGCGGCGCAGGAACCATCGCAGATATGTTGCAATACCGCTTTGACAATGGTTCATGGGGTACTTATACATCAGGACAATTTCTTAGTACTATGGGGCATACTTCAGTAGATATTCAAACTTACCGGACTGCAACAGGATCAGGTTGTAATTTATCAATACCTGCAATTTTAAGCCGGTCAGTTGTTGCAATACCAACGGCTCCAGTCATTACTATGATTCCAATAAGTGCTTCAGTGGCTTCAGGTCAGATGTTGACGGTGAGTGCAGTTGCCGGGACTGGTGGAATAGCCCCCGTAGCTGATGAGTATCGTTACTCAACAGACAATGGTAGTTCATGGAGCAGTTGGTCCAGCTCTATTCCCAATTTTGCAGCAGTAGCCGGTACCAACCTTATAGAAAGCCACAGGAAAGCTACAGGAGCAAGTTGTAATTTATCCGGTTCAAACCAGGTAAGCTGGTTCGTGTATGCAGCTTTATCAGCCAGTATCAGTGGAGGTAGTTCTCCGATTTGCATCAATACCGCCCCTGGAACCTTTACCGCAACAGGTGGAGGTGGAACAGGCGCCTATACTTATTTATGGTATAAAGATGGAGCTCCAACAATAATTACTTCTAAAACATACGCACCTGGTAATCTTGCTGCAACTGCTAACTTTTATTGTGCAATTAGCAGCGTTGGCTGTGGTACTGTAAACACTTCCATTCAAACAATAACGGTAATTACTGTTACAGAAAAAACTGGTCAGTCGACCGCAACTCAGACAAGGTGTTTGAACGTTGCCTTTGACCCTATTACTTTTACTGCAGCAGGAGTGGGTTTAACCTATCAATGGTACAGCAACGTGAGTGCAGTTAACAGTGGTGGAAGTTCTCTTGGGTCCTTCTATGGAGCGCAAAGCAGCAGTTATACTCCACAATCAGATGCATCGGGAACTCTGTATTACTATTGTGAAGTGAACGGAACCTGCGGAAATGTTATCAGCCTAATTTCAGGGAAGTTTATTGTGAATCCAATTTTACCTTCAAGTGTCATTATTACAGTATTACCAACGGGTGCAATCTGCGAGGGAACATCTGTCACCTTTACTGCAACGCCTGTCAATGGCGGAGTGCCAACCTATCAGTGGTACAATGGAGCAGTTCTTATCAGTGGAGAAACCACTCCAATTTATACATCAACAACTTTGACTGATAGTAATTCCATAACAGTCCGCATGACCTCAAATGCCACTTGTGCTACTGGGAGTCCTGCCACTTCGAATATCATAGCAGTAACAGTCAATCCGTTACCAACACCCGGTGAAATTGTACCGGATTAACATTCATAAAAGAAACATAGAAAAAAATAGATATAACTAAAATAGAACAAAATGAACAAAACAATTACTTATCTGATCGCTGTGGTGGCCTTGATGATCACCAGTATGGGGGCAAGTGCACAGAATACAGGATTGACTCCCTATGCAAATTCAACTCATGTTTATACCAGTACGAAAAGTGCAATTGCCTCAACTACTATGAGTTGGGCAGTTTCTGGTGGAGTTATTCAAGGAGCCTTAGATGGTCTTTCTGTAACTATTCTTTGGGGAAATATTGCTGGTACACATATTTTATCAGTAACAGAATTAACACCATCTGGTTGTACAACAGTAAGAAATCTTTCTGTTGATTTGAAGGCGAATTCTTATAATCTGGCCGTTTCTCCACCTTCAGAAGGTTGTGCTATGGGTAGTGGAACCATAATTGCAGATGCAGCTTTAAGACCAGGCAATACTACTGTAGTTTATACTGTAACTTGTACTGGAGATAATACGAAAACATCAACTTTCGACTATGCGCTCACTACAACTTCAAGTGCAGTAATTTCATCAGTTATTATAAGTGGTGGAATATACAACGGTACACTGCTAACAGGAAATGATATGATAATCCCAATCGGGACAAATTCCTTTACTGTTACTATAGTTATTGATTCCAAATTTGATATTCAGGATGTTGTAAAGTTGGCGATTACCGATGGAAAAGCTGCTTATGCAACGACAGAGAATAATATACTTGATAATGATGGAACAGCTACCATCAATGCTGTTCCTAAAACTTCATCAATTTTAACAGATTAATACAAATAATAAATAACAATCAAATTATAAACAATTAATTTTTACAACAATGAAAAAGCTATTATTTCTTTCGATTATTGCATTGTTCACAGTAGCAAGCGCAAATGTTTTTGGTCAAAGTACAGGCACCAATCCTTCTCCTGGAGCCAAACACAACTATTCAGTGACCGCAAATCCTTTAAGTACATTTCTATGGTCAGTAACTAAGGCTGGTTTAACAGTTGATGCATTAACTGATGCAGTTATTGCTTCAGATGGAACAGCATCAACAGACATTACTTGGGCGGCTACCGGATTAACTGTTGGAACATGGTATTATGTGCATATATTAGAAACAACAACTGCAACTGGCTGCTCAAATGAAAAAGTACTACCTGTTCAGATTACATTAAATCCGTTTACACTGAATTTAACAGCTGCTAGAGCAACATCTTGTTATGCAGATAAAGTTTCGGTTTCTTTAATTGGAAATGATGTACAATATGACCATGGAAATGCAATTATTGTCTTTACTGTTAATCCTTCAGGATTGAGTAGTTCGTATACCGGTTACAAATTTGATTTAAATTTGAATGTTCCTGCTGGCTACACACCAACTGCTGAATACTCTACTAATGCATCAATCTCTGGAACAAGTGTTACAGTAACTGATAATTCTGCCGTTACAATTACTTATACTGTCGATAATATCAAGGTATACACGAACGCTAACGACGCTGCCAGTGATAAAGCTGATTTTACAGCAACAGCAATTATCTCCAACGGTATAACAATCAATGGTATAGTTGAAAACGGTACAGGTCTCAAAACTGGTGAAACAGCTGTATCAAGACCACACACATCGGGTATAACTACGAACTAGCAGTTCTTTATTTTTATAAAACATTGATTTAATAGCTTTTATCAATATACCGGCGTAACGGGCTGTAGGGTTTATTCCCTGCAGGCCCTGCGGTTGGCTGGTTGATGAAGCACAATGGTTGATGATGGTTATCGGTTCAATTGAAATACAGATAACTGGTTGATTTACAATATTTCCTTACAGGTTGCCAGGTTGAGCTATATCGCTTTTCCGGTTCGGTCTTTCAGGAGATTAATATTGAATGAATAATTATTACAATTAGAAATGGCCCAATACGGTTCGACATATAAACGCCTGATGCTGGTAATTTTACTGGCGCTATCAGCTTTGGCTTCTGCCACGGCTCAGGGTGGTATGCTTGTTTCCGAAGGTGATACCAAGACTTACCAGGTGGATAATCATGCCGGAAGTTCTTATAGCTGGACCATCTACAATGAATCTACTTTTAAAAAGAATGCTTTAAATACAGAAGCGATTATTGTTACAGGACAAAACGCTTCAACTCTTTCTGTCAATTGGTTGAAGACTGGAACCTACTATCCAACGGTCGTTGAAACCGACCAAAAAGGCTGTACCAACACCAAGGCAATTGTCATCGTGGTCAATAAAGTAACTATAGTAGGCCCTGTGGCCATCATTTCCAACCCAACAGTGATCATTGGAAATTTGAAATACATCATGTCGGGAGCGTGTCAATCAGTTATTTTAGATGCATCCAAAAGCACCGGTGAGGGTCTTACCTTTCATTGGGAGCCTTCCATTTATCTGGACAATGCAAATAGTGCTACTCCGGTATTTACCCCCGGAACCAATATGAATTATGTTTTAACAGTGACCGATATCAATGGGCTTAAAAGTTCTGCATCCATTGGTATCATGGTATCAACCCCCGTAAAAGCCGATGCGGGCGAAAGTATTTACATCGCAGTGAATCAATCCACCATCCTTGATGGTTCAAAAAGTACAGGTGACAACCTGAGTTATTTATGGGAAAATGAAAACGGACCTATCAATGGTGAAAGTACCACGGTCCATCCGGTGATCAATCAACCCGGAAAATATTACCTGACCGTTACCGATCAATTTGGCTGTTTCGACACCGATTCGATTCAGGTGAACTGGTTTATCCAGGCCATCAGGGACACTGCCCATACAGCGTTAAATTTTAGTGTCGACATCAACGTATTAACCAATGATATCCCGAAAAAAAGTCTTAATCCAGCGACTCTCACAATTATCAATCCACCGCAAAACGGGAATGCAATGGTGGCAGGAGATTCTCTGATTTCGTATTCACCCAATCCTGATTTTGCAGGTTCTGATGCTTTTGAGTATTCAATTTGTGACTATTTCCAACATTGTGCCCAGGCCTCTGTACTGGTGCTTGTCGATGATGTGCCATTGTTTATTCCTGATGCCTTCTCTCCCAATGGTGACGGCCTGAATGATCAATTTGAAATTAAAGGTCTGGCAATATACAGTAACATTAGCATCGAAATTGTCAACCGTTGGGGAAATGTTGTTTACCGTTCAAACAACTATGGCCATGGAAATGGTAAAGCCGGCTTCTGGGACGGAAATGAAACCTCTGGAATGAGTGTAGGTTCGGGTCCTGTTCCAGCAGGTACCTATTATTATATACTGAAAATGAATGGTCAGAAGAAAATCAGCGGCGCTGTTTACATGGAACGATAGCTTGATGAGGGGAGAAAGGGAGAAATGAGAAGACGAGAAATGAGAAATGAGAAAATGAGAAAATGAGAAATGAGAAAATGAGAAAGAGAGAAGATGAGAAATGAGAAAATAGGAATTAAGAATTAACGATTTTGGAATAAGAAACAAGAAATAAGAAGTTAGAAATTGCGTTACGTTGCACTATTGTTGGAGCTATTCGTGAAATTCGCTTTAAATTCGTGAAATTCGTACAATGAGAAAAACAATTCATATCAATGGTCTGAAACTTCAGTTTGTCAAGAGATTCCTGACACTGCTGCTGTTGTTTATTGCTGTGGAAACTTTCGCCCAGCAAGACCCCCTGTATACACAATACATGGAAAATCTGTTGTCCATCAATCCGGCTTATGCCGGCTCCAAGGAGACCCTGAGCATGATGGCCGTCTCCCGCAATCAATGGGTAGGCATGGCACATTCACCTGATACCCGAACCCTCTCGGTCAATATGCCCATTGCCAAAACCAATATGGGATTGGGCTTGTCGTTTTTGAGCGATCAAATATGGCCCATCAATCAAAAAGGATTGTATCTTGACTATTCCTATATCTTGCGTTTCAACAGAGATACCAAGCTGGCCCTTGGGCTCAAGGCAGGTGTTAACTTTTATGAAGCCGGTTTGTCCGAATTGCAGACTATCGACCCCGGCGACCCTGTCTTTGCATCGGATGTCAACCGCAGCTTTTTGCCCAACTTGGGGGTCGGTGCATTTTTTCATTCCAGGCGTTATTACATGGGTATATCCATGCCAAAGCTGATCAAAAATACCATCAACCGTACCGGCTTTTCAACGGGGCAATACGAAAGGGAAGAAATCCATGTCTTTTTTATGTCAGGTTACGTTTTTGATGTCAATCCGACCCTTAAATTTAAACCTTCCATCATAACAAGGTACGTCAGAAATGCACCCATTTCCTTCGATCTGAATACCAATTTTCTGCTTTATGATCGTATTTGGCTGGGCGCTATGTTTCGATGGGGTGATTCGGTCGGAGCATTGTTCCAAATACAGGCGACCAAACAGATGAAAATTGGCTATTCCTATGATTATCCCGTTTCCCATCTGGGCGCTTTCAATCAGGGAACACATGAATTGATGGTAAGTTTCGATATTAATTTAGATAAGCATAAAATCAGGTCACCAAGATATTTCTAACAAAATGAATTTAAACGATGAAAATAGTTACAACAAAAGCACTTGCAGTCATTCTATTGATGGCTGTTTGTCAGGTCGCCGCTTTTAGTCAAAAGCTGTCTGCCAGAATTGGAGATAAATATTTCAGTGAATTTGGATACATCAAAGCCATTGAATATTATCAATTCGCTTATGAGAAGGATACCACTGACATTTACCTTGTCAAACAGCTGGCCGAAGCCAACAGGCTGACAGGAAATACCAGGCAGACTGAACGTTGGCTGAAAAAGATCATCGACCGCGGTGAGCAACAACCCGAGGATCTATTCAATTATGCACAATGCCTTAAAAGCAACAGTAAATATCTGATGGCCGCGCATTTTCTAAAGCAATATGCCCTCCTTCGCCCACAGGACGATCGGGTGCTGATACCCCCCAATATGCTCCAGTACATTGAGCTTTTGAGGTCCGATTCGACAAAGTCATCGATCTTAAACGTTTCGCTAAATACCCAGGGTTCAGAAATGGGGCCTGCATTTCTGAACGATCAGTTGATTTTTTCATCTACCTCCCTTCAAAAACATCAGGGTGCCCGTTACGGATGGAACGACCTTCCATTTCTCCACCTGTATGCTGCTGCCATAGACTCGGTCACAGGGGATTTGACGGCACCCCAACCTTTTGCTGTGGGTTTGATGACCGCTTACCATGATGGTCCGGTGTGCTTTGATGTCAAAAAAGGAATTATTTATTTTACCCGTAACAATATCGTCAAAAGGCATGCTTCCAAAAGCAAGAAAGGGGTGGTCAACCTTAAAATTTTCATGGGCAAAGCCGTCGGTGATAAATGGGAGCTAACCGGTGCTTTCCCTTACAACAGCGACGAATATTCCGTGGGACATCCTTCAATCGACTCCACAGGCAAGGTCCTTTATTTCGCATCAGACATGCCCGGTGGATACGGCGAATCAGATATCTATTCAAGCACCCTGATTAACGACCAGTGGACCAAACCGTTCAACCTGGGACCCGGAATCAATACCGCTGGTAACGAATTCTTCCCTTTCATCAGTCAAAAGGGGTCCCTTTATTTTGCAAGTGAGGGTCATGGCGGATTAGGAGGTCTCGATATTTATGCTTCGGTTCCTGACTCGGGGTATTTCAAGACCACCAGTAATCTTGGCTATATGGTCAATTCACCCAAGGACGATTTTGGACTTGCCCTGGATGCCAAGGACACCAAAGGCTATTTCTCCTCCAACCGCAAAGGTGGAAAAGGGGACGACGATCTGTACTCTGTTAACATGAACCGGATACGTACTGTCATCATCCGTGGAACAGTCAGAGACCTGATTACCAATGACCTGCTGTCCGATGCCGAGGTGACCTTACTGGATGCTACTGGCAAGCCGATGGTGACCTGCCTTACCAATATCGATGGTTATTACGGATTCGAGGTGCCCAAAGGTAAAAGATATCAGTTGAATGCCAGCAAAGAATTATACATAGGGCAGCATATCGAGGAGGGCCCTCTTGCGCTGCCGGTGATAGAAGATTTGGTGATCGAACTCTTTCTTGACCGCTCACAAAAAGTTAAACCTGTTGTTATGCTACCGGTCATCGCGGAAGTGAAGGTCTTACCAGTAAAAAACCCTGAATTCGAAACCATCAATTACGACTTCAATAAATCCACGATCCGTAAAGATGCAGCCCTTAAACTTGACAAAATGGTGGCCACGATGAATGAATTTCCAGCCATAAAGATCCGTATTGAATCTCACACTGATTCAAGAGGCAACGACCAGTACAATCTGTCGCTTTCACAGAAAAGAGCCAAATCAGCCAATAATTACCTTGTTTCCAGGGGAATAAACCCCAAGCGCCTTTTTCAGAAAGGTTATGGAGAAACACAGTTGTTGAATAAATGCAGCAACGTCACTCTTTGCACAGAAGCTGAGCACCAGGTAAACCGCCGTTCCACCATGGCTGTGGTCGGTAAGAAGTAGGCAGTAGACAGTAAACAGTAAACAGTAGTCAGTTATCAGTGTTCAGTGATCACTGACTATTGTTCTCAACTACCTTAAGCTCCTTAAAGTCCTTAAGGTCTTTAAGGTCCTTAACCGTTTGACATTTCACTGCAAAATTCAAACTAAATATAAATGGAATTGCCAATGTAAAACCAACCAATTGAAGACAAACAACTATGTTTTCAGGCTTTACCAAAATGTGAAACATAGGGATCATCCCGAGAACCAAATAAAATAAGAGTCCGGCAGCGAAATACCGGATTGAAAGTATTGCAGGATAATCCTTTAGCAAAGACATAAAAAGCAAGATCGTCCATACAATCAATGCGGTAATTTAAATTGCACTGATGAAAGCAAATAGAATCTTTGATTGGATAAGTGGGTAATAAATTTCATATTAAAAAGATTACACGGATTAAAGCGGATTACAAGGATTGCCTCTACGACATTATTACGCACAACTCAATTTCTTATTTCTTATAAGTAGAAGTTTTTTCATAAATGGTTGATTTTTGACTATTTATATTAAAGTAAATTATATAACACATAAGAGATAAAATAGTTCTTACATTTCACCATTAATTTTCCAGTCAAGATTGATTAAAATACGGTTGTAATTTTATACAGATTAATCAATATGTGAAAAACTTGCAGTGACGCATTATTCCATTAGACCAGAAAATAGTTAACACTGCAATCTGAATTTTATAGTAGAATTTACGATAAGATTTTTTACCTTTGCTTCCAAACGAAAAACCAATTAATGCTATTATGAAAAAGCTTCAATTTATTTTCATTCTATTGTGCATTTCTTTTTTACTGACCTCCTGCCAGAATAAGAAAGCTGAATGGACTGAACTCTTTAACGGGAAAGACCTTACTGGTTGGGTTGCCAACGAAAATCCCGCTTCATTTAAAGTGGAAGACGGCATATTGGTTGCCAATGGCCCTATTAGTCATTTGTTCTATACTGGTGATTTTAAAAAAGGTGTTTTCCGTAATTTCGAAATGAAAGCAATGGTCAAAACCGAACCCAACAGCAACTCTGGAATTGTCTTTCACACTCAGGAACAGCCTTATGGACCCCTGTTACGTGGATATGAAGTTCAGATTAATAATTCGTATGATCGGACTGGTGATTTTCAGGAACTGAAAAAAACAGGAAGTCTATATGGTATCCGTAATGTTTATTATCAAACGGTAAAAGATAACGAGTGGTTTGAACTTGTCTTTAAAGTAGTTGAAAATCGCTGCGAAGTATTTGTCAATGGTACCAAAGTTGTTGATTATATACAGCCAGACGATCCATATCGTCCTAAAAATGACAAACTTAAAGTTTTTTCTGCCGGTCGCATCGCACTACAATGCCACGATGAACAAAGCAAAGTGTATTTCAAAAGTATTCAAATAAAACCATTGCCTAAGGCAGAAAAGTTTGCATTGCTGGTTTCGAAAGAATGGGATGATAAAGTAACAAAAATGATGCTGGAAAACTTTCCTCTCATCGATTTCCATATACACCTTAAAGGAGGATTGACCATCGATCAGGCCTGCGATAACTCTACCAAACTAGGAATCAATTATGGCATTGCTCCCAATTGCGGGTTGAAATTTCCTGTAACTGACGATAAATCACTAAGTGCTTATATGGACACCGTTCAATCCAAGCCGATCTTCAGAGGCATGCAAGCTGAAGGCCGCGAGTGGGTTACGTTATTCTCACCGGAAGCGGTTGCCAAATTCGATTATGTATTCACTGATGGTATGACATGGACCGACCACAAAGGTCGCCGCATGCGCCTTTGGATCCCTGAAGAAGCTTTTGTGGACGATGAACAACAATTTATGGATGAACTGGTTACCAAAATTGAAAATGTAATATCCAAAGAACCGGTCGACATTCATGTAAACCCAACATACCTTCCGGCTGTGATTGCAGCTAAGTATGATGAATTATGGACAGATAAAAGGATTGACCGTTTTGTAAAAGTATTGGCTGATAATCATGTCGCTCTGGAAATCAATTCACGCTTTAAAATTCCTTCAGAAAAAATCCTGCGTAAGGCCAAAGAGGCCGGTGTGAAATTTACTTTTGGAACCAATAATACCAGCCCTGATCTGGGTACCCTCGACTATTCTCTTGAAATGAAAGATAAGCTGGGACTGACTTACAAAGATATGTTTATGCCTAAAAAGCAAAACGAAAAGCCAGTGCTGGTGAAAGGACTTCCTGCCAAAATAACAGGATAATTAAATTGGGTCAATTATTGTAAATTCATATATTAAAGTGCCAGGACATTTCCTGACCCCATATATCTAATTATAAAACAAAACCAGAATTCTATTAACCTTAATTTATGAAACATTTATTGTATATTTTTTTATTAATTGTGCTTCCATTACTGGCAGTTTCACAAAACAAATTTCAATTCCAGAATAGCACTTTATCCACACAGGAGCGTGTTGAAAATCTGCTTTCTGAAATGACAATTCAGGAAAAAATGGCGCAGATGGTCTATCAGGCACCTGCTATCGATCGACTTGGAATTCCAGCGTACAATTGGTGGAACGAATGTTTACACGGGGTAGCACGTGCCGGTTATGCAACTGTATTTCCTCAATCAATTTCAATTGCCGCTTCTTGGGATACTGAACTTATTCACCAGGTCGCTTCAGCTATTTCAGACGAAGCCCGCGCCAAGCATCATGAATTTCTACGTCGCGGTATGCACGGCATATATCAGGGACTGACATTTTGGTCACCCAATATCAATATATTCCGTGATCCACGTTGGGGTCGAGGTCATGAAACTTACGGTGAAGACCCTTATCTAACTGGTCAAATGGGGCTTAACTTTGTAAAAGGCTTGCAAGGTGATGATCCCAATTACCTCAAAGTAGTGGCAACTGCCAAACATTACGCCGTTCATTCGGGTCCCGAACCCTCGCGCCATGTATTTGATGCACGCGTCAGTGAACGCGATTTACGCGAGACCTATTTGCCTGCTTTCCGCACTTTAGTTGTCGACGGCGGTGTATATTCCATCATGGGTGCCTACAATCGTTTCCGCGGAGAGGCTTGTTGCGCCAGTACCGAACTGTTTGGAATATTGCGCAATGAATGGGGTTTTAAAGGTTATGTTGTAAGTGATTGTGGTGCCATTGCCGACATTTGGAAAACTCACAAAGTGGTTAAAGATGATGCCGAAGCTGCTGCTCTAGCTGTAAAACGTGGAACTGATCTTGAATGTGGCGATACCTATAATGCATTGCCTGAAGCGATTAAAAGAGGACTTCTTACTGAAAAAGATATCGATGTTGCCGTGGGTCGTTTAATGAATGCCCGCTTTAAATTGGGTATGTTCGACCCTGACGAAAAAGTTGCTTATGCGCAGATTCCTTTCTCGGTGAATAACAATCCGGCCAACGACTATTTGGCACGTGTGGCTGCTCAAAAAAGTATTGTATTATTGAAAAATACACAAAAGACCTTACCATTAAGTAAAAAGCTGGGTCGGATAGCAGTTATTGGTCCAAATGCCGACGAAATTGAATCCTTATGGGGCAACTACAATGGAATTCCCTCAAATCCGGTTACTGTACTTCAAGGGATTAAAAATAAAGTGAATCCACAAACGGAAGTTGTTTATGCTCAGGGAAGTGAACTGGCTGATGGTATTTCGAAACTGACTCCTATCCCATCTATCTATCTTGAAACGGAAGATGGCAGGCAAGGTGCTTTTGGTGAATATTATGCCAATAACACATTGGAGGGTAAGCCATTGTTCACCCGCATCGACGATAATATTGATTTCTACTGGGAATCCGGTTCCCCTGATCCACGCATGCCTGTTGATAATTTTGGAATCCGCTGGACTACTTTTCTTAAAGTGCCGCAGACTGGTGATTACGAAATTGGTGGTTGGAGCATGCCATCATTCAAAATTTATCTTGATGATAAAGAAATACTTGGCGGAAACAATGAACACAGTGCATTCCATAGCTCAAAAGAACTTAAGTTGGAAGTTGGCAAGCGCTATAAATTGGTGTTCGATTACCGCAATTATCATGGCGACGGTGATGCCCGTTTGTTATGGTCGATACCACAGCCCAATATGCTCGCACAGGCGGTTGAGGCGGCTAAGAAATCAGATGTAGTGGTTTTAGTGCTGGGTTTGAATCAACGCCTTGAAGGCGAAGAAATGTCCATTCAGGTTGAAGGATTCAAAGGGGGAGACCGTACAAACCTTAATCTACCCAAAACGCAAAGTAACCTAATGGAAGCATTGAAAGCTACTGGTAAACCTATCGTTCTGGTATTGATAAACGGAAGTGCACTTTCCATCAATTATGCAGCCGAAAATATGGATGCTATACTTACGGCAGGTTATCCTGGCCAACAAGGTGGAAATGCAATTGCAGATATACTTTTTGGAGATTACAACCCTGCGGGCCGCTTACCTGTAACTTATTATAAATCAGTGGATCAATTACCTGCCTTTGAGAATTATGACATGGAAGGCCGTACCTACCGATATTTCAGACAGGCACCTCTTTATCCATTCGGATTTGGGTTGAGTTACACCAATTTCGCATATTCCAATCTAACCATTCCTGCTGAAGCAAAAATGGGAGAAGATATCAAGGTTTCAGTTAAGGTGACCAATAAGGGTGATCGTGATGGCGATGAAGTGGTGCAGTTGTACCTTACAGACGAAAAGGCCTCATCACCGCGTCCTATTCGCCAGTTGGAAGGATTTAAACGTATCACCCTGAAAAAAGGAGAATCCCAAAATGTTGAATTCACCTTGGAACCTCGTCGGTTTTCAATGATAAATAACAAAAATAAACAGGTCGTTGAGCCCGGCTGGTTTACCATCTCAGTAGGTGGTGAGCAACCTGGATTTACAGGAAGTACCAATGCTGAAACTACTGAAACTGTTACCGGAAGGGTAAATGTTAAAGGAAAGGAACTTATTGTAAAATAAATGATATTTGGTTCTTTAAACCAAACAGATTATAATCATTCTAATTAAACAACTATTAGTATTGCTTATGAAAAAACTGTTACTTATTGGTTTAGTGGCCTTTATGGCTATTGGATCATGTTATGCTCAGCAACGCGATCCCGCAGCTCGACTACAGGTTGAAATTGAAGGTCTTACAATCGCTTTAGGATTATCGCAGGAAGATGTAGCTAAAATCACACCGATTGTTACCGAAGCTCAAACCAAACAATTGGAGGCCTTTGCAAAAATGCGTGAAGGTGGAACTTTGGACCGTAATCAGATGCGTGAAGAAATTACCAAAATGAGGGCAGAAACGGATAAGAAATTGAAAGAAGTTTTATCTGCTGAACAAGGTGAAAAATTGGATGCATATCGTAAAAAGCAAGCTGAAGAACGTGCAAAAAAGATGCAGGGATAAGTTGACTATCAGTAATATAAATATTTTTAAAGGGAGTATTAAAAGTGAAATTTCACTCTTAATACTCCCTTTTTTTGAGTCTATTTTTTTATGTTGAATGAAATAAAATCGAATCTTTCATCCTTTAATTGAAACGATTTGTATTCAAATTTCATAGTTGCTGCCCTAAAGTTAAAGTTGCGAATTCCAATTGGCCGGTCCTATTTTTTTAGTTCAATGTAAAATATCTGACCCCTTTCATAGAAAATTTAGAGGGTTTTTAAATTGTTGGTTCCCTGTTAAATCCTCATTCACTTCTATATGCATTTTTTGATCCCTCTCTATTTTCACTCAGTTCGCCCATTGTTAGTATGGATGTAATGATGTTCAATGTGTCATTATAAGGATAATTTAACACCATTGATAAGATAAGATTATGCAGGTTCTGGTCAATTGGCATGGCTGAAAATTATTCGAAAATTATCCATTAATTATTCGAAAATTATTCGATGATTATTTCAACACAGTAGAACCATCTTCGAATAACCTTCGAATAGTCTTCGAATAATCTTCGAATAGTCTTTAGTCCAATCCATTCAATGAGGGTTTAAAAAACCATGACTGAAGTGTATTACATCTTTGGTAAAAAGTTAAAGGGAAAGTAGAATTGAACTAGCTTGTAGCCTTTTCCAATCTAAACAATAATTCTAATCTCCTTAACCAAACATAAACAACAGCAAGCAGAAAACGTGGCAGAACCAGTATGACCAAAGGATAACCCATGGCAACGAATAAAAGCGTGTCCTCAAGTTGTGAATGCGAAATGGCAATGTGGTGGTTCAGTAGATCAGCGTCTTCCTTAGTGAGTTTACCTTCTTCGGATTGACTAATCATAATGGCTCCCCCATAAGAAAGTCCCAGCGTATAAGCTACCATCCAAAGAAATCCGGTATTGGCAGGCAAGCCCATTAATTGTAAAAGAGGAAGGAAAGGTTTCAAAATCCATTTGATAAGACCAAATTCATTCAGTATTTTCTGTAAAATAAGCAGTAAATTTACCAGTACAACTATTTTCAAAGTAGTTATTGCCATTGCTTCTGCCCAATCAGCCCATGCCGGCATCCATTCTTTTGATTGATGAATGATGTTTCCTGATTCTGCAACCATTTCACCGGGAAGAATTAAATTCAGCATCCAGGCTGCAATAAAGCTGGCTGATATGCGTACTGTAATCATCCTCCAGAATGATGAACCAGTCTTTTTTTGAATGGCAGTTTCAACAATTAAAGCATGAGATATCAGGCACATAACGGCCAGGATAGATCCTTCACGGAAACCAATTCCTAGAGTGGTCATTACTGCAATGACTGAATAGATATTAGTGAAGATGCTTGTAATCAATACAATTGAGGCTTGACCCGATAATCCTATCAGCTTGAAAAAAGGAGCCACCCAGCCAGCAATCACATTTAATATTCCAAAGTAGTCGAGCAGGAATACTGCAAACGAAACCGGAATGGTGAGTTTTAGCAACCAAAGTGCAGTTTTCATTCCCTGCGGGAGAGCGGATTGAATACAATTCGCCAGCCTATTTCCGAAGGTCCTTATTTTATGATTCATGCTATCTGAAAGTGAAAAAAGGAGCCTACCCAAAAGTCAATAAAAAAGAATTGCCACGAAGACTCGAAGGCTCAAAGTTACACAAAGACTTTATAGTAGATAATAAATACTTAGTGTAACTTTGAGTCTTTGGATCTTAGTGGCAATTCTTATTTTATTGACTTTTCTGAGTGGCTTCTGTTTATTTCTTAAATTTTGACAGAAGGTCTTTTACTGCATCTTTATGAACTGTGAACCCCATCATTTTGAGCTTGAAATAATCTTCATGAAAGAAATAGTAACCGAAGTTTGGAGATTTGGGATCTACATTTCTTGAACCTGAACTTGAATCTTTGATCAGGAACCAATCTTTTCCTAAACCTTTATAATTTTCGAGATAACCTATCAGTTGCATGCCATGATCATCGGTAGTGGTTTCGTTGGAGAACCTGAATTGACGGGCATCTTCATTGATATTTGCTGAAGGAATATCATAATCGGGAATCAATGCACAATTGGTTATACGACTAAACCCTGATTCAGATACATCGCCCCCTATACTGAGAGAATATCCGCTTTTGATGGCTTTCTTGAGTGCATCCATGAAATCATTGAGCGGGACATTGTAGTATTCCTTATTGTGCCACCAGTTGTCTGTAACTTTATATTCAACCTGCTCCCAGTAAGGCTCTTGTTTATAAGAGAGTATTTCCACATAATCGTCAGGATTGATTTTCAAATAATCTTTCAGATAAGTCTGAGGGGTATAGCTTTTACCTTCAACCATAAACTGGGTGGGTGGAACACCAATATAATGATTCATAATCGACTTAATGGTTTCGATTCCATATTCAACATTCCATGCATTCGAAGTTTTCATTGAATTCAGAAAAGCGGTCATTTCTTCCACCATTTTGGCATGGGTATGAAATTTTCGTCCATCAATTAAGCCAGTGTAGGCCTCTTCAGGCACAGCACCATACATTTTCAGGATTCGAGCCAGTGCATTACCTTCTGATCCTTCTGAGAATTCAGATTTCCCTCTCTTTTCAATGAACCGGCGTGCTTTTTCAATGTATTCGCAATAGGGAGAATAGATATCAGAGATTTCAACTTTTTTGCCTTGCAGACGCAAAACTTCCGATTCATAGAATGAAGTGGTTGAAAAACTCCAGCAGGTTCCTGCATTACCTTGAGATATACTTGGATTGCTCCACACTGTTTTGTACAATGAAGGATTATTCGGCAAATCCATGCCTGATTGATCCATCTCAAACCGAAGATAAGGTTCCTTTTCTGATAGTTTTTCTTCAACCTCATTCACATCTTTCATGATGGATTCGGTATAAAAACCTTTGCCTTTTTCTTCCTTGATTATTTTGCCTTTACTTACATTCTGAGCCTGAATGCCCATTGCCAGTATGGTACATAGTGCAGAAGTCAATACTATTTTAGTCATTTTTTCAGTGTATATTTTAAAAGCGAAATATAGTCATTATTTTTAAGAACTAACTGACGAATATCAGGTTTTAAGGGAGGAATAAGAGTTCATTTATTAGACTGAATTGAGGAGTTTTTTCTATTTTAATTCTGAAAGAAAGGGCAGGCACACAGGGTGGAAAGGGCAGGCACACAGGGTGGAAAGGGCAGGCACACAGGGTGGAAAGGGCAGGCACACAGGGTGGAAAGGGCGGCCACACATGGTGGAAAGGGCGGCCACACAGGGCCGCCCCTACTCAACTAATAGAGCTCCAGTTGAACTCTGTATTTTTCATTTTGAGCAGTTGATAAACGAGAATTCGGTTCTCCTGCTTTTGAAGTTTTGGATCATCATCCAGTAGGTCAGATGCCTGATTACGTGCATATTGTAATATTTCGCCATCACGTCCCAGGTTGGCAATCTTTAAGGTAAATCCGATACCACTCTGTTGGGTGCCTTCCATATCACCAGGACCTCTGAGTTTCAGATCCACTTCAGCAATTTCAAATCCATCGTTGGTGCGAACCATCGTTTCGAGACGTTTACGGCTTTCATTGCTGATTTTAAATGACGACATCAGCAGGCAATAAGACTGTTCGCCTCCACGGCCAACTCTTCCACGTAACTGGTGAAGCTGTGATAGTCCAAACCTTTCAGCACTCTCAATAATCATTACCGAAGCATTTGGAACATCAACACCCACCTCAATAACCGTTGTGGCTACCATAATCTGCGTTTTACCTTCCTTGAAACGGTTCATTTCAGCCTCTTTATCAGCAGGTTTCAATTTGCCATGTACCATACTGATGGCGTAATGAGGAAATACCTGTTTCAGCAATTCGTACCCATTTTCAACATTCTTAAGATCCAGCTTTTCTGATTCCTTGATCAATGGGTAAACAATATAAACCTGACGAGCTAAGTCAACCTGTTCACGTATAAAATCGTACACCTGTTTTCGTCGGTTCTCGTAATAATGAATCGTCTGGATAGGTTTTCTTCCTGGCGGTAATTCATCAATAACCGAGACATCCAGATCGCCGTAAACTGTCATGGCAAGGGTTCTGGGAATAGGAGTAGCTGTCATCACCAAAATATGAGGGGGAGTGAACTCATTCTTCTTCCACAGTTTGGCCCGCTGAGCAACGCCAAATCGGTGCTGTTCATCAATAATTACCAATCCTAGTTTCTGAAGCACTACCTTGTCTTCAATAAGTGCATGAGTTCCCACAAGCAATTGCAAACTACCATCTTCCAACTGTGAATGAATTATTCGACGTTGAGCAATTTTGGTTGATCCGGTCAGTAATGCGATGGAAATTCCAAGTCCATCGGTCATCTTTTTGATCGAATTATAATGCTGTATCGACAATATTTCCGTAGGTGCCATGAGGCAAACCTGGTACCCGTTGTCGAAGGCAATCAGGGCAGTCATCAACGCCACCAAAGTTTTACCGCTTCCTACATCACCCTGGAGCAATCGGTTCATCTGTTTACCAGAGCCCATATCTTTACGTATTTCGCGAATCACCTTCATTTGGGCATTGGTCAGCTTGAAGGGTAAGTAATCGTTGAAAAACGTATTTAGATTGTAGCCAACATGCGAAAACACAAAGCCTTTGAAGGAATCTTCACGCTTGTGTTTCAGGCTTAGAATCTTTAGTTGGATGAAAAACAATTCTTCAAATTTCAATCTAAAAAGAGCCGTTTTCAATAATGTGGGGTTCTCAGGAAAATGAACTTGCCTGAGCGCAATAGGCAATGGCATCAATTTTAAGTTTGAAATTAAGGAGGGAGAAAGTGTTTCAGTAATTTTCCCATCAATAAGTGATGAAAGGGTAAATTGAAATTTATTTATAGCTTTGCTCGTCATAAATTTCTTTTTCATGTTCTCAGTAGTGTTATAAAATGCCTGAAACACTCCTGTTGTGATGGGCTTATTTTCAGCCGGCTCCATTTCAGGATGGACCATGTTTAATTTGCCATTGAACACAGTGGGTTTTCCAAATAGGATATATACAACATTGGTTTTTAGATTGTCCTTTACCCATTTGACTCCCTGAAACCACAACAATTCCATAACTCCTGATTCGTCGCGAAAATGAGCAATCAACCGTTGTCGCACCCCTTCACCGACAGTCTCAAAACTAAAAATAGTTCCTTTAAGTTGAATATATGGCATGTTGTTTGTAACCTCCGATATCTTATAAAACTTTGTCCGGTCGATGTATTTATATGGGAAATAATACAGGAGGTCATTGAAGGTGAAAATCTCCAATTCCTTCTTAAGCAGTTCAGCCCGCTGAGGCCCCATACCGGGTAAGAATTTGATATCCTGATCAAGATATTCTGACATTTGGCAAAGATAAAGATTATATCAAACTGTTGAAAGTATTTTATTCTAATGAATGAACTTTCAGTAAATGGAAATAAAAAAATGCGATTTGGTTAATAGTTGAAGTTATATAATTACTTTCAGCCGAAATTTTAGAAATAGAATCTGTAATAAACTGAACTGTTTATCAACTAATACATTCTAATATTATACACCGAATAAGATGGAAGCAGTTATCACACTCGATAAAATTGTAAAGAACTATAAGGTAGGAAATCAGATTGTCAGAGCTTTGCGCTCCGTTTCACTTACCATCAACAAAGGTGAGTATGTGGCAATTATGGGCGCTTCTGGCTCTGGAAAATCAACCATGATGAATATGATTGGCTGTTTGGATACTCCCACCAGCGGTACTTATATCTTGAGTAATTCAGATGTAAGTCATTTGTCTGATGACGAATTGGCCGAAATCAGGAACAAAGAAATAGGTTTTGTGTTTCAAACATTCAACCTGTTACCACGCAATACGGCTCTCGAAAATGTAATGTTGCCTTTAGTATATGCCGGAATAAAAAAGCAGGAGCGCATAATGATGGCTGAAAAGATATTGACAGAAGTGGGTCTTGCGGACCGTATAGAGCACAAGCCCAATGAATTATCGGGTGGTCAGCGCCAACGTGTAGCAGTTGCACGAGCTCTTGTCAATAATCCATCTATTCTATTAGCTGATGAGCCTACAGGGAACCTGGATTCAAAAATTTCTGAGGAAATTATGCAATTGTTTGCAGAAATTCACCGTCGGGGAAATACTTTGGTAGTGGTTACCCATGAAGAAAGTATTGCCCTTCATGCACATCGCATCATTAGATTGAAAGATGGTGAAATTGAATCGGATTTAATCAATGATAATCCTGTTTATTGAAGAAGTAAGAAGAAAATAAGAAATAAGAAATAAGAAATAAGAAATAAGAAATAAGGAATAAGAAATAACGATTTGCCGATCATTTGATATACGGGATTAACCCCTAGTACTCGGGCAAGATTGAGCGTCCAATTCGTGTAATTCGTTTTAAATTCGTATAATTCGTACCTCAATTAACAATTCGAAAGTCATGAAAATATATACACGCACCGGCGATGACGGAACAACTGGTTTAATTGGTGGATCTCGTGTTAAAAAGAACAATATCCGCCTTGAAGCTTATGGTACAGTGGATGAATTAAATTCCTATCTTGGAGTGCTCCGGTCGCTTCAAAAGGAAGAACATGCAGATTCAATACTTGAAAAAATACAGAACAAGCTTTTTGTAATCGGGGCACATTTGGCCAGTGATGAAACGAATGAAATGATCAAAAGTCAGCTCCCATGTGAAGTATCCGATATTTTGATGCTTGAAGATGAAATGGATCAAATGATTGCTGTTTTACCTCCATTGAATAATTTCATCTTACCTGGAGGATCTCATGCCTCCTCTTTTTGCCATGTTGCCCGAACAGTATGTCGTAGGGCTGAACGGCGAATTATTGAACTTTCTGAGAAATCTGAGGTAGATACCAACCTGATCAAATATATTAATCGCCTCTCTGACTATCTTTTTGTTCTCTCAAGAAAGATATCAATGGACCTTAAAACCCCTGAAGTACTCTGGTCTCCAGACTGATAAGAATTAATAATTTAATTGCTTGTTGAATGCGTTTTTTTATTATATTCGCATGAGTTTTGAAAAACAAATTAAAAATCACCTAATTCCAAAAAAATATGTACTGGACACTTGAATTAGCCTCAAAATTAGAGGATGCACCCTGGCCAGCCAGCAAAGATGAGTTGATCGATTTTGCCATCCGAAGCGGTGCCCCACTAGAAGTAATTGAAAACTTACAAGAGATTGAAGACGAAGGAGAAATTTATGAAAGCATTGAGGATATCTGGCCAGATTATCCGAGCAAAGATGATTTCTTCTTTAATGAAGATGAATATTGATCCATCATTCACATACAAACAAAGCAAGGCCGAAAACCTTGCTTTTTTGTTGAAGAAATTTCACCTTCATCTTACTTTAATCGATTAAAATAGTAGAATTTGCACAGATAATAGAAAGATATTCTATTATCTGTGCAAAATTTACTATATTTGAGTACATTTTTAAAGAATGAATATGAATGTACTGGAAGAATTTGGAGTTGTACCCATCGACTTTCGTGCGTTGGTTACAGTATTGGGCGATTACAAATATCCCCAGGAAAAGGTTTCTAAAATGGAAGGCGATGGTGAATTAATTCGCCTTAAAAAAGGATTATATGTGGTATCCCCCAAAGTAATCGGGGATAGCTTCACCTGAAAAAGCACTCTGTGATATGATTTATGCAACCTCTGGACTTAGGTTACAATCGGTGAAGGCCATGCAGATTTATCTTGAAGAGGATTTAAGAATAGATTTCTCAGCCATTAAAACTTTTAATACTGAGATTATCAGGCAATGCATTGATACAGGAAGAAAGAAAACAGAACTCACACAATTGTATAAATTACTGGCGTAATGAATTTGAGAAATAGATTACATACTTGTCATTTTATATTCAATAGCTCTGAAATGTACCCTTCTTTAATAAATATTTCCTGATCAAGCCCTTTTTTATATCTGTGAATTGAATCGATCAGATGCAAAATATTTCTATCTTCTATACTTTCTGGGTCGAAATTTAATCTTTGATCATCATATCTTTTTTTGCTTCCGATTTTCCTGATCAGATTGTCAATATCATCTGGAATAAAAAGGTTTGCTCTAGATCCAAGGTGCTTTTTAAATTCATTTAGGAAAATACTGATTCCTGCAAAATCAAAATCTCCAAAATGCAGGTAATTATTGGGAATAGATAACAACCATCTTATTAAATCTTTACTCTGATATTGGGGATAACGACTAACAAAAAGAGGGTTAATATTTTTGAACAGGTATTTTTGCCTTTCAATATGCCTGAAGTTTTCAGGATTCTCAATTCCAACTATGGTAATATCTTTATCTGGAATAAAATTTTCAAAGTCATAGATAAAATTGAAAGTTCCCTCATGAGGATACATTGAAACTTCTTCGTTATTTAACGTTGCATTAAGTGGAGAATAACAGTTTACCAGGAACCCTTTAAAAGTCCTTAAGTATCTCACCTTTGAGTCAGTAGCTACTGCAACAAGATCGGCTCTGATTAAACTTTCACTCTTTAATGTTTCAATATATATGGAAAGGTCGTCAATAGCATAGTGATTCATTAAAAACAACTTTAACTGTTGCCTGTCAATGATTTGGATGGTGCTTCTAATTTTACCAGGCTTATGAATAATCCCTTCTAAAATCAATTCCTGAAAGATCGAATGATTTAACTTGCTTGCAGGAATTTTATCTCCGTTTAAAAGCTGCAAAAGCTTCTCGGCAATGTTTAAAGGTAAGATCATAGCCGCTCTCTGTTGTTGGTAATCAACCGGTTAATAATCGTAACCGCCTTGCTGTCCTTGGCCAATTTATATGTATAGCGATAGGCGAGTGCATCAAATGATTGAGGTGAACTATTGATCAGATTTATATTTCTATCGTTGGCAAATTTCAGGATACCGCGAACATTTTCAGGATGTAGTTTACCCACTTCATCCATCATACAATGAAGGCGGAAATCTTTGAATCGGTTCTTTGTTGCTCCTTCCTTGAACACATTCAAAAGCATAATATTGATCATCGCTTTTACCAACACATCAGTTCCGTCTGAACCTACATTAGCTAAATTCTGAACCCAATTGGTATCGTTATCATTTTCAATAATTTTGAATTCCAATTCAAATGAGTCTGCCAAATTAATTTCCTTATTTTTATAGTCTGAAATCTCTTTCACCAACTGCAATAAAAGTCCAATTGCTCTTTTATTCTTCCCTTCTCTTATCTGTTCACTATTCGAAAAAAGGTTAGCTACCCCCAAATCATCAATGCTCTCATTATTAAATTTGCTTATCTCAGTTAACAGTTGTACAACCTTATTTGCACTTGGAACTACCCGCAATTCAATACTTTTAATAACGCCTGCAAAGTTTCTATTTATAAAATCTTTATTAATGGCACTTATAACTGTTTCAATTTCACCCTCTTTGGAAAGTAGTTCAGTCGTTTCCTTTCCAACTTGCTTGATGATGTCTGCAAAAAGCTCATTTACCCTTTTCTCATAAAGCGAAATTTTATCTTCTTCAATAAACTCTTTCAAGTCCTCTGAAAATTGAAAATACTCTGTCTGTTCTATCAGATTTGTTTTGAACTTAAATATATTCTGGTTGGAGAAATTACCGTTAAATTTATTGATAGCTTCCTGCAAATCAGTATATCGCTTGATTCCCAGATAATATTTTGCATTGAGCTCTTTAATTAAATCTTTACATCTCTTATCCGTTTTGTTTATTTCCTTTGATTCATTTGAAAGCTCTTTAATGCTTTTAAAACAGTCAGTTAGCTTGAAAGATTCATATTCATTTAAATCTTCCTGAATATTTCCATGCAGAAGATTCAGCTTTTTTATTTCTGTTTCTAGCAACTCAACGTCATCAAGCAACTTTGACTTTTGCTGATTGTGCTTTGTTTGTTCAGTGCCTAGCTTATTTTCAAAGTTTGCATTTTGATTTTTGAAATGCTCCACTTTATCGAACAATTCCTCTTTGTCATATTTATACCTTTCGGTAATTGAATTGTTCTGTTCAATAAAGTTCAATTCGATATTTAATTCATCAATTCTTTTTTCATAAGTTGAAATTTTCTCTGTATCTGCACCTTTTGAATCAAATTCCCTTTTCTGTTGAACTTTTAGTTCATCGGTTTTCTTTTTTAATTCCTCTTTCCGTATCGTAGTTTCAATTTTGATTTGCGCTTTTAAATCACTTAATTTAGTTTGTTCAGCTACAATTTTTTTATCCTTTTCCTTCTTCTTATTTTCTATTTGTTTTTTAATTCCATTTTCGATTTCTTGTGCAGCCTTTTCTGCATCTAGTTTTTCTTCATTTAACTTTTCAAAGCTTAGCTGAATACTTTCTAATTCTACCTTTTTATCTTTAGCAGCTTTAACAGTGAATTCTTCAAAGTTTACCTTAGCCTCATTCAGCTTTATTTTACTTTGTTCAATCGTGTAATCATTATTGCGGATAGAATCTTTGCACTTGTTTATTTTGGGTTGATATTTTCGTTTTAAGTTATCACTATCATTGTTCAACTGTTCTGAAAGTGCATTCATATTTATTTGTAGTGATTCAATTTGTTTGTTGAACCCTACTTTGTCCTTTTCATAGTCAGCCACTGTTTTTACAGTTTTACTGATTTCATTAAGGTCTAAATTAACTCCATAGAAGCTCGAATCAGATTTTAAAGCTCGCGCTGGCGATAATCCCGTCTGGAATAAAATAGTATCTTCATCAATAACTTTTCCAATGGTCTTTTCCCAATTGGGGTATTCCTTGTTGAGCCAACCATACAATGAATCTTTACTGTTCTCAATCTTATCGTTAATTACAATAATCTTTTCATTCAACCCAATAATTTGCTCGTTGCATTTCAACTGTTTGTTGGCCGAACTTTCTTCCAGTCTTTCCCTATCCAGTTCCCATTGCTTTTTGATGGTTGCAATTTCATCATTGAGCTGTTTCATTTCACTCTCAGTAATTCTTATTTTCTCTGCTAAGTTAATTCTGTCTGAATTAAACTTCTCTATTTCAGCTTCATAGAATCGTTTATGTGTTACTTTTATTTTCTGAATTTGAAGCGAATGAATCTCAGTCTTTTTTTCTTCAACAAGATTCTTTGCCAGCTGCAACTCCTCCTGGTTATGTTTCTTTATTTCTTCATACAGTTTTTCATATTCATTTGCGAGCGCTTCCTTGAATTGAAATAAACCATTGTTTGCAGTATTTATATCTGTTTGCTTTAAATTTTCATAAGCTGTAAATTGGTTGAGCAACTGATTGATCTGCGCCTCATACTTCTGTTTGATGTCTGTGAAATTCGCCTCCAAAAGTTCCTTCTGCTTTGTCAGATCGTCTTTCTCTACTGACCATTCAACCTTTTTTACAACTCTTCTGATGATGCTTTCAATATTCATTTCTGCATATTCATCAATTTTGATTTTGGCCTCTTTAAGTTTATTCCCATATATATTTATTTCCGCAGTAATTCTTCCCGCTTTGGCTTGAAATCTCTTTTCAAGCTCTGAAATCTTTATGCTTAACTGAGTTTTCTTTGCCTGCTCATGGTCCAGTTTTTCATGTATTGTTGGTTGTACTTTCGTAATTTCATTGAGTTGCCATACCAATTCACCAGCCAATTGCAATTTTTCCCTTTCAATATGTTTGATTGCTGAATAAGTTGTAATGACACTCTCAGCTTGTTTACGGACCAATATCTCTCCACTCTTGGTCTTCTCAGCCCACTTTCGGATATCGCTTAATTGGGTGTCAAAATCCTTTAAATGGTGGGAGTAGTTTGATAGGTCAATCTTTATTTCTTCCTCATTCAATGATTTGATAATGTTATCTTTAATGAATTCACTCTCGACTTTGTAATTCAAAAAGACATGCTGAATGGCTCTCGGAATATTTTGATATTGTTTGCTTTCAAGTATTGAATATTTTCTAAATGACGGATCTAATCCCTGATTATTGCCATACAGGATATTGCGGTAATCTTCATATCGGTCAATCTTTTTAGTATAATTAATATTCTTCCCAAAGGCCATTTTTATCTTATCCCATGATTCAAAAATCTTCCCTTCATTATCAATAAAAAACTTCATATCATAGTTCGAGTCAAAGAATCTGAAACATACCCGCCCTTGCGACTTAAAAAGAAGAACACAGAACGGTCCGGTTTCCCTTATCACTTCATAAATGATATAGGAGTTCTGGAAGGGAAAATAAAAGTCAACAAATGTTTTTTTACCAACAGGAATTCCCAGTTTTTGCTGATTGGCATTGTAGAAAAAAAGCAAGGCTCTTAAAATGGTGCTTTTACCAACTCCTTGTGTTCCAATGAAATGAACATTGCCATCAACATTCACTTCCGAATATTTGATATTTGCACTTTCAATAAAGATTATTTTACTCAGGTATCTCATTTTTTACTTCTTCTGAAATATTTATTGACATAACTATTTGTTCAAGATACTTGAAAGACGCCAATACTTTGTATTGATGAGAAATTTCATTTTCAAGTTCAATAAACCGATCCTTTTTTAAATCTTCCAATATTTTATCAATAATCTCATTAAACTTTTCTTTCCCTCCGCTATATCTTTTCAGCCCTTCCAGTTTCGACTTTAGTTCCGCATCCAAATTCAACTTCACTAAAATATCTGATGGTGTAAAGCGATAACCTGAACCAAAAGAGCTGTCAAATACTTTAAGGAAATCAAGGATATCAATCCATTTGAATGCCTGTTCAAGCTTCCTTTCCAAATCGATTTTGGTTTCTATACGTGAGAAATAATAATATTCATCACCATGTTCCAAAGTGAAATTTATATTCCGAAAGAAGTCATATAAGTAATCAAAATTTTGTTCTTCTTCAATAACTGAATAGATTTTGCGTATGGATTCATCTGAGCTGTTAGAACTTATGAATTGCCCTTTGCTAAGGATTTCAAAGATGAGTGCTGTTTGTTTAGGTGCTTCCATTCCAATATTATTTAGGGTAGACCATGGCAAATTCAACCTCCTGCTCGGAGTTGTATTTGTCAGTCAATGTAAAAGAATTTTCATACTGTGAAATCAATTGACAATATACCGTTACCTTTTCTTCAAAAGATATCTCTTTTTCGAAATTATAACCCATCACAAAATCAAACAAATTGTTTCCTGAAGCAATAAAACTGTTTCTCACTTCTTCCAAATTGATCTGAATTTCTTCTTCAATACTGGTTTGTAAATATTCTGTCGAAATATTCCCGGCAAGGGGTAACCTTATTTTTATAGTTGACCGGTTTCTTTTCCCAACTTTAAGAATACTTATATAAGCTTCACTGTCTGATTGCAAATAATCGATACTCAATTTTAAAGGATAAACAGGATTCGCTTCAAAAATTACATCATTCTTTGGAATAATTATTAAATCAATATCAGTTGTTGCCCTTATAGTAAATTGGTCTTTTAAATATTTTAATTGTCTCAGTTTTTCAATGATAACACTTTGATATTTAATTTGATTGAGGAATTCAATTACCTGCTTTTGTATTTCAATAAGATTGTGACGGCTCTCATTTAACTGAAGTTTCAAAAAGGTAATGACCCGTGATAGCTCATCATCCAACGCAGATTTAAAGAAAGTTTGTTCCTCTTCTGAGATGAGTTGATAAGTTTGACTTATAAATGTATTGATGTCAATTCGTTTTAGATCAAGGATTTCAAGCTTTGCTTTTTTGACTTTGTAATTGGGTTCATTTTTAAAAGTAATGTCAATATTTCTTTTGAGGTCAACAACATTTCTTAGCGTAATATTACCAATTTTACGAAGTGCATTTTTTACCACTCTGAGGTAATTGTATCTTCTTGATTCATTGTTCTCCTTCAAATAATAAAGGATATTTTCTCTTACATTTTGAATATTAGCGTTGATGGACGAAATATTGATTTCCTCATTTACCTCCAGCACCTGTTCAAAGAATTGTAAAAACTGATCATCAATTTCTACGAAAGTTCCATTTTGTCTAATTACAGAATGTGCGATTAAATATTGAATCCTATCTTCATTGTATTCAACTAGTTCCAATGCAAAGTCATACTTATAAGAAAGCGTTTTACGTTTCTCAAACATCTCCGTAAGTAACCTGTGTTCTCTTACAAGGGTCGATAGTAATTCTTTTATTGAAGTGAAAGTACTCATTTAAATCTATGCTAACTTCTATTATCAGGCAAGTTAGGAAATTAAAGCATTAATTAATCATTATTGTCAATATATTTCTTGCAGATAATTAAATTAGCAATATCATGAGTTAAATCTAAATAACCGAAATGGAATAACTTACAGTATGCACTTTTGTAATCAACTAATAAACAGATTATTATAAATTAAATGGGTCAGGAAATTTATTTAAAATGAATAAGTTATGATGGAGCTTTAATGATCAATTATTAACTCAATACTATCTCCATACCAATTCCATACTAACTCAATATTAATTCAATACTAACTCAATACTAACTCAATACCGAATGGGTAGTAAATGGGTACATTATGGGTTCATTAACCCATTATGTACCCATTATGTACCCGTAATGTACCCATAATGTACCTATTCGGTATTGAGTTAATATTGAGTTGGTATTGAATTGATATTGAGTTAGTATTGAGTTGGTATGGAATTAGTATGGAATTAGTATATAGTTATACTAAAAAAGGGATAACTTTATACCTTTCCTTTGGGGAAATTATATTATATTGAATTATGGCTTATGTGTTGCTGGAATTTTAATATAGTCCTTTTCAGAAAGCTCTAATTTTACAGAAGTCTTTCTGAAAATCGAACTTTCATCAGATTTCCGGGACAGTTTTTCGGAAATTGAATAAGCAAGTTATCTTATGAAAAAGATGTGGAATATTGATATAAAGGTAAACGTAAAATCAGTGTTCCCCTTTTTATTTTTATCTTTTAAATCAGTGTTATTTTATTCTTTTTTAGTAAATAGCTGTGGTCTTGTGTAAAGTGAATTAACAATAAATAAGAGACCTGTATTTTCAAGATTAATGATGCGCCAATTTATGATTAACTATTCATTAATCGTTCAATGGTTTGTCTAACAGCCTCTTTATTACTTGTGGGTGAAAATTTAAACCTGTTAATGAATTTGGAAGAATCGAAGTTGTAGGGACGATCAAACTGATACATCATTTCAGCCATCTCCTTTAAAATTGGCACAAATACTCCCAACAGGTGAAGGCTCCAAATTGGCAATACCTGGACCTTTTCAGAGGCTTTGAGTTCATCTGCAAACAATTTTACCCATTGCCTGCCCGTAAGTGAATTCATGTCGACAGGTAAATTCCAGATTTGGTTATAAGCATCGGGAGTATTGCCAAGAATGGCTGTGGCTTTGGCAAGATCGGGCGTATATCCCATTGTATGAACAACATCAGCATTGCATACCCATTTTGCAGTTTTACCTTTGACCATATTATCGTACACCAGATTCATCAGCATACTATTTTGCTTTTTTACAGGTCCAAAGAAATCAGGTGCCCTGGCTATTATGGCTTGTAGTTTCCCTTTTTCAACCTGCTCCATGATCATTCGGTCAATTGCAGCACGAACTTCTCCCTTTTTGCTGGATGGATTGATGGGCGATTCTTCAGTAATATGATTTACAGCATCTTCCCCCAATGCATATACGTTGTCAAAAAATACCAGCTTGGTGTTATTTTGAATACAGGCATCTACTACATTTTTCATAAATGGAGGCCATTTCTCTCTCCAAACTTTTACGTTATAATCAAATCCAACAGTCACATAGCAAATTTCACTTCCTTCAATCGCTTTAAATAGTTGGGAGGAGTCTGTAAAATCTGCTGATTGTAAACTATCAGTCTCATTCACCTTTTTAGGATTTCTACTGACTAATTTAATATCGTTTGTATATGTGGTGAGGGCTTTAGCTAAATCTATACCTATAGCACCTCCAGAACCTAAGATCGTCTGCATAGTATTTTGATTTAAAGATTATTGAATTTCAGTATAATACCGAACCATTGGCCTGTTTTTAGAAGTTCGGTCTACAATTTTAAATCCTGCACGTTCGAATGATTTGTATAAGCCAATCCAGGCAAATGAATCAGCAATACTTTCGGTAGTCGGTGTAGTTGGATAGGCCTCTATGATTGGAATGCTATTCTCTTTTGCATAACGGATCACCCCTTTCAAAAGCTCTACAGAAACGCCTAGCCTCCTAAATGACTTGTCAATAAAAAAGCAGGGTATTGACCAAACAGAAAGTTCATCAATACGCTTATGAACCCTCGACTTTTCAAGTTTAATAAAATGTTCCCTTGGAGCAAACGCACACCACGCAATGGCTTGACCTTCATAAAACCCAAGTATTCCGGTTGGTTTATTATCGTAAACAAGGCTTTTCATGGCTTCTTTATTTCCATCATCCGCTTTGCCTTCAACATAATCGGCTCTAGGTAGACGATAGTACATGCACCAGCAATTTCCACAGGCCCCTTTGTTGCCAAAAAGCTGAACAAAATTTGTCCAATTGCCTTTTGTTAAAGGTTCAAAAGTTAACTGACTTAAAAACTCACTATCAATGTTCGGTTTATTCATATCTGTATAGAAATTAAAATAAATACATAAGTCGCATAGTATGAAATCTCTATTTGCCCCATGTATCTATGTGTTTATTTTTCATGAGTTTAAGTTCTTATTATTTGGGTCCAATCAGTTCGATAAAATTACCATCCGGATCTTGAATCAGTGCAAATTGGAGGGTTTCGCTGAGCATAGTGGGAGATATTCCAAGGGTTTTCACATCATGTTCTTTAATGCGTTCCAGTAGGGGTTTCATCGACTTTACATAAATTGTTATGTACTGCATACCGTTATCATCAGGCACATAGCTTTGTTTGGGATGAGTCGCTTTTTTGCCAAAAGACATCAATTTCCATTCGGGTGCATTCTCACTATTTTCAAGTTTCAATATCTTAACATCGAAGCTGTTTCCATTGCTCAGTCCCAATTCTTTAGCTTTTGCAGCATCTACACCAAATTCGCCGGTTTTGACCATTCCAATCACATTCAGGTAAAAGTCAAGAGATTTGTTGAGGTCTTCAACAACAACGCCAACTGATACGCCCGATTTTGCAAAATCATCGGGAGGTAGTTCTGCATAAGAAGGTATAACTACCAGCAAAACAGACAGTAACAGAAATGAATTAAATAGGTTTTTCATGATAAATGTATTTTATGGTTTATAAGATTTATTCCACAGCTTTCAGCCATGCAGCTGACATTAATGCTGCCCCAGCCATCGAAGGATGGACTCCATCACCTGTCCAGTATTTACCTGGAGCATGTTTTTGTGCCTCGTCAAAAATATCATGAAAAGGAATAAAGATGGTATCAAATTCAGTGGCTATTTTTTTTGCTGCATAGCGGTAAGAATCAAATTCAGGGAACCATTTTTCATCCACTGCTGATCCGTCCAATACGGCAAAAGGTTCACCAATTATAATTTTTACCTTGGGAAGCGTTTTTAATGTCTTCTCCAAAAGCTTACGGAAATCGGTTTCATATATTTCAACAGTACCATTGTACTGACCATTCAGTCGGTGCCAAAAATCGTTAACACCAATCAAAATACTCAGCACTGCGGGGTTCAGATCAAAACAATCTTTTTGCCAACGTTCGGCCAGCTGGTAAACCTTGTTGCCGCTAATACCGCGATTGTAAATGGTAAAATCTTTTGAAGCATACTCATTTAAAACACCTGACGCGGCTAGTAAAGCATATCCGGAGCCAAATGATCCAGCTGAATTTGCCTCTTGTTTGGTCTTTTCACGTCCAGCATCGGTAATCGAATCGCCCTGGAAAAGGATTATTTCACCTTTATTCAAGGAGGATAGCAGACCCTTATTACTCTTTCCTTTTGAAGGCATCGCTGCTGAAATAATTTCAGGAATAGCGGCCAATCCAACTGTGCTGAGTGCGGCAATGCTTAGAAAATTACGTCTGTTAAAATTCATAATTGGTAATTTTATATATTGTTTGAATGATAAAGTCCGATCGTTCAGTTACAGGTATTAAAGGTAACTCAATAATTTGATAATTCAATGCGGAATAGGTAGTAACTATTACCTGATTTATAATATTTGCTTCTTCATAATTTTCGCTTCTTATCGAATCGTTGACAACTATTTCCGGCCAGGGTGGAGATTATAATCCCTGGCTATTATTTTGTTTTTCCAAAAGTATATTTTGTTGTGTATAATTATAGGCAGCTTCAATAAATTGAGTCATATTGGACCATTCAGCAGCTTTTTCAAAATTATGGCTGTAATATTTTTTTACATTTATAACCAACATATTGTTCTTTATTTCAGACTTCGATATAAAGCCACCAGTTGAATTATTAATGTTTATATTGATTTTCTCCAGTCCTTTTACATTGTATCCGGAGGGAATCTCAAAAGAAATATTGTATTCAAATGTGCGCGGATAGGGTGCATAAATATCCACATTGCGATCCAACTCTTTTTTACTTAATTCTAGTTGCTGGGTGATAAGTTTTCCAATAGCAACCAGATAATTGGGTCCTATTTTTTTGATAAGTTTACTTGTCTTAAAACAAACATTGTAATGTAAGCCGGGAGAATTGTCCCAAATGCCACTACTTTTTGTGTAGGAAGAATCAATTTTGAAATCGTCACCGGCATCAAATGAATATTTATAAAAGCTATTTAGGCCTTTTTCACAATCCTTAAGTTGCTGATCTAATACTAATTTTTCCTCATTCTGCTGTCTAGGGTTCTTTTTCTTATCTTTTGATTTGGCAACATTGAGATAGTCTTCTACTTCATTAAGATAATTTGTTTTGGGAACGGTAAGGTCTATTTCATCATTTATTCCAATGCCTGTTATTGTTTTGTCGAATTTGACTTCCAGGGAATCCATTTTATTACCCCAAAATTTAACGTGTAAATTGCTGATTTGCTTATTCCATTCGGGATTATCTATCGGAATAATTATTTTCTCAATTTTACGTTGAATACCCATTTCCGCATTGCCAATTGCATAAGCTGTGTTGCCCTGATAATCGTTGCTGATACTTTTAAAGGTGGATATAGAAGAAAAATCGCCGATAAAATAATCCGGATCGCCTTTAATACGAAGGAGATATGACATTTGCAAGGGAATGATCAGATCAGATACATCAGTAATATAATTTGGTACAGTAATCACCAGGTCAAAAGAGATATCTTTGTATTGCAAAACTTTGGATAAATTGAGCATCAATTTATTACTGCCAAAATACCCAACATATTGACGCAGATAATAGTAAGCATATTTAACTAAGGTTTCATTGGAGGTGGGTTCTTTAAAATTCTTTTTTAAATAGGCCTTTGTTTGGTCTATTATGAAGTAATCAAATAATTGGCTGCTATAAATTTTGTCCACAAGTTGATCTATATGTTCTAAATCAATGTTTTGTGTGTTTGTTTTTCTTTCTTTCAAAAAGAAATTCAAGAAAGAATACCTGGATAATGCACCTTCAGTAATATAAAAAGCCTGAAATATTACGGTTGGATAAATACGGTACGGAAATGTCCAAATTTTGGTATCCACTTTTTCTCTATTGTTATCAACCAGTGAATAAATTACATCACCTTCATTATCAATTGGTTTTAATTCCGGGGCTCCATTGATAGACTTCGAATTAAAAAATATTTTCCTCAGTATTTTCACATCTATCTTTTGACTAACGATGGGATATTTGTCAACCAATTTGTATAATACAGGCTCAAAGTCTGAAGCCAAATTGAAAGTGTTTTTTATTACATAGAAATAATCTATGATATCGCCTATCTCAAGGTCTGGAATAGCAATTTTTTTGTATTCCTTTTTTTGTATTCCTTCTTTTATTTGGTCTAACACAACTTCATTGAGGTCAACAATATTTTCTTTCCCGTTCGGCTTTATTACTTTAATACCAATTATTACATCTTTTTTTTCAGTAACATGCCATATTGATAATTTATTGTAATTATTTTCAAAAGATAACTCTGAGAAATCATTAATTGCATATTTATCAAGAAGTTTTATACGATTATGGAAATAGAAATTCTCACTTAAAAAAGCGGCCAACACCTCTTTTTTGGCCTCATATTTGTATGATTTGGCCAGAATAACAGCTGATTCACTTTCCCATTTCTTAGGTATTTCAGTTGTTCTAAAATCGGGATCGCTCCACATTTCTGATTTTATTTTCTCATCGTTGGGATCATTTTGTGATTGAACCGCCTGGAAAGGGAGAATAAAGCAGAGTACAAGGTAAATCGATTTTAAATTTTGCATGGATAAAGGTTTAAATCTGGTTTTATTTAGTGTTTTTTATTAGGTATATTTCTAACTATTCATCTATTCTTTAACGAATTTAACTTTTAGTAAGAATAATAGTATCATTGTATTTTTCAGATAAAGCTTTTATGGCTTTGTTCCAGTTTTCAAACTCAATTTTAGGGATATATCCATTTTCGATGGTGATAATTCGTTCATAAATGAGATGATTGTTTTCGCTCCGATATTTTACAGTAAAGCTGAACAGTTTCTCTTTAATTTCCATAGGTTCAGGAAGATATTTTATTTTATAACCTTGTGGAACTTCAAGGTTAACCAATAATTTCGTATATTTTTTTTCGTCGAAGTTAATATCACTTTTCCTCGTTTCCTTTAATATTTCGTCTTTGAAATCCTTGTAGAAATCTAAATCTATATAATAATCATTATCAAAGACGGAAATTTTGTTTTTAATTACTAATTCACCTTCGAGCCTGTATGCATGTTCTTTATCTGTTATTTCAGAAGATGTTATGTTGTTCACTAACATGTTTTTGTCTTCATTTGTAATCAGAATTTCATTAAAATCCTTTTGTTTCTCTTTTTTCATGTTATTAAGATAATACAAAATTTCCTGATGCGATTCGCCTTGATAGTTTTGTATGCATTTACCTGTAAGCGTATTATCGTTTATGGTTAAATCAAATTTTCTGGTATTTAAATTCCTGTCTTTATTAAAAATCGGAATTGTATCGAGCACATAACCCTTACCATCTTCAACCATGGCAATTCTACCTTGGATTCTTTCAGCGTAATCGTCAAACCCGATATATTTCTCAGTACCATCAAGGTAGTAACGTTTGTTGTTTAGAAATACACAACAAATCATGTGATTGTTAACTGCCAATGATGGCATTGTGTAATCGTATGAAATACTTTCAGTGCCGATCCAGACCAAACGGGCATCAAAACCGGCTGTTTTAAGCATCCATTTGGTTAAGTTGGCCATACCCTTACAATCGCCGTATTTAAGTCGGAAAACCTCTGATGCCTCTGCTGGTTTATAACCTGCAATCCCATTTTCGAATGCAATGTACCTAATATTGTCCTGCACCCAGTAAAATAGAATCTTGATTTTATCCAGATCGGTTGGAGCATTAGCAATTAACTTATCAACCAATGGTTTAATCGTGGTATTGTCGTTTTTTAATTGTAACACCAACTGATAGTACCAATTGTGCAGATCGTCGATATTGCTGATAATCTGTACTTTATTTTGATCTTTATTCATAAAGCTTTTTGCTGCCAGAAAAAGATGGGGATATGTATGGGATCTGCCAAAGGAATTGGGTTCATAATTGAATTCATCAAGGTTGGCAACTGTATATTCATAAGTAGTGCTTTTAGTTGATTTCGTAACCATCTTTTGAATATTGTAGCCTTCAAAGTTCATTTCCTTCAATTCCAAATCGAGCCAATTAGGTATTGTAAATGTTATTTTAGAGCTGAGTACAGGAAGGTCTGATTGGAAATAAACTGCAGTATAGTACCTGATATCATTTGACTTAACAGTGTAGCCAAAATTCTGTATTTCTCCTAATTTATTAAAAATCAATGGGTAGACACACAACATCTGGTCTGAATGAAATATACCCTCACTTTGGTAATTGCTGCAGATTGGAACCACATTTAAGGTTTTGTTTTTATCTGACCATACATAGTCTTGTGTAATTTTGGAGTTAATGTCATAAGGAATAGCCCTGTTCAAATGATTATTGATCCGGAGCGAAATCATCTTACTATCAGTATTTTCAATAACATTCACTTCATTGCCATTTACTTCAAATTCCACTGTAACCTCATTTGATAATTTTACAGCCTTGCTTTCAATATATTTTTCCTGCAATATAGCAGCCGTTTTAGCATTGTCTTCGTTTGTATACCTCTGTCCTTTTACGCAGAATGAAAATATCAAAACTGTAAATAATGAAAGTGCTATGTGGAATAATCGGTTCATGTTGTTAATGGTTATTCTTCAATTTGTTATTAATCTTCTTTAATAGTGCATTGCTGAAATCAAAAAGAATAACCATTCTCATCACATAATTACCTTTTCAATATTGTTATCAAAGGTAATATTTGAACCATAATAAATGGAATAATTGTTCAATATTTAAGCTGGTTGGAAGAGATTTTATCCTTATGGTCATTTCTTTAGATTGAAATATTTTACAAACTACATAAGACCAATCAAGCGGGCCTTTTAACTTATTTCTCATGTCTAAAATCTAAAATCTTCAAAATAGGCTTAAATCTGTATATTATCAAAGATCAATAATAAATTATTGAAAAACAATAAATATTAATTGATTTGCATTAAATAAAGTTTATATTTGCACATCAAAATTTATCTAAATAAACTCTTGCAACATGTGAACCTATTTAAAAACTAAGAAACTAACGATTTTGGCTTTGCTGGCTGGTTTGTCCTACTTTTTTCTGATTGTCAATACGTTTACAAGTGAATGGGATGATTGGCAAATTGCTTTCAATACCAAGGCGTTAGGTGCACAATATAATAAGTGGGGTGATGTAATCGGTCAGCATCCTGTTGAGAGTTACCATTTTTCCATCAAGGCAAAGAAAGGGTTTACCAGTTTTCCCGATTCTCTGGTTAACCTAGTTAGTAATCAGACCATTAAAGCCAAATACAATGAGGTATATGTTATCGCCTCACCATCAAAGCCTGTGATTTCCAAAGGGGAATTCATGTCATATACCTTATTGTCATTGATATTTCTTATAGTTTCTATCCGTATTCCAATTCACTTTTACAAAATCATCAGCTTGATTAAAAGAGATTTCATTTTTGAAAGGAAAATCATCTATTTAATGAGATGGTTGGGTCTGGAATTATTGATCATCTATATTGTAATGGTTCTTTTACTTTACCTGAATTATCATATTGAATATTCACAATTTAGTTTCTCTGAATATGAAATAGTTATGAAATCAATGGACCCCATCTGGATTTTTCTTGGAATTGTGGTATTGATGATTGCTGAAATCCTTTCGAAGGCATTGATTATTAAAGAAGAACAGGAATTAACCGTTTAACATGTACTACTATGCCAATAATTGTTAACCTGGATGTCATGATGGCCAAACGGAAGATCTCTCTTAACGAACTTTCTGAGCGCGTGAATATTACAACAGCCAATCTTTCTATTTTAAAGACTGGTAAGGCTAAAGCAATACGGTTCAGTACACTCGAATCAATTTGTAATGAATTACAATGCCAGCCGGGAGATTTATTGGAATGGGTTGAGGAAAAGTAAAGTGTATTTTTATAAAACTGGTTTTATTTATGAACAATGAACCAACACTCTAGTATTTTCCTCAAAATGTCAAAATGTCAAAACGACAATTTCATCAATTGACATTTTGTCGTTTTGTCGTTTTGACATTTTGAGAGATAGGGTAGGAGATTTCACAGTCCCTTTTATCTAATATATAGTTTCTAATATCTTCTCTAAACAATGGGAAATATCTTATAATCGGCCAAATATTCCATGATGGTCTTTACATTTTGTACCCTTTTTTCAGGATTTAGAACCAAAGTAGGGTTTTCAGGAGTGACAAATTGAAGATCGACTCCAGGAAGGTTTGCGATCAATCCCTGCTCATATTTTTCATACAAATCAGGCTTATTCTTTTTGCAATATTCCAGGCTGGCATCCATATAAATAAGCTTAAACTTATTCTCACCAATGATTTGAATCAATTGCTTACGTATACTTTCATCCGGAGAGATAAATGAACATATAGTGATGATACCCTGATCGTTAAGCAGTTTGCTGATATGAGCTACACGGCGAAGATGTTCGGCACGGTCGGAGGGAGAGAAATCCAATTCATTCGAAATTCCCAGCCTGACGGAACTTCCATCGAGTAAAACAACTGTTGCACCCTGTTCAAATAATTCTTTCTCGAGAGTAAAGGCCAGTTCATTTTTGCCTGAACCGTGTAACCCTGTAATCCACAATGTAGTACCTTTCTGGTTGTAACGTTTCTGACGCTGAGTTTCTGAAATCAAACATTCGCCTTTGGTAATGCGGAGTGCATTGGCCTCAAGAGTTTTCTCGTCGATAATTTTCGAGGGTAGATCTTCATCACTTAGTTTATCAATAATCATTCCAACAGCCACAGTGTTATTGCTCATGGGGTCAATCAGGATAAATGAGCCTGTACTTCGGTTCTTTTTATAGGGATCGAAGAAAATGGCTTTATTGGTTGTCAGCACCACGCGTCCTATTTCATTCAGTTCAAAATGATCAATAGATGATTTCTGAAGTGTGTTTACATCAATTCTATATTGAATTTTATCGACCCTGACCCGTGTAGTACTGTTGGCATGCTTGATAAACAGGAGCACATTGGGGTCCATGGGCTTCTCATCCATCCAAACCAGCATAGCTTCAAAGTGACGTTCAATGCGGGGCAGATTATCTGGATAAACGATCATATCGCCGCGTGAAATGTCAATCTCATCTTCAAGGGTAATCGTGACTGATTGAGGTGGAAAAGCTACTTCCAGATTTCCATCATAAGTAATAATCTCTTTAATTGTTGAAGTTTTACGCGATGGAAGTACCATAATTTTCTCACCCTTGCGTATAATTCCTGAAGCTACACGAGCCGAGAATCCACGGAAATCAAGGTCTGGACGAAGCACATACTGAACAGGAAACCGCATATCATCGAAATTACGGTCGCTGCTGATGTGTACAGATTCCAGAAATTCAAGCATACTTTTACCATGGTACCAAGGCATCAAAGTGGTAGGTTCAACAACATTTTCACCTTTCAATGCCGAAAGTGGAATGAAATTCACATCAGGAACATCAAGCTGGGTGATAAAAGCTTTATAATCAGCGCATATATCATCAAATACAGCTTGATCGTAGTTCACCAAATCCATCTTGTTGACTGCCAGAACCACATGTTTGATCCCCAGTAATGAGACCAGGAAAGTATGACGACGCGTTTGGGTAATCACTCCTTTAGAAGCATCAATCAAAATAATAGCAAGGTTGGCTGTTGATGCGCCAGTGACCATATTGCGCGTATATTGCGTGTGCCCCGGGGTATCAGCAATGATGAATTTGCGTTTGTTGGTCGAAAAATAGCGGTAGGCCACATCAATGGTGATTCCCTGTTCACGTTCGGCTTTCAGGCCATCAAGCAGCAAGGCATAGTCGATTTCCTCACCTGCATGTCCAACGCGCTTACTGTCGCGTTCAAGGGCTGAAAGCTGATCTTCGTAAATCTTCTTACTGTCGAAAAGCAAACGACCAATAAGGGTCGATTTGCCATCGTCAACAGAACCGGCTGTCAGAAGGCGAAGCAAGTCTTTTTTCTCATCCTGATCAAGATAAGTATTGATATCGAGGGTCCCGCGGGTTTCTCCATTTGGAGAATTTACAGTGGATATATGTTGATTGATTTCTGTCATTTTGATTTGCGAAAATGTTATTATTATATATTGATAATGGGTTATAACCCATTGCTGTTCAGAAATATCCTTCTCTCTTTTTTTGTTCCATCGAACCATCCTGATCGAAGTCGATAACTCGTGTTGTACGCTCCGATACAGTAACAGTCATCATTTCTTCCACAATTTTTTCTATCGTATCTGCCTCTGATTCAACGGCTCCGGTGAGGGGATAACAACCCAAAGTACGAAAGCGGACCATTTTCATCTCAGCCTTGGCTGCCATTTCTTTTGGCATACGGTCATCGTCCACCATAATCAGGTTGCCGTCAACCTCCACAACCGGACGTTCTTTGGCAAAATAGAGCGGTACAATTGGAATTTTTTCCAATCGTATATATTGCCAGATGTCCAGTTCTGTCCAGTTGGAAATAGGAAATACCCTGATTGATTCGCCTTTATGAACCCGTGCATTATAGATATCCCACAATTCAGGCCGTTGGTTTTTGGGGTCCCATTGGTGAAATTTATCCCTGAATGAGAATATACGTTCTTTGGCTCTCGATTTTTCTTCATCACGTCGTGCACCTCCAAAGGCAGCATCAAATTTATATTTGCTCAATCCTTCGAGCAGCGCCTGTGTTTTCATTACATCGGTATGAACTTTACTCCCATGGGTAAATGGACCAACACCCGCTTTGAATGCAGCCATGTTTGAATGTACAATCAGGTTCCAGCCATTTTCCCTGGCGTAGTTATCGCGGAATTCAATCATCTCCTTAAACTTCCATTTCGAGTCGATGTGCATCAATGGAAACGGTACTTTACCCGGGAAAAAGGCCTTTTCAGCCAGGCGAACCATAACCGATGAATCTTTTCCAATGGAATAAAGCATCACCGGATTATCAAATTCTGCAGCCACTTCTCGGATTATGTGAATGGCTTCTGCCTCCAGCTCTTTTAAATGTGAAAGACTGTATTCTGTCATTTGTGTCAAGTTCATTTTTATTTTAAGTCTGCTAATATAATACTTTCAGCTCTTTTAACTATTTGTTATTCATATTAAGGAGCCAGATATAACAACGATTTAAACTACCAATAATTTCCCCGGATAATAAATTTACCAGATCATAGGAATTAAACTTATAATAACTATCTTCGTGTCTCCGAGTCCTCGCATTCCACATCGCTCGGGTCTATTCCACCTTATACTTGTGCCATACTGCGGTTGTTATTAATGAGGTTTAAATGGGTACCATCCTGGTATCTCACAGGTGAGAATACGAATTATATACCTATTAGCAACCTATTATCTACCTATTTGCAACCGATATACCAAGACGTTGGTAGGGCGTTGGTAGGGCGTTTGTATCAGCAACAATCCAAGCATATCAATATTCTTTTCTCCCATTGCAAGTTAATACTTTTTTGGGAATAAATGCTGTTAAAAACGATTTTTATGAGTGATGCTGAAACCCCAATGATTTGGGAATATGCCACTTGTATTGAAATACTTTGTGTTGTCATAAAGCAATAAAATGTGGATTCAATAAATTCTCTTTATTATAGTGTAATTCAGTCTTCTGATCGATATAATAAATATTTCTTCCTGAAGCTTTCATAATGGCATGTCCCGCCGCAGTATCCCATTCCATGGTAGGTCCAAAACGTGGATAAATATCTGCAGTTCCTTCAGCAATAAGACAAAATTTCAGCGAACTTCCTTTCCTGACTATTTTAAGCTGAGGATGATCCTTTTTTAAAACTTCAATAAATGCAATGGTTTTTTCATTGAAATAGCTCCTGCTTGCGGCAACATTAAATTCATCTTTCGTTTTGTTCAATGGTAGTTTCATACCCTGTTCAGCAATAAGTTCAAGCGTACAATTGGGGTTTGGATTCACTATTTTCCAGGCTCCCAAGCCGACCATTCCTACATATAATTCTTTGGAAACTGGTGAATAAATAACTCCTGCACTACTCAGGTTTTCATGAATCAAAGCAATGTTGACGGTAAATTCATCGTTCCGTCTGATAAATTCTTTGGTCCCATCCAGCGGATCGACAAGCCAAAAGGTCTTCCATTTAACTCTTTCAACATAAGGAAGGTGAATGCCTTCTTCACTCATGACGGGGATTTGCGTAGGTTCCAGTAAGCTAGAAATCAGAATATGGGCATTACGATCAGCCAAAGTCAGCGGACTTGAATCATCCTTTATGGATATTTCAAAATCACTGGATGTATATACTTCCATGATTTTTTCACCTGCAAGGATAGCGGCATTGATGGCAATGTTAATAAGCTGCTTTGTTCCCATTTACTTTGTGTACATACTGTTATTTTATGAATCAGCAGGTTCCAAAAGTAAGTAACTAGGCTGAAACCGCTTTAGGCATTTATACTTAAATTTTCTAATCTTCTCATCATCTCACCTCAATATCTTCAGTTTGTATTTCAACCAAAACTGAATAACCCAATTGTTCAAGGACAACAGCCACTTTATTTTTTCCTTTCATTTTCTGAAGCGTACCTTTCAACCCAAGCATTGGGCCTGCAACTACTTCGATCAGTTGTCCGGGTTTTAATTGATCCCAGGTAATTTCAACATCCGCAGTATCCTGGCTGAGCATTAATTTAAGATATTCAATCTGATGATCAGGTATAATTGCTGCTTTACCTTCAAACCTTACATAACTTACAATATAGTTTGACTGCAATATCTGATCATATTCTTTTCTGCTGGCATGCACAAACAAATAGCCTGAAATTAAAGGCATTTCTATCCATTTTTGACGATCGCTCCATTGCCTGAGTTTACGTTGAAGGGGTAGGAATGACTCGATTTCCTGAATCTTAAGTTCAAGTTGTGCCTTTTTCTCTGTTCTGGATTTGACGTAAACCGCATGCCAGTAATAAGAATTGTTATGAATTATTTTTTCCATTGTTTATCTCTAACAGCGTAAATACGTTCAATGATATCCACTACTTTCATGCCTTCCAAAGCGTTGGTGCTTATAGGGCAATTACTACTTAACGTTTCAGCTACATTCTCAATTACCAAATGATGATTTTGTGCCGATCCTTTGTATAAGCCATAATCATTTGGAGGTGCACTGGCTTCAAGTTCAGGCATTTCATAATCTTTAATATTACAGTATTCAACTTCATTCATATACTGGCCAGCAACTTTAATTGTTCCTTTTTCACCAATAATGGTCATACTGCTTTCCAGGTTTTCATTATAGATTGAAGTTGAATAATTGATGGTTCCAATTCCTTCATTTACAAACTCAAAAGTGACAATTCCTGTATCTTCAAAATCAGTTAACGTCTTATGATTGAAATCCTTAAACAGACCGCTGATATTTTTGATATCACCAAACAGCCAATACATAATATCTATAAAATGCGAAAATTGTGTAAACAATGTACCTCCGTCCAATTTACCGTCGCCATGCCAGTTTTGATGGGTATAATAACGCTCATCACGGTTCCAATAACAATTGATCTGCACATGAAAAAGATGCCCGAGTATCTTATCTTCAATTACGCTTTTAAGCCAGATAGAAGGAGGGGAGTAGCGGTTCTGCATCACGCAAAAAACATGCTTGTGTTTCTCAAACGATTTGAAAATTACCCGTTCTGCATCTACTTTAGTGAGAGTCATAGGTTTTTCAATGACCACATGCAATCCTTTTTCGAGTGCCTTTAGAGCCATCTCAGCATGTAATCCATTCGGCGTACAGATGTTTATTACATCCAGATCAGTCTCTTTTTTGAGCAATTCGTCAACAGATTGGTAATAGGTCACTCCTTCATACGATGTTTTACATTCTTCAGCAGTCCTAACATCACATACAGCAACCAATTCTGAATGCGGATTACGAAGGATCATTTCTGCATGGCGCTTGCCAATATGTCCTTGTCCTATAACTGCAAAACGTATTTTCTTTTCAGATTCCATAGTCAAAATTATTTAATAGGATTACACGGATTAATCCCGATAGTTATCGGGAGGATTACACTGATTGTTTCTCGAAAATATTATACTGCAATTCCTCATTCCTTATTTTTAAATCGTTAATCCTCAATCGTTATTTCTTATTTATTTATTTATTACTTAATACTTTTACTTATTACTTAATACTTTTTACTTAATACTTTTTACTTATTACTTAATACTGAATACTAATTACTGAATAATCAATCCTTTATCTTGAAAACTTTCCCCTTTCCCAGACGGTATTCTTCTTTACTTTCAGGACAAACAGCCCTTCCTTCTTCATTAAACTTTAATTTGTGTCCATATTCGCTCATCCAGCCTGTCTGTCTGGATGGATTTCCCACTACCAGAGCATAATCAGGAATATCTTTAATAACCACTGCTCCAGCGCCTACAAAAGCGTATCGTCCAATGGTTATGCCGCAAACAATGGTAGCATTGGCCCCAATGGTAGCGCCTTTTTGTACCAAGGTTGTCATGTATTCATTTTTACGAATAATGGCGCTACGCGGATTAATGACATTGGTAAACACGCATGATGGTCCCAGAAATACATCATCCTCACAGATAACTCCCGTGTAAACAGAAACATTATTCTGTATTTTTACCCTGTTGCCTATCTTCACTTGGGGAGATATAACCACATTTTGTCCTATTGAACATTGTTCTCCAATGATACAATCTGACATGATATGTGAGAAGTGCCATATTTTTGTTCCTTCGCCGATACTGCAATTTGGATCAATTACAGCCGTCTCTTGTGCAAAATAAATTGTTTCCATTAGCTGAAAAATTCACGGATAGCCGTGGTTATATAAATAAGCTGATCATCAGTCAGTTCGGTGTGCATAGGCAATGATAATACCTGGTTCGAAAGTTCTTCTGAAACCGGAAAATCGCCCTTCTTATAGCCCAGATAATGATAAGCTTCCTGAATATGAAGCGGTAGCGGATAATAGATCATTGAAGGTATATCCCTGGAATGCAGATACTTCTGAAGTTCATCGCGTCGCTTGTGAACTTTAATCGTATATTGATGAAAAGTGTGTGTACTGTATGAAACCCTTGCCGGTATTGATATTTCCTGAATTCCAGATAGTTCACGATCATAATATTCAGCCGCTGTCTGCCTTGCTTTCACATATTTATCGAGGTAGTAAAGTTTGACATCCAATATAGCAGCCTGTATACCATCCAACCTCGAATTCATCCCTATTTGCTTGTAGTAGTAGCGTTTACCCATTCCATGATTGGCAATTGAACGCATTTGTTGAGCCAATTCATCATTGTTGGTAAACAAGGCACCGCCATCGCCAAAAGCTCCCAGATTCTTGGTAGGAAAGAATGAGTTGCTGGCAATATCACCAATGGTACCGGCTTTGGCAATCCGGCCATTTTTGTAAATATAATCAGTGCCAAGTGCCTGACAAGCATCTTCAATCACATATAAGTGATGTTGGTCTGCAATAGCGTTAATCGACTCCATATCAGCACACTGACCGTACAGGTGAACCGGTATGATGGCTTTAGTTTTATCGGTAATGCAATTCGCCACAAGGTCAGGTCTGATGTTAAATGTCTCAGTATCAACGTCAGCCAAGACAGGTTTTAGTTTCATTAAAGCCAAAACTTCGAGAGTCGATACAAAGGTAAATGGAGTAGTGATTACCTCATCGCCTTCATTTAAGCCCAGTGCCATAAGGGCTATCTGGAGGGCATCAGTTCCATTTCCGCAGGCAATGACATGACCAACATTCAGATATTTCCTCAGGTTTTCTTCGAATTCAGTTACTTTACCTCCTTTTACAAAAATCGTAGAACGGATCACTTCTCCAATCTGAGTATCAATTTCAGTTTTTATCTTTTCGTATTGACCCAGCAGATCAACCATTTGTATATTCATGTGCTTATTTTATGTTTTCTGGTAGATTAGGCTTCGTTAAGCATTCAATTCAATTAATTATCTGCTAAGATATGAAAATGATTAGTAAGGAAACGAATTATTTACAGAAAACTTGATTATCTATAAATATAGGCATAATTTTTCTTTTGAGTACTATTTAATGGATTTATCTTATAATATTTTAATATTGACAAATTTAGTGGATTAAAACAAATATCTTATTCTTTTAATACCTTTGCTATACCCCATTGATACCCCATTTACACTGAATAGGGTATGAATGGGGTATGAATGGGGTATGAATGGGGTATCAATAGGGTATGAATGGGGTATCAATAGGGTATGAATGGGGTATCAATAGGGTATAAATGGGGAGTGCGACACGTCATTGCGAGGCACGAAGCAATCTGTCAATCAATTAATTATGGGATTACTTCGTTCTTCGCAATAACGTTTCGGGGATCTGATTGAAAGTACTTTCAAAAAGGCTCTACAATCCGATTATCAGACATTTCGAGTCCCTAATCAATCTGTCAATCAAGAAATTATGGGATTGTTTCGTTCCTACCAATGATAGATTTTGTAAATGGTTGAAAATGAATATATTGGCATGACTCATTTGGTGGCATCTCCCTCAGAGCGTCATTGCGAGGAACGAAGCAATTCCATAGAAGTACTTGATTGTGAGATTGCTTCGTGCCTCGCAATGACACCCTGAGAGAGGCTATCGTACTTAGGAAGGTGCAAATATTTTCCTGTCATCTCAGCATTGTCGAAATTAAAAATAGCTTACCTCTCACAATGACGATATGAATATGATTACTGACAACCATAATTGATTTTGAGACAGTTCAAAGTTGACAGGACACCAATTATTTTTTAGCATCAGGAAGAAATTCCAGAGAAATTGAATTTACACAGTGACGTGTATTCTTTGGTGTCATGCCTTCACCCATAAAAACATGCCCTAAATGAGCTCCACAATTGGCGCAGGTGATCTCGGTTCTACTGCCGTCGGCATCGGTGGTACGTTTTACGGCGCCCTTTATTTCATCATCAAAACTTGGCCAACCGCAATGGGCATCAAATTTGTCAGTAGACCGGTAGAGTGGGGCATTGCATTTTTTGCATAAATAAGTACCCTTTTCATCAAACTTATAATACATCCCGGTATAGGGCCGCTCGGTACCTTTACCTTCAATAACGGATTTCTCAACTTCATTTAAATCATTGTATTTCATAGAAGTAGCTTTCTTTTGATTGTACTTTTCCTGACCATTAATACTCAATGTCAAAATCAATAATATAAATATTCCCAATCGTTTCATCTCTCACTTTTTATAGACTACAACTTAACCGGCAAAATTGTTTACTGCATATATAACAATTATTTAAGACTCTGGGATGGTGACTTTTGATATATAAGGGTCAAAAATCGTATCTTGCGCAAAAAAAATCATGAAACGGATTTTCACCTATTTTCTGCAGGGTTTATTATTATCGGGTCCATTAGCAGTTACATTATATACTGTATTCGTGACATTTAATTTTGTGGATCGATTGGTTCGCGATCCCCTGAAAGAACACTTTCAATTTGATGTCCCGGGAATCGGAATTATTGTTTTATTTATTACCCTTACCATACTTGGATTGATCGGACAAACCATTATTGCCCGACCTTTTAAATATTTTACGACAAGACTTTTGAGACGTATGCCTTTTTTAAATGTCATATATACCTCAATTCAGGATTTGTTTACCGCTTTTGTAGGGAAGGAGAAAAAATTTAATGTGCCTGTTTTGGTTTGCATGAATAAAGAAAACAATTTATGGAAACTAGGGTTTATAACTGAGAAAAATCTTAAAGACTTTGGGTTTCAGAATATGGTAGCAGTCTATTTTCCACATTCTTATGCCTTTTCAGGAATATTATATTTTGTTCCTGAAAGCGCTATTAAAATGGTTAATCTAAGCCCATCAGAAGTGATGAAATTTATTGTCTCAGGAGGAATAACAAAAGTTAATTGATAAAGTATGTCTACAGAAGTATTATTAATGGGTGGTTTTTTAACGTTGATCATTTTTGTGTTAATGATTGACCTATTGGTTGTTGGAGGAAAATCGCACATTGTTTCTACCAGGGAAGCTTTGGGCTGGACAAGTGTATGGGTTTTACTCGCTATGGGGTTTTATGTATTCCTTAAGTTTTATGGTCATTTGTTGCATGGTATTGAAACACAGGAAGAATTAAATACGGTAATCCGACAATATGCTCCTGAACTTAGGTTTAAGATGACCGATTTTGAAGGAATGCTGGGAGAGTATCGCGACCACATGTCGATGAGTTATCTGGCAGGGTATTTTATCGAGCAGACACTTTCAATCGACAATGTATTCGTCATACTTATGATTCTTCAAAGCTTTTCAGTTCCACTTAGAAATTATAAGAACGTTTTACTTTGGGGTGTTTTAGGTGCCATCATTTTAAGGTTTATATTTATTTTTGCTGGTGCTGCTTTGATTCAGCGTTTCGATTGGGTCTTGTATATTTTTGGTGCCTTTTTGGTGTACCAGGGTATTAGTATATTGTTCAAAAAAGAAGACAGCCATAAAGATCCTCATGATTATGCGATTGTGAAATTTTTATCAAAATACTTCAATATTTCCAAGGAATATGTGGGAAATCAGTTTGCCATTAAACATCATGGGAAGGTATTTTTCACTCCTTTAATGCTTGTCTTGGTGCTTGTTGAGTTCACCGATGTTATTTTTGCCCTCGATTCAATTCCTGCAGTATTTTCAGTATCCCTTGATCCGTACGTGGTATTCTTTTCCAATATTTTTGCCATCATCGGACTGCGATCATTGTTTTTCCTGTTGGCAAATATGATTGATAAATTCAGGTTCTTAAGTGTGGGAGTGAGTATATTGCTGACTTTTGTAGGTGTAAAATTACTTGCACATACCTGGCTTGAACATATTGGATTTAAATCATCCTATTCACTCTATTTTATTGGAACAACTATATTGCTGAGCATCATATTCTCAGCTCTTTTCCCCGAGAAGGGAAAGCGCACCAAAAAGGTATTATAGATGATTAAAAAGTCAACCGATAGCTTACTCCTAATGTCCCCTGACCTAAATAGGTGGGAGTAAATGATGAAGAGATTCCATGCTCTTTAAGCTTTTTGGAAATGATCTGCCTTCCATGCGAAAGGGCAATTTTACCCGTAGCATAACCAATCGCAATTGCCAAAGGAAAATCGCTTACCCAATGAACACCATTGTTTAACATTGCATATCCGAGCAGGCCCATTAGTGAATAACCAACAGGTTTAATATATTTGTTATCTGGATAATTGCCTGATAGAATGGTAATTGTTGCCATTACAGTCGCAAAATGCCCTGAAGGGAAAGCATCGTATTTAGGTACATGTTTCTGATAAAGTCCTGGAGCAGGAAACAAATGCCAGTTACCTCCCGGGGATCCTGAACCGTTAGTATCCATTGATACCCAGGGACTTTCGCGTCCTGTAATCCGTTTTAAAAACTGAGTGGTAATACCCATGACAAGAAACGATTCTGCCAATTGAGAGGTCGTTTGCAATGCCCGATTATCATTGGCAATGAGGCCATAGCTATAAAATCCACCGGCAATCAATAGGCTTGGATAACCTTCACCTAAAAAATAAAAAGTATTGTTGACACTTGTCGGAATCTCAAACACAGTCTTTCCACCAATTTTGAGGATGGATTTTGTTTTCTTATGATCGGGATCAAGATGTATGTATCGGCCAAATTGCTGAGCACCATCAATTATGGGCTGATCGACAGCTACAAGTGCTGCTGTACCTACCAGAATGGCTGTTAACGTAGGTAGGTTCTTTTTCGAGAAGGCTGTTTTTCCAAGTAGATAAAAATCAAGAGGAACATTTTTTGCAAATTTAAATGGCTTTGGTCTGAAATACAACATCGAATCACCTGATTCCATGGTTACTAACTGTGCCTTTTGTAACTTTACAGTATCCCGCCATGCTTTGTATACCAGTGTGTCTTTTTTCGATTCAGCATTGCTGGATAGAACTATGGGAAAAAGTATCAATAATATAATTGTGCTCTTTGAAATTTGATGAATTAGTTGTGCAATTTTCATTTTGTATCCCATTTGTCAAGTTTATTCTTGTACAAGTAACTGGCTGATTGGTAATAAATAATGGCTTCATTTTGTAATTTTTGATCTATTGGCTCAGACAGCATTTCTCCAGATAGAGCATCAATTTTGTAGTTTGTTACTTTTTGCTGCGGACTTAGGATAGTCAACTGGTTATTTTTGATATACCCAAGTTTTTGATAATTGGAAATAAACGCACGTTCTTCATCCGGTGCCATTTTGATGATATCTTTTCCGAAGAACTTACTGTCGTATGTCCAATTCATCACCCCTAATAATGTAGGTGCCACATCAATCTGGCTGCACAGTTTGTCAATTTGTTGAGGCTTCAGTAAGCCTGGATTGTAAATGATTAAAGGAATCTGATATTCCAGAAATGGCAGTTCTGTTTGGCCTGCACTTCCGGCGCAATGGTCGGCTAGAATGACAAAGACCGTATTTTTGAACCATGGTTTCATACTTGCTTTTTTAATAAACTCGCCAATGGAATAGTCACAGTATTTTACACCTCCCGCACGACTGGTATGTGTTGGAATATCAATTACACCATCAGGATAGGTAAACGGACGGTGATTGGAAGTTGTCATTACATGATTCAAAAAGGGTTGACCAGCGGCGTAAGTTTTGTCACATTCCTTTAAAGTACGGTTGAATATATCCTGGTCACAAACGCCCCAGGTATTGGCAAAAGTAATCTCATCCTTGGCCAGATCGTTCCGGTCAACAATTTCATATCCATTGTGAGAAAAGAAATAATTCATATTATCAAAATAGCCGTAGCCTCCGTAAAGGTATTTTAAATGATAGCCATGCGCTTTGAATACCTGACCTAACGAAAACATGTTTTCATTATCCGACCTTTTAATTACACTTTGACCAGGCTTGGGCGGCGCACCTAGTGTAGCGGCTTCGAGTCCGTAAATGGTACGTGTTCCAATGGCATAGAGATTTGTAAATAACAATGCGCTATCAGCTAATGCATTTAGATAAGGAGTGTCTTTACCGCCTTTATAACCAAGGAATTTGGCACTTAAACTTTCGACTGTTATAAATACCACATTGTATCGTTTTTCGTCTCCCAAATAGGTAATTTTTCTGGAAATATCGAAGGGTTCATTGCTAAGGTATTGGCTGTTCTCACTTTTCAACATTGAATGCAATTGGTTGAAATTTTCCTTCTGGTCCTGTGTTTTATAGAAAGTTTCATAATCCAGATCGTTATTCAGGAAAGCTGCAAATAATGAATGAATTCCATTTTTTGCCAACTCGTTGTTGTAGTGATTATTGGTTATTTCAACCGTCGTATTTCTGATTAGTATGAATGATAAAACAGGAAGTATCAATAATGTAAGTCCTCTTAACATCCTTTGTTTTCGGATACTTTTGCTATCAAGCCAAACAGCCATCAGCTTTTTCTTCAACATAAAATAAGAAAGGGCAATATCGGCAATCAGAATGGCCGATATCAGCAATGGCATAGGATACGATTCCTTGATATTTCCAAGTACCTCAGTGGTATATACCAGGTAATCAATGGCTATAAAGTTGTAGCGCACACCAAACTCTTCCCAGAAAAAGTATTCGGCAACACCGTTGAATATAAGAAGATAGAAGGTAATAAAATAAAGAACAAAAGTGATGATTTTATTGATCCGTGAATTGAAATACTTGTCGGGCACAAAGGTCAGAAAAAGTACAAAAGGGATCATGAAATACGAAAAAGCAACCGTATCCATGAATAACCCGGCTCCAAATGACCAAATTAAACTAAAGGGATTATGGCTCACATTTTCCAGCGACATCGACAGCAATACGAGCCGGCTGATAAATGAAATACCTATAAAAACCACATAGAGTATCAGAATACCTCCGTAACGGCCATGTAGTACTTTCTTAAGATTGATGAAACTCATCCTTTATAATTTTTGATTGGCTTTATGTGATTCTGAAACTTGCAGTCTTTTTACCAATTGCACAAATGTAGAATATTTCTAAGTGTTCTCAAATAGATTCTGGAACTTGGTTTATTTTTTAATAAAAATCCAAACTCAATCTGCTTATGAGGACGGATAACTAATAAGAAAAAAGAAATAAGGAATAAGAAATAAGGAGCGGTACACAGGGTAACACTGCATAAATCAAAGAGAAAGTTACACAGTGTTTCACAGAGGATACACAGTGTAACACAGTTTTTTAACACTGTGAAACACTGTGTAATACACTGTGAAACACTGTGTACCTTTTTTTACTTTTGAATTTTTAATTAAAACTCTTAATTATTAACGCAAATAGAGAGTTGAATTATCTTAAATCGTATCGGATTGACTATATTTGCTTCCGTTTTAAAGCTCTTCGGTTTGAGCATCACTGAAATTTATTATTAACTCATTTATATCACCATAAAATGTCACAATTTACTTACCAAAAACCATTTCCCATTAAGAAAGATACCACTTCGTATCGTCTTCTGACCAAGAATTTCGTGTCTACTGTTGAATTCGATGGACGTAAAATATTAAAAGTTGATCCTGAAGGACTTGAACTATTGGCCAAAGAAGCTTTTGCCGATGTTTCTTTTTATCTTAGGGCTGCTCATCTTGAAAAACTTGCCAATATATTGAAAGATCCTGAAGCTAGTGATAACGATCGGTTCGTGGCCTATACCATGTTGCTCAATCAAGTGGTTGCTGCTGAAGGTGAATTGCCAACCTGCCAGGATACAGGGACTGCCATCGTACTGGGTAAAAAAGGCGAAGATGTTTATACCGGGGTATCCGATGCTGAATATCTCTCAAAAGGGATTTATGAAACCTATCAGGAACGTAATTTGCGCTATTCACAGGTAGTTCCTCTGACGATGTTCGACGAAAAAAATACAGGAACGAACCTTCCTGCCCAAATTGATATTTATGCTGAAAAAGGAAATACCTACGAGTTTTTATTCATTACCAAAGGGGGTGGGTCAGCCAATAAAACCTATCTGTATCAGCAAACAAAATCATTGCTGACCGATGAAAATCTTACCAAATTTATTAAGGATAAAATCATGGATCTTGGTACATCTGCCTGTCCTCCTTATCATCTGGCCCTTGTAATTGGCGGAACATCTGCTGAGTTAACTTTATCGACCGTTAAAAAAGCTTCGGCAGGATATCTTGATCACTTACCAACCGAAGGCAATGAAGGCGGACAGGCATTCCGTGATTTGGATTGGGAAAAACGTGTCGAAAGGATCTGTCAGGAGAGTGCAATTGGTGCTCAGTTTGGTGGAAAATATTTTGTGCATGATGTAAAAGTGGTGCGCTTGCCCCGTCACGCAGCCTCTTGCCCGGTAGGTATAGGAGTAAGTTGTAGTGCCGATCGTAATATCAAGGCCAAGATAACTGAAGAGGGTATCTTCCTCGAAGAACTGGAGAAGAATCCTGCACGATTCCTCCCTGAATCAGCGCCTTTCATGCAGCCTGCTGTCGATATTGACCTTGATCAGCCTATTGAGGATGTGTTGAAAATCTTATCTCAGTACCCCATTAAGACGCGCCTTAACCTTTCGGGAACATTGATTGTAGCCCGTGATATGGCGCATGCCCGATTGAAAGAAATGTTGGATGCTGGTCAGCCAATGCCTGAATATTTGTTGAAATACCCTGTTTATTATGCCGGCCCTGCAAAAACGCCAAAGGGAATGGCTTCAGGAAGTTTCGGTCCAACAACTGCTGGTCGTATGGATCCTTATGTTGACTTTTTTATGAGCATGGGTGGTTCAAAAATAATGGTGGCCAAGGGAAATCGTTCACAAATGGTGACTGATGCCTGTAAGAAACATGGTGGTTTTTACCTCGGTTCTATTGGTGGACCTGCTGCCATCCTTGCCAAACAAAGCATCAAGTCAAGTGAAGTGATCGACTTTGCAGAACTGGGAATGGAAGCGATACGCAAAATACGTGTTGAAAACTTCCCTGCATTTATCATTGTCGACGATAAAGGAAACGACTTCTTTAAACAGTTGTAGCCCTTCATTTTTTTAACAATTCAAACAAAGACAGGAAGCAATATATTCGCTTCCTGTCTTTGCTTTTTAGTCCACCTAACATACAAACAGGGATATATAATAAAGAGAAAAGATCTGTAGGATCTTTTTTTTTGACCAGTCCGAAATGTCTAATTCTAGCAAAAAGGTTCACGGTTACAAAGATTTACAAAGTATATATATAGCTAATATATATTGCTTTGTGCATCTTATTTGCTTAGGGTATTAGTGGCAATTCTTAATTTGGTGACTTCTAAGAGTGGACTTAGTTTTAAATTTAAAACTCCCTTTTGAATGAACAATTGTTATTGTTACTTGTTCTTTATTCGCAATTCTGCAAAGCGGTAATTTATTTATTAACCTTTAATGACAATGACCCAAACAGAGAATGATTATTACGAGATAAACTATAAAAGCATTGTTCACCAAAAGGATTTACGTGTGACTTCTTACCGATATCCTTCACATAAGATCAAATATATAACTCATGGATTATCAATGAGCAATTTGAAAAAATACTACTTTATTGTAGATTGGCAATTGACAATGGAGGAAAATTTAAATAATGAGAGCCTTTGGATCTAATAATGAAAAGTTCAAAGTTTAAACTTAAATTAGAAAAAAATGAGACAACTTAAAATTGCACAGCAGGTTACCAATAGAGATGCCCTATCACTTGATAAATATCTGCACGAAATTGGACGATATGAGCTATTGAAGGCCGAGGAAGAAGTTGAACTGGCTCGAAAAATCAAAAATGGTGATAAAGCTGCCCTTGAAAAACTCATCAAAGCCAATTTAAGGTTCGTGGTATCAGTTGCAAAACAATATCAGCACCAGGGGATTACTTTACCCGACCTGATCAATGAAGGTAATATGGGTCTTATAAAAGCTGCTCAATTATTTGATGAAACACGTGGATTTAAATTTATTTCTTATGCCGTATGGTGGATTCGTCAATCAATCCTTCAGTCATTGGCCGAACATTCTAGAATCGTAAGATTGCCATTAAATAAGATCGGCTTAATAACACGGATAAACAAAACATTTAATAAACTAGAACAAAAATATCAATATGATCCTTCATCTGATGAGGTGGCAGGTTTACTTGAGACCTCACCTGAACTCATTGAAGATATAATGAAAATGTCGTCACATTGTATTTCTGTCGATACCCCAATTAATGATGAAGAAGGTACCCATTTATATGATGTGATAGCAAATGATGATTCTCCAAGCCCTGATCGTGGATTAATGAAATCTTCTCTTTACACAGAGATTGAGCGGTGGTTGGCTACCTTGGACAATCGTGAAGCCGATGTAATCCGATTCTACTATGGTTTGTGCGGACAGCCTCAACTTTCGCTTCAGGAAATAAGCATCGAAATGGAATTAACAACCGAACGCGTTCGTCAAATTAAGGAAAAGATTATTAGGAAGATGAAAAACAATTCAAAGAATAAACTGCTCAAAGCTTATTTGTAGAGGGGTGAAATGGTTAAAATGGTTGGATGGTTGGATGGTTAGAAAGTTAGGTGGTTAGAAGGTTAAAAGTTAATTGGTTAATTGCTAAAAGATAAAAAGGTTAAGTGTTAATATTAAACCATTTAGGTGACCTGTAGGTTAGGCGATTTGCCCTGAGTCCTCAGGGCCCTTTACCTTTTTTTTTGTTTGAATACAATGATCTTTCAATGCGTAACCAATGCGATGCAAGCAAATATCAGTGAAATAACTAATGTTATTGAAACATTTTTAAAGTAGGTAAAAGATTCTGGCAGAGGATATAGAAAATTTGGAAATTTCAAAAGTGCTATATTATTGTTTCAGGGCGTATTATCCATTTACCCATTAAAAGTAAACGTAGATCCGTTTTTATAAGATTTCCTTCCTATGTCGAATTCTAAAATTATATTCGATTTTCAATTTTCTCAATTCATTTAAATCTTCCTTAATCCAGCGCCGATCATACAGTAAATAGATCTCACGTTGTATTCCTTTCCTATCAACAATGCAATTGATAAATATTCTCGCACTTATGTTTCCCTATGAAAATTGAAATATAGGAAATGTACATCTAATTTTATGTAAATCAATTTTGCCTCACCCCTTGCGATTGAAAATGCTTTAAACTCACAAACATTCTAAGAATGAGATATGTGTGTTTCGCATAATGAGATCTAAAGCCTCCTTATGTGATTGTTATAACTCCAATCTATTGTATGGATGATACTTTTGGGAGCGGTCTATCATTGCTATATATTATTCGAAGATTATTCATTGGCTATTTGAAGGTCATTCGTTGATTATTTTAATGCATTCGAAAGGTCTTCGAATAACCTTCGAATAGTCTTCGAATAGTCTTCGAATAATCATTGGAGTATTTGTACAATTTTCATTAAAAAAAACCACTTGAAAGAAGTTCCTGATATTTGTAGAAAGTAAGGATTCAGGGTACGTTGGCCGTCTTTAATTTTACCTGTCAAGTGACAACGCAATTGTTTTGAGATTTGTGAATAGGATGGCTCAATCAAGGTTTCGGTAAACTTTGATTGGCGGTGGGCAATAGAATTAGAGATCAATGAATTGAAAATAACATTATTTGAGTATAATATTTCAGCCGAAGATCGGGTAAAGGTAAATAAATGTTGGTTTGGGTGCCAAGGTTTTTTATTTCTTAAGTCTCTTAATTTGCAGGTCAAAATCTGATTCAATCAATTTATCTTGAATTACACAATATTTATCATATTCGATTTCGGCGAGTGCCAAAGCAACTTCGTGGGAGATTTTACCCTGATGATTCAATACCGATTCTTCATTAAACTTTAGAAATGCGTCCAGTTTCAATACCCAATCTTTCATAAATAATATTGTGCCTTTTTTGGCCTGGTTTTCTGCATAGTCCAAATACATGGTAACGATTCGGTTTAGTCCATCCAGTTCTTTTTCATTGAGGTAATTTTTGGCCACACCAACATCAGTTTTTCGGATACTTCCTTTTGGCGCATTCTTCCAGGTAGTTAAACCCATATTGTCTTTTGAACTGTCAGCTCTGGAAGCAATCAATTCGGCAGCAGTTTGTCCGGTAATTGCCCAATGCAACTTATTCTGTACAGTTGCAAAAAACACTTTGGTGATGGGGTATTTACATCGTAATCGGCACTGCATTGTGAATAAATATCAGTGATTTTTTGATAGAACCGCCTTTCGCTTGAACGGATATCCCGAATACGGGCCAGTTGCTCTTCGAAATAGTCCTTGCCAAATATGTTATTGGGATTCTTCATGCGTTCATCATCCATTACGAATCCCTTGATAATATATTCTTTAAGGAGTGATGTTGCCCAAATTCGGAAATGTGTGGCCTGCAACGAATTAACTCGGTAACCAACTGAAATAATGGCATCCAGATTGTAAAACTTTGTTTTATATACCTTACCGTCATCGGCAGTTAGTTCCATTTTGGAACTAACTGAATTCTCAATTAACTCTCCACTTTCGAAGATGTTTTTTAAGTGTTTAGTTATTGCCGGACGTTGAACGCCAAACAAAATGGCTATTTTATCTTGCGTAAGCCAGATTGTTTCATTTTGCAAATAGATTTCGACCTTTACTTTGCCGTTAGGAGTTGTGTAAAGTAATATTTCGTTGAATCCTTCAGTTGATGATGTTTGTTTTTTAGCCATGGCTAATGGATTGTTTTTCTTAATTTAAAGGGTCATCCATTTCGATTTGTTAACCCTTTATGTAAAGATAATTAACTTAATTCAAATATAAAAGTAAACCCACAATTATTAAGACATGTAATTTAGAATTATGAATATTATTTCTGAAGGTACCAAGGGATTGGTATTTCAGGTAACGCCATTCTGATTCGCCATTCTTTTGGAAAGTAGTTGTTGGCGCGGTTCCCAAGGTTTTTGATGAACCCAAGCGGCACACCCAGATATTGAACCAACATCCAGCCTTTCACAGTTGAATTGATCTTGATCTCTTCTTTTTTCTGAAATAATAGTGCCTCGTGCAAGTTAAGTTCAATTGGTTCAAAATTGGTTGGATTACGGTCTACTGAAAGGGCAAAAGTATGCTCTGGTAGGAGGTCGTTCTTCTTAAACTGAGCCACTGGCAGGCCAAAGCTGATCACTCGAAGCTTGTCTGAAAGGGCATTCAATATTGATATTTTATCTTCAGGAAAGGCAATCAGGTATTCACTTTTGGCGAAAAATTCTGAATCTGAGGTAGTGAGCCAATTTCTGATTTCAGCAAACTGCCTGGGCATTTTTTCAAGACGTGACTTTATTTTCTTCGGAATTGAAAACGAATCTCTTCCATCCTTCTTTCGAATCAAGGTCAGAAAAAAGCCTTCACCTTTTACATTCTGGGGCAGAAAACGGTAGCCATATAAGCCATTGGTTTCAATTTCTTCAACACCCCAACTTTCCTGAAGAGGAATGCGGATACTTTCCAAATCATTATTCTGGCTGAGCCATTGTAAGTTTTCCTCATTCTCCGCTGGATTGAAAGTACAAGTACTGTAAATCAGATACCCCCCAGTTTTCAATGCAGGCCATATATCAGCCAGAATACGACGCTGACGGGTGGCGCAAAGGATGGTATTGTCAACCGACCATTGCTGAATTGCAGTTGGGTCGCGTCTGAAAAGTCCTTCTCCAGAGCAGGGCGCATCAATCAGAATCAAGTCAAACAATCCTTCCAGATTGCTAAAATCAGCAGGATCGTTGTTGCAAACTACCACATTTTGATATCCCCATTTACGGATATTTTCATTTAAAACCGAAACGCGTGAACGGATTACTTCATTTGCAACCAACAAATCGTTATGATTAATCAAACTGAGCAGATGTGTCGATTTACCACCGGGAGCGGCGCACAAGTCTAAAACAATTCGGTCAGTGGAATGTTTAATTTGATGAAATGCCTGCTCCAAAAACATCGAACTGGCCTCCTGAACGTAATAGGCACCTGAATGGAACAACGGATCAAGTGTAAACGAAGGACGTTGGGGGAGAAATATACCACTTGTGCACCATGGAATTGTTTCCGCAGTAACAGGAAGATTGAACTTCGCCGGGTTCGTTCGCAAACTAATTGACGGTATCTGATCAATAGATTGTATAAAACGTTCAAAATCAGATGAAAATTGAGTTTTAATTCGTTCGAGGAACGCTTTAGGTAATATTTCGGAAGTCTTTTCGATGATATGTTGAGTTTTCTTTTGATATTTGCCGGAAAGATAATTTGATTGAGCTTATAAAACAAATAGCAATGATTGATAACAATATAGTTTCAGACCTGAATTTACAGGTTGATGCAACAAATTTAGTGGGGATGTTGGAAAAAGTGACCAGACAATTTCCAGGTAAAGTTGTTTTTACAACTAGCCTTGGAATTGAAGATCAGGTGATTACTGATATGATTTTCAGCAATAATCTGGATATTAGGGTGGTTACTTTGGACACTGGTCGGTTATTCGAAGAAACCTATAAGGTAATGAATAGAACCATCGATAAATATGGAAAAAAGATTGAAGTTTATTTTCCAAAGAATGATTCAGTTGAAGAAATGGTCACACTTAACGGTCCATTGAGTTTCTACTTGTCTGTAGAAAATCGTAAAGAGTGTTGTCATATTCGTAAGGTTGAACCACTTACCCGCGCTTTGGCAGGAATGGAATGTTGGATTACAGGTCTTAGGGCTTCCCAATCGGAAAACCGTCATGATCTTGACTTCTTTGTATGGGATGGCGGGTTTAAAATGATTAAATGTAATCCGCTACTCCATTGGTCGCTTGAAGATTGTCAGAAATATGTGAAAGAGAATAATGTGCCATACAATGTTTTGCATGATCGTGGCTTTGTAAGTATCGGTTGTGCTCCCTGCACACGTGCCATTCAGCCGGGTGAAGATTTCAGGGCAGGTCGATGGTGGTGGGAGGATAACTCTAAGAAAGAATGCGGGTTGCATACGCATGAGGAGTGATCAGTGGTCAGTATTCAGTGGTATTCACAGTTTGCAGGAAAGTTAGAGTTAGTATTCACAAAAAAATTACATTTGGAGGATATTACCAAATAAGACTGACCATACTGAAATGACGGATGACGACATTATTATCAGATACGAAAAAGATGTCATTATCGGTCTTACTGTCTTAAATGCAAGTAAAAGATAACTGCAATTTTTCCTTTAATTTACAGATTCTGAGTTTATTTAAAAATCCATTCAGGGTCTATTTATCCACCAGCGTTCGTCCAAAAGGAGTCAATGCCAGCGATACGAGTTTGAAATGTTGCTTGGCCCAGGGTATACCGATGATGGTGATTCCCAACAATACTCCAAATATCAAATGGGTCAATGCAATCCAGATGCCGCCAATAATCAGCCATATCAAGTTCATGATGGTGGAGAGGCAACCCGGAGCCGAGGCCTTGTAACCGATATTAGTGCCAAATGGCCAAAGCGCCAGTTGTGCCAATTTAAAAGCCTGAATTCCAAATGGTATACCGATAATTGTGATACACAATAAAAGACCCGCTACCATGTATTCCAGAAAAACGAGGAATCCACCAAATATCAGCCAGATTAAATTTCCAAAGAAGCTCATGAGTTGTTGATTAAATGATTCGTTAAAGGTACATAATCTTATCCAATCATTTTAATTTTTAGAGAATTCTATACTTCAAACGGGATAGATTTGTACCGTGTGATCTATTGCCGGCTTGAGCGCTAACTTTGCCAACTTTGCCAACTTTGCCACTTTTGCCAACTTTGCCAACTTTGCCAGTTGTATTTTTTTTTACTAAATGCAGATCAATGGTTGGTTTTTACAAGGCATATAATTGATTTTATTGATAAAATACAACTGGCAAAGTTGGCAAAAGTGGCAAAGTTGGCAAAGTTGTCGGAAACTTCGGATTAACTCCTTATTCAAAGGGAATTTACAAATTTATCCCGTTTTTAATATACCTATACATGGAAAGCTTGAGTTTTATTTATTACTGAAGAAAATATATCTATTCAATGTTATCAATCCAGGTAGCTAACTCCTCTTAGGCAAATTACGCATATTACGCAAATTATATACTTTGTAATTTGCGTAATTTGCGTAATTTGAACTAAAAAAAGGAATAATTAATACTGTTCCCGGAGATTAATACCGTTTTCAGTTTTTCGCGACTTATAGCTTATATCAAACTCACATTAATATTTGGAATTTAACTTTATATTACTTACCTTTGATGAAATCAAAGGCACACCATTAGATATGAATTTTCTGTTTTAAAAGTAAACAGTTGAATTCACATTAATATAATTCCACAAATAAATACTTTTCAGCAAGTTAAGCCTTAAACCTTAGTTAATTTCCATTTTCCTTTTCTGAAGAAATACCAGGCAGACAAGGTAAGAGCTGATTCGGCGGCTACTATGGAAATGCAAACACCTTCAATTTTAAGATCGAGAACAATTGCAAGTAACCAAGCCAACGGAATTTCGAAGAGCCAGAAGCAGAACAGGTTAATTTTGGTGGGTGTTAATGTGTCGCCACTTCCATTAAATGATTGGATGAGCACCATCCCAAGTGCATAAAAGACAAACCCATAGCTGATAATTTGCAGACTAGTGGCTCCGCTTGCCACAACAGCCGGATCAGAAATAAAAAGCCGGATAAATGGTTCAGGAATAATGATAAAGATCACACCTATCAAACCAAGTAAAACCATATTGGCAATAGCGGTCATCCACACCGTTCGTTCAGCCCTGTAAGGTTGTTTGGCTCCCAGGTTTTGCCCCACTAAAGTCGAGGCGGCGTTGCTCAACCCCCAGGAAGGGAGCAATGCAAAAACAACAATACGAATGGCGATGGTATAGCCTGCAAGTACTTCAGAACCTAATTCTGAAATAATTCGGATAAGTGCAATCCAACTTGAGGTAGCAATAATGCTCTGGAGAATTCCCCCAGCAGCCAACCTGAAGAGTTGAAACATCACTTTTAGTTTTATTTTAAGGTGATGAAGTTCAAGCCTGATTCGTTTATTACCATAAAATAAGAGGTAAAATTGGTAGCAAACCCCCAAACTGCGGCCAGTAGTAGTAGCAATAGCGGCGCCCATCAATCCCAATTCAGGAAATGGTCCTATACCAAAAATCAACAGAGGATCGAGAATCATATTAATGAGGTTTGCCAGGATCAAAATGCGCATCGACACAGCCGCATCGCCTGAACTGCGAAATACTGCATTGATGATAAACAACAACATAATGACTGCATTTCCTCCAAACATGATAGTAGGATACATATACCCGGCCTGTGCCATTTTTTCGGAAGCTCCCATGAGAAACAGAAATTCTTTGGCATATAGAATGCCGGGAACTGTAATGATTAAGGAAACAAACAATCCGGCTACGATGGCCTGGAATGCAGCTATGCCAGCTTTACCTGATTGTTTTTCTCCTATCCTGCGAGCAACAAGTGCAGTAGTTGCAGTACTTAATCCCATTCCAATGGCATAAATAATGGTCATACTTGCTTCTGTAACCCCCACTGTAGCAACAGCATCAGCTCCGAACTTAGAAACAAAAAAGATATCGACCACAGCAAACACTGATTCCATAATCATTTCCAAAACCATGGGAATAGAAAGAATTAGAAGTGCTTTACCAATACTGTCGCTGGTGAAATCTCGGTCGCTGCCAGCGATGGCTTCTTTTATGTCGGTCCATAACGATTTTAATCGAATGGCTTTTATTTGGTCAAAAAAGGTTAACTCTTTTTTGTCAATCATGATAAAAATAAATTTGGACTCAAAGTAATTAAAAGGGTGATCGAATCGAAAACCTTTACTACTTTGCAGAAATTAATTCATATCGGGATAACAGTTCATCGATTTTAAAGTTAATTACAAGAATAGGCTTTTGAAATTTGAAGTGAAATTAACTAATTTGGATATATTCATTGAACCTGATGACTAAAAAAACGTTTTAGAATAAAAAAACTGTAATGAAATTCACTCAACGACTGGTATACCTTTGTATAGTTTTGATTTTTTCTTCTTGTCTTAAAAATCAAAATACACTTTCTCCCATTAATTCAGAATCTTTTAATGAACAGCAAATTCAGATTTATTTCCAACTTCCACAAACAGAGGTTCATGATTCATTAGTAACCTTAACAGAGGCGCAAACATTTACAATAAAAGAACTTGATGAAATGATTTCTTTGACCAACCAAATCCGTCAATCGGTTTCTAATGGTACATGGACTACACTTACCAGAAAGTGGAATGAATTCAATATCAAATACTTTGGAAACAACATCAGCATTTATTCTATAAATGATTCATCAACTGACTCAATAAAGAACAAATTATTTCCTCAAGCAACCCTAAAATGGGCTGAACTGAATGTCGATCTGGTCAAACTTTCCGGTGAAGTACAATTTAGCGATGCTCTGGAAGTACTTTTGTATAGCACACCAGCCATTGTTTTTCCTGAAAAGCTATTGAAATCAGTGATATTTACCCATGTCTTTGATCAAATTTATATCAATATTATTGGTTCCTCTAACATGGAGTACCAGCATACTACTGGGGGAAAAGTTAAGTTAATTCAAGAAACCAATTATCCAATTTCGAATGATATGACATTGAAATGTGAATGTAATGATCTTCGGTATATGGATATTTTTATCAGAATTCCCTCATGGGCAATAAATCCTACGGTTACTCACGGCAATGTAAAATATGTTGCACGTCCCGGTGAATATTGCCAAATTTCAAAGAAATGGGTCACGGGTGACGTGATAAAGGTTACCTTAAAAAATTGACTTCAAATCCATAGCCTAAATGCTAGGGCAAAGTATAATTTATCAATGACAATGAATCAGTTGCTACCTTTTTAGTTTGGATAATGCCAATAGAATTCATTCAATTCACTTTAGTTGGGCGAATGAAGTGAGATATGATTTCCCTCAGTATCCTCAAACATAGCAAAATAACCAAATTCATCGTTAATCTTGGTTTTTTGAACGATTATTTCACCACCTGCTGCAATTACACGGTTTAAAACTTCCATCAGATCTTTACCTGCATTTAAATAAACTTTCACGCCCAGTGAAGTAGGAATAAAATCATTGCCCTGAACAATGGCACCACCGATTCCTTTGGCGTCACGATCCATAGGTAAAAAACCCATTCTCAAAGAATTCATCGTGGTTTCAGTCATTTCATAATTGTAAATACGGGAATAAAATTCCTTGGCACGGTCGAAATTCAGCACTGGAATCTCAAACCAATCGATTGAATGTGTCATTTTTTCCATGGCATATATTTTTTGAATATTACTTTAGCAACAATAACGCATGAGCCTAAGTTTAGTTCGGGATAAAAGCATGGTATTTTTAATCAAAATATTCAAATGGAACGATATTGTCTGTCACTTTCATTTATCTTTGTGAGCATTCAAAAAAACAAACAATGAGCGAAAGGCCACTTATTTTAATTACCAATGACGATGGAGTCACAGCAAAAGGAATTACAGAACTTTCAGAAGTAATGCGTCTTTTTGGTGATGTAGTAGTCGTGGCTCCTGATCGTCATATGTCGGGAATGTCGAATGCCATTACAGTTGATTTTCCGATTCGAGTTACCAAAACAATTGATGAAGAAGGGTTTAAGGTATATAGTTGCACAGGAACACCAGTAGATTGTGTTAAGCTGGCTTTTGATCAATTGCTCGATCGAACTCCTGATTTTGTGGTTTCTGGAATCAATCACGGATCGAATTCATCTATTAGTGTAGTATATTCAGGTACGATGGGAGGGGCATTAGAAGGTTGTATTCATGGAATTCCTTCCATAGGTTTTTCATTGAATGACTATGATCATGATGCTGATTTTGCACGTGCAAAAATATATGTAGCAAGGGTATTTCAACAAGTAGCTCAAAATGGACTTCCTCCTTTTGTCTGTTTGAATGTGAATATTCCCAAAGGAGAAATAAAAGGCATTCAGGTTTGTCGCCAAACTTCAGGTAAATGGGTCGAAGAGTTTGACAGACGCACAGATCCCCATAAAAGGGAATATTTTTGGATGGCAGGCTATTTCAAAAACTATGAGGTTGATGTGGTGGATGGTGATATCACAGCTCTCGAAAATGGATTTGTATCGGTAGTTCCTGTAAATGCCGATATGACTTGTTATGAGACCTTTGCAAACATGAAAAGCTGGAGGTTCTGATATGTTTGCACGCAAAAGAAATCGATTCGATCGTATATTTTCAGGTTGGTTGCTGGGAACCATCGTGCCATTGGTTATTTTCATGATCATTTATGAGGTAAAATACTCAGAAATTGAATTCTCTCTTTACATGAGGAATTTGTGGAATATGAAACTATTTCTTAAAATACTTAGTCTTTGTGTTTTCCCCAATCTTGGATTCTTCTTGCTTTTTTACCGAATGAAATATGATATGGCAGCTCGTGGTGTAATTATGGCAACTTTTATGTATACCTTTATGGTTTTGATTGCTAAATTAATTTAGGAAAAACAGAAGATATAAAATTAAGAATTGAACTATTGATAATAATTTGGAACTTGAAATTTGAACCTCAATGAAATATTACGTTATAGCTGGTGAAGCTTCCGGCGATTTACATGCCTCTAACCTGATTAAAGAAATCAGTTTACTTGATCCTCAGGCACAATATCGGGGATTTGGTGGTGATTTAATGGAATCGGCTGGCATGAAAGTAATGAAACATTACCGCGATATGGCATTTATGGGACTCATGCCTGTACTCATTAATATACGCACTATAAAAAAGAATTTCAGGTTTTGCGAACAGGATATGCTCGCATTTAAACCTGATGTGCTGATACTTGTAGATTATCCCGGATTTAATCTACGAATGGCCAAATTCGCCAAAGAGCATGGAATAAGGACATTCTATTATATTTCGCCAAAAATATGGGCATGGAAACAAAAACGTGTGATTCGTGTGAAAGCTTATGTGGATGAGATGTATACCATTTTGCCTTTCGAAACTGAATTCTACCGTAAGTTTGATTATAAAGTCAATTACGTTGGAAACCCTTTGTTAGATGCCATTCTGCAAAAGAAAACAGAACCCGATTATCAGCACTTTTTTGCTGAAAACCATTTGCCGGATAAGCCTATACTTGCTTTATTACCTGGAAGTAGGAGGGGGGAGATCAGTGTTTTACTTCCAACGATGCTGGAAGCTGCATCACATTTTCCTCAGTTTCAATATATAATTGCAGGTGCTCCGAATATGGGAACCGAATTTTATCAACCCTATATGAAATCACATTCTGCACCGATCTTATGGGACAAAACTTATGAAATCCTGATTCATAGCCGAGCTGCGATTGTATCTTCCGGGACGGCGACACTCGAGACTGCTATTTTAAATGTTCCACAGGTCGTGGTTTATCAGATGACTCCTAACTGGCTGTTTAAATACCTTAAGTTCTTTTTGACAACAAAATGGGTTTCGCTTGTGAACATCATTTTAGGTCGCGAAGCAGTTACCGAATTAATCCAGTCCGATTTTACAAAGAAAAAAATAGTAATTGAACTAGAAAAGATTCTTAATGATCCTGCAAATGAAAAACGAATGCTGGCTGATTACCGTGATATGATGAATAAACTTGGTGAACCTGGAGCCTCTAAACGTGCAGCTGTGTTGATGGTAAGTAAATTAAAGGAATTAAAAATAAAAGAATAAATTCAATTATATAGTCATTCATTTTTAGGTATATTTAGGTTATTGAAAAAGAGCTTACCAACGTATAATTATTACTGAATACATAAAAGAGATAATGGTTCATTTATTAAATTTATAGCTAAAAATGGATATAACTCGCATTAATTACCTAAAATCATTCTTTGATGAAATTGTTCATTCAATCAAAAATGAAGATGAAAGCGAACAAGTAGAAATCTGGTTTGCCCGTGAACTACAAGAGAAATTAGGATATGCCCGTTGGGAGAATTTCCTTGTCGCTATTCAGCGTGCGGTAGATTCTTGTAAAACACAGAATATCAACATTAACAACCATTTTCGTGAGGTCACGAAAATGGTTGAATTAGGGAGTGGGGCAAAGCGAGAAATTACTGATTTTATGCTTACCCGATACGCTTGTTATTTGATTGCACAAAACGGAGATCCCAAAAAGGAAGAAATTGCCTTTGCTCAAAGTTATTTTGCCGTTCAAACTCGTAAAGCTGAATTAATAGAAGAGCGACTAAACCTATTGTCTCGTTTAAAGACACGGGAAAAATTTCGTGCTTCTGAAAAACAACTTTCTCAAAACATTTATGAGCGAGGTATTGATGATAAAGGTTTTGGTCGTATCCGATCTAAAGGTGACACTGCTTTGTTTGGAGGACATACCACAGAGGATATGAAAAATCGCCTGAACATAAAATCAAATCGACCACTTGCAGATTTCCTTCCAACATTAACCATTGCAGCTAAAAATTTGGCAACCGAGATGACCAATTACAATGTGGACAATAAAAATCTATTCGGTGAACAACCTATTACTAAGGAACATATACAAAATAATGAAAGTGTACGCGATATGTTAGGTCAACGGGGTATTAAACCGGAAGAATTACCACCAGCTGAAGACATTAAGAAATTGGAACGCAGGGTCGCTAGTGATGAAAGGATAATTGAAAAAGCAACGAAGAAATTACCGAAATAAATAGAATAATATTTTAGGCATGTACAGTTTATTGAAAAAGGAGATTACCAGTTTTTTTGGATCGTTGACAGGCTACATCGTTGTTTTTGTATTTCTGCTGACAACTAGTTTGTTTCTTTGGGTCTTCCCAGGAAACAATAATATTTTGGAGGGTGGATATGCTTCTCTTGATACACTTTTCACATTGGCTCCATGGGTATATCTATTTCTTGTGCCTGCAGTTACTATGCGCTTATTTGCAGAAGAAAAGCGACTTGGAACAATGGAGCTTTTACTAACCCGACCACTTTCTTCTTTTCAAATTGTCTTTGCCAAATATCTGGCAGGATTGCTTTTGGTTTCTATTTCATTAATCCCTACATTATTCTATTTTTATTCAACTTATAAGCTTGGCAATCCGGTTGGTAGTATTGACACAGGAGGAACCTGGGGCGCTTATATAGGATTATTTTTTCTAGCTGCCATTTATGTGGCTGTAGGTTTGTTGGCTTCAGCCCTTACCGAAAACCAGATTTTCTCTTTTATCCTCGCTATGGGGTTATCATTTCTGGCTTATATGGGTTTCGATTTGATAGGTTCCATGCAATTTCCTTCGGCCATCCAGCAGTTCATAACCGGATTTGGAATCAATGAACATTATAACTCTATTAGCAGGGGAGTGGTCGATTCGCGAGATTTGGTTTACTTTCTGTCTACCATTTTTCTATTCATTTTCCTTACCAGTCGCCTTATTCATTTTCATAAAGTTAATCTTCGAAGAGAAATAAAGTTGGGTGCTGGTGCTCTTGCAATAATTATTCTGCTCATTTTTCTGTCGGGTCAAATGTTCTTTCGGCTCGATCTGACGGCTGAAAAAAGATATTCTATTACCAACGTTTCAAAAAATATTGTTAAAGAACTTGCCTTTCCAATAAATATTACGCTTTATCTGGATGGTGAATTGCCGTCAGGGTTCCGCAAACTTCAAAAGTCAATACAGGAAAAGATTGCGGATTATAATGCATATTCATCTCAACTTATTAATCTGACAATAATCGATCCTTATGAGATTACTGATGTCAAAAGGCGCGATATCCTCTTTGCTGAGCTGGCTGAAAAAGGACTTCAACCTACGGATATTCGCCAGAATATTGAACAGGGTACTGTTACTAGGCGTATTTTCCCAGGAGCAGTCATTCAATACGATAAAAAAGAGTTGAGTATTAATTTGCTTAATAATAATCCTGCCTTGCATGCAGAAGTGAATTTGAACAACTCTATTGAAAGTCTGGAATACGAATTTACCGGTGCGTTTTCAGAGTTGATGAGTACTGAAAAACAAACTATTGCCTTTCTTAGTGGGCAGGGAGAATTGAATGAGTATGAAACCCAGGATTTTGCTAAAGCTCTGTCAGAAAGATATTTAATTACGCAGATTTCGGCTCAACAGCTTATTTCTAAAAGTACTCAGATCAAAACATTGATTATAGCAAATCCAACCAAAGCATTTGCTGAAAGTGACAAGTTTTATATCGATCAGTATCTGATGAATGGTGGACGGATTATGTGGTTGGTCGATCCTGTATCAGTGAGCTTGGATAGTTTAAGTACTGGATTGACTACCATTGCGTTTCCTCAGAAACTGAATCTGGATGATCAACTATTCAAATATGGAATTCGATTAAATGCCAACCTTGTTCAAGATGCTGAATGTTTAATGATTCCCGTAAATACTGCGCCTATTGGCCAACCGGCTAAGTTTACTCCAGCTCCCTGGTATTTTTCACCCTTATTAATTCCATCTGCTAATCATGTAATTAGTCGCAATATTAATCGATTGAAAGGTGAATTTGTGAGTTCTATAGATACAATCGGAGGACAGCAACAAGTTCACAAATCAGTTATTCTTTCAACTTCTGCTTATTCGTTAGTAGAAACGACACCTATGGAAGTAAGTTTGGCAAGTATAAATAATCCGCCTGATCGTCGGCTATTTAATCAACCCTCTCAACCTGTTGGTGTATTACTTGAAGGAAAATTTTCGTCAGTATTTAAAAATCGGATGGTCGATTCGTATGGCTTAAATGCCTCACAGGTTAAAACAGAGAGTCAATCTACCCGTATGATCATTATTACGGATGGAAACCTGATTGCCAATAAATATAGATTTTCAGGCGGCAAACCTGAATTTATGCCCTTAGGATATGACCAATATTCGCAACAGACCTTTGGAAATAAAGATTTTCTATTAAATGCAGTTAATTATTTATGCGATGATCAGGGACTAATGGAGCTTCGTTCACGTGTTTTTAAAATTCGTTTACTCGACAAAGTTAGGATTCGGGAAGAAAAAACCTTTTGGCAATTACTAAATGTGTTGATCCCCTTAGTGTTAATTGCCTTATTTGGTGGAGTTTATGGGTATGTTCGCCGCAGAAAATATAGGTGTTGATTTCTTTTGTATAAATAATTGACAATCAGTAGGTAGAAAAAATCAAAGTTTGTATATTCGTAGTCTTCATCTTGAAAGAAAGCGATGCTGATTTACAGGCGAATAAGATAAAAGAAATTAAAACTTTAAAAAATAAACGATGAAATTTGTTGTTTCAAGTACCGAATTACTTAGTCATCTTTCTGCAATCAGTAAAGTGATCAATTCAAAGAATACACTTCCTATTCTTGACAATTATTTGTTTTTGTTGGAAGAAAATCTTTTAACAGTTACTGCCTCCGATCTTGAATCAACTTTGATTACAAGTCTGGAGCTTGATAATACAAGTGGAACTGGCGCCATTGCTGTTCCGGCAAAACTCATGAATGAAACCCTCAAGGAATTTCCTGAACAGCCTTTGACTTTTCAGATTGATCCTGAAACATTTGCCATTGAGATTTTCTCTCAAAACGGTAAATTTAGTATTGTTGGTCAGAATGGTGAAGATTTTCCTCAGCAGCCTATCTTAAATGAAGCACTTTCTTCCACCATTAATGTCAATCACAGTGTTCTGTTGAACGGAATTAATAAAACGCTGTTTGCTACTGCCGATGATGAGCTTCGTCCTGTAATGAATGGTATTTTTGTTGAATTGTCAACTGAAGATATCAAGTTTGTGGCTTCTGATGCACATAAACTTGTTCGGTATAAAAGGTTCGATGCCAAAGCTGAGAAGGATGCCTCATTTATTCTTCCTAAAAAGCCTGCTTCTTTATTGAAAAGCTTACTTCCGAAAGAAGATTTTGATGTGAAATTAGATTTTGATGACAAAAATGCATTCTTCACTTTAACCAATTTCAAGCTTATCTGCCGTTTGGTTGAAGGCAATTATCCAAGTTACAATTCAGTTATCCCAACCAATAATCCAAATCAGTTAATTATTGATAGGGTTGAATTTTACAATACAGTTCGTCGTGTATCTGTGTTTTCAAATCAGGCCAGTAATTTAATCCGGTTAAAATTATCTGAAAATCTATTGGTTGTCTCTGCTCAAGATGTCGATTTTGCAATTGCAGCTGTTGAACGATTGAGTTGTCAGTATGAAGGTGAAGATATGGAAATCGGTTTCAAATCAACTTTCCTTCAGGAAATTCTGTCGAACCTTTCTGCAACCGATGTAAAGATGGAATTGTCTGATCCTACACGTGCCGGATTATTATTGCCTTCGGAAAGTGAACATGAGGAAGAAGACGTTCTGATGCTTCTGATGCCTATGATGATAAACGCCTGATAACTTCGGGTTCATAAATATAAACCTAACAGTGTGAATCTGTTAGGTTTTTTAGTTTTTACCAATTTGCAACTTCTAAATTATTGCACATGAATTTGAATCTCAAAAATCCAATGGTGTTTCTCGATCTTGAAACAACTGGAATGAATATAGTCACTGACAGAATCGTTGAAATTGCTCTTATTAAAGTTCACCCCGACGGAAAGGAAGAAGAAAAGGAGTATCGTATTAACCCTGAAATGCCTATTCCTGACCTTGTTAGCAAGATTCATGGAATTTATGATGAAGACATTAAAGACAAACCTACTTTTAAGGAAATCGCTAAAACCATTGCCCAATTTATTGAAGGATGTGATTTTGCAGGTTTCAATTCCAACAGGTTTGATATTCCATTACTTGCTGAGGAGTTTTTGCGTGCCGATATTGACATTGATTTAAAAAAGCGCAAATTTATTGATGTACAGGCCATCTTTCATAAAATGGAAAAGCGCACTCTCACAGCTGCTTATAAATTCTATTGTCAGAAACCGCTTGAAGATGCTCACAGTGCTATGGCAGATACCAAAGCAACTTACGAAGTACTTAAAGCTCAGCTCGATCAGTATATTGATACTGAATATGAAGATCATGCAGGCAAAGCATCTAAACCTATTGTAAATGATATTCAGGCATTAAGCGAATTTTCAGCTTATGATACTAATGTTGATTTTGTAGGCCGTATTGTTTATGATGAGAAAGGTATTGAAATTATCAATTTTGGTAAAAATAAAGGAATACCAGTAGAAAAAGTCCTCCGTGAACAACCTGGTTATTACTCATGGATTATGAATAATGAATTCCCGTTATATACCAAAAAAGTATTGACAGCTATAAAGTTAAGAATGAAATGAAAATTATTTGTGTTGGCCGTAATTACGTAGCTCATGCCAAAGAGTTGAACAATGAAATTCCCGACGAACCGGTATTGTTTCTAAAACCTGATACAGCTCAACTTAGAAATAACGATCCATTTTATATTCCTGACTGGTCGACTGATGTCCATCATGAAGTTGAACTGATTCTAAGGATTAACAAGCTTGGTAAAAATATTGATAAACACTTCTCTCATCGTTATTACGAGGAGATTGGTCTGGGAATTGACTTTACTGCACGCGATGTTCAGAATGTGTTAAAAGATAAGGGATTACCTTGGGAAAAGGCTAAAGCTTTTGATAATTCGGCAGTTGTATGTTCCGATTTTGTGAAGATTGATTCTTTGCCCGATAAGTCATCTATTAATTTTAGACTCGATGTGAACGGTAAAACTGTTCAGTTAGGAAATTCAGCTTTGATGATCTTTTCTTTTGACAGTATTATCGCACACGTTTCCAAATACTTTACATTGAAAATTGGCGATCTTATCTACACTGGAACTCCGGCCGGAGTGGGCGCGGTAAAAATTGGCGATCGGCTTGAAGGTTATTTGGAAGGAAATAAGAAGTTCGATTTCCTTGTGAAATAATCGTCAATTTTAGGTTATCAGTTCCGCAATTTTCAATTAATTTTGCAAACTATTGATGTAATTTTCCACTAATCAATTACTTTTGTCCCTGAAATGCTGAAATCTTATTTTGCTTTTATTCAGCAACATAAGATTAGGCTGACCTTAACCAACAACTATTTATCATGAAAAACAAGAAGAGACTCTTGATTGCGGGTCTGATTTTGTCTGCATTGTTCTTGCTATTTATCATACTCAGTATAACGGGAATCCCAACTTTTCTTTCTTCTGATTCCCAAAAGTATCACATTTCCATTGTCGATCGTGGTCAGGTATTTATTCCAATCGATGCTGTCGGAGTTGTAGAGCCCGAAAATGAGGTAATATTATTAAGCTCACTCAACAGCATTATAAAGAAAATAAATAAAGAGCCTGGAAGCCGCGTTAAGAAAGGCGAAGTGATCATTGAATTGGATAAAGAACCTACCCTCAGTGAAATTGGACAGATCAACGATCAGCTGGAAGTAAAGTGGAATTCGCTCGAACGTTCCAGACTTGAAGAACAGATGTCGCGCATTGATCTGGATTACAATGTGGAGGTAAAAAAACTCAGAATTGCTTCTATTAAATCGCAATTGGCTGATGAGGAACAATTGCTTGGAGTTGGTGGTATTTCATCGGCTAAGATTGCCGAAACCAAGCAAAGTCTTGTACTGGCGGAGAAAGATCTGGCAGTTATAATGCAAAAGAATGCCATTCGATTAAGACAATTGAAAACAGAAGAGGATGGTATGAATTTGCAGATTGAAATGCAGAAAAAACAGTTGGCTGATAAGCTGGTATTGCTTGGTTTGGTAAATATAAAAGCTCCATCAGACGGAATTATCTTAACAATTGCTGGAAAAGTAGGAGAGAAAGTAGGTAACGATAAGATGTTGATCACCATGTCTGATCTTACTACATTTAAAATTAAAGGATCGATTGATGAAAAGTATTCAGAATTTATTAAAACAGGAAATTCTGTATTTGCTTTTGTGGACAATGAAAAAATGAATGGTACCATTGGAAATATTACTCCTGCTATTGCTGATAATAAAATTCAATTCAATGTGCATCTTGATGTTAACAATAATTCAAAACTGATTCCCAATCGGTCCATTAAGCTTCAGGTGCTGAAGTCTGTTAAAAATGAAGTATTGCGCATCGCATCTAACAATAAATTTAAAGCCAATTCCGAACAAACAATTTATATTCTCGACTCAGGTAAAAGGGTTGAACGAAATGTAAATTTGGGAATGAAAGGGGCTTACTATCAAGAAGTAATCTCAGGATTAAAATTAGGGGATAAAGTAATATCTCCAGATTCGCCATCTATTTGGCAGAAGAAAACCATTGATACAAAAAGTAAATGAAACCTCTGATAAAAAAAATAAAGTTAGCCGCATTTGGTGTTTTTGTTTCTATAATATTGGTGCAAAGTATTGTCGCACAGGATACTATTCAATATAGCCTTACTCTGCAAGATGTTGTTTCACTGGCAATCGAACAGTCAGCGGATGTGAAGTATGCACAAAATACCAATGTGAATTATTATTGGCGGTATAAAAACTTTAAGACCTCCAACATGCCTAAATTGGTATTGTCGGGTGAATTACCTACTTTTGTTAATTCAATTGAAGCTATTGGTCAAGACAATGGTAGTACGGTATTTCAGAAAGTTCATAGTTTAACGACTTCTGCCAGATTATCATTGGCACAATCAATTGCGTTGACAGGTACCTATATTTCTGCCTCCACATCGGCTACCCGTTTTCAGGACTATATTTATCATTCAACACAGTTTAATGGTAGTCCTTTGTCATTTAGTTTTTATCAACCTATTTTCGCGCTCAACTGGTTGAAATGGCAAAAAAAGACTGAACCAATGGTTTATAATGAAGCACAGAGAGATTATATTGAAACGATTGAAGAGATTTCATTGACTTCAATGTATCGTTTTTTTAGGTTTCTATTGGTACAAACCAATTTCAACTTAGCGGAAAGTAATCTGAAAAATAGTACCAATAATCTACAGATTGCTCAAACTAAGAAAGACATTGGAACCATTTCTGAAAATAATTATGCACGTAATGAATTGGCGGTGCTGAATGCCCAAAAAGCTTTAAATAAGGCTAGAATAGATTTTAAAAATGCCGATTTTGAACTTAAATCTTATGTAGGCCTTCCTCTGAATCGTAAAATTGATTTGCAAATGCCTCTGAATACAACCCTGTTCGAAATCAATCCGGCAGTAGCTTTGGAAGAGGCAAAGGCAAACCGTAAAGAAGGTTCAGAATACAAGCGAAGGCTGATTGAAGCTAACCGAAATTTGGTGAGTGCCAAGCGCAGTACTGGATTAAGTGCCACTCTGGAAGGCTCTTATGGATTGGCAAACAGGGCAAATGACTTACCCGGAATTTATAAGGATGCTCCACTTCAACAATACTTAGGACTTCAATTAAGTATCCCAATTCTGGATTGGGGGGCTTCGGCTTCATCTGTTAAATTGGCTGAATCGAGGCGCGACCTGATTATTTATGATGTCGAAAAAGACCGTACTGACTTTGAACGTAGTGTAATCGTTCAGGTTGAGCAGTTTAGCCTGTTGAAAGATTTGTTGGTTACAACCAAGGAGGCTGATAAAGTAGCAGCAAACGGGTACCTTATTGCTTTGAAATTATTTCAAAATGGGGAAACTACCATCACTGATTTGAACATAGCACTTTCGGAACGTGACAATGGCAAGCGCGATTATATTTATTCATTACAATCTTATTGGGAAGCTTATTATAAACTACGCATTCTTACCTTATACGATTTTGAGAAGAATGCAAAAATTGGCTATATTAATCCTTTACTTTCAAAGCAATAGATAAATTAAGTACCCTCTGATATTGAGATTGAATAACTGGTTTATTTCATCAAATTAATAGGATGATATAAAGATCATCCAGGTAAAAATGAATATACAGTCAGGATTGAAAGTCAGATTGTGTATGAAATTCCCAAAGTTTTGTATCCTGAAGTAATCTATCTGAAACCTATTTTACACTTTCTCTTTAACAGTTTCAATCTAAGTTAATTTTGCAAGTTTTATTATATCATAAATAACCTATCTAGGGTTATTTATAATTTTTCGTGACTATATAAACATCTGTATAACAGTTATATAAAGCTTTGGATTGAATGTTTGACAGATGTTTAACGAATCTCCAAAGGGTTTTTTAATATTCATATAGAAAAACGATTCCTGTTTGATCGGCTCTCCATCTTCAGCTTAATTTTAACACAATAACATTTTCCCCGCTCCAGGTATGGAACTATTCTTTTTAATTTCAATCCTACATTAGGTACTTATGAGATTCAATTTCCAACCCTTTTAAAATTGGGTTAGTCATTGTAAATCCTTATAAAAATATCATACCTTTGTCTTACCTCATTGATACCCCATTGATACCCCATTCAGTGTAAATTCGAATAAAATACAAATATACAGCATAAATATACCGTATATTATTCGTAAAAATACGTATTATATACGGTATATATACGGTATATATTCGGTTTATATACGTATTTACACTGAATGAGGTATCAATGAGGTATCAATGGGGTATCAATGAGGTATCAATGGGGTATCAATGGGGTATCAATGAGGTATCAATGGGGTAGGACAAGGGTATGATAGAAATTAAGTCAAATCTTGCATTGAAACTATTCATAGCATTAGGTTAAATAATATATTAATTCAGTTGAAGCTATTCTCATACAGCAAATTAGAATACTGACCTGGAATTTCTATTAAGTATTCCTATAATTTAATTATTTTTGATAAACAGTATAATTGGAAATGTATTAGGGTAACAATTACTGAAATAGCCATCAGAAATTAAATACAGGCAGATAGTGTGGATTTACGCAAAAATTCGTATATTTGTAGTCCTTAATACTGGGGCTGCTCGGTTTTGACAGCGGGTAGAAGAGGTATGTAAGCATGTCGGGCCTTGATCGCACAGCCCGTAAATCTCGGCGTTCACAACTCAATTGGCGAAAATAACTACGCTCTTGCTGCGTAACCGAAATTAAGTAGGTTACACTTCATTCCGGTATTAGATACAGGAACGAGACATCACCCGGGTGCTACTTCCCTGAAGCGGCCTGATCAGGTGGTGCAAATAAATCGGGGATAGCGGAAATTAGGCTTCGGGATTTCTGCAAAATTAAGAAGATAAGGTAAAAGTCGGTAGCCCTGATCCTGCTTTTATTCGAAAACTAAGTCTGGGGATAAACATGTAGAAGGCATATTGCTTCCTCGTTTGGACGCGGGTTCGATTCCCGCCAGCTCCACAATCATAGCTTATAATGAGTAAGTTATGAAGCAAGCACCCAGTCTTACACCCAATAATGTAAGGTTGGGTGTTTTTTTAAAGTTACCCTATTCGACAGTTCATTTTGACCCAACCTGCTCAATTATTATTTCATTGATCTCATCTGGTAAGTGATATTTACTCTATGACACAAATTTTTATAAAAAAAAGGAAATGTCAAATTTCGGGTATGATGATGTGCTGTTGAAATGGAAAATAACTGGTACCGGGAGGTGCGTGGGCAGTTATTCTCATTTCAATAGCATGATGAAATGATCATTACCGGCTGATTAAAGCGACAATAATTGACGACCGTGGGTTTTATGGGGCAAATAATTTGAAGGTAAAAATAAGCGGAAATGATCGAATTGTGGGTGGGGAAAGTGTGGGTGTTGAGGTACGAAACACTTACACGTGGGGTGCTGAAGCTGGTGAGGTGAACGAATGAAATAGTGAAATGAGGTACGAATGGAACGGTTGAATGAGTGAGATGAACTGGCTGCAAGCACTTGGATTTAAGCGAATGATCCTTTATTTTACCTGAACGATAACGGGTAGTGGGGCTCTTATGTCTAAGGTATTATCTGTAAGGCAATTTATAGATAGATTATTAGTTGGGGATAAAACCTTTTGTGGTTTTTCTGGCGACTATGCGGATTAAAATAATACTGACGAGAATAAGAATGATCAAATTAGTTAGTTATTTATTTACTAAAGTTTCCCACGTCGGAAAGTGTTGATATATGCGGGAATTAGAATTTAATAAGTAGTGGTAAAATAAAATTTAAATTGCTATATTTGAGTTAGTTACACATCAAAAAGCAATTTGTTCACAAAACCACTACTTATGGGATCAAAAATAACATATTTAAGTGAATTAGAGAGCGTTCTTTGCAATAATGAAAAAACCAATGAGGGGATTCTCCACTTCTTTTCGGCTTTCAGGATTGGCCGTTTTTTAGGCTCCTTCAATTCTTTCAAGAGCAAAGGGTTCGACGTTTCTGTACTTTTACTTTCACTTCTAATCTTCAGGTTACGCAGCGAAAGTATTTGCAGGATGCAAAACCGGTGCAAAAATTTTCTTGAAAGCATTGACGACAATACCTTTTATCGTTTGATGAACAACCAGTGGATGGACTGGCGTAGATTGCTGCTGGGCTTTGCCAAACAATTTGCTTCGCAGGTAAAGTCCAAGGGTGATTCTCTTCCGGGAACAACTTGTTTTGTTTTGGACGATACGGACATTGAAAAAACGGGTAAAACAGTTGAGTTCATCGGCAGGATTTTCAACCATGTGACCAAGCTTTACCCGTTGGGTTTTAAAATGCTCTTGCTTGGCTTCTGGGATGGAAAGACCCTGATTGCAGCCGACTTTTCGCTCCACCGTGAGAAAGGGCAAAAGGGAACCTACGGTTTATCAAAGAAAGAATTGAAATCACAGTTCCGGAAAAAGCGTGACAGCAAATCGCCCGGGCAAAAAAGGGTTGAAGAATTGGACATGAAAAAAGGCGAAGTTGCTGTTTCTATGCTGAGACGGGCTGTGAAAAATGGGTTTATCGCCAGTTATGTCTTGATGGACAGTTGGTTTGTGAACGATTACATGATCAAAAGCGTCCGTTCCATTAAAAAAGGGGCCATGCATTTACTGGGGATGTGCAAAATTGACAGGCGGAAATACCAGGTTGATCGTAAAGAATTGAATGCCCATCAGTTGATCACCAAAAACCAGCGGAAGAACAGTAAGTATTCCAGAAAATATAAATCTGTTTACATATCAATGGTGGTTGATTACAAAGGTGAAAAAGTTCGGCTCTTCTTTATACGGTACAATAATGCAAAGAACTGGACATTACTATTGACAACCGATTTGACACTGTCTTTTACGCGAGCTATTGAACTGTATCAAATCCGTTGGACAATTGAAGTACTGTTCAAGGAATGCAAGCAGTACCTGCGTTTGGGCGCAAGCCAGAACACCGATTTCGATGGACAAATTGCAGATGCAACAATCATCCTGGCAACCCATACGATATTGTCGCTGCAAAAGCGGTTCAGCTCTTATGAAACCATGGGCGAACTATTTAGGGAAACTCAGCAGCAACTGCTCGAACTAACTTTGTGGGAGCGGCTGATCAAGGTATTCTATAAAATGCTGGTCCAGATGGCTACGATACTAAACATTGATATTGAAGAATTAATAGAAAAACTAATGCAAAGTGATCAAACAAGCAAACAACTATTGGCAATGCTCAAGGCACTTGAGGAATTTGAAGATAATAGCCAAAATAGCAACAAAACTGGTGTCTATCAGGCAGCAGCCTGATAACATGATAATTAGATGTCAATTGAACAGATAATTATGAAATTTAACATACCCAATTATAGGGCTTCATATATGTGGGAAACTTTAAGAAACTGTTTAAATTTATCAAAAATATGATTTAATATATTGACTATCAGTTGGTTGATTGTTCAAATTATCGTATCTTTAAGAGTACCAACTACTTAGAAATACATGAATCATTACCCAACCAACCTTACCGATAGTCAATGGATCTTTTTAGATGGCATTTTGCGCAATAATCGCAAGAGAAAACATTCTATCCGCGATATTCTTAATGCGATCTTCTATTTGCTTAAAACAGGCTGCCAATGGCGCATGATGCCTCGTTGTTTTCCCAAATGGGAGCTAGTTTATTACTACTTTTCAAAATGGAAGAACGATGGCACTTTTGAACTCATTCATGAATTGCTTCGTGATAAAGTTCGCAATAAAGCAGGGAAACACGAGTCTCCAAGCCTTGCTTGCATTGATAGTCAATCCGTTAAAACCACCCGCATTGGAGGTGATTGTCGAGGGATTGATGGAGGTAAAAAGATCAAAGGCCGCAAGCGCCATATTATCACTGATTCAATGGGCTTATTGCTTGCCGTGGTTGTTCATGCCGCAAATATACATGACAGCAAAGGTGCCTCTGATGTAATTGCCTTATTAAGTGGCCGTTTCAATAGACTTGTCAAAATCCTTGCAGATGGTGGTTATAGAGGTGAACTCATCAATAGAACCAAAACTGCATTTGGATGGATACTTGAGGTTATCTTAAGAAAAGACGATTCTCCAAAATTTGCCGTAATACCCAAACGATGGGTTGTCGAAAGAACGTTTGCATGGTTTGAAAGCTACAGAAGGCTTAGTAAAGATTTTGAATACAATACCAATACCAGCGAAGCTATGATTCAACTTGCAATGATAAAACTAATGCTTAACAGAATCCATAAATAAAATTTAAACAGTTTCTAATTATTTATTTTTAATTTAGCACCTTCGAACTCTCTAATCAGACCTGACCTTGAACCTTGGCAAAGATAATATCACATATGAACTATTAACCCGTTTGAAAAATGGGGATATGTTGGCGTTTGATCGGGTTTATGAACTATACAGCCATAAATTGTTTTCATTCATTTTTAAAATTTTGAAAAATAAAGCAGAAGCAGACGATATTGTGCAGGAAGTCTTTGTGAAAATATGGGAGTCGAGACACAAGATTGAAAACTACAAATTATTGAATTCTTATATTTTTACCATAGCTTACAATAATTCGATTGATCTCATCCGTAAAAGAATCAACAACACAAAATACCTTGAACACCTGAAAAATTCTGCTGTTATTAATGTTACTCCAAATGTTATCAGTCAGATTGAATTTAATGAACTGAACACTCAGACAGAAAAATTGATTTCTAATTTACCCGAAAGACAGAAGCAGGTTTACCTATTGCACCGGGAGGAAGGTTTAACTTATCCGGAAATCGCTGAAAAATTGGGAATATCGAAAAATACAGTTGAAAACCATATGGTAAAAGCCTTAAAATACCTGCGCCAGAATATGGACAATTCCTTGCTGATAAATATATTGTTTGTGAGTTTGTTCCTTTAATTTAAAGACTTCTACCTCCGATATCTCCATTTTATTTGGCAAACACAGGCATTCCCGACCCAATTTATCGTTGGCTAGTCAATCGGATTTGTCCAGAATCTACTTTTTTTGAGAAAAAAAGATTTTTTTTCGAAATTGAGATAGTGGTGTTGGTTACTTAAAACGTATCACTATTGAAACAATCTTAAAATAGGGGATAACAGCATTGCTTTTAAAACGATATTTGAGATATTCCTTAAATTCGAGATTAATTTTTCAGAACACATCAATTATGACAAAAGATATATTTATAAAATACCTGCAAGGGAATTGCACCGAAGCGGAGTTTGATCAGATTCTATCCTGGATCAGAGAAGGATCTCAATCGATTTCAGGGAAAGAGATCGTTCAGGAGATATGGGAAGAATTTGAACCCGAAGCCGGTCCCGTTGAACGAATAAAATACAACCGCATATTGGATAAAATTCATCACCAAATCAATATTAGCCAGAATCCCACGCCATTAGTAATTCAAAAAGCCTCAACAAAATACAGGATATTGACAATAATAACACGTGCTGCTGCAATTCTTCTGCTACCGGTATTGGGCTTGTTACTTTACACCAACCTTTCGGATAGGAATCATTATGCAGCCAATTTAAATGAGTTGGAAGTTGAAGCTCCTGCCGGTTCCCGAATGCACATCGAATTAGGCGATGGTACAAAGGTGTGGTTAAACCATGGTAGTAAATTAAAATATCCCTATCGCTTCAAAGGCGATAATCGTAAAGTTTTCTTATCCGGTGAAGCTTATTTTGAGGTTGCGCATAATGCGAAAGTCCCATTTATTGTCGGAACAAATCGTTTGGATGTGAAGGCGACCGGAACAGCATTTAATGTCAGCGCTTATCCGGATGACTACGCTGTTGAGACCACTCTTGTTGAAGGTAAGGTTATTCTTTACGAGAGAAAAAGCAACAGCGAAATAAAAGCGTTAACACCTGGCGAATGTTTAAAATTTGATACGCAAAAAAATAGTTATTCCCTCGAAACGGGGAACACCTTGAAATATACTGCATGGAAAGATGGTTTGTTGGTTTTCAAAAACGACAATGTAGAAGATATTGCAAAAAAACTGGCAAGATGGTATAACATTGATGTTGAAATTTCTAATCAAAAAACAATAGAATATCCTTTTACCGCCACTTTTACCGACGAAACGCTACCACAGGTGCTTGAGTTGTTATCATTGGCTACTCCGGTAAGCTATCAGCTAACTTTAAGTAAAAAGTTGCCCGATGGAAGCTTCTCCAAACAAAAAGTGTTAATAGGATTGAAAACAAAAGATATTAAACGCTGAGCATGCTCCGAAAAGTCAAAAAATGATGAAATGCCACTAAGACACAAAAGCACTATGAAACACAAAGCATTCAATATTAACGATTTATACTTTGTAGAATCTTTGAGACTTAGAGCCTTTGTGGCAAAATATCACTTTTCGGAGCGGATTCAACGCTAACCATATACAAACCTAACGAAATGCCTATGAGATAGAATACTTATGGATAAAAAAAGCAGGAAAATGTGCGACCATCTTCCTGCCTGAGATTCAAAAAAACGTCAAAATGAATTTTGACAATTATTAAACCAATTCAAAACAAAAGTATGAAAAAAAAAGTATGGGATCATGCTCTAGGGAAATTATTCCCTGGTGCGAAAAAAATCTTATTAAAAATGAAGCTAACACTGTTCATTATTCTGTTTTCTTTTTTTGGGGCTATGGCAACAGATCTATACTCTCAAACAACTAAACTTTCTTTGGATCTGAAAAACTCCACGGTCAAAGATGTATTGGGTGCTATTGAAACCCAGAGTGAATTTTTCTTTCTGTATTCCGAAAAAATTATTGATGTAAACAGAGAAGTGAATATTGAGGTAAGTGGAAGTACGGTGGATAAGATACTCGACAAAATTTTTGCTGGTACCAATGTAAGTTATACCGTAAAAGGCAGGCAAATAGTATTGACAACGCCCGAAGCAAACAACTTCTTTGGAGATTCCTCAACGCAACAGCAAAAAACCATCTCTGGAAAAGTGACTGACTCGTCAGGTGGTCCGCTACCAGGAGTTTCAATAGTGGTAAAGGGAACAACGACAGGTGTTATTACCGATACGGATGGGAATTACACGCTTTCTAAAATTTCCGAAAATGCAACTTTACAATTTTCTTTTGTTGGAATGAAAACGCAAGAAATAAAAGTAGGTTCTCAGTCAGAAATCAATGTAACTCTGGAAGAAGAAAATATTAGACTTGACGAAGTTGTGGCAATTGGTTATGGTACTACAACTAAACGAAAAATGGTAGGTGCAGTATCGTCGGTGGATACAAAAAAAATAGAACAACTTCCTTTTCCAGATGTTTCACAAGCCTTACAAGGGCAGGTTGCCGGACTTATCGTTCAAAATAGTGGAGGTTCCCCAGGTGCAGTACCCAGTATTTCAATACGTGGAGGTGGAAAGCCTTTATTTGTCATTGATGGAGTTATGATCGATGAAGGAGATGATATTTCCTTCTCAACTCTTAATATGGATGACATCGAATCAATTAGTTTCCTTAAAGATGCCTCTTCTACAGCCGTTTATGGGTCAAGAGCAGGGAATGGCATTGTTTTGGTAAAAACAAAAAGAGGGAAAGAAGGAGCATTAAAACTGAATTATTCCTTTAATCAGCAACTCAGTCAACCTACAGTTCTGCCAGAACACAATAACTCCTACGAGTTTTCCTTAATTCAAAACCAGGCGGCAAAATATGATGGGATCGCTCCTTATTACAGTGAAGAACAACTTGACATTATCAAGAATCATAAGGATTTAAATGCTTATCCCGATAATAATTGGCACGACCTATTGTTAAAAAATTATGCGCCATCGCAACGACACAACTTGTCAGTTTCAGGTGGTAATAAACGAACGGACTATTTCGTGTCGTTGGGATATTTTGATCAAGGTGGCATCTTAAAGTCCAATACGGTAGATCTTACCAGGTTTAATATCCGAAGCAATGTAACAACCAAATTCGATAAAATTGGGCTTGAAGTTGGAGTTAATGTAAATGCGAGCCTGCAAAATCAAACTGAACCCGGCGCCGGAGAAACTACCATCTTTCAAGCAGTTGAGCATTGCCGGTCAAATTATCGTGCATTAAATACCGATGGAACCATAGCTGGCGGAGTTTTTAACCCCTTGGCAGAGAGTAATAAAGAAGCCGGATATAATAAGCAACGACAGAAATTTATTAATACCCAAGTTCTTGCGAACTGGAGTGTGCCAAACATTAAAGGCTGGACAATAGGAATAATGGGTAACTATCGAGATGATGATAATTATTCAAAACTATGGTCGCTTTTAGCTCCCCAATATAACGATGACGGATCAATCTATCCTGTACCTAAACCTTCATTAAGTGTTAGTTCCGGATACGGTACAAAACTTGATTTTGAAGCGAATACTTCCTACTCAGGAACATTTGGAAAGCATGGGATTGACGCGACCTTAGTTTATACAAGGAGTAAGGGAGCTAGCGAAGTCGCAACAGCATCGCGTAGAGATTACATGTCGAGTGCCGTTGACCAGTTATTTGCCGGACCATCAGATGGTAAAGATAACGGCGGAAATGGATTTAATTTTGCAAGTGAAGGTTATGTCGGAAGGTTTAAATACGATTATGCTTCAAAATATATTCTTGAATTTAGTTGCCGCTATGATGGGAATGACAATTTCGCACCTTCGCAAAGATGGGGATTCTTCCCTGCAATATCAGGTGCATGGATTGCTTCTGATGAAAAATTCATGAAAACACTTAACGACAAGAATATCATTAACTTTTTGAAGTTAAGGTTATCAACCGGTAAAACGGGTATTTCTGACGATGCAATCCGCCTTGGATATTTGCCGGTTTATAATTTAGTGCCTAATGCATACAATATTGGGAATGGACTGGTTGCCGGTTTTTCTGAAGGGCCATTGGTCGATGCAAATTCATTGACATGGTACACCCGAAATTCACTGAATTACGGATTCAATTTTTCTTCTTTAAAAAACAAACTGGAAGGTTCTTTTGACTATTTCCACTACAGAACTTCAGGTTATTTGATGAGTCCGACGAACCGGTACACAACTACGTTAGGGAAAGATCTTCCGCAGATAAAATCAAATTCAGTCCAACGGAGAGCTGGATATGAATTAACTCTGCGTTACAAGGGAAAAATTGATAAGCTTTCCTACGAAATTGGCGTAAATTACTCCCGATTTAATCAATTGTGGGAACAATTGGATACTGAAGATAGTTTGACACTTAAAAATCCATATACCCGCCAAACTCATGAGACCGACTATTGGGGAAATGTTTATTTGTCAGATGGTTTATACCAGGGGGAAGATGACATCCTCAATACTCCAAGAAGGTTAGCCTCTACACAGACACAAGGTGGTGATATCCGCTATGTTGATACGAATGGTGATGGAAAAATTGACGATCAAGATAAAAGGCGTCTTGGGTTACCTACGTTCCCTCATGCAAATTATGGAATTGACTTCAGCCTGAATTATAAAAGTTGGTCTATGGGTGCACTTATTCAAGGAACCGGAGACAGGTATATTGCTTTAGGTAATGAATACACAATTGGTGAAGGCAAAGAACAGCTTTTAAAAATCCAACAAAATTACTGGTCGCCTGAAAATCCAAATGCTGAGTTTCCTCGCGTTACCCATACGTCAGGAGTTAATGGTGGTAATAACAAAGAAGCTTCTGATTTTTGGGTTAGAAATGCGAAATATATCAGGTTAAAAAGCCTGCGGGTTACTTATGATCTGAAAAGTTCTGTATTAAAGAATCAATCATTCATAAGTTCATGCAAAGTGATTCTGAGTGGCACTAACTTACTGACCATCTCTCAAGTAATGGACTATTTTGATCCGGAGACTGATAGTTACACCAATAGTGGATATCCGGTACAAAAAGTCTATTCGATTGGTTTAAATGTTGAATTATAATAATTATAATAATTAATGTAATATGAAAAATATACTAATATATACCCTGATTTTGATATCTGGCATCTGCATTTATTCGTGTGATGATAATCTGCTGGATACAAAACCACTGGATAAATTTTCTGAAGTCGATGTTTGGAACGATGTAAACCTGGCCCAAGGTTTTATATACAATACTTATGGCTCTGTCATGCGCGGATTAATAAAAAATCCGGAGGATGGCTGGCCTGACGTTGGAGCTGGAGTTGATGATTTTACAGATAACATTACATTGAGTGGTAACAATATTGTTGCAAAAGACCAGATGGATAAATATTATGATGCAGGCTGGAATTCTTTTGGTACAATAAGACAGTGCAACCTGATCATTGAAAAAGTTGACGCTTCAGCAAAATTTTCTGAAAAAGAAAGTAAAGAACTTATTGCACAAGGGAAAATGCTTCGTGCGATGATTTATTTTTCAAAAGCCAGGATATTTGGGAAATACATTATTGTTGACAAAGTTCTAACTCCTGAAGATGATTTAAAATTACCACGTACCTCTACCATCAAAGCTACATATGATTTCATACTGAAGGATCTGGCTGATGCAGCTGATGGGCTTCCAACCGATGCGGCTACCGGTCAGCTAACAAAGGGTGCAGCATTGGCACTTCGGGCTGAGGTTGCATTGCAGGGAGCTGCATATATTGAAACAGGGAAAGCGGATTATTATCAAATCGCGAAAGATGCCAGCGAGCAACTATTCGCATTAGGTAAATATGAATTGGATAATGACTATGCCAATTTGTTTAATAACTATGATCATGCACTTGGTTCAAAAGAAATTATTCTGGCATTGTTCAAGAATAAAGATGTTACGACTTTTATGGATACTCCCATGCAAATGATAGTTTCCAATTGTGATGCGACCAAGAATTTTCCATGGGTAACACCTCAGCTTGTTGAATCATTTGAGGGATGGGCAGGTCGATGGCCTTCCAATGAACTGGTAAATGATTATTTAGTCGTTGATAATGATAATGTAGCTAAAAAATGGAATGAAACATCTTACTATAATAAATTTGTAGCAACAGGCGGTTTTGTTTCCAAAGCCATTTATTTCAATCGGGATAAAAGATTTTATGCCTCAATGGTTTACGACTCAACCAGATTTTTTAACAATCTGGTCACGATTCGAAAGGGTGGCAACATGCATTGGGAATCAAATAAAGACGGGAACTGGGCGATGACCCATTCAGGCTATTATTTCAGAAAAGGGGTTTACGAATCAGTGAAACTTTGGAACTCTGATCATACACCTTACCATCAGATCGTCTTACGCCTGGGAAGATCCTATTTAAATTATGCTGAAGCCATGTTGCGTTTAAATGATCCGGACAAAGCAATTGAATATATCAATAAAACGCGCACTGTACATGGTGGATTACCCGAATTATCAGCTGGGATTAGTGTCGATGATATCTGGAAATATTATAAGATTGAACGAAGGGTTGACCTTTTTTATGAAAATGACAGATATTGGTCACTGTTACGCTGGGGGAAAGAATCTGGGAGTATAATAATTCCGGAATTGAATAGTGGTCAAACTTGTATCGAAATCGGTGCAGATGGAAAATCCTTCAATATAATCCCTTTGCCTATTTCTAAAGTTGAGAATGAAAGAGTATTCTCTACTAAAAGATACCTTTTCCCAGTTCCGGAGAATGAAAGGTTACTGAATGGGAATTTGGATCAAAATCCGGGATGGTAATATTAAAAATTAATAAAAATATGAATATGAAAAAGATAATAAAATACTTTCCGTTATTGTTTCTGAGCCTGCTTTTTTCTTCTTGTTTAAAAACGGGATTAGATGAATTACCAGCCTTTAGCGATGCAGAAATTACACAGTTCAGGTTTGAGTATCGGTGGCTTGATGAAACAAGCAGTCAGCTTCGGGTGGCTCAGCTCACAACCACTGCCACCATCGATGAAGCAACTGGCTCAGTAAATTGTATCCTAACTGTTCCTGAGGTAGGGACCTACTTCCCTGCTGAAGTTCGTGCACAGGTTACTCTTTCAAATATTGTTGGTTATGCTGATATTTCAATCGCAGCAATAATGAAGCCTATTGGTGATGCGCCCAAATTAGGAATTGTGGCTGATTATAGTAAAACCAAAATGGAATATGAAATTACTGCCGCTGACGGAACAAGCAAAACATGGAGCTTAAATATTACGGCATTTAATAAGTAATCTTTCGAACTTATCGTTAAAAGCCGCCTGATTAAAATCCGATTTTAATTCAGGTGGCTTTTATACCAAAATTAAACAACCATCAAGCAATCAGAAATTGCCAGGTAAAAATTTAATGCTTTTCGAAGTAATAAAAGTACGATGATAAAAAAACTTATTATTCTGTCCTTGTTTGTTTCAGTTCTGTTTTCTTCCTGTTCCAAGAGAAAAGTTATCGGGCTTATAGATTTTAACAACTGGAAGTTCAAAACGGGGGACAGCCTTTCATGGGCAGACCCTGCCTATATCGATACTACCTGGAAAACCATTGATGTTGGAAAAGACTGGGAATCGCAAGGTTATTCTGATTATGATGGCTATGCCTGGTACCGTATTACTTTTCGGTTACCTTCGAGCCTGGAAGAAAAAGCATTTTTTAAAGATTCGCTTCAATTTATTTTGGGACAGATCGATGATTGCGATGAGACCTATCTGAACGGAAAGCTTTTGGGGCAGAATAGCAAATTAATTGCTGCCACTAGCAACGAAGCATTACCGGATTTTTCCAAAATGACGGGGAAGTGGAATGTAAACCGTAATTATACAGTACCAACAAACGATCCACGACTGATGTGGGATAAAGTAAATGTACTTGCCGTGAGAGTTTATGACTCAGGTGGCAAAGGTGGAATGTACTCATTGCCGGTAACTGTGAGGATGAAAGATATAAAAGATTACCTGGTTTTTGATACTGACTCGAAACCATTGCAGGCAAAACCTGACGGGATATTAAGTAAAACCATTATCCTGAAAAATCTTTCCCCTTTACCGGAAATGAAAGGAAAGTTGACGATGGAAATCACCAATGAGGAAAATAAACAAACAATTGCTGTACAGACTTTTAATACAATTTTGAAAAAGGAAGCTACAGTATTTACACTGAGTTTTAAAGGGGATCAATCGATAAGGTTGAAAGCGACCTATACATTTATCGAAACCGAAACCGGCAGTAAAATAATTAACAGCCAGAAATTCCCTTATATTCTTACCCCAAAGCCGGCAGAAACGCCAAAGATAAATGGAACCAAAGTGGTTGGTGTGCGTCCAGACTCTCCTTTTTTGTTTCGTATCCCTGCCACCGGGAAAAGGCCGATAGCCTTTTCCTCAGAAAACCTGCCAGCGGGGTTATCGTTAGATTCTAACACCGGGGTTATTAGTGGCAGTTTAAAGCAAAAAGGCAAATACACAGTAATACTAAAGGCTGTAAATGATAAAGGAAAAACTACCAGAAACCTTAAAATTACAGTTGGCGACCGGATTGCCATAACGCCACCTATGGGTTGGAATAGCTGGAACTGCTTCGGACTTACCGTTGATGAACAAAAAGTAAAAGAAGCCGCAGATATTTTTGTTACATCCGGTTTAGCTGACCACGGATGGACCTATATTAATATAGACGATGGATGGGAATTGCCGGAACGAGATGCTAAAGGACACATTGTTCCAAATGAAAAATTTAAAGACATGAAAGCACTCACCAGTTATATTCACAGTTATGGTTTAAAGGCAGGTATTTATTCATCGCCAGGAACAATAACCTGCGGAGGTTTCCTGGGAAGTTATCAGCATGAAGAAAGTGATGCACAATCATATGCAGATTGGGGATTCGATTACCTGAAATATGACTGGTGTTCCTACGAACAAATTGCCAGCGATCATAGTTTAAGGGAACTCCAAAAACCATATTATGTGATGCAATCGGCACTGCATAAAACAAATTGCGATATTGTTTATAGCTTATGTCAATACGGTAAGGGAGACGTATGGCAGTGGGGCGACAGCGTTGGCGGTAATTTATGGCGTACTACAGGTGATATTGAAGATACCTGGGAGAGCATGAGCGGAATAGGATTTAACCAAAATGCCGGCGCTCCTTTTGCCAAACCCGGCAACTGGAATGACCCCGATATGTTGGTTGTTGGTTTGGTTGGCTGGGGCGGAGGACCACATCCATCGCGCCTTACGCCGAGTGAACAATATACACATATCAGCCTTTGGGCTCTGCTATCCGCACCTTTGCTTATTGGGTGCGATCTTACCAAACTCGATGATTTTACCATGAATTTGCTTACCAATGACGAAGTAATTGCCATTGATCAGGATACACTCGGAAATCAGGCAATTCCAGTTGTCAAGACCAAAGATTACCAGGTAATTGCAAAAGGTTTGGAGGACGGCTCCAAAGCCGTGGGATTGTTCAATTTAACAGAAAAACAACTGAAAATAACTGTAACATGGGATGTACTCGGCATAAAGGGAGTGCAAAAAGTTCGTGATGTCTGGAGGCAAAAGGATATCGGTGTATTTAACAACGCCTTTGACGCTACTGTACCACCTCATGGAGTGATTTTGGTTACCTTAAGAAAATAGAGATCACAAGTAAATGAGGCTTAAATACACAGTAATCTAGTATTTCGGAAAATGAACCGAGCATGTTTGTGACTTGCATGAACAAAACCAATATGCGAGCTACATCAGGCCTATAAAAAATATTTTATGTTTATGAAAATTAGTTCAATGGTGGCAGTAGTGCTTTTTGTTTTAGGATGTAATTCAGCCAAAATTGCACAAAGGGAGCCCGTCGATTATGTTAATCCTTACATTGGTAATATCAGCCACCTGCTGGTGCCAACATATCCAACCGTTCATTTACCTAACAGTATGTTACGTATTTATCCCAATAAGGGTGATTTTACTGGCAGCATACTACAAGGGTTACCGATAGAATTAACCGGCCATCGTGGGAGTTTCGCATTCAATATAAGTCCCTTTCAGGGAGACGTTGAGGGAATTAAACCCGTCATCTCATACAGTTATGACCTCGAAAAGATAACACCCTACTCATATTCGGTTTTTCTTGATGAACAACAGATCGGTGTGCAATTTGCACCTTCTCATCAGTCAGCCATGTATGAAATGAATTTTGTACATGGAAATCCTGTTTATCTGGTCGTCAATTCCTCTAATGGAGATATGAAATGGAACGGTAATGCAATAGCGGGATATCAGATTTTGGATAACAATACGAAAGTATATATCTGGCTCGAAACGGAAACAAAACCGACAATTTCAGGTGCATTAAAAAACGGCAGGATAGACATGGGGAAAGCTGAAGCCTCTGGAGAAGATGCAGCTATTGTGCTTGGCTTTGGGGATAAAACATCGATTTTGCGAATCAGGTATGGTATTTCTTTTATAGATGAAAATCAGGCAAAAAAGAACATGGATCGCGAAATAAAATCGTACGATCTGAAGCCATTGCAGGAAGAAGGGCGCAGGATATGGAACGAAACTCTGGGAAAAATACATGTCGAAGGAGGATCGGACAATGACAAGGCCGTGTTCTATACTTCATTGTACCGGACATACGAGAGACCTGTCTGCATTTCTGAAGATGGAAGGTATTTCAGCGGTTTTGACGGAAAGGTATATGACGATAACGGCGTTCCATTTTATACAGATGACTGGATATGGGATACCTACCGTGCGGCGCATCCGTTGCGGGTGCTCACGGAACCAAAAATGGAAGTGAATATTTTAAATTCATATATAAGGATGGCAGAACAATCGGATCATTACTGGATGCCTACTTTTCCCGGTATAATGGGCAACGCACATGTAATGAACTGCAACCATACGGTAGCCTCCGTAATTGACGCATATCAAAAAGGGTTAAGAGGATTTGATCTTGAAAAAGCTTATAAAGCCTGTAAGGGAGCGATTACCGAAAAAACACTTGCTCCATGGTCGGGCAAACCGGTAGGGAAATTGGATCAGTTTTATAAAGATCATGGATATATTCCTGCATTGAAAGTTGGTGAAGAAGAAACCTATCCGGAAGTGAATTCGTTTGAACGCCGCCAGCCGGTTGCAGTAACACTCGGAACTTCGTATGACGAATGGTGCTTGTCGCAAATTGCCAAAGAGTTGGGGAAAACCGACGATTATAAACATTTTCTGAAATGTTCATACAATTACCGGAATCTATTTAATCCAAAAACTGGGTTTTTCCATCCTAAAGACAGCGATGATAATTTTATTGAACCTTTCGATTATGTGTTCTCAGGTGGGTTGGGGGCTCGTCAATATTACGACGAAAACAACGGATGGACTTACCGGTGGGATGTTCAGCACAATGTGAGCGATCTGGTTGAACTTATGGGCGGTAGAGAGGCGTTTGTCGAGAATTTGGATGCCATGTTCGCCGAACCTCTGGGAAAAAGTAAATGGCAGTTTTATTCACAGTTTCCTGATCAGACCGGAAATGTGGGCCAATTCACTATGGCTAACGAGCCATCCTTTCATATCCCTTATCTTTATAACTATGCCGGACAGCCATGGAAAACGCAAAAACGTATCAGGTCGTTGCTTAAGATGTGGTATCGTGATGATCTGATGGGGATCCCTGGCGATGAAGACGGTGGAGGTATGTCCGCTTTCGTGGCATTTTCCAAGATGGGATTTTACCCGGTAACACCTGGCATGCCTGAATACAACATCGGCAGCCCTGTATTTACTGAATCTGTTATTAAACTGGGCAACGGGAAGGAGTTCAGAATCATCGCGAAAAACTGTTCCGAAGAGAACAAGTATATCCAGTCGGCAAGGCTTAATGGCAGGGATTTGAATAAACCCTGGTTCAGCCACGCCGATATAAAGGATGGCGGTGTCCTGGAGCTTGAAATGGGCAGTAAGGCAAACAGGTCGTGGGGTTCTTCACCGGAAGCTGCACCACCTTCAGCAGGGATTATAAGTAAATAAAACAATTTATATATTATGATTTATAATCACGTAAACAATTTTAAAAATGAAGAAATCGATATTTGTAAGTCTTGCTTTATTCACCTTTTTCGCAGCTCTGGGATTTCGCAGTGAATCAGGAAATTTGGCAAAAAACAACACACAGAATACCGTCATGGGTACGAATGTACTCGCCAGTAACGATACCGTAGTCGTTGGAGCTCCGGTTCCTACAGAAATTGAGAATCCAGAATTATTGGGCATCAACAAGGAGCCTGCTCATGCCATATTAATGGTTTACGGCAACCAGGCCGAAGCGCTTAAAGCAATCCGTCATGCTTCGACATATTGTCAAAACCTGAATGGTATGTGGAAGTTCAATTGGGTGGCATGGCCACAGCAGCGTCCGGTCGATTTCTACAAACCTTCATTTGATGTATCCAGCTGGAAAGAAATTTCGGTACCATCGAACTGGCAGGTTTTGGGCTATGGTACACCTTATTATCGTAATAATGGTTATATCTTCCAGAAAGATTATCCTCATGTGATGAGTGAGCCACCAAAAAATTTCACTGCTTTTAAAGAACGGAATCCAGTGGGAAGTTATCGCCGAGAGTTTGAAGTTCCTCAGAGCTGGAATGGCCGTCGGCTGTTTCTAACCTTCGACGGAGTAGATGCCGGTTTTTTTCTTTGGATCAACGGCAAAAAAGTAGGTTACAGTATAAATAGCCGTAACGCTGCCGAATTTGATGTGACCAAATACGTGAAGCCAGGCAAAAACATGGTAGCTGTTGAGGTTTACCGCTTTACCGCAGGCAGCTTTTTAGAAGATCAGGATATGTGGCGTTTGAGCGGAATTTTCAGGAATGTAACTCTCTGGAGTACTCCGGAAACTCATGTTCGCGATTATTTCATTAAAACCGATCTCGATTCAAAATACGAGAATGCAACTGTTGATGTGACCGCCAAAGTTAAAAACTATGGATCATCAAAAGGAGTAACTCAAAAACTGGTAGCCACACTTTTTGATGGAAACAAAGAAGTCTCAGGAGCAAAAGCAGAAGTTTTGATACCGGCACTCAATCCGGGAGAAGAAAAAATTGTAACGCTAAAATTCACAGTAATTAAACCGGAAAAATGGACTGCAGAAACGCCTAAACTCTATACGACAGTACTTACCCTGAACGATGGTAACGAAACGACCGAGATTCTGTCTTCCAAAACGGGCATCCGAAAAATTGAGATCAAAGGCCGCATTTTCATGGTTAACGGAACGCCAATCAAGCTGAAAGGAGTTAACCGTCACGAGCATTGGCCCGAAGTTGGTCATGCCATTACCGAAGCGCAGATGATCCGCGACCTTGAAGTGATCAAACAAGGAAACTGCAACCACGTCAGGACTTGTCACTATTCCGACGATCCCCGTTGGTACGAATTGTGCGACGAATATGGCCTCTGGCTGGTGGCCGAAGCCAATGTGGAATGTCATGGCTACGATGGCCGTTTCGACGAAGAACCCACGATGAAAGCTCAAATCGTTGGTCGTAATGTTGCCAATGTTGAAAATTTCAAGAACCACCCATCTGTCATTATCTGGTCACTTGGAAATGAAAACGGAGGAATCGGTTCTAATTTTGTTACTGCTGAAGCTGCAATAAAAGGGATCGACCCAACCCGCTTTGTTCATTACGAACGTTTTGGAATCGGAAAAAATAATCCGGCTGATATAGATTCCAAAATGTATGGCACTCCTGCTGAATTTGAGGAAATCGCAGCTGATAACAGCCACACAAAGCCATTTTACCTTTGCGAATATGCCCATGCCATGTTTAATTCAATGGGATCTATTGGCGATTATAATGATGTTTTCGATAAATATCCCAGCATCTTAGGCGGTGCTATTTGGGAATATCAGGATCAGGGGTTATGGAACCGAAGAGACCCCAAACACCCGATATTAGCTTATGGCGGTGGTTTTGGCGAATTCCCCAACGATCATTATTTTATCCACAAAGGAACCGTTTTCTCCGATCGTTCGCCCAAACCACATTATCCTGAGATGAAAAAAGCCTATCAATGGATTGGTATTACCGTTGAAAACGCTGAAAATGGGATGGTTAAAATAAAGAATCGTTACCAGTTTATTAACCTGAATGGCTTTACCGCTTTATGGAGTCTTTCCGAAAACGGAAAAGTAATTTCAAACGGAAAGTTAGATCTTCCTGAATTGAATCCCGTCACTGAAAAGACGGTTAAAGTGCCTTTCAAAATCACTAACCCAACACCGGATTCCGAATATTTTGTCCGTATCTCATTTATTCAGAATAACGACGAGTTATGGGCAAAGAAGGGTTTCGAAGTTGCATCAGAACAGTTTCAGATACCTGTTGTTGTTGCTGAAGCTCCAAAAGCTGAAGTAAAAACACAGCTTACCTTAACCCAAAACGAAAAAGAGGTTTCTATTCAGGGAAAAGACTTTTCTATTGTATTTGATAAAACACTCGGAACTTTCAGCAGCATCAAAAAAGGCAATCAGGATTTATTAACCGGCGCAGGTGGACCACGTTTACATTTGTGGCGTGCACCGCATAAAAACGATGATATGTGGGCTTACGATGACTGGGTTAAAAATGGCTTGAAAGAACTCAAATGGACAATTCTTGAAACTGCTGCCAGTCAGGTGAATCCAGCTAATGTTCAGATTTCAGTAAAAATGAAAGCTGAAGGCAAAAACGGGTTTGAGCTTACCCATGATGCTGTTTACTCGGTAACAGGCAATGGCGAAATTTTCGTTAACAACAAGGTAAACTCCAATAGTCCAAAACTGGTGGTGGGAAGAATGGGCGTTCGGCTAATGCTGAATAAACAACTCGACCAAATTTCCTATTTCGGAAAAGGACCGATGGAAAACTATAGTGACCGTAAAAGAGGTTTCGATGTAGGTCTTTACAACAGTACTATTCAGGAACAAATGACCCCTTATGAAAAACCAATGGATTGCGGAAATCACGAAGATGTAAGATGGGTTTCTATTTCTCAGAAAAGCGGAACCGGTATTCGTGTGACTAGTGATAAAAATCTGATGCAGATTACTGCCCTTCCGTATACCGACGAAGAAATAGAAAAACCTGAATACAAAATTGATCTGCCAATGAGTAGTGCAACTGTATTGTGCCTCAGCCATAAAACTTTGGGCGTTGGTTCGAATGGTTGTGGACCAAGACCACTCGATCAGTATCTGGTTTTTGCTGAGCCAACTTTATTCTCTTATACGATTAAAATACAGTAGTATCAATATATTAATGAATTTTTTGAAAACATTTAAATATCTTAATAATGAAAACATTAATGATCTATCTGGGAATACTTGTTTTGTTTGGAGGCTGTTCTCAAAAAACAACAACCAACTATTCCGACTTTGTTGACCCTTTTGTTGGTGCGGCTGACAATGGTCATTGTATGCCAGGAGCTTGTTTCCCTTTTGGTTTAATTCAAGCCGGACCGGAAAGTGGAAATTGTTCATGGGACTACACAGCTGGATATCAATATAAAGACTCTATTCTGAACGGATTCTCACAAACCCGCTTGAGTGGAACCGGTTGTACTGATTTGGGTGATTTGTTAATACTCCCATTCTCCGGTAATGCTGAAAGGGAAAAGTATCAAAGTGGGTATAAAAAGGAAAATCAAGTGGCTTATCCGGGCTATTATTCCGTTTTATTGTCCGATTTTGATGTGAAGGCTGAAATGACTGCTACAACGCACACCGCTATTCACAGATATACTTATAATTTTGAAAATGCAGCTCATCTTTTAATCGACTTTCAAAGTGGTATGGTTGGTGGTTTGAATTCATTCTATAATCATGTCATTGATGCCAAACAGAACTTTGAAAGTAACACCGTTATTTCGGGATATACACATGCAAAAGTATGGATTGATCGCACTTATTACTATGTCATAGAATTTAATAAACCTTATTCCGTAAAAAAAGAATTAGCATTAAGAAATTCCAGCGAAAAAGCTCATCGGTTTGTTTTCGATTTTGATTTGAAAAAGGGTGAAGAATTGATTGTAAAAGTAGCCTTGTCGTCAAACAGTATTGAAGGTGCCAAAAAGAATCTAAAAGCAGAAATACCCGATTGGAATTTCAATAATGTCAAAGAGTCTGCTCAAAAAGAGTGGCAAAAAGTTCTGTCCCGAATTCAGGTTGATGGCACAACTGAAGAAAAGAGAATTTTTTATACCTCCATGTATCATCTGTTTATTCAACCCAACAACATTGCCGATGTGGGTGAAAAACCGTTCTATTCAACCTTATCGTTGTGGGATACTCATCGGGCTGCCAATCCATTATATACTTTGGTGGCTGATGATAAAGTGGATGATTTTGTGAATTCCATGATACATCAGTATGATCTTCAGGGCTTATTGCCTATTTGGGCTTTGTGGGGTGGTGAAACATATTGTATGATTGGCAATCACGCTGTTCCGGTAATAGTTGATGCTTATTTAAAAGGGTATAGGTATAAGCGCTTAGGTCGCACTGTCTAATCTACTGTATTCAGCCTGATTGGCTTATATTTTACCATCCTTTTTATGAGGTTATCAAATATACCCCCCATATTTCCACGTCTGTTGTTCCTATAA
>Ga0209100_1000105_pt1 | contig 103898 bp, 84 predicted proteins | sample lystaG_FD_185480 | JGI IMG/M metagenome (GOLD analysis project Ga0209100, IMG submission 185480) | Glacier valley bacterial and archeal communities from Borup Fiord, Nunavut, Canada, to study Microbial Dark Matter (Phase II) -... | ecosystem: Environmental > Aquatic > Freshwater > Ice > Glacier...
AGAACATGAGTTCGGAGCTGAGCCAGACTATGGTCCCAACCGCTACTTGATTGGGGCGCGTAGCGTGGATTGGGGATGGCATCGCCGCTGGTGCGTGGGACATGACCCTTATTATGCCTGTCATTCGCCGGTTCGTGTGCACCCACGGCCCAGTTTGGCGTGGCGAGGGACCCGGGCCAGGCGAGACACTCGCCGCTCGTGCCAGAATGGGCGCATGAACGACATCGTGAGCCCTGACGCCGCATCCCAAGACCTCGCGCCGCTTCCCGAGGCGCCGTTGGAGAAGCCTGCGCCGCGCCCCATCCGCATCCTGCTGTACAGCGACGATGTGAACACGCGTGAGAAGGTGCGCATGGCCGTGGGGCCACGCAGCGGCGAGCGTCCCGTCGAATGGGTCGAGACCGCCACGCATGAGGGCACCGTGATGCAAGCCGACACCGAGCGCTTCGATCTCATGATTCTCGACGGCGAGGCGGCGAAGTCGGGCGGAATGGGCATGACGCGACAGTTCAAGCACGAACTGTTCTCGTGCCCGCCCATCGTGGTGCTCGTTGGCCGCATGGGCGACGCGTGGCTCGCGACCTGGTCAGAGGCGGACGCCGCGGTGGCGCACCCGCTCGACCCCTTCGAGGTCAAGGCCGCAGTCGATGCCTTCTTTGCGTCCGCCGAGGCCGCTGCCTAGTTCAAGCCTCCACACGCGGAAGCGTGCAGACCTCTCGACGAAGAACCAAAGGAACCCTTATGGCGACGTGGCCCGACATCCTGCAGCGATTGTCTTTCGATGAGGATCTCGACGCCTCCGATACTGCGTGGATGCTTGATGAGGTGTTCAACGGGCGGGCCACTGACGCGCAACTGGGTGCGTTCCTGATGGGCATGCAGACCAAGGGGGCCACGGCGCTCGAGGTCGCTGGCATGGTCGAGACGATGCTTTCGCATGCCCATCCCCTCTCGATCCCCGGCCGTGCCGTCGACATCGTGGGCACCGGAGGCGACAAGGCCAACACGGTCAACATTTCGACGATGGCTGCGCTCGTGATCGCGGGCACTGGCCTGCGCGTGGTAAAGCACGGAAGCCGTGCGGCGACGTCCACCAGCGGTTCCTCCGATGTGCTGGCCGCACTGGGGATCAATCTCGACGTGTCGCCGGCCCGAGTGCTCGAGATCCTCGACGAGGTCGGCATCACGTTCTGCTTCGCGCCCACGTTCCACCCGGCCATGCGGTTCGCCGGTCCGGTGCGCAAGGAGCTGGGAATCCCCACGATCTTCAACGTCTTGGGCCCTCTCACCAACCCCGCCCAACCGACTGCCAGCGCGATCGGCGCCTCCTCGGCGCATCTCGCCCCAGTGATGGCGGAGGTGCTCGCGATGCGCGGGCGCGACGCGATCGTCTTCCGCAATGACGACGGACTTGACGAACTCGCGGCGACCTCGACCACCACGGTGTGGGAGGTAAAGGGCGGCGTGGTGACACAGAGCACGATCGACGCAGCGAAGGATCTTGGGCTTCACCCGATTCCCCTCTCGGCACTCACCGGCGGCGAGGCCAACGAAAACGCCGCGGTCGCGCGGTCGGTGCTCGCAGGGGAGAGCGGCCCCGTGCGTGAAACCGTGATTGCCAACGCCGCGCTCGCCTTGGCCGCTGACGGCACGCTGCCGGGCACGTCCGAGGGCACGCTCATCGACCGCTTGCGGTCAGGGATGCGGGCGGCCTCCTATGCCATCGACTCTGGGGCGGCCGATGCCACGTTCCAGCGCTGGGCCAAGGCCACTCACGCGTAGGCCACTCCGGCGCGGCTCGCTAGCGCGTGATTGCGCCGGTGGCTGGGTATGCGAGCGCGCTAGCGCCCAAATCCCGTGACGCCGTCACGGTCCGCTCGCGGCGCCTCGAGCCACCGCGAATGCCTACCCGCGCCACCGATGGGGCTGGCCCACTCGCCATCGATGAACACCACTCGCGTTCCGTCGGCCTCTAGCCACGTCGCGATCATTTCGCGCTCCTCGACCACGGCCGTGGGCGCGGCGTCGTCCCAATCGTCGCGCAGGCGAGCGCATGCGGCCCACACTCCCTCGCTCACGCGCGCTGATCCGGTGAGTACCCCGTCGACCACCGAGACCACGTCAAACGCGTGGCCCGAGCGTCTCACGGCGACCAGTCGCACCCCCACAAGTGCGCGTAGACGCTGGGATCGGGTGACGCCGTCGACAATCGCGGCGACCCCATCCCTTAGCTCGGCCGCCCTCTCGTAGTCGAGCTTGTCTGCGTGGTCGGCGATCACGTCGGCCATCATGTCGACGATCGGGGAGGGATCCCTCGTGAGGGCGTCCCGCGCCGAGGCCACCGCAGCGTCGTAGCCGGAATCGGCCCCCGCCACGCACGGAGCCGAACACTGGCCCAGATCCTTGAGCAGGCACGCACGCGCATTTGTTCGGGGCACGATCGTGAGTCGGGTGGTGCACGTTCGCACTCCAAGCGTCCTCTCAATCACCTCGATCGCGGCACGTGTGTTCGATGAGCCTCGCATCGGCCCCACGAGGGCATCGGTGCCGTCGCTTGAGCGGGTGACCTTGAGTCGCGGGTAGCGCTCATCGGTCAACGCAAGGAACGGCGTGCGTTCGGGACGGGTCGAACGCCTGTTGTACCTGGGCCGATGAGTCTCGATCATGCGCACCTCGACCACTCGGGCCTCGATGTCGGTGGCACATACATGCGCGTCGACACCCACGGCGATTTCGAGCATTTCCCTGATCTGCCTGCGCTGCTCGCCCCTCGTGAAATAGCTCTTAACGCGCGAGCGAATGTTCTTGGACGTGCCCACGTAGAGGTGCTCGCCCTGCGGGCCCCTGAATACATATACGCCCGGCTGGGTGGGCATGCGGTCGGCCATGGGGGCCTTCATGCGCAACTTTTCGGGCACGGGGTTGCGAAGGGAGTCGAGGTCCTCGCGGTGGGTGATGCCAAAGCGCGCGAGTCGCTCGAGCATCCCGTGCAGTACCTCTGACGTCGCGCGAGCGTCCTCGAGGGCCCTGTGATTGGGCGTCACCGCGGTGCCGAACACGCGGGCCAGGGTCGAAAGCTTCTTGTTGGGCGCCTCCTCCTTGGTGGTGGCCCTGCGGGCGAGCGTCACGGTGTCGACCACCTCATTGCCAGGCCACGGGTAGCCGTGAGCCCTGCACGCGGCCTTGAGGAAGCCCACGTCGAACGGCGCGTTGTGGGCCACGAGAACGGCATCGCCAAGGAACTCGAGGAACGAGGGAAGTACCTGTTCGATCCGAGGCGCGGCCACAAGCATCGCGTCGGTGATTCCCGTGAGCGCCACGATGAACGGAGGAATGGGGCCGCCTGGATCCACGAGCGTTTGAAACTCGCCAATCACTTCGCCGCCGCGCGTCTTGACCGCCCCGATCTCGGTGATAGCGCACGATGCGTGGGAGCCACCCGTGGTCTCGAGGTCAACCACCACGAACGTCGTGGCGTGGAGGGGTTCGCCGATCTCGTCGAGGCCCATCTGGATGCCGCCCAGGTGGCCTGCGAGGTCGGGAAGGGGGGCCGTCATAGGGCCGACGCTACGTCACGCGTCCGACATGCACGCCACCGTGCTCGGCGGCGTGTCAGTGGTCGCGCTTAGCGTAGGTGGCATGAAAATCGATTGCGATACATGCACCATGCGTGGCCTCGCGTGCGGGGACTGCGTCGTCTCGTTTCTCACCATCGAACGTCGCCCAGGCGCGTTCGAGGTGGACAACGATCAAGCGGCAGCGATGTCGGCCATGGCGGAGGCCGGTCTGGTGCCCCCCTTGAGACTGGTTCGCGCCGACGAAAGGGCGTCGTAGCCGCAAAGTCTAGCCGCGCGTGTCCTCGGAATAGAGGGCCTCGATCACGTCGTGGTACCCCTCGAGGACAGTGGCGCGCTTGACCTTGAGAGACGGCGTCAAGTAGCCGTTCTCGATCGTGAAGTCCTCGAGCACGATGTCGTACTTGCGAATGGACTCGGCACGAGACACCGCCTTGTTCGCGCGCGTCACCGCCTTGTCGAGGTGATCCCTCACCACCGTGTTCTGCGCAGCCTCAGCGACGGACATCGCGGGCAGGCCCTTGCTGTGCAGCCAGCCGGGCAGTGCGTCGGCGTCGAGTGTCACGAGCGCGCCGATGTAGGGCTTGCCGTCGCCGACGACCACGCATTGGGACACCAGTGGATAGCCGCGCAGCCGGTCCTCGAGCATGGCTGGGGCGACATTCTTGCCGCCCGCAGTCACGATGATCTCCTTCTTGCGGCCAGTAATGGTGAGATAACCATCGGCGTCCTGATCGCCGATGTCACCGCTGTGGAACCACCCGTCCACGATTGCCGCGGCGGTGGCCTCGGGGTTGTGGTGATACCCCTCGAAGAGCTGCTTGCCGCGCAAGAGGATCTCGCCATCGTCTGCGATTTTCACCTCGATGCCGGGAAGCTTCTTGCCGACGGTGCCGATCCTTGGATTGTCTTCGGGATTCAGGTGTGAGGCGGCGTTTGTCTCGGTGAGTCCGTACCCCTCGAGGACGGTCAGGCCCAGCCCCCTGTAGAAGTGCCCGAGTCGGGCTCCGAGCGGTGCGGAACCGGAAACCGCCCAGTGCGCACTTCCGCCAAGGACGGCCACGATCTTGGCGAGCACGAGCCGATAGGCAATCTTGTGCCGCATACGCAACGCCGCTGAGGGCCCCTCGGGCGTGTCGAGAGCCAACGAGTAGTCGATCGCCTGTTTGGCCGCCCATCGGAAGATCTTGACTTTGCCGCCCTCCGCGGCGCGCTGCTCGGCGGCGTTGTAGATCTTCTCGAAGACTCGCGGCACTGCCAGCACCAGCGTTGGCTTGAACGTGCCGATGTAGGGAACGAGTTTCTTTGAATCGGGGCAGAAGCCGATCACGGTTCCCGACGCGAGGAGGAGAACCTCGACGAGTCGCGCAAGCGAGTGGGCGAGCGTGAGGAACAGGACTGTCGACGCGCCCTCTTCGAAGAGGACGCCGGGGACGGTCTGTTGAAGGCCCTCGACGTGGCTCGTGAAGTTGCGGTGCGTGAGCCGGACGCCCTTGGGCCTGCCCGTGGTGCCAGACGTGTAAATGATCGTGGCGAGGTCGTCGAGGCCTGGCCGCTCGGTACGCGCTGTCAGTTCGCTGTCTGCGACGCGCGCACCGTCGGCGACGAGCGCGGCGATCGCGCCGTTGTCGATGACCTCGATCGCCGTCAGGGGGGACTCGGAGTCAGACGCGACCTTCCTGGCCATGGCCGCATTGTCTACGGTCTCCACGAACACGGTGCTGATCGCTGCGTCGGACGTAATCCAGTCGAGTTGGGAAGGCGACGACGTGTCGTAGATCGGAACGGGGATCGCGCCCGCCGACCAGATCGCGAAGTCGAGCACCGTCCACTCATAGCGGGTGCGGCACATGATGCCCACCGACTCGCCTGGTGCGATGCCCCGTGCGATCAGCCCCTTGGCCACCGCAGCCACGTGAGCGGCCGCCTCCGCGCCAGTGACGTCGATCCACTGATCGTCACTGTCGGTGTAACGCATGACTACTCGGTGCGCGTTGACGTGCCACGCTGCTGAAACAAGCGCCATGATGTTGCGCGCCTCGGAAACTACGACCATGTCTGACTCCATTGGCAAGGCAAGAGGTTGCGCTCACGATACCCTCGGTACAGACGTATTGGGACTTTTCGAAGGGGTTTTCGTGGACGCAGTAGGCGTGGATATCGGGGGTACCAAGATCGCGGTGGGCGTTGTTGACGCTGCGGGTCGAATTCTTACCAAGGTGCGCCGCCCCACACAACCCGAGGATCCCGCGAGCATCGACGCAGCGATTGCCGATGCGATCGAGGAGCTCTCGCGCACGTATGACGTGCAGGCAGTCGGCGTGGCCGCCGCGGGATTCGCGAGCTCGGATCGCAACCACATGACGTTCGCACCGAACATCGCATGGCGCGACTATCCGCTCGGCGACAACATCCGTACCCTCATCGGCAGGGATGACCTCACTGTGGTCGTGGAGAACGACGCGAACGCGGCCGGCTGGGCCGAATACGTGCACGGAGCGGGTAAGGGCACCGGCACCATGGTGATGCTCACGATCGGAACCGGTCTCGGCGCGGCGATCGTAGTGAATGGCGAACTGGTGCGCGGCGCATATGGCTTCGCCGCCGAACTGGGCCACCTGTGCCTCGTCCCGGACGGACTTCCATGCGGGTGCGGGCAGCGCGGGTGCTGGGAGCAGTACGCCTCCGGATCAGCTCTGACGCGCGAAGCGCGCCGCGCAGCCGCAGATCGCCCCGTGAGGGCCGCCAGCTTGCTCGAACGTGCAGGTGGCGACCCCTCAAACATCAAGGGCCCACACGTGACCCATGCCGCGATGGAAGGTGACGAGCTCGCTATCGAATTGCTCGCGGACCTTGGCCGCGCAATCGGCGAGGGCTGTGCCTCGATCGCCGCAGTGCTCGATCCCGAGGTATTTGTCATCGGGGGAGGCGTCATCGCAGCCGGCGATCTTATGCTGGGACCAGCGCGCGAAGCGTTCGCAAAGCATCTGACGGCGAGCGGACACCGGCCCTTGCCACCCATTCTTGCGGCCGATATGGCCAACGATGCAGGCATCGTGGGGGCTGCTGCACTCGCCCGCGAAGCCGTTCCGCTCGAGTTCTAGTTTCCGATCACGCAGTATCAATCACGCAGCGAGGTTGTGAGGACCGATGTACTACAAGCTCTTCAAGCACGTGCTACTTGGCCCTGGGCTCAAGGTCTACTACCACCCATGGGCGGAAGGCCTTGAGAACGTGCCCAAGAGCGGAGGAGCGATCCTCGCCTCCAATCACCTGTCATTCTCGGACTCGGTCTTCCTGCCGCTCGTGCTCAAGCGCAAGGTCGTCTTCCTCGGCAAGTCGGAATACTTCACGGGCAAGGGTGTGAAGGGCGCGGCAACGCGAGCCTTTATGCAGGGCGTCGGCACCATACCGGTACATCGTGGGGGCGGCCGGTCTTCCGAGGCGGCGCTTCACACAGGGATGCAGGTGCTCGAGGCAGGCGAACTCCTGGGAATCTACCCCGAAGGCACGCGCAGCCCTGATGGTCGGCTGTATAAGGGCAAGACGGGCGTGGCCAGGCTCGCAATAGAGACGGGTGTGCCCGTGCTCCCGGTGGCCATGATCGGAACTGACGTGGCGCAGCCCGTTGGCCAGAAGGTGCCGTCTCGCGTCGAGATTGGCGTGCGTATCGGCGAACCGATCGACATCGCTGAGTATCGCGGCAGGCAAGACGATCGTGACGCGCTTCGCGAACTCACCGACAAGGTGATGATGGCCATCCAGAAGCTCTCGGAGCAGGAGTACGTCAACAAGGACTCGGCCCAGTACAAGCGTTCGCTCGTGGTTGCCGAGCGTGAGGCGCGCGCCAAGGGCGATACGTAACCCTCGGCGCGGGACTTGCGTCGCGCCGATTCGCCCACCGCTCACCCCTAGAATGAGCGGGAAACCCTCGTCTGAAAGGCTTGTCGCATGTCCGTTCGTCGTGTTGCGCTTCTCACCGCCGGTGGCTTTGCCCCGTGCCTGTCCTCGGCCGTAGGCGGCCTCATTGGTCGCTATACCGAGATTGCGCCCGAGATCGAAATCATCGCGTATGAGCACGGCTACTGGGGTCTGCTGCTGGGCAAGAAGATCGAGATCACCGATGCGGTGCGTGAGAAGGCCGCCGTGCTGCATGACTTCGGCGGATCGCCCATCGGCAACTCGCGTGTCAAGCTCACCAACGTCGAGGACTGCGTCAAGCGCGGCCTCGTCAAGGAGGGTCAGAACCCCTTGCACGTCGCTGCGGAGCAGCTCGTCAAGGACGGTGTCGATGTGCTGCATACGATCGGCGGCGACGACACGAACACGACCGCGGCCGACCTCGCCGCGTACCTGCATGAGAACGGCTATGACCTTACGGTCGTGGGCCTTCCCAAGACGATTGACAACGACGTGGTGCCGATTAAGCAGTCGCTGGGTGCCTGGTCCGCGGCCGAGCAGGCCTCTGTGTTCGCGCAGAACGTGATCGGCGAGCACCGCTCTGGACCGCGTATGCTCATCGTGCACGAGGTCATGGGCCGTGCGTGCGGTTGGCTCACCGCTGCCTCCGCCATGAAATACCGCGAGTGGCTCAGCAAGCAGGAGTTCGTGCCCGAGATTGGCCTTACGAAGGACCGGTGGGACATTCACGCGGTGTACGTGCCCGAAGCCCCGATCGACTTGGATGCCGAGGCAGTGCGCCTCAAGGCGATCATGGATTCGCAGGGCAACGTCAACATCTTCCTTTCGGAGGGTGCAGGCGTGCCCGAGATCATCAAGGAGATCGAGGAAGCCGGCGGCGAGGTGCTTCGCGATGCCTTCGGACACGTGCGCTTGGACACCATCAACCCTGGTAATTGGTTTGCCAAGCAGTTCGGCGATCGCCTTGGTGCCGAGAAGGTCATGGTCCAGAAGTCGGGCTACTTCTCTCGTTCGGCCCGCGCGAACGGTCAGGATCTGCGCCTCATCAAGTCGATGACCGACTTCGCGGTCGAGTCGGCTCTTCTCGGTGTGTCGGGAGTCATCGGCCACGACGAAGAGGACGGCGACCGCCTCAAGGCCATCGCCTTCCCGCGCATCGCGGGTCACAAGCCCTTCGACGTCACCACGCCGTGGTACACCGAGCTCTTGGAAGATATCGGGCAGTCATGACGGGGACGCAAGAGGCCCTCGCGGCGGCCGGCGTCGACTCGTACCTGACGTGCGAGGCGAAGCAGCAGCCGAATTGGCCCGACCAAGAGGCTCTTGCCCGTGCCACCGACAAACTCCGCTCGGTTCCTCCACTCGTCTTTGCGGGAGAGGCCGACGTTCTGCGTGGCCATCTCGCAGCCGCCGGTAGGGGAGAGGCCTTCGTTCTTCAGGGCGGTGACTGTGCCGAGATTTTCTCCGAGGCGACCGCCGACCGCATCAGGAACAAGATCAAGACCATCCTGCAGATGGCCGTGGTCCTCACGTATGGAGCGTCAACCCCCGTCATCAAGATCGGGCGCATGGCTGGCCAATATGCCAAGCCGCGCTCATCCGACATGGAAACCCGCGATGGAGTGACACTTCCGGCCTACAGGGGCGACATCGTCAACTCATCGGCCTTTACCGAAGAGTCGCGACTTCCCAACCCCGAGCACCTCGTCGACGCCTATCACGTGTCCGCGACCACGCTCAATCTCATCAGGGCCTTCACGACGGGTGGCTTCGCCGACCTGCGTCGCGTGCACCAGTGGAACAGGGGATTCGCGGCCAATCCCGCGTATGCCGCATATGACCAGGTGGCCGGTGAAATCGACAGGGCCGTGCGCTTCATGTCCGCGGCTGGGGGCGACTTTGAGGCGCTCAAGACCGTTGAGTTCTTCTCGAGCCACGAGGCGCTTCTGCTTGACTACGAACGCGCACTCACGCGCATTGACTCACGTTCGGGTAAGGCATATGACTGCTCGGGACACTTCCTGTGGATAGGGGAGCGCACCCGTCAGCTCGACGGGGCGCACGTCGAGTTCATGTCGAAGATTCACAATCCCCTTGGAGTGAAGTTGGGGCCGACTTCGTCAGTGGCCGATGCAATCGCGCTGGCAGGGCGGCTTAATCCCGACAACGTCCCTGGTCGACTGACGTTTGTGGCGCGCATGGGCGCGGACAAGGTGCGTGACGTGCTCCCGGCGCTCGTCGAAGGCGTGCGCGATGAGGGCATTGCGGTGACGTGGCTCACGGACCCGATGCACGGCAACACGTTCACCTCGGAGTCCGGCTACAAGACGCGGCGCTTCGACACAATCCTGGACGAGGTCAAGGGCTTCTTTGAGGTTCACCGCGACTTGGACACGGTCCCTGGCGGCATCCACGTGGAGCTTACGGGCGATGACGTCACCGAGGTCATGGGTGGCACCGCCGAGATCAACGACGAGGGTCTCGCCGCGCGATATGAGACCAAGGTTGATCCGCGGCTCAATCATGAGCAGTCGCTCGAGATGGCCTTTCTCGTATCCGAGTTGTTGTCACAGAGGGACAATCCCGCGCTTCACGACCTCGCAGAGGCGTAGTGGCCCGACGATGCGTCGTGGTCGTCTGTACCACGATGTCTCATTCTTGAGGGTTTAACGACGATGGGCCCCATGTGAATCTTCGCGGGCCAAACCTAGTGAGCTCACCGGTGTCACCGGGCAGCTTCGAAGCTCAGGAGCGGCTGTCCCCATCGGAACGTGACGAACGAAGGCGCGCGCTGCAAAGTCGATGGGCCGGAGTGGGGATCGTGCTCGTCTTGCTTGCCGTGAGTGTCTTTGCCGTGTGGTCGTCTCAGGCGAACGCGGCCGCTGCGGGGCGAGCCGCAGCGGCAAGCGAACTCTCGGATGACTTCGCGCAGGCCGCGAAGGCCGTTGCCGCAGAAGAGTCTCTCGAACGCAAGTATCGGCTGGAACCTGGTCCGGACGTGCGTGCGCGCTACGACGCCGCGTCGACCGAACTCCTGGTGGCTCTCGGGCGGGCTGAGGCCGATGGCAACCCGGAGGTCCGCGCCCTCGTCCAGCAGGTGCGTGAGTTGCACGAGGGCTACCTCGCCTCGCTCGGCATGATGTTCGCGGCAATGGACCGTGGAGACTCCGAGGAAGTGGCGCGAATCGACAAAGACGAGGTATACCCGACATTTGACGCGATCCAGGAACTTGTCTCTGATCGAGCGGCCCAGGAGCATGCCGACGCGATAGCCCAGATTGATGCTCTTCAACGTTTGGAGCAGCTGACGCGTGTGCTTACGCCGTGGGTGTTTGTCCTCGGGTTGCTGCTCGTCGCGGTCCTTGCCTCGATCACCCGCGGCTATCGCAGAGTCGTGGAGTCCACACGAGCGGCGGCGACCCACGATGCGGTTCACGACGCGCTGACCGGACTGCCGAACCGCACGCTCCTGGCGGAGCGATTCGCACACGCCCTCCGCGATGGCAAGCGGAAGAGCTCGCTCACCGGGCTCCTGCTGATCGACCTCGACAGGTTCAAAGAGGTGAACGACACGTTCGGTCACCACTACGGAGACGAACTGCTTGCCCAGGTTGGCCCTCGGTTGAGCGAGCACCTCAGGTCCGAAGACACGATCGCCAGGCTTGGCGGCGACGAGTTTGCGGTTCTGCTTCCCGGTGTCGTTGACCTCGCGGGAGCCACGGCGGTTGCCGACGCCCTTCTCCTTGCACTTGAGGCGCCATTCCATGTGGAAGGTGTCGAACTCGACATCGAGGCCAGTATTGGAATCGTGCTTTCCGGCGAGCACGGCGGGGATGCTGTCACCTTGCTGCAGCGCGCCGATATCGCCATGTACGTCGCCAAGGGAAAGAGCAGGGGAGTCTCCGTATACGATTCCGCCTCCGACAGGCATTCGCCGGAGCGCCTTGCCCTCCTCGGCGAATTGCGCCGTGCGATTGAGAATGATGAGTTGGTTCTGTACTTCCAGCCCCAGATCCGCATCAGTACCGGCGAGGTGATTGGGGTCGAAGCGCTGGTCCGCTGGAATCATCCCGTGCGCGGCATGGTTTTTCCCGATGACTTTGTCCCGATCGCCGAGCACACTGGCTTGATTGGCCCGCTTACCCGGTGGGTGATCAACGCGGCGCTCTCTCAGTCGGAAGTGTGGTGCGATCAAGGGCAACCGTTGCAGGTCGCGGTGAACCTCTCTGCCCGCAACCTCATCGACGAGGATTTGCCCGATGAAGTCGCCGAACTCCTCGCGGCACACCACATGCCTGCGTCACTCCTCAAGCTGGAGGTCACCGAATCCGCGATCATGTCCGATCCGCTGCGCGCTGCTGCCATTTTGGGCAGGCTCGCCGACTCTGGTATTGAGATATCGATCGACGACTTTGGCGTGGGCTACACAAGCCTGGGCCAGCTCAAGACACTCCCTGTCACCGAACTGAAGATCGACAAGTCCTTCGTGATGGCCATGACGGACAGCGCGAGCGATCGCCTGATCGTCCACAGCGTCGTCGAACTGGGTCACAACCTGGGCCTGACCATCGTCGCCGAGGGCGTGGAAACTCTTGCAGAGCTTGAGCAACTGTCCCTCTACGGATGCGATACTGCTCAGGGCTATTACCTCAGCAGGCCCATTCCCGCGGAGGCCTTTGACGAGTGGCGCGCCGAGTACGGTGACGGCGCCAAGGCGTGTCGCACATGGTTGGCCTCGCTCGAGGGCACCAAGCCTTGAACTGAGACCACCCGTCGAGTAGCGCCGGTACCGACCCGTCGCGATGGCCTCGACTGAGTGCGACTAGTTGTACCTGAGCTCTACCGTGGTGCCCACCTCGACGTACGTTCCTGGCGTCAGGTCCTGATCCGAAATCTTGTTCTTGCTGCTCCAGATCTTCTGGGCCTTGAGGTCGGGGACAAGACCAATATCCTCGGCCTTCGCCACGGCCTCATCGACGCTCATAAACAGGAAACTCGGCACCTGGACCAGAGGCTTGCCCTCGGACACGTACAGCGTGATGCGTGCAGTCCGCGTCGACTCCGAGCCCGGTGCCGGGTCGGTTCTGAAAACCTCACCCTTCTTCACGTCGAGGGTCCTGTCATATTCAACCGTGACCACCATTTTGTCGGCCTCAAGGAGGGTTCGCGCACGGTCCTCCTTGTACCCGACGAGGTCCGGAATGGTGACGGGCGCGGGCCCATTTGAGATCACCAGGTCGATCGGCAGATCGTGGCGCACCACCTCGTCCGCCGCTGGCGCGGTGGACGTGACCTCGCCCTTCGGTACCACGTCGGAGTACGGAGTCTCCTTGGCGCCGATGGCGAATCCGGCCTTTGTCAGTAGGTCGATCGCGTCGCCCTCGCTTATGCCGACGACCAGCGGCACCGTTTCCATGCGCGGTCCCTGGGACACGACCAACTTGACCGTCTCGCCCTTGGCGATCTGCTCCTGTGCCGCCGGGCTCGTGCGGATCACTATCCCCTCGGGCACGTCGTCGGAGAAGTCCGAGAGGACCACGGCCTCGAGGTTGGCGGTGCGCAGAATTGCCCTGGCGTCGTCTGTGGTCTTTCCCTCGACGGGAGGGACCGTGGTGTACGCGCCAGGACCTTGGGTGTTGTACCACCACGCGCCGAGTCCGAGCAGGAGGAGTAGCGCGGCCGCGACGGCAGTCACCCACAGCGCCCACCTGGGCCTGTGGTTGACGGGTTCCATCGCGTCGGGATCGTCGTCGACGAGTTCCGACTCGACCGGAGCAAACATCGGCTCGTTGAGACCGATGGGCAAGGCAATCGTTGACCCGGTGGGACTGGGATCCAGAATCGCGGTGGCATCGTCCGCGAGGTTATAGGTTCCCGACGGCGGCTCAGCCCTCCGGTCGAGGGTCGGCTCGTCGATCATTGCCCGGGTCTGGCGCACGAGCGCGAGCGCCGCCGTGGCGTTGGCGGGGCGCGCGGAGGGGTCGCGAGCGGCAAGGGTGAGCACGAGCTGGTCGAGCTCGGCCGGTAGCCACGGCACGTAGGTCGACGGCGGGGGAACATCCTCGTGCACGTGGCGCGTGGCCACCTCGATTGCCGAAGGTGCGGTGAAGGGTTGGCGCCCCGTGAGCGCCTCGAAGAGCATGATGCCGGTCGCGTAGACGTCGGTCCGCGCGTCGGCTTCGCCGCGTTGAACCAACTCGGGTGCGAGGTACGCGACGGTGCCCATGACGGTGCCCGTGGACGTCGACGTGACCTCCGTGACGGCGCGAGCGAGGCCAAAGTCGGCCAGCTTGGGTCGCCCCTCTTCGTCAATCAGGATGTTTTCAGGCTTGACGTCACGGTGAACCAGTCCAAGGCGGTGTGCCGCGCCGAGCGCATCGAGGATCGACTCGATGATCCCCAACGACTCGCCGACGGTGAGGGTGGCCTCCTGAAAGAGACGCGCGCGCAGGTTCTCGCCCTCGACGTATTCCATCGTGAGGTACGACAGGTCGCCGTCGGTGCCCTGGTCGTAGACGCGCACCATGCCGGGGTGTGTAAGCCGGGCGGAGGCCTTCGCCTCCCGGCGGAACCGTGACGCGAACTCGCCCTTGTCGTCGTCTGTTCCGAAAGAGGCGTGCATGACCTTGACAGCGACGAGTCTTTCGAGCCGCTTGTCGAAGGCAAGATAGACCGTGGCCATGCCTCCGGCGGCGATGCGTTCGCGCACCTCATAGCGGCCGTCGATCAGGCGGCCAAGGAGGGGGTCGGTCAAAGTGTCGGCCACGTTCTCATCATAGGTTGATCAAGCACGTGCATTTGGGAGGGCGGGCGCGATTGTGACTTAGTCGAAACGATCCATCAGAGAGATCACGGAGGCGACGTATGCCACGGTGTCTTTGTTCATTCCGCGTTCCCTCACGGATCGTTCACCCTGGTAATAGCCAGCAATGGCGGTTTCCAGTGGGGCGCCGTTCCGTTGCAGTTGCTTGAGAATCGCGACACCGGCGGCCACGTTGTCCTGTGGGTTGAGCAGGTCGAGGTCCCTCCCGACAAGATCCGACGCCCAATCTCCTGACGATGGAATGACCTGCATGCACCCGATCGCGTTCGCGGGGGAGACCGCGCGCATGTTGAATCCGGACTCTTGATACGCGATGGCCTGAGCGAGCGCGGGGCTCACTCCCATGTCGTTGGCCGTGGAGATCACGAGCTGTTGCATCTGAACCCGAGTCGGAACGGTCATCGCATTGAGGTTGGCCTTGTTGACGTTCGCCGCAGCGACGACTTCCGCGGCATATGTGCGTCCCAAGAACGTGTCGCCGACGAGGCCAGTGGGAGTGCCACCCGGAATCATCAGGCGTTGATCGGCACGGATGAAGGAGGGGTTCGCCAAGCCGTTGGCCGACGCGATGGCGGCCACGGTGGTCCCGAAGCGGCCGGCGATGCTTGAAACCGTGTCGCCACTGACCACGACATACGTCGAGGGTGCGCTCGTGGTGGCCGCGCCGGCACTCGCGCTCGTCGCTGACGGGGCAGCGACCGCACCGGCTGGAATCGTGAGTGACTGATTGACCCTAATGAGCGAGGGGTTGGTGAGCCCGTTGATTTGGGCTAGCGCCGCAACGGAGGTGCCCGAGCGCGCGGCGATTGACCACAGTGTGTCCCCAGAGCGCACCGTGTATTGCGTGCTGCTCGCGGCCGCACGCGTCGACGGAGTTGATGTGCCGCCTGGGACCGACAGAGTCTCGCCGATGCGGATGAGGGTCGAAGCCGACATTCGGTTGGCGCGCTGGATGTGGCTCACCGTGGTCCGGTAGGTCGCGGCGATCCCCCACAGGGTGTCGCCCTTGGCGACCACGTGGTTGGCGCTGAGGGTAGTAGCAGTGTCGGGAATCGTGAGGCGCTGACCCGCGTAGATGGTCGCCCGGGAGTTGAGGCCGTTGCCGGACACGATGGTGTCGACGGTCACGCCGTGGCCCAACGCTATTGCTGAGACGGTATCTCCGGGCTGGACCACATAGTCCTGAGCGTGAGCGGGGCCGGCGACGATGGCGAGGGCGGCTGTCGCCGTGAGCGAACTAGAGACGGTGCGAAGCGCTGCGGTCTTGAGGTCCATGCGGGAAACCCTCCAGGGCGGACAGTTACTGGTGATGCTTGCGGGGCTTATGTGAAGAATGTGACAAAAGTGACTCTAGATGACACCCACGCGGCGCACAAGGGTGCACAGTGTTGACTACCCTGGTGCTGTGACTGAATGGATGAGTGTTCCCGAATGCGCTGAGGCGCTCGGTGTGTCCCTTTCTCGCGTGCGTGAGCTCCTGAAGGAGCGCAAGCTCGTGTCCTTGAGGCGGGGGGAGAACAACGCGATCTATATCCCTGCTGGCCAAATCATGGATGGCGAAACGGCCCGGTACGTCCTGGCGACAGTTCATGGGACGGCCCTGGTCCTCGCCGATTCGGGATTCTCCGACGACGAGATCGTCGCGTGGCTCTTGGCGCCCCACGATGAGCTAGAGGGCACTCCTCTCGACGCCCTCAGAGCCGGTCAGCGGGCGCATGTGAGACGCCTCGCACAAACCGCGCTCTAGTCCCTCGAGTGGTTTGGGGTCCGGGGTTCGCAAGCCGCCTGAGCCTTGCGATCACGTGGCATCGCGCGACCCTTTAGAAGACGCGGTTCGTCGTGGCATCGAAGAACGTGAAGAGCCGCTCGCGGTGAAGTGCGTCCATGGGGACGCTCTCGAGCAAGGTTCGTGCTTCGTTGGCGAGGCGCGTGATCTCGGTCTCCGCAGCATCGATCGCTCCCGATCGCACCAACACGCTGACGGCCGCTGCCACGGACTGTGCGTCGCCACCCACCGCGTCGGCGATGAGTTCGCGGCCCGCTGCATCCGAGTGAGCGAGCGCGTGGGCGAGGAGGAGAGTCGGCTTTCCCTCCCTGAGGTCGTCTCCCGCTGGCTTTCCAGTCTCCGCCTCGGAGCCGATGACGCCCAAGACGTCGTCCCGCAGCTGGAAGGCGACGCCCAGGGGGAGGCCGATGGCCGCCCATTGATCGACAGTGTGTCGAGGGCCCCCTGCAAGGGCCGCTCCAAGCGCGAGCGGACCCACGGTCGTGTACGACGCGGTCTTAGCGCGCATCACCTCAAGGATGTCTTCGCGCGCATTCGGGAGAGACTCGAGCGATTGCGCCGCGAGTCGGAGGTCGAGGTATTGGCCGGCCGTGCACACGCTCGCCATGTGGGAGAACCGGTCGCCGACGGCAGCCGCGACCTCAGCGTCGACGCCCACGAGCGCGCCGACGAGCTCGCTCATGCAGGCCATGAGGGCGAGATCTCCGGCCAGGATCGCGCTACTCGTGCCAAAGCGGGCACTGTCGCCGCGCCAATGGGACTCCGCGTGGACGCCCTGGATGACGCGATGGGTAGAGGGCAGGCCGCGTCTGGTGTCGGAGTCATCGAGTACGTCGTCGTGGACGAGCGCCGCCACCTGGAAGAGCTCAAGGGCGGCCGCGACCCTGACTGCAGCATCCCGCCGCCCGCCGCCCGCCGCTTCGTGGGCCATAACGAGGAGCCTGGCCCGGAGGCGCTTTCCCCTGGAGGACAGGCTGGTGAGCGGGTCCAAGAGTTCGTTGGCTGGCGTGCCAACGGGCGCGACGAAGCGCGTGATCCTGCTCATCGCGGAGCTGACTGCGTGGTCGAAGTCCGCCGAAGTCGTGTCCTCGTTCATGAGCGCCAGCCTAGGGGAGCGTCGTACCCATCCCTCCTGCCGCGCCGTTGTCCCCAGTGATCGGTGCGCGACGCGCGGGCGAGTGGCTCCCGGTTCGATTCTGTGGGTATGACCATTCACTTGCGTACCCCAGGGGAGCTCATCGCTGCCGTTCCAGGCCTTCTGGGCTTCACCCCCGTCGACTCCCTCGTGGTGATTGGCGTCTCAAGCACGGGTCGGGTCGCGCCGCTTATCCGCATCGATCGCGGGGATTGCATGGTGCCAGAGCTCGCGGATCAGGTGTCATCGTCAGTGGCCGGGCACCTCGCACGAGCCAGGGCCGCATCGGTCGTCCTCCTGAGTTTCAGGAGCAAGGGCAGCCGCCTCGATTGCGGCGCGCTCGACGCGATGAGGACACGCCTCGAGAGCCACGTTGAGGTCACGGACTGGTGGGTCACGGCCAACGGTCGGTTCCGCACGCCGGAATGCCCAGACCCACGCTGTTGTCCCGACGGGGGGCGACCCGTTCCGCAGGCAGCGCACGGCGGTGCGGGGGACGAAAACAGAAGGTATTCGTCCCCAGCGCCGCACCTGCCCATTCGCGACAGCGCCCCTGCGGGTCGGCGCAAGGCGGCGAACGCGGCCTTTGGCCGAGCATGGCGTGCCCATGAGAAGGCCGAACGCGAGGGCAAAGAAGGCGCCGTCGCGCACGGACTCGATCCTCGTTGGACCGACCCACGCGAACAATGGAGGGCCCGCCAGCTCGAGGTGTGGCGCGATGCGCTTGCGCGCGCGTGTGACGGCGAATTGCCCGCGGATGCACAGACGGGAAGGCTTGCTGCGGGGCTGTGTGATGTGGTGGTGCGGGATGCCGTGGTGATCGACATGATTCCGGGCAGGGGGGCGGTGGCGGAGGCGCTGTGCGTTGACCCGGGCGCGCGGGGAGTGCGCGAGGCGCTCTCAGCCATGATCACCGAAGAGAACGCAGTGCGCGCAGATCCCACCACGGTGGCGGCGATTGGGGTCATGGCCGACCACATCGTGTGGTTGTGTGACGTCCATTCCGCGCCGGTGGTGACGCTTGCGGGTCTCGCTCAGTGGTGGAGCGGCGACGACGCCTCCGCGGCGATTTCAATCGCGAATGCGCTCATGACGCAACCGGGCTATAGGTTGGCGGAACTGGTGGCATGCGCGCTCGACGCACATCTGCCCCCGGGCTGGCTCGCCGCCGCGTAGCCATATATCGGGGGATAGCGGGCAATACAATGTGCGGGTCGTTCGTGGGCATGTCTCGTGGGCCTCGGACGTTGACAGAGGCGCTACAATTTAGTGAATTTGCTGCGCGGCTGAAGGCCACGGCAATCCCCTGAATGCTCAACGGAGAGGACGCCTGTGTCGCCCGAAGGATCTGGCCCACCAAGCGCCCCGCGATCCGGCCGACCTCGCTCTACCCAAGCATCGTCCCCTAAGGAGCACATCACGTCCGCTACTGCCGCACCACAGGACACCACCCCGACGACCCGTGCTCGCAAGGCTGCGCCCAAGACGAGTGCCGCCGCGAAGAAGGCCGCAGCCGCGGCCGCGTCCGAGGTCGTAGACGGTGGCGCAGCCATCGCCGAAGAGGAAATTGAAAAGGCGCCCACGGGCAAGGGCGAGGGCGAAGACAAAGAGGTCGACGAAGCCGTCACCGGATACGTTCTCTCCGGTGAAGACGATGACGCGCCGGTTCAGCAGGTCATGACGGCGGGCGCTACCGCAGACCCCGTCAAGGACTACCTCAAGCAGATCGGTAAGGTCGCGCTGCTGAACGCAGAGCAAGAGGTCGACCTTGCCAAGCGCATCGAAGCGGGCCTCTTTGCCGAGGAAAAGCTGGGCTCGGGCGACAAGATGGCGCCCAAGGCTCGCCGCGAGCTCGAATGGATCGCGAACGACGGTCGCCACGCCAAGAATCACCTTCTCGAGGCCAATCTGCGCCTCGTGGTGTCTCTTGCCAAGCGCTACACCGGTCGTGGAATGCTCTTCCTGGACCTTATCCAGGAGGGAAACCTCGGACTCATCCGCGCGGTCGAGAAGTTCGACTACACCAAGGGCTACAAGTTCTCGACGTATGCCACGTGGTGGATCCGTCAGGCCATTACTCGCGCCATGGCCGACCAGGCCCGCACCATTCGTATCCCGGTGCACATGGTCGAGGTCATCAACAAGCTCGCACGAGTTCAGCGTCAGATGCTCCAGGACCTTGGCCGCGAGCCCACGCCTGAGGAGCTCGCTAAGGAACTCGACATGACGCCCGAAAAGGTGGTCGAGGTCCAGAAGTACGGCCGCGAGCCCATCTCGCTGCACACGCCGCTTGGCGAGGACGGCGACAGCGAGTTCGGTGACCTCATCGAGGACTCCGAGGCCGTCGTTCCCGCCGATGCAGTGGGCTTCACATTGCTCCAGGAGGAGCTCAGCAAGGTCATGGACACGCTCAGCGACCGCGAGGCGGGTGTCGTCGGAATGCGCTTTGGCCTGACCGACGGGCAGCCCAAGACACTGGACGAGATCGGCCGCGTGTTTGGGGTCACCCGTGAGCGCATTCGCCAAATCGAGTCCAAGACGATGTCGAAGCTGCGTCACCCGTCGCGTTCACAGGTCCTGCGCGACTACCTCGACTAACCGTCGCTTCCGTCCAGTGCCGCGACCTTGAGTGTGCCGCGGTTTGAGCATGGGGCCTAAGGGATAGAAGTCCTGCACATCGACGGTTGCCCTCATACAGCGGGTGCAGGGCGTCGCGTGCACGAGGCGCTGTCCCCTGTACGCCTCGGTGGCGAGGCGGTTGCTTTCACGTTGGTGTCGTCGAGCGCTGACGCTGCCCGATTGCCGTTCGCCGGTTCGCCCACCATCCTTGTCGATGGGGTAGGCGCGTTCCCCGGTGGGCCGCGGACCATGGAGCTCGCATGCAGGGCCTATACAACCCCCGCCAGACGTGCGGGACTTCCCAAGGTCACGTAAATCGTCGAGGTGCTTGAATGCCTTGCCAGCGCGAAGGCCGACGGTGCGGGGGCACCGGGGTATGACATGAAGTCGCGGTCCAAAGTGCAGCGCGTGCTGCACGTGCGCCTGTCGCGGTTGAGGACTCCTCATTGACCGTGCAAATCGGCCGATAGGTCACAACGCAGGCAGTGGCGTCCCCATCTCTGGAGACGTTGCTTGCAAGACGTACCCCGAGATACCGAGGAGGGTCGCGTGCTCACTTACGGGAAGGCAGTCGCCTCATGACCGTGTTGGCCGACGACGGCCAAGACACTGCATCTGCCGCATTAGCCACAATCCTCAAAGAACGCCAGGTCACCAGCGTCTTTCAGCCGTTGGTGGACCTCATCACGGGGGAGGTTGTCGCCTATGAGGCACTCAGTCGGGGTCCCGAGGGTTCACCGTTAGCCTCGGCCGCCGCGCTGTTTGCTCAGGCCGAGACCGATGGCAAGGTCTCCGAACTCGACTGGATTTGCCTAGGGTCGGCGTTCGACGCGTTCTTGCGAGCGGGCGCACCGCCCGCGGCCTCGCTTTTTGTCAATATCTCTGGCGGTCTGTACCAGGAGCGATGCCCCGTCGAGGTCTTGTCCGTCATTGCGCGGGCTAAGTCCGACATGCGGGTATTCATCGAGATCAACGACAAGGCGCTCGCGGCCGATCCGGCGGGGGTCCTCGAGACCGTAAACAAGGCGCGCGAGTTTGGCTGGGGTGTGTCCATCGACGACGTGGCCTCAAGCCCCGGTTGCGTATCTGTCCTCCCGCTCATGTCGGCCGACGTCGTCAAACTCGACATTCGCGTGAGCAAAGTCGATGAGCCGGGGAACTTCGCGCCGTCGGTAGGCCCGCTCCTGAAGTATGTGGAGAACTCGCACTCGCAATTAATTGTCAAGGGCATCGAATCCGAGGCCGACGCACAGTTTGCGCGGGCACTGGGGGCCACCGTCGGTCAGGGGTACCACCTGGGTGCGCCAAAGCGGCTCGACGGGCCGATCGTCGCACCGCGTAGCATCATCCCTCTCATTGGCTTCACAAGGGACCGCCGTGCCGTTGCCTCGCCGCGAGAGCTCGTTCAGGAGCATGCTTCGCGCCGAATGACACCCGAAGCGATGCGAAACCTCGGCGGATTCTTCATTCTCCAAGCCCTCGCGTCAGGGTCCCGTCCGGTTGTCCTGTTTGGGCAGGGCGATGGCGAACCGCTTGAAGGGTTCTTTCAACAAAGTCCGCTCAAGGAGCTTCGCGAGAAGGCCGTGTTGTGTGCGCTGTTCGGATCAACCAAGCCTTCCGTTGATTTCTCGGACCTTCGTTACGTGATGATTCCCGCAGGTGACCCGCTGATGAATGAACCCTTCATGATCCTGTTGACAGAGTCGACCGCGGTGGGGATTGTTGGCAGCAGCCTGACGGAGCACGATGGCTTCTCGGATGTCGTTCTTACCCAAGATCCTCAGACCGTGTATCTCCTGGCAGAGCACCTGATTCGACGCATCCCCTGGAACAATGGCGGTCAAGCGGTTTCCATCGAACTCAGTGCACGGAGAGACAAGGGCGCCGACCAACCCGAGCGCGGCGTTGAACCCGTCCCTCAAAGGTCGCGGTGGGGTCTGCACCTGACCTGAGATTCCCGGGCGCCGGCTACGACATCCTAGAAACGTCTACACCTACGGCAGGTGGCGCGAGCGCGGCGCTTGCCGACTTCCGCGCGGTTTGAGCCGCAACGATGCCTGCAAAGACCAAGACCGAGTCGGCTACCTTCGAGGCGGACAGGCTCTCGCCGAGCCACAACCACGCGACGGCAAAAGCGAGCTATACCTCGGAAAAGCTTGCGATGCTGCACCCAATGCGCCCTCGATGAGGAGGCGATCATGGCCCTCGCGCTACGACGCGCTACGACGCGCTACCGCCGAGGACATTCCCGAAGTTATCCCCCTCGGTGAGTTCAGGTAAGCGGGTGTCGGAGCGTCCCTCGACGAGCAATCGCGGGCGCGCGGTAGGTCGCAAATCGAATCCTGCCTGGCGTCGACCTGTTCGGCTGGGTCGTCGACAACGATGCCGAGACTGGGTTACTCGTGGCATGCGGCTTCGTCGAGATCGAACGCGTCCTCGGGGTGGCCCGCGAGCGCATACGCCAGATCGAGTCAAAGGTTATGTCGAAGCTGCGCCACCCGTCGCGCTCTCAGGTGCTGCGAGACTACCTCGACTAGCCGTCTTGTCCCATTTCCTGACGAATGGCTCGCGAGCGCCGATAGGTGGGCGTAGCCACACTCAGGGAGGCGAAACCATTGTGAAGCCCGCGGGCAAGGCGTCTGGTATGTACGTGGCCACCCCGAGGGACCTCACCACGGGGACGACGTCAGCGAGATGACCGAAGTGATCGACCAAGCCGAGGCGGACTCTGTCGCGTTCGCCACTATCCTGCGCGAGCGTCAAGTCACGAGCGTCTTTCAGCCCCTCGTTGACTTGGCGACGGGGGAGATCGTCGGCTACGAGGCCCTGTGCCGCGGGCCAGAGGGCTCCCGTTTCGCCTCTCCTGCCCAACTCTTTCACCAGGCGGAGCTCGATGGGCTGCAGTCCATGCTCAACTGGGTATGTCTCGGCTCTGCCTTCGAGGCATTCTTCCGGGCAGGTGCCCCGCGGTCGGCCTCACTTTTCGTCAACATTTCCGTCGGCCTGCGCATCGATGAGTGCCCCCCGGACATCCACGAGGTTGTCGCGCGTGCGCAGTCAACGCTGAGGGTATTCATCGAGTTGAGCGACGCCGCTCTCGCGTCCGACCCTGAGGGGGTTTTGGCAACCGTCGATCGGGCGCGTCAACTCGGCTGGGGCGTATCCGTGGACGACGTCTCTTCGAGCCCCGGGTGTCTTTCGGTGCTTCCTCTCTTGTCGGCAGACGTCGTGAAGCTTGATATGCGGCTGCTCCAGCGCGACGCGCCAGGAGACTTTGCTCCGTCGCTGGGCCCGCTGCTGAAGTACGTTGAGAGCAACAGCGTGACCCTCATCGTGACGGGCATCGAGACCGCGGCAGAGACGAAACTCGCCCGCGCCCTCGGTGCAACCGTCGGTCAGGGGTATCGCCTCGGTAGGCCCGAGAAGCTCACGGGGTCGATCGCCCCGCCGCGCGCCGTTGTCCCACTCGTCGGCGTCTCTAGGCGCGCCCGAAGGACGATGTCGCTGCGGGAGATCGTTGAGGACCATTCATCGCAAAACATGACCGCCGAGGCGCTCCACCAGATCGGCGGATTCTTCATCCGCCAGGCGATGACGACACGCTCTCGTCCGGTAGTCCTGATCAGGCACCCCAATGGCATGCCGCTCGATGCGGTGTTCAACGTCGCGACCCTCGACCAGCTGAGCGAGACGGCGGTGTTGTGCGCGATCTTCGGTCCCCCTGGCGTGTCGAAGTCACTGCCCGACTGGCGCCATGTCGTCGTGTCTGCCGGTGATCCGCTGAGAAATCAGGCATTTCTGATTCTGCTCACGGACTCAATCGCGGTCGGCATTGTCGCGACGCGGTGGATGCCGCACGAGGACCTCTTCGAGGTGGTGCTTACCCAAGATGCGGCGACCGTCTATCGACTGGCCGATCACCTCATTCGTCGGATGCCGTCGGCACACGGTGACGACATCATGAGGTTCGACCGCGGCGAGGACTGAGAACAGGCTGGGATGAGTTCGAGCTCGGCCTCGGGCTAGCGCTCTAGGGCATCGGGGGCTCAGGTCCTCCTCGATGGAAAACGGGCTCTTTACCATACGACCATGCCTGAATATCTCGGCCGTACCAGCACTCATGGCCGGCGCCCGTTCGCTCTGGAGGGCCACGGGAATGGTCGAGGGCGACTTCGGCAAGCCCATCCTCGCGATCGCGAACAGCTTCACGCAGTTCGTCCCTGGCCATGTTCACCTGCACGACGTCGGTCAGCAGGTCAAGAAGGTGATCGACGATGCGGGTGGCTGGGGCGTCGAATTCAACACGATCGCGAACGACGATGGGATCGCGATGGGGCATGGGGGAATGCTGTACTCCCTGCCCAGCCGCGACTTGATAGCCGACAGCGTCGATTACATGGTCAACGCACACTGTGCCGACGCGCTGATCTGCATCTCGAACTGCGACAAGATCACCCCAGGAATGGTCATGGCCGCAATGCGGCTCAACATCCCGACCATCGTGGTCTCGGGCGGACCGATGGAGGCAGGCAAGGTGCTGGGGACCATAGCCGGAAAGAAGGGATCGAGGTCACTCGACCTCGTCGACGTGATGGTGGACGCGAGCGATGACTCCGTGACGGACGACGAGATTCGCGAGCTTGAGCGGTCCGCGTGCCCCACGTGTGGTTCGTGCTCAGGGATGTTCACCGCGAACAGCATGAACGGCCTCTGCGAGGCCCTCGGCCTGGCGCTTCCCGGCAACGGCACTCTCGTGGCCACGCACGCCACCCGCTGGAATATCTTTGAGGACGCCGGAAAGCGCATCGTCGAGATGGCCAAGTCATACTACGAAGATGGGGACGAATCGGTCCTGCCGCGGTCGATCGCCACGCGTGAGGCATTCGAGAACGCCATGACGCTCGACATCGCCATGGGCGGCTCGACCAACACGGTGCTCCACCTGCTCGCCATCGCCCACGAGGCGGGCGTGATGTTCACCATGGAGGACATCGACAGGCTGAGCCGCAAGGTTCCCAATATTTGTAAGGTCGCGCCGTCGTCTCATTACCACGTCGAGGACGTCCATCACGCGGGGGGATCCTCTCGATCCTGGGGAGCTCGACCATGCGGGGCTCATCCACAGGGAGCCCCGAACGGTGCACACGCCGACGCTCGGCGCCGCGATCGACCAGAACGACATCGGGCGCGCGACAGCTACCGAGGCGGCCCGTAGGCGCGCCCTGGCGGCTCCAGGAGGGGTACGAACCAAGACGGCGTTCTCTCAGGACTCGTACTTTGAAGCGTCCGATTCCGACAGGGAAGAGGGGTGCATTCGCGACGTCGAGCACGCATACAGCCAGGATGGTGGCCTTGCGGTGCTGTACGGAAACCTCGCCGCCGACGGCAGCATCGTCAAGACCGCGGGCGTGGACGAGTCGATCTTCCACTTCGAGGGACCCGCAAGGGTGTTTCACTCTCAGGACCTGGCCTGCGACGCGATCCTGGGCAACCGGATTGTCGCGGGCGACGTCGTGGTCATCGTCTACGAAGGGCCGCGCGGCGGACCCGGGATGCAGGAGATGCTGTACCCGACGTCGTTCCTCAAGGGCAAGGGACTGGGCAAGTCGTGCGCGCTCATCACCGACGGGCGATTCTCGGGAGGAACGTCGGGCCTGAGTATCGGCCACGTCTCCCCGGAGGCTGCGGAGGGCGGCACGATCGGGCTCGTCGAGGAAGGCGACACGATTCGCATCGATATCGCGACGCGTGCCCTCGATCTGGTCCTCCCGGACGGCGAACTGGACAGGCGACGTGCCGCCATGGAGGCACGCGGATCCGAGGCGTGGAAGCCCGTCAGGGAACGCACCGTCTCGCAAGCGCTCAGGGCGTATGCCGCCATGACGACCAGTGCGGCGCGCGGGGCCGTCAGGGACGTTTCTCAGGTGGAGAAGTAGCGGAACCCTGAAGCGCGGTCGTCCTCGATCCCGGCGGGGATACCTTTACGTGCTTGGAACCTGTACCTCACCGATTGCTGGGGGTTCGAGGGCTGCCGTGGGGGAGCGGCGTGCGGTTTGTGCCACGACGATCCCTGCGAACACGACGGCGGCTCCTGCCAGCTGGAGGGGTGTGAGCGTCTCTCCGAGCCAGATCCATGCGACGGCGAAGGCGAACAACACCTCGGACGAGGCCGTGACCCCCACGGTGCTCGCCGAGGCGTGCCTGAGAGCCATAAAGAGCAGCACGAACGGCGCGAAGCCTCCCAGGACCAGCATCCCGAGGAGCGGCAGCCACAGGGGAGGGGCAACCTGGTCGAGGGCCCCTGTGAGGGAGACGTGTCGCGTGAAGAGGGACGAGTCGATGCGCCACCATTGCGAAAAGATGGCCCAGAAGGCCGTCGCGAAGACGGAGGCCCAGAACGAGACGGCGAGCGGATGCCGCTGCGTGACCACCCTCTCTCCAGCGAGGAAGTAGAACGCAAAGGCCACCGCGGCTCCCAGGCCCGCCGCGACCCCCATCGGGCTCAGATGGGAGTCCCACACCTGGGCCACGACGGCAAGACCCGCGACGACTGCGCCGATCGCCCACCACAGCCGTGAGGCGATCTTCTCGCCGAAGACGAGCCAGGCCGTGAGGGCCACGAGGATGACCGCCGTGTACTCGAACAGCAACGCGACGCCCACGGGAAGCATCGAGATCGCTGCGGCGTAGAGCCACTGCACCATCGCGAGGCCTCCCACGCCGAGCAGCGCGAGTCCGAAGAGGTCGCGCCGCGTCACGGCGAAGTGGCGGCGGCCGACCACCAGCACGCCGATTGCCGACAGGACGACCGTCGTGGCAAGCCGCATGACCGTGACCTGTGGGGCGGTCAGCCCTGCGGCGATCACCACCTTGGAGAGCGAACCGTTCACACCGAAGAGCGCGGCCGCGAGTAGCGCATAGAGAGTGCCGCGTAGCGGCGAGCGCACGGCTGTCGATTCCATGCCGTTAGCGTAGAGGCACGGTTGTGAGCGCCATGCCGGTGAGAACCCAGGCGTTACGATCGCCTAAGACCCCAAGGAGACTCATATGGACGCCCTGCACGCCACCTTGCTGATCCTCCACTTTCTCGGCCTTGCCGCGATCCTCGGCGGCTCGCTCGAGCAGTGGCGCACCGGAGGGAAGCTGACCACTCCCGTGACGCTGTGGGGCGCTCGCGGGCAACTCGTCACCGGCTTGGCTTTGGCGGCGCTCGTGTTTACGGGCGACGACGCTGACGACGCGAACCACATGAAGATTGGCGTGAAACTGCTCGTCGCCTTGGGCGTGGCTGCGGTGGCCGAGATGAACGCGAAGAAGACGGTGATGGCACAGTCCGCGCGCCTGATCGTGGCGTTGACCGCAGTGAACGTCATCGTCGCTGTCGCCTGGCACTAGAGCCGTGAGCATTTCACCGCCAAGGCCGGCCGAACCGGCGGACGCTGCGGAGATTGTCCACCTGGGAGCGCTCATGTATGCGAGCGTTGGCGCGAGCCCCACGCCCATTTGGGCCCTCGAATCGACGACATGGGTGCAGGAGCGCCTCGGGCGTGACCTTTACGGGGTGGTGATCGACGCGGGTGAGGGCGGGCTAGCCGCTTGCGGCTTGATCAACATCGTGCCACGGCTGCCGCGTCCCGGCCGCAAGTCACACCAGGCCGCGTATATCCAATGGGTGTCCACGGCTCCGCAGCATCACCGCAAGGGCTATGCGCGAGCCATCATGAAGGAATTGTTGGCGGAGACGGACCGGCGCGGTATCGAGGTCGTGGAACTGCACGCCACCTTGCTCGGCCAGAAGCTCTATGAGGAATTCGGTTTCTTCGTCAAGACCGACAACGTTGCGATGATGGCGCTGCGAGGCGATGCGGCGCCGGACGCGCCCGCACTAAAGAGGTGACACGGCCTGTGGGCGTCCTAAGACGGGCAACGCGGGCGGACATCCCGGAGGTACTGCGCCTCGGAGCACTCATGTACGCCAGTGGGGGCATGGACGTCGACGGTGAGTGGCGTGATCTGGGACGCGCGCAATTGGAATCGCGCTTGGGCGCGGATCTGCACGGTTGGGTGATCGACGATGAAGAATCGATGGGCGTTCTCGCGGCATGCGGCTTTGTGAACCGCAGCCCACGCCTCCCTTTGCCGGGTGCGAGTTCTGCGCTCCGGGGCTACGTGCAGTGGGTCGTGACCGATCCGGAGCATCAGCGCCGGGGCCTGGCGCGGGCGATCATGGGCGCCATCATGGAATGGGCCGTCGTCGAGTGCGTCGAGGTGCTCGAACTCCAGTCTTCTCTCGCGGCGAGGCCTCTGTACACCTCGCTCGGGTTCGCCTTTTCCCCGAACATCGAGTTTCCGCCCGAGGTGTTTGGGGCCCCGATGCAGTGGCGCACGGGGCGAACTGCGACAGGGTCAGCGCGCCCTTCGGGAGACGTCGGCGGCGACGCCTAGACTTTCGGCGTGAGTTCTGACTATTCCGCACGCCATCTATCCGTCCTTGAGGGACTGGATGCCGTCCGCAAACGCCCTGGGATGTACATCGGGACAACCGACTCCAGGGGCCTCATGCACTGCATGTGGGAAGTCATCGACAACTCGGTTGACGAGGCGCTTGGTGGCTACGGCGACCGCATCGAGGTGATTCTCCACCCTGACGATTCGATCGAGGTTCGCGACACCGCGCGCGGAATCCCCGTCGACATCGAGCCCAAGACCGGATTGAGCGGCGTCGAGGTCGTCATGACCAAGCTCCACGCTGGCGGCAAGTTCGGTGGCGGGTCCTATTCCGCATCGGGCGGTCTCCACGGCGTCGGAGCTTCGGTGGTGAATGCGCTGAGCGAGAGGCTCGACGTGTGGGTCAACCGCGGCGGCGAGACGCACCACATGGCATTCAGGCGCGGTGAGCCAGGCAGGTGGGCGGACCCTGCGAGCGGGCCGACGCCCGACGCGGAATTCACACCGTTTGTGACCGGATCCGAGCTCACCGTGGTGGGCAAGGTGGGCAAGAACGTCACTGGAACGCGCACTCGCTACTGGGCCGACAGGCAGATCTTCAACAAACAGGCGGGAATCTCGTACGAGGAGCTCGTGACGAGGGCCAGGCAGACGGCGTTCCTTGTGCCGGGGCTGACGCTGTCGGTAGCCGACAACCGCGACCCGCTCAACCCGACGGAAGAGACCTTCCGCTATGAGGGTGGCGCCAAGGACTTTGTCGACTTCATCGCCCCTGACAATGGCGTAACCGACACGTGGTTGCTCAAGGGCGACGGACACTATGTAGAGACCGTGCCCGTGCTCAAGCCGGGTGGCCAGATGGTTTCCGAAGAGGTCAAGCGTGACTGCCACGTCGACGTCGCGCTGCGTTGGGGCACCGGTTACGACACCGAGGTGCGCACGTTCGTCAACATCATCTCGACCCCCAAAGGCGGCACCCACCTTGCCGGCTTCGAACAGGGTCTGGTCAAGACGCTGCGCAAGCTCATCGAGGCCAATGCTCGCCGGCTCAAGATCATGGCTAAGGACGGCGTCGAAAAGATCGAGAAGGACGACATTATGGCGGGCCTCACGGCCGTGATCACGGTGCGTATCTCGGAGCCGCAATTCGAGGGCCAAACCAAGGAGGTCCTCGGTACCACCGCCGTGCGCGCGATCGTCTCAAAGGTGGTCGAGTCGGAACTCACGGCTATCCTCAACTCGCCCAAGCGGGACACCAAGGCGCAGGCAAACACCGTGCTCGAGAAGGTGGTTGCCGAGATGCGTGCGCGCGTGGCCGCGCGAAAGCAGAAGGAAATCTCTCGACGCAAGAATGCGCTCGAGACGTCTTCGCTCCCCGCCAAGTTGGCCGACTGTCGCACGCACAACATCGAGCATTCCGAGTTGTTCATTGTCGAGGGCGATAGCGCGCTCGGCACCGCCAAGCTTGCCCGTCAATCTGACTTCCAGGCGCTTCTGCCCATCCGAGGCAAGATTCTCAACGTGCAGAAGGCCTCCGTCACGGACATGCTGCACAACGCTGAATGCGCAAGCATCATTCAGGTGCTAGGCGCGGGCTCGGGGCGCACCTTTGATCTGGACGCGGCCCGCTACGGGAAGATCATTCTCATGACGGATGCTGACGTCGATGGCGCTCACATTCGCACGCTCTTGCTCACGCTCTTCTTCCGCTATATGCGACCACTCGTGGACGCCGGGCGTGTCTACGCCGCGGTGCCGCCGTTGCACCGGCTCGAGGTCAGCGGTTCCGCGAGGCGTGAAAAGGAGTACATCTACACGTACTCCGAGACCGAGCTTCAAGACACGATGCGCGAGCTCAAAAAGGCGGGCCGCAAGGTCAAGGACGACGTGCAGCGGTACAAGGGTCTTGGCGAGATGGATGCCGACCAGTTGGCCGTGACCACGATGGACCCAGGAAAGCGGATGCTGCGACGCATCACCGCAGAGCATGCCGAGTCTGCGGAGCGCGTGTTTGAGCTCCTCATGGGCAATGAGGTGGGCCCCAGGCGGGACTTCATCGTTGCGGGAGGTGCGGGTCTCGATCGTGCGAGGATTGACGCATGATCGAGGCGACCCCCGCGCTGTGCCCCGTGCACCCCACGACATATCACGAGCGTTCCCAAGTTCTTCCAAGCGGTTCGCGCCGCATCTTCCGGTTCGAATCCGTGGTGGGGCTGCCGCGACGTTGCGCGACGCTTGAGACCGAGTTGATGGACGAGGACCGCGAGGTCGACCTGATGGATCACCTGTGGATGCTCGAGCGGAGGGGGCGCGGTTCGCGGGTATTTACCGCAATCGTGAGCGTTGGCCTCGGAGTTTTGATTGGGCTCGCGGCGAGTGGGGACACCGTCACCGCAATGCCTGTGCGTTCCATTGCGATCGCGTTTGGCGTGGCTGTGGCGTTCGGGATGGTCATCGAGGCGGCGTCGTCCAAGGTCTTTTCCGTGAGGCTTGAGCGGGTTCTCGATTGGCGCAAGCGAGTGGGCTTCTAGGCCCTTCTCGCCGCATGGCGCGACTACTGTGAACAACATGGTCCTCTATCGCGAACTCGATCCTCAGTTGCCCGATCTTGGGTGGGAACGCTCCATTCCACGTCCGTTGACCGCCGACGCGGTGCGGGCCATTCATGAGTGCACGGATGCAGGGGCGTTGGGCGCCATGGCGGGCGCCGCCCGTTCATACTGGGCCGCCGCCGGGGGAGTAGCGATCAGCATCGCCTTCGCGGCAGCGTTCTTCGCGACGGGGCTCGACATGGCCGTGGTGGTGGCATCCGTCGCCTTCGTGCTCGTGGCGCTGCCCACGATCGAGGCGCGTCGACGCGCCCTCCAGTGGCAAGCCGTCATCGAAGCGCGGCTCGTTGTCCTTGGATCCGTGCGTCCCTAACGCGGCGTTCTTACTCTGCGAGCGCTGGCACGATTCGGGCCCCAGGTCGCATCTAAGCGCTCGAGCGTGAGTCACAATAGGCGCGTGACTTCCCGCCCAGCCTTCGATCCCACCGTTGACGCCGACGAACTCGGACGGCGTTCCACAGCAATCCTTCGGGTTGGCCTGTTGATGCTTGGCGCAGGCACGGCAAGTTACCGCGTCAAGCAGGGCATGGCGACAGCGGCCAAGTCCTTGGGCGTCACGGAGCATTCGGAGCAAGTGACGCTCACGGAAATCACGACGACGACCCGCATCGGCACGCTGTTTCGCACCGAGGTATCCGAGTTGCGGCAGCACGGCGTCAACGCCGACAGGATCGCCAGGCTTGATCGATTTAGGCGTGCGCTTCCGAGTCGGATCACGACGGCCGAGGTGCACTCACAGCTCGACGAGATCGAGCGTCACGGCGCGATCTACAGCAAGTGGCTCAATTCGACGTTCGCTGGAGCGGCGTGCGCAGGCTTCGCGGTGCTCAACAGGGCGCGTCTTGTCGAGGTCCTTGTCGTCTTTCTGGCCGCATTCATCGGCCAATGGGTGCGAAGGGACCTCGCCCACAGGCACTTCAACGCCTTCGGAACCGTGCTCGTGGCCGCGTTCACGTCGACCACCGTGTACGTCGGTACGCTTGCGCTCCTCGGCTTGGTGGGGACGGGCATTGAGAGCCATGCGTCCGGCTATATCTCGTCGGTGTTGTACCTCCTCCCTGGCTTTGTGCTCATCACCGGCGCCCTCGACATGGCAAAGTCCGACTACTCTGCGGGCATCGTGCGCCTCGTCCATGGCACGACGCTTACGGTGGCGGCGGCGGTCGCAGTCTGGGGTGTCTCCCTGATTAGCCCGCTCGATACCTCGATGCGACCGTCATTCGGCGTGCCACTGTGGGTCGACCTGACGATCAAGGCGATCGCGACGATGGTGGGCGTCGGCGGTTTTGCGATGCTCTTCAATTCACCATGGCGAATGGCCCTGGTGGCGGCCACGATCGGGCTCGTGAACGTTCCCCGCATGGTGCTGATCGAGCACGGGATGGCGGTCCAAACCGCAACGTTCCTTGCGTGCTTCGTGTTGGGACTACTCGCCGCGGTGGGAGCCAAGGGCGGTCGATGGCCAGTGATCACATTGCAGGTGCCCGCGGCGCTGGTTCAGATTCCAGGGGTTCTGGCGCACGAGGCGGTGGTGAGCCTCAACGAGGCGCGCTACATCGACGCGACGGCCGGAATCCTGCAGGTGCTGCTCACGGTGCTCGCGATCCTGGTGGGACTCGTGGTCGCGAAGTACCTCACCGACCCGCATTGGGCCTTCGAACGCGAGCAGTAGCTGCGTCCCGGGCCCGTCGTGACTCACCCGTGGATGCGGGTTTAGCCGATGCCGCCCACTGGTGCCGAAAGCGCCTGGCCGGAGCCATCGCGCCTGCCAACCTCCTCCGGCAGTGTGAGCGGCTGCCCTGAGCCCGCTGCGGCGCGTGCGGGGGAGAGCCCTACCCACGCCACCAAGAGGGTGTCTTCGCCCTTCAGGAAGCGGTGAGCGCGCACACCGCCCGTCGCGCGACCCTTGGCGGGATACTCGCTGAGAGGCGTGGTCTTGGCCGCTCCTGGCTGGGTGCCTGGCAATCCGTCCGACGAGCCCGAGATGGTGACGACCACGGCGTCGGCGTCTGGCGACAGCGCCGTGAACGACACTGCGGATTGCCCGGAGCCTAGGTTGACTCCCGCCATGCCGCCTGCAGCACGCCCCTGCGGCCTCACAGCGGACGCCGCGAAGCGGAGCAGTTGGGCGTCCGAGGTTACGAAGACAAGTTCAGAGGAGTCGCCTGCGGGCGCCGCGCCGACGACACGATCGCCTTCCTTGAGCGAGATCACTTCCCATGCGTCGCGCGCAGGCGCCGGTTCGACCGCGACTCGCTTGACGACGCCCTGGGAGGTGCCTAGGGCGAGCGGCGTGTCGCTGTCGAGGCTGATGAGGGCCACGGGCTCCTCGCCCCTGTCGAGCATGACGAGTTCGCGCACTGGTGCGCCTCCCGAAAGCGACGGCGGGTCATCCGTGGATGGCAATGCGGGCACCTCGAGGATTTGCAGCCGCAGGACCCGTCCAGCGGAGGTGACTACTCCCACCTCGGCGCGTGCGGAGGTCGCGACAATCGACACGAGCGCATCGTGTGGTGCGCGGCGACCGTCGCGGTTGACGGGGTGGTCATCGGACGTGCGCGCCACGAGTCCAGTGGTCGACAGGAGCACCGAGCACGGGGTATCGGGAATCTCGAGCACGGATGAGGGCTTGCCTGCGGACGACGAGCCCGCGGACGTGGCCGTCGCCGCGCTGGCGAGCGTCAGTGCGGGCACCGCGGAGACCCCGGAGTCGGCCAGCAGGATCGTGCGGCGGGGAGTGCCGTAAGCGGCGGCGGCGGCGTCCATTTCGCGGCCGACGACGGATCGGAGCACGCTGTCAGACCCGAGAAGCTCCTCGAGCTCGGCGATCTCCGCCATGAGCTGTGCCTTCTCGTTTTCGAGTTCGATGCGCGAGAACTTGGTGAGCCTGCGAAGGCGAAGCTCAAGGATGTATTCAGCCTGGATCTCGGAGAGATCGAACGCAGTCTGCAGCCTTTCGCGGGCGGACGCGCTGTCCTCTGAGGTACGGATGATCTGGATGACGTCGTCGATGTCCAAGATCGCGATGAGGAGCCCATCGACGAGGTGCAGACGATCGCGGCGGGCGCTCAGGCGATACCTGGAACGCCGACGCACCACGTCGATGCGGTGGTCGACCCACACCTGCAGCAACTCCTTGAGACCCAGCGTGCGGGGCTGACCGCCCACGAGCGCGACGTTGTTAATCGAGAAATTCTCTTCGAGCGGCGTGAGTTTGTAGAGCTGCTCGAGCACGGCCTCGGGCGAGAAGCCCGTGCGCACCTCGATGACGAGCCGCAAGCCATGGTGGCGATCCGTGAGGTCCACCACTGACTGGATGCCCTGAATCTTCTTGTTCGCGACGCCGTCCTTGATGCGTTCGATGACCTTCTCGGGCCCGATCGTGTAGGGCAACTCGGTGACCACGATGCCCTTGCGCTTCGTATTGACGTTCTCGATGCGCGCGGTCGCCCTGGTGCGGAACGCTCCCTTGCCGGTCTCATAGGCTTGTCTGATGCCGTCGAGCCCGACGATCTTGCCGCCCGTGGGCAGATCCGGACCAGGCACGTACTTCATGAGCTCATCGAGAGTGGCCTTGGGGTTCGCCAAGAGGTGGCGGGCAGCCGAGATGACCTCGATGAGGTTGTGCGGGGCCATGTTGGTGGCCATGCCCACCGCGATTCCAGAGGCACCGTTGACCAAGAGGTTGGGGAACGCGCTCGGAAGCACCGACGGTTGCTGCAGCTTGTTGTCGTAATTGGGGACAAAGTCGACGGTGTCCTCGTCGAGGTCGGCAATCATCGCCAGCGACGCGGTCGCGAGGCGTGCCTCGGTGTAGCGCGAGGCTGCGGGGCCATCGTCAAGTGATCCGAAGTTTCCGTGGCCGTCGACCAGCGGCAGACGCAGGGAGAACGATTGGGCCATGCGCACGAGCGCGTCGTAAATGGCGGTGTCTCCGTGCGGGTGCAACTTGCCCATGACCTCACCCACCACGCGTGATGACTTCACGTGGGCGCGGTCGGGGCGCAGACCCATGTCGCCCATCGTGTAGACGATGCGGCGCTGGACGGGCTTGAGACCGTCGCGCGCATCGGGAAGGGCGCGCGAATAGATCACCGAGTATGCGTACTCGAGGAACGAGGCCTCCATCTCGGCACTGACGTCGATGTCGACGACCTGGCCCTCATGCTCGGGCATGCACACTCCGTTTTCGATTTGTGGGTGACTCACGGCATTGTCCCCCGATCAGACGTGGCAGGTAGCCGCGCCACGCGAGCAGGTGCGACAATAGTGCGCATGTCGACAACGCTCGCCCAGGCCGTTGTGGGGGCCGGCTATTATCCCGCCCTCGCGCAACACGTTTTGCGCACCGCGATTGGCGACGAGAAGGTCAAGGCGCACTTTGTACACGCCGAGACCACGTTTGACTCGACCGAGGTGCGCAGGCACATGTCCGTGCTCGTATTGACTGACTCGCGACTGCTGCGGGTTCACATCGACGACGGCGCGGGCCCGGAAAGCGGCGGAGCGCACGCGGCATCGGCCACTGTTGAGAGCGCGCAGATTAGGTCGATCACATCGATCGCCCTGACCCATGTGGTCCACGAGCCGGAGAAGTTTCGTGAAGGCGACGTGCCGACCGAATTGGTGCTCGCGGTCGGCTGGGGCATTCACTCGCGCGTTGACCTCGAACCGGCCACGTGCGGCGACGAGGCGTGCGATGCGGATCACGGCTACACAGGAGACATTACGGGGGACGACACGCTTGCGAGGGTGAGTGTGATCGCCGACGGAGCAGAGTCGGTGCGCGCGCTTGAGGACTTCGCCCGCGCGCTCCACCGTGCCGTAGGTCGCTAGGAGTGGGCCCGGCCGATCGGCTCGCGTCGGTGGGTTTTGTCCTCCCTGACTACGGCGGCAAGGAACTCGGTGCCGTGCTTCCCGCCGCGCTTGCGGCCGTAGGCGCTGCACACGTCGTGACGGCGCGCGATGCAGAAGCAGATCGCATTCGACTGGGCGTGCCCAAGGCGAAGCATGTGGTGGTCGTGCTCCTCGATGGCCTAGGCCATCACCAACTCGAATCGCGGAGGGGGCACGCGCCGTTCTTGCGGTCGATCGAGTCCGACGTGATGACCGCCGGTTACCCGACAACAACGGCCGCATCGCTCTCCCTCTTTGGAACCGGCCATGCGGCGGGTCAGACAGGCATGACCGGGTACACCGCGCGCAATGAGCGTTCTGGTGAGCTCGCAAACCTGATCTCGTGGGAGGGCGCATTCCCCGCCGAGGAATGGCAGCCGATGCCGTCCCTGCTCGAGGAGGCGGCGGAAGCTGGAGCGCGTGTGACGACGCTTGGCAAGAGTTCCTTCGCGGGATCGGGACTCACCCACGCGGCCCTGCGGGGCGGAATCTTCATTGGGGCCGAAAGGCTCGCCGATCGCATCGATGTGGCACTCAACGTGGCGCGCAAGCCTGGGGTGTCGTACTGCTACTGGGGCGAGATCGACGCCGCCGGGCATCGCTATGGCTGGCAGTCGGAAGAGTGGGTCGCCGCGCTCGAGGATGCCGATCGTGAGTTCAAGCGGCTCGCGGCGAGTCTTGGCAAGGACACTGTCATGGTGATCACGGCAGACCACGGCATGGTGGACGTGACGGGTGCACCCCGATGGGATGTGGGTGCCGAGCCTGAGCTCGCGCGTGACGTCGATCTTGTCGCGGGCGAACCGCGCGCGCTTCACCTTCACGTGCGGGAGGGAAGCGCCACCGAAGTGGCGGAACGCTGGCAGAACGTGCTCGGGGACTACGGAGTGGCTCTCACTCAGGCCGACGCCGAGGCAGCCGGACTGTTTGGTCCCATCTCAGAAAGCGCAAGACCGCGCATCGGTGACGTGGTCGTTGCCATGGCGGGAAGATCGACCGTAGTCGACTCTCGTATCCAGACGGCCCGGTCGATGGCGTTGGTTGGCGTCCACGGCTCGCTAACCCCAGAGGAACTCATGGTTCCGTTGCTGGTGGCTCAGGGCCACTAACGGTCCATTAAGGCGTCAGTCGTTCTTGGCTCCGAAGACAATCTCATCCCAGCTGGGGATAGACGCCCTGCCCTTGCGCGGGCGCTTATCGGCGGCTTCTGGAGTCGACGCGGGGGGCGTGGGGGAGGGATCCGCGTTGCGCTGCGGCGGGAGCAGGGGCTTGGTGCCAGAGCCCGCGGGGTGAGGAATGGTGGTGCGCGGGGCGGCGGGCCGTGACGGAGGAGTTGCTCCGCGGCGGGGGCCGAAGCCCTCAAACTCGTCGTCGTCGTCATCATCCATCTCGACAGGCTCACGCGTGCCCCTGCGTTCGGACAGTTCCCGAAGCAGCGCGTCGCCGGCCGAGAGCGGTTCCTCGGCGTCAAGTGCGGAGCCCGGCTCGTCAGTAGGGGACGCCGAAGCATGTAGCGGGTTTGTCGGCGCATCGGGCCTCACCGCGGCCAAGTGACGCCTCGGAATCGGGGCCTCAAGTAACTCGGTTTCGGTGAGCCACGTCGCCTCTTCGTCTTCCGCCGTCAGCGCCTTGGCAACGTGGTCAAATGTCCACAGGGCCCTGACGGTGCGTCCTGCCACCGCAAAGTCCGCAGCGACTCTCCAGGGCTCGTCGACCTCACGCCATGCATCCCACACGACGGAAGCAGGATCGATTGCGCGGCCGGCGAGGCGGTCTCCCACGAGGTCTCCGAGCGTGGGGGCCGTGGAATCTCTGCCGATTCGGGTCGACCGTGCGAGTTCGACGATGTAGGCCCTCTCGGCGAGGACAGGCGCCTCAAACTTCTCAAGCGACTCGATGGGCTCTCCAGTGAGATGCGCCAGCTCCGCGGCGTTGAGACCCGCGCGAATGCGTTGCTGAATCTCGCGAGGAGGCATCCCTAACGCGGCGGGGCGCTCGTCCCGAATGGTCACCCTCGCGTGGCGCACGAGCGCACGCAATTCATCGGTGACGGCAAGCCGGACCTCTTCGCCATCGTCGGTCACGACGATGAGGTGAGTGCCGTCCTCCGATAGGCCCTTGAGGCTCGCTCCGATCATTGGTCCACTGTGCCACGTGCATGGGGCCGATGTGCGGTACGGCGCGCGCGCCGTGTGCCGTGTGCCGTGTGCCAGCATGGTCTTCATGTCAGAAACCCTTGAACTGATGGACGTAGCCGTACGCCTCGCACGCGAAGCGGGGGCCCTGATCATCGAAGGGCGCGCGCAAGCCGAGGTCACGGCGACCAAGTCCTCCGACGTCGACATCGTGACTCAAATGGATGTCGCGTCCGAGACCCTGTTGCGGAACCGCATTGCGCAATGGCGTCCCGATGACGCGATCCTTGGTGAAGAGGGTGACGACACTCCGGGAACGTCGGGCATCACGTGGGTTCTCGACCCGATCGATGGCACCGTGAACTACCTCTACGGGATTCCGCACTACGCGGTGTCCGTCGCGGCGGTGACTGGCGACGTGAGGAATGGTCAGTGGAAGCGCCTGGCCGGAGCGGTGTTCGACGGCGAGGGAGTCGAATGGACTGCGGCGCTTGGCCACGGCTCGTATCGCAACGGGGTTCGGCTGATGAGGCAAGGGGGCCCTGGCCTGTCGGGAACTCTCCTTGGCACGGGTTTTCAGTACCAGGCTGAAAGGAGGCTGGCTCAGGGGCGGATCGTGGCCCAGTTGCTCGGCCAGGTGCGCGACATCAGGAGGCTCGGTTCGGCGGCCGTCGACCTGTGCCTTGCGGCCGCTGGAACGCTCGATGCGTACTACGAACACGGGCTCCGACCGTGGGATTTTGCCGCAGGGGCACTCATTGCCTCCGAAGCGGGGTTGAAGGTCGCTGGAATTGATGGAGGCGATCCCGACTCGCACCTGGTAATTGCGGCAATTCCCGAGGTCTGGGAGGAGCTCAGGGACTCGCTCGAGGCTGCCGGAGCGCGTGAACCTTGGGTCGTTTTGCGCCCATAAGTTCGCATCGAGACGGTTTATGGTGCAGAATGCGTGCGCGCCGCGGGAACAAAACTCGGCTCCCCCGCATTGAGTTCACACCGACAAGGTGAAGGAGATCCCTGAATGGCGACCGATTACGACGCGCCACGCAAGACCGACGACGAGATCGCCGCAGACTCTATTGAAGAGTTGAAGGCTCGTCGCTCGGACAAAAGTTCTGGCGTTGTTGACGAAGACGAGGCGGACGCCGCCGACAGCTTTGAGTTGCCTGGCGCCGACCTGTCCGGTGAAGAACTTTCGGTGCGGGTTCTCCCGCCGCAGCAGGACGAGTTCACGTGCATGTCGTGCTTCCTGGTGCATCACCGAAGCCAACTCGCCGAATTCAAGGGCGACCAGCCCATCTGCTCGGAGTGCGCGAGCTAACGTCCCTGGCGGCTCCCACTTCAGCGAATAGGCTTGGTCCCCATGACTGACATCGAGGTGCTTTTCAGCACCACGGATGATGACGTCCCCGTACCCGCTTATGCGCACCCCGGAGATGCTGGTGCCGACCTCACCACACGCGAGGCGCTCACCATCGCGCCTGGCGAGCGCGTGACCGCGCGTACGGGTGTGAGGATCGCCTTGCCGTCTGGGTATGCGGCTTTCGTGCACCCGCGGTCTGGACTGGCCTTGAAGCACGGGATCACGATCGTGAACGCCCCCGGCACGGTCGACGCTGGGTACCGAGGCGAGATCAGGGTGACCCTGCTTAACACCGACGCGAAGGACAGCGTCGAGCTCGCCGCAGGCGATCGCATCGCCCAACTCGTGATCCAGCGCGTTGAGCACGTGAGTTTTGTGCCGGTGGCGGCGTTGCCCGGTTCACACCGCGGTGATGCGGGGTTCGGCTCGACGGGAACCGCTTCATGACTCAGTCGATCCCGGTGATCTCCACCCAGGAATGGAAGCCGATTGGGGACCTGCAGGCCAGGGCAATTGAGATCACTGGCGGAAGAATCTCCTACGTCGAGGTGAGCCCGCACGACGCGCCGGCTCGATTGACGGTGAGAGTGGTCGATCCGTCGGGAGCGATCGACTGTGTGTTTCTCGGGAGACGCATGATTGTTGGCCTCCAGCCAGGCGCCACCGTTGGTCTCATCGGCCGCGTGGCCCCCACAAGTGATGTCCCTGTGATCTTCAACCCCCGCTATGAACTGCGGATCGCGTGACCGAACGCCCCGCTACGGGTTCTGCGGCCTCCCTCCTTGGCGATGACTTTGACTGGGCCGAGGCGATTGGCGGGTGGCGCGGCCTCGCCGAATCCGTGGCGCCAGGCGCGGTGTTTGTGGCGGCGTTCCTCGGATGGGGAGGGTTTCGCGTCCCCGTCATTGCTGCTGTAGCGACGGTGGTGATCCTGGCGACGGTGAGGCTCATCCAACGTACGCCGGTGACACAGGCGCTTGGGGGGCTGCTCGGCGTGGCCGTGGGCGCGATTTGGGCCTGGCGGGCGGGTGACGCCAACGAGTACTTTGTTCCGGGTTTTTGGTACACGGGCGCGTATGCGGGCGCGATGGCCGTGTCGATGGTCGTGCGCTGGCCCGCCGTGGGTATCGCCGTGGGACTTCTTAGGGGCTGGGGGAGCCGTTGGCGGAGTTCGCCTCGCGCAGTGAGGCGCTTTCAGGTGGCCACAGGCTTTTACCTTGCGACCCAGCTCGTGAAGTTGGCGGTGCAGTTGCCGTTGTACTTCGCCGGGGCGACCGCAGCATTGGGCACCGCGAAACTCGCGCTAGGCCTGCCGTGGTTCGCGGTTGCGCTGTTTGTTATGTGGCGACTGGTGCGGAACGTAGAACTTCCTGAAGAGCCAGCGGATCGGCCTCGGCCGAAAGAATAAACAGCAGCTCGTCGAGTGACTCGAGGGTGTCCTCGTCGCGCGGCGCAATCGTTCGGTCACCACGGACGATGCAGGACAACACGGTGTCCGCCGGCATCACGATGTCCCTCAGGGCGGTGCCCACAAGAGGCGACTCCGGAGGCAGTGTGACCTCGATGATGGCCGCGCCCGACTGGTGGAAGGTAAAGACCTTGACGAGGTCTCCCACCGCCACCGCCTCTTCAACCATTGCGGTCATGATGCGGGGAGTTGAGACTGCGACGTCGACGCCCCACTGAGAGTCATACATCCACTCGTTGCGCGGGTTGTTGACTCGCGCCACGGTGCGCGGCACACCAAATTCCGTCTTCGCGAGGAACGAGATCACGAGATTCGCCTTGTCATCCCCAGTCGCTGCAACGACTACGTCCATCTCCTCAACCGAGGCCTCCCGCAGAGCGGTGAGTTCACACGCGTCTGCCAGCATCCATTCGGCCTCAGCCACCTGGGAAATACGCATGGCAGACGGATTGATGTCGATGAGAAGCACGTCGTGGTTGTGCGCGATGAGGTCGCTCGCAATTGAGCGGCCTACGGACCCGGCGCCCGCGATGAGAACCTTCACGATGCTCCCTTGGGTGGGTGGCCAACGGACTTCAGCGCGGCCCGCTCCGTTGCGGTGGCAAATAGGAGGTGGACGTCGTCGCCCGCCTGAATCACCGTGGTCGTGTCCGGCAGAAGCACCTCGCCAAACCTCGTCACATACGCGACCCGCGCACCCGAAGCCTTCTCGAGTTCGACAAAGCGACGTCCGACCCAGCCGTCGTTGAGCGGAACTCTCCGCATCACGATTCCGGCATCGGCATCCTCAAACTCCATGTCGGATCCACCTGGAAGCAGGCGCGTCACGATTTGAGCCGCGGTCCACGGAACCGGCGCGACCGTGGGAATTCCCAGCCGGCGATACACGTCGGCGCGTCCTGAGTCGGCGATGCGTGCGACCACGTTCTCGACGCCGTAGGTTTCCCTCACGACGCGTGCGGCGAGAATATTGGAGTTGTCGCCATCGGAGACCGCCGCAAACGCATATGCGTCGTTGACTCCTGCTGCGGTCAGCGTGTCGCGATCAAATCCGAGGCCCGTGATCTTCTGGCCCCTGAAATCTGAGGGCAATCTACGGAACGCATCCGCGCGCACGTCAATGACGGACACCGAGTGGCCGCGAGACTCAAATTCGCTTGCCAACGTGGCGCCCGTACGGCCACAACCCATAATCACCACGTGCACGCCTCCACGCTATACCGCGCGGAGCCTAGGATGGTGCGACGTGTACCGGTTTATTGAACGAATTAAGCGAGGCCTCCTTGGAGCGACGGTTGCTACCGACGTCACAAGGCCCGAAACCATGCGCACACGACTCGCGCTTCCGGTGTTCGGCGCGGGCATCCTTTCGGCCGTGGCGTATGGCCCAGATGCCCTGATCGATGCCCTGCGTTCGGGGCTTCAGCAGTCGTGGATCCCCTTCATGGCGGGCGGAACCCTCGTCATCTTGATGCTTCTGGGACTCGCGTACAGCTCCCAAGTGCGTGCGTTCCCGCATGAGCGCGGGGACTACGGCGTGGTGAGGGACAGGCTCGGCCAACGCTTCGGCATGATTACGGGAGCGTCGCTCCTCGTCGACTATTTGTTCACGGTCTCCATTTCGGTGGCCGCGATAGCCGAGGCACTAATTTACCTGGTGCCGTCGTGGGATGGTTGGGCGCCCGCGATCGCCGTCGCCACGCTCGCGTTCATGACCCTGCTCAACCTCAGGGGCATCAGGGACAGGGGCCGCGCATTGCTCGCGGTGTGGCATGGCTTCGTGCTCATCCTGATTGTGCTCGTGGTGGTCGGATGGGCTCGCCACGGCGGAGTACCTAGGGCGCCGCTCGATTCGGCGGCGCCGGAGACGTGGTCCATCTTGATGGCGTTTGCAGGCGCGGTCGCTTCGGGAGCCGTCATGGCTACGGGCATCGAGCACTTGGCAGCCTCCGGTCCGTATCACGCCGAGCCGCGGGGCAGGAGGGCGTCTCGAACGCTCCTCATCGCCGTGATCACGGGCGCGGGAGCCTTTTACGCGATCGCCTGGCTCGCGTGGGCTTTCAGGCTCTCCGGCTGGGCAGACGGGCCCATCTTCCTTCAGGTCACCGCGCGCGTCTTTGGTAGCGGCGTGGGTACCTGGGTGGTCGGGCTGTCCGCGGTGGCGCTTTTGTATGTTGCGGCGACGTCCGTCTTTCGACGCTTCTCTCGACTCATGGGTCTGCTCGCGTCCGACGGGGTCCTTCCCCGGCAGATGGCGATGAGGAATGACAGGCTTGTGCAACGTGGTTCGATACTCATCGTTGCGGGCCTTTCCGTCGTTATCGTGATTGCTTCACGTGCGAGCGTCGAGCGACTCGTCCACATGTACATCGTGGGAGTGTTCACGGCAATCGTCCTGAGCCAACGCGCCATGATCGAGTGGACCGGTGCGCGACGACAGGTGGCAACCGAGCCCAAAGAACGCAGGGAACTGCTCGGCAGACGCGTGCTGCATGTCGTGGCGTTGATTGCGGCAGCCGCAGTTCTCGTGATCACCGCGGTGTTCAATTTCGCGAATGGTGCATGGATCGCGATTGTCCTCATCGTCCTTCTCGTGGTCCTCATGCAGGCCATCCGCAAGCACTACGTCGCGGTGCGAATCGACATCGCACTCGACAAGGACACCAAGGCGCCGACGTTGCCGTCCGCTACGCACGGTATTGTTCTGGTGGCCCAGATGCACCGCCCGGCGCTTCACGCACTCGCGTACGCGAAGGCCGCGCGGCACACTACGTTGAAGGCCGTGACGGTCAAGGTCGACAGGGGTGCCTCGCTCGCGTTGCAGAAACGTTGGGCCCAGATGGACCTAGGTGCCCCGCTGGTGGTGCTCGACTCGCCTAATCGGGATTTGGTCAGCCCAACGCTCGACTACGTCAAGAGCCTGCACAGGGCGTCGCCCCGTGAGGCAGTGTTTGTTTACGTGCCGGAGTACATCGTCGGCAGATGGTGGGAGCAGTTGCTACACAACAGGAACACGGCGCGATTACGCGCCCAGTTACTCAACGTCCCGAACGTGGTGGTCAGTGCGGTGCCGTGGATGCTCGAATCCGCGCGCCGCGAAGGACCCGTTGATGAAATCATCGGCGCCGAAAGCGAGTTGCCATGAGTGCCCCCGAGGTAGTGACGCTGCGCATTGGCGCGCCGGCCCACGGCGGGCATTGCGTCGCGCGGCATGAGGGTCGAGCCGTATTTGTCCGGCATGCGCTCCCTGGTGAACTCGTCGAGGCGGAGATTACGTCTGGTGGTGCCGATGCCAGGTTCTGGACGGCCGATGCTGTCCGCATCCTGGAGGCCTCAGACGACCGGGTGACCCACCCGTGGCCCGAGGCTGGTCCTGGCGGCGTTGGCGGCGCCGAACTGGGGCACGTGTCGTTGCCCGCGCAGCGTGAGTGGAAGCTCGCCGTGGTACGCGAGGCCTTTGAACGCTTCGCAAAGCTCTCGTTCGATGGACAGGTTCACGCTGCTCCCGGTGACGATGAACGCGGAGGGCTGGCATACAGGACTCGCGTGTCGGCGCTCGCCGATCACGAGGGCCGTGCCGCGATGACGGTTTACGGAACCAAGGATCGCAAGCGGATTTCCGCGATGCCTCTCGCTGTGCCTGCTGCGGAGGAGGCTCTGCTCGCCGCGAAGGCGAAGCCGGGTACCCGCATCGAGGTGGCCGTAAGCTCGGACGGCAGGGTGCACGTGGCCTGGGCCGACCTTGGTGACCGCTCCGCCGTCATCGAACGCGTCACGGTGGGGGATCAGGAGCTCGAGTTTCGGGTGAGATCCACCGACTTCTGGCAAGTGCACCGCAAGGCGCCCTCCCTCCTCGCGCAGGCCGTCGTGGACCGCATCGGCGACGCCGAGCGCGTGCTCGACCTTTATGCGGGCGCGGGCCTGCTGTCAGTCGCCATGGCGTCTCAGGGGCGCATGGTGACAGCCGTCGAGCTGCATTCGGGTAAGGGAAGGTCCTCTCTGTCGGTCAACCTCGCTCCGTATGAGACGAGCATGGAGATCGCGGGGGACACACGCAGGACCCTCGAACTCATGAAGAAGGACGGTGTGCTGTTCCACGACGGTGCGATCGTGCTCGATCCGCCCCGGTCCGGAGCCAAGGCCGCGACAGTGGCCGCGATCGCAGCTCTTGAGCCTGGTCGCATTGTCTACGTCGCATGTGACCCGGTTGCTCTCGCGAGAGATGCGGCGCTCTTGGCGGACCGCGGCTACACCCTCGAGAGTGCCGACGCCTGGGATCTGTTCCCGATGACGCATCACGTCGAGACGATTGCGACGTTCGTTCGCTAGGCGTCATGTTCCCGATATGCGCGCCTCGCTAGAATGGGGCGTCCCGATTCAAGGAGTGCAATTGAGCGTCAACAGCCTGGGTTCCAAGTCCACCCTCACAGTGGGATCAGCGTCGTATGAGGTATTTCGACTGGATGCGGTGCCCGGTCTCGAGAAGCTGCCGTATTCGCTCAAGATCCTTGCCGAGGCGCTCTTGCGAACCGAGGACGGCGCGAACATCACCGCCGATCATGTGCGCGCACTCGCGCACTGGGACCCGAAGGCGGAGCCCGACACGGAGATTCAGTTCACTCCTGCTCGCGTCGTCATGCAGGACTTCACGGGCGTGCCGTGCGTGGTGGACCTCGCGACGATGCGCGAGGCCGTCGCAGAGCTCGGTGGTGACCCCGCAGTCATCAACCCGTTGGCGCCTGCTGAGATGGTCATTGACCACTCGGTGGTGATCGATGTTTTTGGCCGTAAGGACGCACTCGAGCTCAACACCACGCTGGAATATGAGCGCAACCGCGAGCGCTACCAGTTCCTGCGTTGGGGTCAGACGGCCTTCGACAATTTCAAGGTGGTTCCTCCTGGCACGGGCATCGTGCACCAAGTCAACCTTGAGTATTTGGCCCGCGCCGTCATGACCAAGGACGTGGGGGGCGTGACTCAGGCGTATCCGGATTCGTGCGTTGGCACCGACTCGCACACCACGATGATCAATGGTCTTGGCGTGCTGGGTTGGGGTGTTGGCGGCATCGAGGCCGAGGCGGCCATGCTGGGCCAGCCCGTGTCGATGCTCATTCCCAAGGTGGTCGGCTTCAAGCTCACCGGTGCGATTCCTGCGGGCGCTACCGCGACCGACGTGGTGCTCACGATCACAGAAATGCTGCGGGCGCACGGCGTCGTCGGTAAGTTCGTCGAGTTCTACGGAGAGGGCGTCGGCCGTGTGCCGCTCGCCAACCGCGCCACGATCGGCAACATGAGCCCCGAGTTTGGCTCGACCGCCGCAATCTTCCCGATCGACGGCATCACGATTGAATACTTGCGCCTGACGGGTCGTTCGGCCGAGCAGGTGGCGCTCGTCGAGGCTTATGCCAAGGTCCAGGGCCTATGGCATGATCCCGAAGCGGCCGACTACGTCGAGCCCGTCTTCTCGGAGTACCTCACGCTGGACCTGTCCACCGTGGTGCCCTCCATCGCAGGTCCCAAGCGCCCGCAGGACCGCGTGTCCCTCACGGACTCGAAGGCCGCGTTCGACAAGGCAGTTTCCCAGGTGCGCACGGGCGACGCCAAGGAGACGACCTACGTCGACGAGACTGGCGCCGAGGTTCCCCTCAAGGACGGCGACGTGGTGATCGCGTCGATCACCTCGTGCACCAACACGTCGAACCCTTCGGTCATGCTCGCGGCCGCGCTGCTGGCCCGCAACGCCAATGCCAAGGGTCTCGAGGTCAAGCCATGGGTCAAGACGTCCATGGCGCCCGGTTCGCAAGTGGTCACCGACTACTACGAGAAGGCGGGTCTGTGGCCCGATCTCGAGGCGCTGGGGTTCCACCTCGTCGGGTACGGATGCACGACGTGCATCGGCAACTCGGGCCCACTGCCAGAGCCCGTCAGTGCCGCGGTGAATGAACACGACCTGACCGTCGTCTCCGTGCTGAGCGGAAACCGCAACTTCGAGGGTCGCATCAACCCCGACGTCAAGATGAACTACTTGGCATCGCCCCCACTCGTGATCGCGTATGCGCTCACCGGAACGATGGACTTCGACTTCGAGAACGAATCGCTCGGACTCGACCACGACGGCAACGAGGTGTTCCTGCGTGACATCTGGCCCAGCCCGATCGAGGTGGAGTCGGTCGTTTCGTCGTCGATTACTCAGGAGATGTTCGAGAAGGACTACACCGACGTGTTCGCCGGCGATGCTCGTTGGCAGAGCCTTCCCACGCCTGACGGCAAGACATTCGAATGGGACGACGCATCGACCTACGTCCGGAAGCCCCCGTACTTCGAGGGCATGACGATGGAGCCCGTGCCCGTCGAGGACATCGCGGGTGCTCGCGTGCTCGCTCTGCTCGGCGACTCGGTGACGACCGATCACATTTCCCCCGCAGGCTCGATCAAGGCCGACAGCCCCGCGGGCGTGTACCTCGCGGAGCACGGAATCGATCGCGGCGACTTCAACTCGTATGGCAGTAGGCGCGGCAACCACGAGGTCATGATTCGCGGAACGTTCGCCAACATCCGTCTCAAGAACCAGCTCTTGGCCGATGCCGACGGCAACGTGGTCGAGGGCGGCTTCACGCGCAACCTCCTCACGGGCGAACAGACCACGATCTACGACGCTTCCGTCGCGTATCAGGCGGCAGGCATTCCACTCATGATCCTGGCTGGCAAGGAGTACGGCTCCGGCTCGTCACGCGACTGGGCCGCCAAGGGCACGAGCCTTCTCGGTGTGCGTGCGGTGATCGCCGAGAGCTTTGAGCGTATTCACCGGTCGAACCTTATTGGCATGGGCGTGATCCCGTTGCAGTTCCCCGCCGGTCGGGGCGCGACGGGCCTCGGCTTGGACGGAACCGAGACCTTCGACATTGCCGGGGTGAAGGCATTCAGCGAGGGTGAGCACCCGAAGTCGCTTGCCGTGAGGGCAACCAGGGCCGACGGCACCGTCATTGAGTTCGACGCGACGGTCCGCATCGACACCCCAGGCGAGGCCGACTATTACCGCAATGGCGGAATTTTGCAGTACGTGCTGCGCTCGTTGGTCGCATCCTAGAAAGAGAGCGGAAGGGTTCGCGTGGGCCCGACGTTGCAGTGCGTAGAGTGAGACAACCGAGACCGTCAGGAGCGAGCGTGCTGGAGCGCATCGAGTCACCGCGAGACTTGCGGACGCTCTCGCCATCTGAATTGAGTGAGCTTGCGGAGGAAATTCGCGACTACCTCGTCGACGCGGTATCTCGTACCGGCGGGCACTTGGGACCCAACCTCGGTGTGGTCGAACTGACGCTCGCGCTTCATCGGGTCTTCGACTCCCCGCACGACAGCATCGTGTTCGACACGGGCCACCAAAGCTATGTGCACAAGTTGCTCACTGGCAGGCGCGACTTTTCAAATCTGCGTAAGCGTGGGGGAGTGTCGGGCTACCCTGCGCGGTCCGAAAGCGAGCACGACATCGTCGAGAACTCGCATGCCTCGACCGCGTTGTCGTGGGCTGCGGGGATCGCTCGTGCTCATTCGCTCAAGGGTGAGAACGACCGGACCACGGTGGCGGTTATCGGGGACGGCGCGCTCACGGGCGGAATGGCGTGGGAGGCACTGAACCAGCTGGCAGACTGCACCGACCGGGTCGTCATCGTGGTCAATGACAATGGACGCTCGTATGCGCCGACGATCGGCGGACTCGCACGCAGGCTCGACGGGATTCGTACGTCGAGCGCCTACGAGAACTTCCTCAGTTGGGGAAAGCGCACGTTTTCCGGCAGGGGCCCCCTCCGCGATTTCACGTACCAGACGGTCATGCACGGCAAGAAGGCCCTCAAGGGCCTGATCGGTCCGCAAGGCATGTTCGAGGACCTGGGGCTCAAGTATCTCGGACCGGTTGATGGGCATGATCTGGCCCAGGTCGAGGCTGCGCTCACGCACGCGAAGGCCTTTGGCGCACCAGTGATCGTCCACGTCTTGACGGACAAGGGCCGTGGCTACGAACCGGCCGAGCAAGATCCGGCGGACCGTTTTCACGCCGTCGGCAAGATTCACCCTGAAACGGGGCTCCCGATCGAGCCCTCGCGCTTTGGGTGGACGTCGGTGTTTGCGGACGAAATCCTCGCCGCGGGGTCAGAGCGCGAAGACATCGTGGCGATTACCGCAGCGATGCTCGCACCGGTGGGCCTGCAGCCCTTCGCAGACGCCTTCCCCGAACGCGTGATCGACGTGGGGATAGCCGAACAGCACGCGGTGACGGCCGCTGCGGGCTTGGCCTTCGCTGGAATGCACCCCGTCGTGGCGGTCTATGCGACCTTCCTCAACAGGGCGTTCGATCAACTGCTCATGGATGTCGCGCTCCATCACGCTGGCGTGACCTTCATGTTGGATCGTGCAGGAATCACGGGCGACGACGGTGCGAGTCACAACGGCATGTGGGACATGGCGCTCTTGAGGCATGTGCCCGGGTTGCGACTTGCTGCGCCGCGCGACGAGCGCACGTTGCGCGCGGCGTTCCGCGAGGCGCTTGACGTTGACGATGCGCCCACGGTGGTGCGCTACCCCAAGGGAGTGCTGGGCGACCCGCTACCCGCTTTGCGGTCCGTGAACGACATTGACGTCCTCGCCGTTCATGGCGAGAAGCCCCGTGTCGTCGTGTTCGGCATCGGCTCGATGGCAGGAACCGCGATCGAGGTGGCAGCGAAGCTTGCCGCCGAGGGCGAGTCGGTCATGGCCGCGACTGCCACGTGGGTCCATCCGGTGCCCGAGGGCCTTCTCGAGATCGTGGGGGACGCCGAGTTGGTGGTGACCGTCGAGGACGGACTGACCGATGCCGGTGTGGGCGAGGAATGGGCGGAGTTCGCGAGGCTCGCGGGACGTACTGCGTTCTGGTCACATCATGGTGTTCCGCGAGAGTTCTTGCCTCACGCAACCATCGCGCAGATTGTTGAACTCGTCGGTCTCGACTCGACCGCAATTGCAGACGCCGCGATCTCCCGTCTCGGCTAAGCGGTCGCGCGTAGGTCATCTTGTCGACTCGACGCCGCCACCATCGCGCGGCGCCCTCCGGCGAGTCCGCGCGTCACGTCCGCGGTTGAGTTTCGTCTTCCGGTGCGGGGAGATTGTCGAAGGTCGATGCGAGCTCAGCGGCGACGAGGTCGACTTGCCACGCGCGTGCCGAGCGTCCGGCGAGGAAGTCGCGCACCGCGGTCTCGCCTCCGCCCGCGTAGTCCCAGCACAGTCTCCGAAGCGCATCCGGTTGGAGCAGGTTCTCCGCAGGAAGGCTGTGGGTCTCACAGAGTGCGGTGATGACCTCCTTGGCCGCTGTGAGCCTGGCAGCGGCCTCTGGGCGCTTCTCAGACCACATGCGGGGCTGCGGGGGCCCGTCGCCGCGCGGTCCGCGTTTCGCGGGAAGTTGAGTTTCCTTGAGCTTGAGCGCCGCCTCGATCGACGGCCACCAGCGCCCGGCGGCCCGCTTCGTGCCGCGAGTGCGCCACTCAGCGATCTCCAGAAGGGCGTCGAGCGAGGCTGGCTTGGCGCGAGCGGCGGCCACGATTGCGGCATCCCTGAGCACCCTGCCTGGAGTGATGTCGCGACGCTGAGCCTCTGAGTCGCGTTCCTCCCAGAGTGCACGAACGATCGCGAGACCCCTCGCATCGCGCACGGTCGCCATACCCGAGGTGCGCCGCCAGGGCTCGACCTTCGGCTCGGCCGGAGGCGCCATCCGCACGGCATCGAACTCCTGATGAGCCCAGTCGAGCTTGCCCGCGTCCTCCAAGTAGCCCTCGAGCGCATCTCGCAGCTCGATGAGCACCTCGACGTCGAGTGCCGCATACGCCAACCAGGAGGCCGGCAACGGCCTCACGGACCAGTCTTGTGCCGAGTGTTCCTTGGCGAGGGTAAAACCGAGTTGGCGTTCGACGACTGCCGCGAGGCCCACCTTGGGCCAGCCGAGAAGGCGCGCGGCGAGTTCTGTGTCGAAAACCGCGGCCGGCCGAATCTTGAGGTCATGCATTCCGGGCAGGTCTTGACTCGCGGCGTGGAACACGTACTCCGCGTCGCCCACCGCGTCGTGAAAGGAACTCAAATCGGGGAGCGCGTCGGCATCGATCAAGGCGATGCCCGCACCTTCTCGCTTGAACTGCACAAGGTACGTGGCTTGGCCGTAGCGGAAGCCGGAAGCGCGCTCGGCATCGGCCGCGATCGGGCCTGTGCCCGCGCCAAATGCCGCGACGACAGCCTCCAGCTCGGCTTCCGTCGTCGTGACGGGCGGCACACCGTCTGCCGGCTCCGTGAGGAGAACCGGAGTGGGTCCCTCGCTGGGGGCGTCGTCTGCAACGGGCGTGGCTGAGGCAGGCTTGGCTGAGGCGGGCGTGGCACCGAATTGCGGTGCGATGAACAGGGGAGTGGCATTGGGCGCGTTCATGGGTGTCGTTTCGTCGAGCGGATTCATACATGACCCCCTGGTAGGACGGTAATACCCTCAGGTGCTGGGGGCACGCCCGCGCACATCGCGAGCAGTTCGGTCCAGGCCGTCACGTGCGGCTCCAGATCAGAGTTTGTTGGTGTCCACGAGACGCGCAGTTCCACCGAGACTTTGTCTTCCTCTTCGGCCAGCTGGCCGAATGACCGCGAGACGACCTTGGTGACGGTGCCGCCGATCTGGCTGTACTCCACGCCAGACAGCGCCTCGTCGAGCCACGACCACGCGGCATCGGCCCACAAGTCATCGCGACCCACCTCGGGGTCGGCCTGCGCTTGGACCAGCGCAATGACGCGAAACGTCCCATCCCACGCGTCCTGGCCGGCGGGGTCGTGAAGAGCGACAAATCGACCGGTGGTTTCGAGGTGCTCCGGCAAAACGGTGCCGTTGATCGCAACCGCGAATGGGGCGATGCGCGAGGGCGCGGGCGTCTCGACCAAGCGCACATCGCGTCGCGTCTGCGCCCGCTGCAGCGACACGAGCGCCTCGCGAAACGCAGCCGGAACGGCCGGTTCATTCATACCTTTGACCCTAGGGGCCGCGGGGGGCTCCGGTCCGGTACGCCACGCGTCGCGCTTCACACGGAACCCGCTCACACCCTCTAGGCTGGGCCGGTACCCCTCTCGACAAGGAATTGACATGACGCTTGCCCACATTGGCGTGACCGGACTGGCCGTGATGGGTCGCAACCTGGCGCGGAACTTCGCCAGGAACGGATTCACTGTCGCGGTGCACAACCGTAGCGCCGACAAGATGCACTCTCTGATCGCCGACCACGGCACAGAGGGCGACTTTGTCGGTTGTGAAAGCCTCGAAGACTTTGTGGCAGCGCTCGAGGTCCCCCGCAAGATCGTGATCATGGTGCAGGCTGGCGCGGCGACAGACTCAGTGATCGACGCGCTCATTCCGCTGGTCGACAAGGGCGACATCATCGTCGACGCAGGCAATGCGCACTTCCCCGATACGCGTCGGCGCGAGGCGGCGCTGCGCGCGCTCGGGATCCACTTCGTAGGCACAGGAGTGTCAGGCGGCGAGGAGGGCGCCCTGCTCGGCCCCTCGATCATGCCAGGAGGCCCCGCGGAGTCCTACGCCGCCCTCGGGCCGATCCTCGAGAAGATCTCGGCACACGTTGACGGAGTGCCCTGCTGCACTCACGTCGGCCCCGACGGCGCTGGTCACTTCGTGAAGATGGTCCACAACGGGATCGAATACGCAGACATGCAGCTCATCGGCGAGGCTTATGCGCTGTTGCGTGCGGGCCTTCACCTGACACCCGAGGAAATCGGCGACATTCTGTCCGAATGGAATCAGGGAGAACTCGAGAGCTACCTGATCGAGATCACCGCCGAGGTCCTGAAGCAAAAGGATGAGAAGACCGGCAAGCCGCTCGTCGACGTCATCCTGGATGAAGCCGGCCAGAAGGGCACCGGTCGTTGGACGGTGCAGAGCGCCTTGGATCTCGGCGTTCCTGTGACTGGCATCGCGGAGGCTACCTTTGCCCGCGCGATCTCTTCCCAGACCGCCCAGCGTGCGGCAGGCCGCGAGGTGCTGAGCGGCTCCGCAGGAGACTTCCACATCGGAAACCGCGATGGCTTCATCGAGGACGTGCGCGTGGCGCTGTTTGCCTCCAAGGTGGTGGCATACGCACAGGGATTCGACCAGATCCAGGCGGCCTCGCTCGAGTATGGCTGGGACATCGATCGTGGCGCGATGGCGCGCATCTGGCGCGGCGGCTGCATCATCCGGGCGCGATTCCTCAACCGAATCACCGAGGCGTACGAGCGCAACCCAGAACTCCCGAGCCTGCTCGTGGACCCGTACTTCACCGATGCGGTGTCTGACGGAATCTCCGGCTGGCGTCGCATCGTGTCTCAGGCAGCGCTTGCGGGCGTTCCCGCACCGGCGTTCTCCTCGTCGCTGTCGTACTACGACTCGCTACGCGCGGAGCGACTGCCGGCTTCCCTGATTCAGGGCCAACGAGACTTCTTCGGTGCCCACACGTACAAGAGGGTCGACCGTGAAGGCACGTTCCACACGCTGTGGTCGTCAGATCGATCCGAGGTCGAGCTCTAGTCGAAGTCGTCACCGTGATGCTTGTGGGGCGGCGGCCTGTCGTCGAAGCCAAAGACCTCGTTGCCCAACTGACGGTTCCTCCCCATTTTTCCGATGCCACCTTTGACACGTATCGTCCGGACCCGTCGTTCGCGTCACAGGCCCAAGCGCGCGACAGGGTCAAGGCGTTTGCTGACGGGACGCGCGGGCGCAGGCGGCGTTCGGCCGGGCGTGGCATCTATCTCGATGGCGGCTTCGGCGTGGGCAAGACGCACCTGCTTGCCGCCGTCGCCGAGTCGGTGGGCGCGGGCGCGGCGTTTGGCACCTTTGTCGAGTACACGCACCTCGTGGGAGCGCTCGGTTTCGCCCAGGCGCGCGCGGCACTCTCGACGTTCAAGGTGGTCTGCATCGACGAGTTCGAACTAGACGATCCAGGCGATACCGTCCTGATGGCGCGACTCATGCGGGAGCTTTCGGACGCGGGCGTGGCGCTCGCCGCAACGTCCAATACCTTGCCCGAGTCGTTGGGTCAGGGGCGCTTCGCCGCTTCGGACTTTGCGCGCGAGATTCAGGCTGTCTCCAAGGTGTTCGAGGTGGTTTCTATTGATGGCCTCGACTATCGGCATACAGGTGAACTCGCGTTCTCGTCGGCGTCGGACGAGGTAGTCGCGTCGGTCGCTGAGCTCTGGGGAGGCACGGTTGCCTCGTGGCATGGCCTGGTCGAGGATCTGGTGCACGTCCATCCGAGCAGGTTGGGTGCGTATGTCGCGGGTGTTCGTTGGCTTGGCCTCCTGGACGTGGAGCCGCTGACGGATCAATCGCGCGCTCTTCGAGTCGTGAGTCTTGTGGACCGGCTGTACGACGCGGATGTGAGGGTCGTGGCGTCGGGCGGCTCCCTTGGAGAGATCTTTCCGCAAGACATGCTTGAGGGAGGATTCAAGAAGAAGTACTACAGGGCGCTGTCTCGCCTTGCCTCGATGAACGCCGCGGATTCTTGAGCGTCTCGTCTCACGGTCGAGGTGCCCAAGTGGCATATCCGACACCGGTGTGTGGCCCATTCGCCGGGTAACTTCCTACCGGGGTCGTGCGCGTGTCCGATGGGGAGAGTAGCTGCCCTTGACCGTGTGACGGGTCGGCAATTATCGCTTCCCACGAAAGGCAGTGCACGGTGGTCAACATCTATGGACCAGCAAGGAAAATGGATCTGCGTTATTCGACAAGCGGAGCCCTTCCCTCGTCTGTCGTACCCGTGGACATGGACGACGCGGACTCGCGTGCGCACGAGGCAGGGCGCATGGAAGCTGTCGCTCAAGCCTTGGCCGTGATGGGTCAGGTAGAAGGAAGCTTCCGGGTAGACGCCGACGGCGACTCCCAACACCCCTCGTTCCAGATGGCGGATCTGCTTCGCGAGGTAGCTTTGATGATCCGCAAGGAGGTGGGGGACCCGACCTCACGGTCTGCCCTCGAGATTGCCGCGCGGGCCAACGAGGCGAGCGAACTATCGCAATACGTGATCGAGGTTTCCCAGGTCTACGCTTCCGGGCGGGAAGATATCGCTGAGGCGCTCACGAGTGTCGCGGGCGACATCGGCAAGGGGACCGATGGGGTGGGTCGCCTGCGCATGGCCTCGGACATTGACACGAATCCGGAGATCCTCGCCGAACTCGTCGCGGACCCGGACGACGACGTCAGGTGGTGGGCCGCTCAGAATCCATCGACGCCGTCTGAGGCCCTGTCGGAGGTCCTAGCGAGCGAGCGACACGTCATGGTGCTCGTGGCTCTCCTCCAGAATCCTCGTCTGCCCGATGAGGATGTCGAGCCCTTTGCCTCTCACTCCTCGCCGGATGTGGGCCGTGCGGCCGCGAAGCGCCTGGGGGTCGACCCGGTCAACGGGCGCTAATTCCGCGCGTGCTCCTTCATCACTCAGGAGCCTTCAACGCGGCGACCCTCTTCTTCTCCGCCTCTACGTCAAAATCTGCGGCGGGCCAAGCAAGTCCGAGACCTTCAAGCGCCTCGGTGAGCAGCTCGGTAATCGCGAGTCGCGCAAACCACTTGTTGTCGGCCGGAATGGCATGCCATGGCGCAATCACTGTCGAACACTTGTCGAAAGCCGCCTGGTAGGCCTCCATGTACGCCTCCCAGTGTTCGCGCTCGTTAAGGTCGTGGGGGTTGTACTTCCAGTACTTGTCGGGCCTTTCAAGGCGCTCGGCGAGGCGACTCAGCTGCTCTGTCTTGGACACCATGAGCGCACACTTGACGATGCGAGTGCCCGAGGCCGCGACCTTGGCCTCCCACGCGTTGATCTCCTCATAGCGCTCACCCCACACCGCGGGCTCGACGAAGTTGTGCACGCGCACTACGAGAACATCCTCGTAGTGCGAGCGGTCAAACACGCCGATGTGGCCAGGCGTGGGGAGCGAATTCTCGATACGCCATAGATAGTGATGGGACTTTTCCTCATCGGTGGGCACACCGAAGGACTGATGCTCGACGCCCTGGGGGTCCACCATTCCGACGACGTGGCGCACGATCCCGCCCTTGCCCGAGGTGTCCATGCCCTGCAGCACCAAGAGGACGGAGCGCGTGCCGTCGCTGCGGCCCTCGGCAAAGAGTTGCTCCTGGAGGTTGGACAGGGCCTTTCCCCGTCGGGCCATCAGGTGTTCCGCATGGTCCTCATCGCCCGTGAACCCAGGCGTGGAGGCGCAGTCAAAATCGGCGACCGAGAACCCAGGTCCCACTCGCAGCGTGTCGCTGGGAGATTCTCGCCACTCGCGATCCTTCTTGCCCATCATTTCTCCTTAAGTAGCGACCAGAGCAACGGCGTCGGGCTGCAGTGTGAAGCCGCCGTCGTGGAAGTCGACGCCCCCAAAGGCGGCCAATGGTGAACCGGGAACCGTCATTGGCTCGTGCGAGAGGTTGGCGTGCACGGTCACTGGTCCCGTCATCGTGAGTTGGCGGGGGGCCTTCTCCGACATCGAGACGGGGTGGTTGTGCCACGCTCCGCTTTCCATCGAGAGTGGGCGCGCTGTCATCACCGCAGTCATCCACGCCTCGATCGCGCGGGACGTCGCGCCGCCCGCGCCGAGCCCAGGCCCCAGCTTGGAACGCAAGAATGTCTGCTTGTCCTGAGGATCGGGTACCTCGACGTGTTTTCCGTAGAGCTCGTCCCAGCCGTGGCCGCCGAACTCGCTCATGCGGCCCGCCGACACCGCCGAGCCGAGGGGCTCGGCGTGGTCGGTGAAGAACATGAAGGGCCTGGTCTCGCCGTATTCCTCGCCCATGAAGAGCATGGGGGTGAACGGACTCAGCAAAATGAGTGCCAGAGAGGCCGCCTGCGCCCCTGGAGACAGGGTCGCCGATGGCCGGTCTCCGAGAGCCCGGTTGCCCACTTGGTCATGATTCGATGCACAGACCACGAAACGGCGACGGTCGATCGAATCCGGAACCGGTGAACCCCACGTCGTGTCCCTAAACGTCGAGATTCCCCCGTCGTGAACGAACACCTTGCGATACGCCTTGTCGAGTGTCTCGATCGACCCGAAGTCGGAGTAATACCCATGACGCTCGCCCGAAAGGTAGGTGTGCAGGGCATGGTGGACGTCGTCGGCCCACTGCGCGGTCATCCCGAGGCCTGGCCTACCGTCAGGCATGGTCTCGTCCAACGGGACGACTGTCGCGGGGTCATTGAGATCGGATTCCGCGACGAGCGAGAGCGGCCGCCCCAGGCGCGTCGCGAGCTCTGAGGTGCGCTGAGACAGCTCCGCAAGAATATGGGTGGGGGAGTCGTCCACGAGGGCATGGACGGCGTCGAGCCGGAGGGCATCGACATGGAAGTCCTCGAACCACCTCAGGGCGTTGTCGATGATGAAGGCTCTGGCACCCTCGCTGCCGTCCTGATCGAGGTTGACGGACCACCCCCACGGGGTCTCATGGGCGTCCGTGAAGTACGGCCCAAACTGCGCGAGGTAGTTTCCGTCTGGCCCCAGGTGGTTGTAGACCACGTCGAGGCATACTCCGATGCCCGCGGCGTGGGCCGCGTCGACAAACCGCTGCAGCGCCTCGGGCCCGCCGTAGGCCTCGTGGACCGCGTACAGGGAGACGCCGTCGTAACCCCAACCCCTGGTTCCGGGGAATGCTGCGACAGGCATGAGTTCGATCATCTCGATGCCGCGTGTGGCGAGATCGGTGAGCTGGCGCCCGACGATCGCGTCGAGGGTGCCGGCCGGAGTAAAGGTGCCGATGTGGAGTTCGTACGTCACGGCCCCGCGAGCGTCGCGACCGGTCCACGACGCGTCGTGCCAAGAAAACGCGTGCGCATCGAAGACGCGCGACGGGCCATGGACGCCGTGCGGCTGCCACGCGCTGCGCGGGTCAGGAACGGGCGCGCCTCCGTCAATCTCAAAACGGTAGTCGCTTCCCGGTGCGAGAGTCGGTCCTGTCCACCAACCCCCCGTCGCCCGTTGAAGCGCAACGGTGCTTGAGGGGGAGTCGTCTCTCGCGCCAGGAGTGCGGACCTGGCACGACACGGTGGAGGCATCCGGTGCCCAGACGCGCACAGCGGCGCGTTCGGGCGTCACACGCGCTCCAGGAGAGCGACCGGAAGGGCCTTGAGAAGCGCGGCGAGGGACGCGGGGCCTCCGTCAGTTTCGACGTGGGTAAGCACATCTCTCCATCGGCCATCGGGAAGGGTCACCGTGTGGTCTCCCCAACCTCCAAGATGCTGGAGCTCGAGGCCCACCCTGGTCGCGACCGTGACCACAGCGGGGACATCGCCCTCGGTCCGCGCGAAGACGACGGCGTGGCCAGACGACGCAGGGAGGGGCACATAGCCCGCGCCTTCGCCGATGAAAGCGCCGGGATGATCGCGTCGTGTGGCGAGAGCGCGCGCGACGACACGGTGCTTCTCCTCGGAAAGGGTGCGCACCTTTGCCCTGCCCTCAACGCGTGAAAGCTGCTCCGCAAGGTGGGTGAAGTCGACGGCGCGCCTGTTGTCGGGGTCGACGAGGAGTGGCCGTACCTCCTCGGTGCCTTGATAGACGTCGGGGATGCCAGGCATCGTGAGCTGGATCAACTTCTGGGAGAGCACCGCGGTGCGTACTCCCGTTTCCGTCGACGTGGTCCATTCGGAAACGAGTTCCTGCACGGCGGGGTCGGCGTGCGTGGTTTGCGCAAACCAGAGGACCGTCGTCTCATACGTTTCGTTCACATCGGTCCACGTGGTGTGGCTCTTAGCCTCGCGCATCGCCTTGATCAAGTAGCCCTCGAGGCGGTCCCATGCCATGAGCGTTCCAGCGTGATCAACGGTTCCAACGAGCGTCTGCCACCACAGATTCTCCGTTCGCCCGTCGAGATCGGTCGGGCGCAGTTCCGAGGTCGCGACACGCACCCGCGTAAGCCACGCATCCCAGGCCTCAGGGATCTCGCTGAGCACGCCGAGCCGCGCCCGCACGTCCTCGGATCGCTTGATGTCATGCGTCGTCAGGGTGGTCATGCCGTGTGGGTAGGCGAGCTGCTGTTCAGCCACCCAGGCGTGGAACGTTGCGGGAGGCATGGCAAACCGTCCCGCGGGGGATCCGACTTCGCACAGAGGGAGCAAATGGGTCCACCTGTAGTACGCGGTGTCCTCGACGCCCTTGGCCATGACCGCGCCACACGCCTGTTGAAAGCGGGTGATGAGCTCGATGCGTGCCGCGTCAAGCGTCTTGCCTGCTGAGCCAACCTCGGCTCCCTTGAGCAGGTCAACGACCACCTCGAGCGTCTCGTGCCTCTCGGGGTCGAGTGCCGCCTTGGCGTGTCCCGCGGCCTCGTCGATCGCGTCGAGAGCCATCGGCTTGGGTGGGGTTCCGGCCACCACGTATGCGCGGTAGCGGCCAAAATACACCAGCATGGAGCGCAGGCAATCGTAAAGGGACGCCCACGTGTGATCGCGCAGCCGCACGTCTGACTTGCAGACGTCGTGGGCGAGGGTTGCGAGGCGACGCGATTCGGAGGACAGGGATCCGTGGACGATCTCGCGCTTGGCCGCGTCGATGATGGCCGGAAGCGAGCCCATGGCATCGCCAGTGAGTTGATAGAGGGTGCCTGCAAGGGGGGCCGCGCCGGAGGGATCCCTGAGAAGCGCTCCCACACGCCACGACGCGTCATAGCCCGTGGTGCCTGCCGTCTTCCACGACGTGGGCAGATGCTCATCGTCCTCGAGAATCTTTTCGATGACCATCCAGGCACCGTGCGTGGCATCGGACAGCCGGGCGACATAGCCTTCGGGATCCGCGAGGCCATCGGGGTGATCGATGCGTAGCCCTTGGAGCGTGCCGTCGTTCACCAGGTCAATAATGACCCGATGCGTCGACTCGAAGACGTCGGGGTCCTCGACCTGCACCGCAACGAGTGATCCCACGTCGAAGAAGCGGCGATAGTTGAGCTCCTCGTTGGCCACGCGCCAATACGCGAGGCGATAGGGCTGATCGACCACGAGATCTGCCATGGGTAGGTTCTCGGTGCCTTCGCGAATGGGGAAGACGTGCTCGTAGTACCTCAGGACAGGCACCTCGCCCTGATCTTCGAAGCCAGGGACCACCATATGGTCAAGCGTCAGTTCCTCGCGGGCCAGGATCGTGCCGATGCGGTCACCGAGAACGGGCATGAGGACGCCGTCGTTGCTCGACCAGTCCACGTCAAACCAGTGTGCGAACGGGGAGGCCTCGCCCAACGCGAGCACCGACCACAGGGCCTTGTTGTGATACGCGGGCGTGGGTACAGCCATGTGATTGGGAACCAGGTCCGCAATGAGTCCGATGCCGCGCTCGCCCGCAGCCCAAGCGAGGCTCCTGAGCCCCTCGGCGCCCCCGAGCACCGTGGCGATGAGTGAATGGTCGACCACGTCGTAGAAGTGGGTCGAACCAGGGGAGGCCGTCAAAATGGGTGACAGGTACAGGTGGCTGACGCCGAGGGCCTCGAAGTAGTCGAGCCTCGATTCGGCATCCGCAAACGTGAAGTCCTCGGTGAGCTGCAGCCGGTATGTCGAGACGGGCACCGGCGCATCCGCGCGGTGTCCCAATCGCTTGGTGCGTTCGTGAGTTGAGTCTGCCATTTGCCTTCTCTTCCGGATTCTCCATCATGTCAGAAGAAGGTCGCGGACTCATGTCCTTTGTGTGCCACGGAGGCGTCGCGGTAGCGGTTGGGAAGACACCCCGGCTGCACTCGCGCGTCGGGGCACGGCACAATGGGTCGAGCCATAGGTCCGCACCGCAGTTCGTGAAAGGAACGTCAGTGGCCACCGTCCTGCTCGTCGGCGCCTTACTTGCTGGCATCGTTATTCTGACCCCGCTTGCCGACAAGTGGCGCATCCCGCTGCCGATCCTGCTCACGATCTTCGGCCTCGCGGTACCGCTGGTGCCGGGGGTGCCCGCACTCAGCATTGAGCCCGACTTCATTCTGCCGCTCGTGCTACCGCCGCTCTTGTTTGCCGCGACCCAAAAGGCGAGCGCACGGGAGTTCAAGGAGAACGCACGCCCCATCGTGATTCTGGCGGTCGGTTTGACCGTCGCGAGCGCGGGCGCCACCGCCTTCGTTGCGCACTGGATGGGCATGGACTGGGGTCCTGCTTTCGTACTCGGTGCCATCGTGGCGCCGCCGGATCCCGTCGCGGCCACCGCGGTCGCCAGGCGCCTAAGGCTCCCCGGTCGCCTCGTCACCATCCTCGAGGGCGAGGGCATGTTCAACGACGCGACGGCGCTAGTCATGTACAAGGTGGCGGTGGGGGCTGTCGTCGCGGGCGAGTTCTCGGGGGCGGGGTTGGGGCGCAGTCTCGTGCTTGCCCTCGTCCTCGGCGTGGGCATTGGGCTCGCGGCTGGCTGGCTCACCAACTTCGCCCTCGCCCGGCTTCACCTAGCCGCACCCGAGACCACCGTCACGCTGGCCGTGCCGTTCATCGTCTACATCGTGACCGATCATCTGCAGGGGTCGGGAGTGCTCGCGGTGCTCGTGCTCGGCCTGTTCCTCAGGACGTACAGCCACACCGCGATCACCTCCGGTGGCTGGCTCCTCGGTCGGGCCGTGTGGGAGTACGCCGACTACATCATCACCAGTTTGGTGTTCGTCTTCATTGGGTTTGAGCTCACGGACGTGCTCGAGTCTGAGCCTCTCGCGGATCGCGCGGTGGGCCTCGCGGTCGCGGTCGTTGTGCTCCTGGTCGTCTTGCGCTTCGCCTGGATCTTTCCCTTTGTGTGGTGGAGCCGTGCGCGCCGCCGTCGTCGCATGTCAGAGGCAACCCCCGTGGGGAATCGTGAGACTGTCGTGACGGCGTGGGCTGGCATGCGGGGGGTGGTGACCGTCGCGACTGCCCTCGCGTTGCCCGCCACTGTCACGGGGGGCGATGCCTTTCCCGCGCGCCACACTGTCGTGTTTGTGGCCCTCGTGACGGTCCTCGCCACACTCGTCGCACAGGGTCTGACGCTTGCCCCCCTCGTTCGAAAGCTCAAGGTGGGCGGCGATTCGAATGTCGCGGTAGAGGTGCGACGCCTTAGGCGGCAGGCGCTTGCCGCGGCGCTTGCCGAGGCGCGAGACAGCGACGCCGTCGTGCCCGACAGGGTCCGAGGCGCGGTCATCCTGCAGTACGAGGGCTACCTCGCCTCGCACGACGCCCTCCACGCGGCGCGGCATGGCAAGGACGAGGACGATGCCGATGAGGGGGATGAAGGCGCGGTGGCTGACCTCCTTCGCAGGGCGGCCGAGGTCGAGCGTGAGCTCGTGATCGGGGCCAGGCACACGGGTCGCGTGAGTCAAGAGGCGGCCGACGTGGTGCTGTCTGAAATCGAGAGTAGAGCCGTGAGGGACACCGAGTAATGGCAGCAGTAGGCGATGTGTGGGCGGTGCGCGATTGGCGGCGCAAGGTGACGGAGTTGTATGACGGCGTGCGCACGGCCGCGACCCCACCGGAGGGGCATGCTCTGTGGGTTGAGGGCCGGAATGCCTTGCTTTCCGGGCATCCAGCGTCGCCAGTGCCCGGTGACCAGCGCCGGGGTTTCGCCGCACGCGTCGGTCCTTACGATCCGGCGTTCCGGTTCACCGTCGCGATCGAGGAGGCGCCGCGCGAGCGTCGCGAGGTGCTGACGCCCAACGACGGGGTCGTCCCCTTCGAACGCATCGGACGCGTCGTGCTCCCGGAGCTCGGGTCGCTTGACGTGTGGTGGCTCGATTCATACGGTGGCGGCATTTTCATTCCGATGCGCGACGAGTCGAGCGGGGGGCTCACGTACGGCGGTGGTCGCTATGTACTCGACACCGTGAAGGGTGCGGACCTTGGCGGAGGCGCAGATTCCCTCGTCGTTGACCTTAACTTTGCGTATCAGCCGTCGTGCGCGTATTCGCCCGATTGGACCTGCCCGCTTCCTGGCGTGGGCAACACCCTTCGGGTCCCGATCGACGTGGGCGAGCAGCACATTGGTGACCACTGAGCGCCGCGCCGTGTCCCCCTGCGTGGAAGGAGCGCTCCCGCGGTGGCCTGTCGGCGCGAAACGGTAGGGGTCCGGACTCCTTCGGGCCCCGCCGAATTCTGCGTGGCAATCCCGTCAATTCTCGCTGCGGGGGCGGCTGATGTTGCCGTCGACCTCGAGGATCCGGACAAGCGCGCGAGCCGCGGCCCCGAGTGCGAAGCGACGAGACTCGAACAAAGCGTCTACCTGGTCAGTCACTCGAGCCCATGGGGGACCACAGTGGCGGTTTTCATGCCATCATCGTGCGGTAGGGGCGTCGGTTGAGCCACTACGGTAGGCATGATGACGCCGACGTCATCTGTGCCAGGGCCGCCCGACGGCACCTGACGGTGGGCACATTTGACCTAAGAACTGACCGTGGGTAGCCGATAGGGACTCTGACGACAGTGCTGGGGATGTGCTGCCGCGACGCTTGAGGAGTGTCGGGATGTCACAAGGAGGAGCCAAAGATGGAGACGGTCGAGGCTGAGTCTAGCCTCGGGAGCATCGAGAGGCAGTATTGGTCCGATAGGCTGCGCGCCAGAGCGGAGGCCCTTACCTGGCTGGACCAGCTCGGGTCGAATGACGCCGGTCCCATTTCTCGCCGTCTTGAACTCGTCGTTGTCTCGGTCGACCACACTCAGGGAGATGCCGCCCAGGGTGCGATGCATGCCCGCCAGGCACTTGATTGGGCCGTGGCTCACGCCGATCGTGCCGTGCAGGCGCGGTGCCATCGCTTCCTCAGCTCGGTGTTCCGCAGGGTCGGTGAACCTGGGCTGGCCCTCGAACACGCAGTGTCGGCCAACGACCTCCTCGACGATGACCAGTCGCCAATCGTTCACGCCGCGGCGCGCCTGTGCCTTGCCGACGCGTTGGGCGCCGCAGGCTCTTACGACGAGTCGCAGCGCCGGTACACAGAGGCCGCCCAGCTCATCGACGACGACGGCTTGCCACTCCTCCGCCTCGCGATCCTCAACAACTCGGCCTTCACGTACCACATGGCGCACCAAACCAACGAGGCCCTGGCGGCCGTGGATGTGCTGCTACGGACCTCGGCGGCGCGCCACCTGGTTTTGGGGATGAGCGAGCGGGACACCGTCGCCCGTGTGCTTGTGGTGGCTGGTCGATTCGCCGAGGCAGAGAGAGTGCTTGCGCCCGCTATGGCGCCTCTGACGGCATTCGACGATCCCGACGGCTTCGCGATGGGCAACGTCACGCTCGCGGAGGTCTGTAGGCACCTGGGGGCACTTGACCGCGCTCAGGCGGCGATCGACCGCGGGTATGCCCTCTGTCGGAGGTACGGGCTCGCGCAAGCGATGGCGGAGTTTGCGCGCGAGCAGGCTGAGGTATTCGCGGCGGGCAACTCTTACCAGAACGCATTTGAGAAGTACCGTGAGTACCACACGCGGTCGGTGGCGCTCGGGGCTGACCGTCAAGACGCTCGCGGCAGGGTCTTTGAGGCGGTGTTCCGCACCACAGAGGCTCGACTTGAGACCGCTAGATACCGCGAACTGGCCGAGCGGGACCCCCTCACCGGGTTGTACAACAGGCGCTATATCGACGAATACCTGGCCCATGAACTCGTCTCCGCCCTCGGCGTGAGGGCCCCGCTTGTGGTGGCGATGCTCGACCTGGACCACTTCAAACAGATCAACGACTTGCGGTCTCATCAAGTTGGCGACGACGTGCTCCGTGTCCTCGGAAAGATTTTGACTGAGTGCGCCGAAGCTGTCCCAGGGGGTGTCGCCGCGCGTCTAGGCGGTGAGGAGTTTGTGCTCGTCCTCCCGCTCATCGACGCGGATGCGACCCCGGCACTGATGGAGTCCGTCCGGCGTGCCATTAGCGAATACGCCTGGCACCCGCTGACAAGCGGGCTCAACGTGACTGCGAGTATCGGGGCCGCAATCGCCCCCATCGATGGAATACAGGGTTCGGCTCTGCTTCACATTGCCGATGCGCGTCTGTACCTCGCGAAGGACCAAGGCAGGAACAGATGTGTCGTGACAGGGGGGCTCGATGTTGATCCCGTCGCGCCGCCCGCATCCGACGTGGATGGAGTGTGGGCCGAAGCAGTGTCGTGACCGATGCGCCTGCGACCTGCGCTGACCCTCGCATGTAGTGATGGCGTCGGCGCGGGAAGGGGACTGCAGTCAAACGGCTTGAGGCGCGCAGGGGAGGGGTGCCCGGACTGGGCGGCGATACGCACTCCCCGTAGTCTCGGGGGATGCGTACCGCACTGCCGTACCGCGCGAGCGGGGCCGACCTGCCCTTCGGATCACTCACCTCCCGCCACGGGGTGGCGATGGAGGGATACTTCTGGCGCTTCACCGACGCCGAAGCCGGGCGCGTGATCACCGCGCTCATAGGCGTGCAGCAATCCAGCAGTGGTCCGTGGGCTCTGGTCGGCTTGGGTGCTCACCCTGGCCGGTTCTGGCGAGAGGCAGTGCTAATGGACGCCCAGTCCCGACGCCGTGGCCCCGGTGCCAAGGCGGGGTCGCTGTTCAGGGGAGACGACCGGCGCGTCGTGGTTGATTTGGCTCCCGATGCCCGTCTGGATGTGACGCTTTCCGACCTCACACTGTGGCCGCGGACGCGCCCGTTCGGCGGGTCGAGCTTGTTCCAGATGATCCCCAAACTGAACCAGTATTGGCACCCGTGGCTTCTGGGTGGTCGGGCAAACGGCACCGCCACAATTGGCGGCGAAACGTGGCAGCTGAGCGACGCCCAGGTGTACGCCGAGAAGAACTGGGGATCAGACGGATTCCCCAAGAGCTGGTGGTGGGGTCAGGCCCAAGGCTTCGCTGAGCCCGACGTGTGCGTGGCGTTCGCGGGAGGAGAGGTGACGGCGGGCCCGTTCCGCACCAAGGTCACCGCACTCGTAGTGCGATTGCCCGATGGAACGCTGCTGCGTCTGGGAAACCCGGGTACCTCTCCGGTGCGCGCCACGATCACCGACGAGAGCTGGGTGCTGAAGGGCCGGAGCCGCTTCTGGGAGGTCGACGTGGAGGCGCATGCAGCTACGGCCGACGCGCTCGTCCTGCCAGTGCCTCTTGTCGAGGAACGCAAGGGCGCGCCCGGCGCCCTTGAGCACCTGGGGGGCACGATGACCGTCAAAGTGCGCAAGCACGGGCGAACGGTGTGGGAGGGGACGAGCACTCTCGCAGGTCTCGAGCACGGGGGACTGGACAGGGCCGCGGCCGAGGCTCTCCGCCGAAACACGCCGCCAAGCCCCTGAGGTCCCGCTGGGCCCAGGGGCTCTTGGCGTGGGTGGTCGTGCCTGTGCCGGAAGCGGCACCCATGGCACTCCTCGCGCTCAGAAACCGGCGCCTGCCTAATCCGCAACGCTTGCGCGTGGTCGCGTTGCGCCGCACGCCCCTCACGATGATCTTGAGCGCGGTGTTCCCGCTACTGTTCTTCGTCCTGCTCGCTGCCGCGATCGGCAACGAGACCATCGATAGCCGACAGGGCGTGCGGCTCGCACAGTTCCTCGCCCCGTCCATGGCGAGTTTTGGGGCCATCGTGGCGACCTTCTCGTTCCTAGCGGTCGGGTTCGCCGAGGCTCGTAGCGCCGGCGTGCGCGCCGAACCTGCTTACGCTGCTCGCGGACCTGGGCGTCGGGCCTGGTCCTGGGTGGCGCCCGAGGAACGCCCGGCGTACCTGCTCGGGGCCGCGAGCGTGTTGCTCGGCATGTGGCGCACCAGGGAGCAGACCAAGCCGTACATGTTCGGCCACGGGTACCATTTCAAGGGCGTGAAGCGGCCGACGACCTGGTGCAGCGTGCTGATCGCGCTCGACGCCCTTGGCCGCTACCCGAAGCTGTGGAGCGGCCCGACCGCCGATCCCGCCGACCGCCGATCGCTCGCCGAGCTGATGGCCTGCCTGCTCGAGTACAACGTCGCCGCCCTCGGCTCGTCGAAGGGTGGGACGGGGACGCCGCGACCGCCGCGAACCGGTCGGTGAGGTCCTCGCCGAACAGGACGCAGCGTCAGAGGCTCGTCGGTGAGTCCCACCGAGGTGCCCCTGGTCATCATCGAACCGCGCAACGGGACCCCCTGACCGGCCGACCCTGCCGCCGACCTGGCAGGGATCCCGCTCACCCCGCCGCCGCGGGCTGCTGGAGCATACTTCCGTCGTGATGGTGTCGGACGGTGGGCCCGCCCACTACCCCGGAATGGCCCTTAGGCTGAGCAGTGCCCACCCTTTGACCGAGAGACGAGCGATGGACGAGCCGACCGAACCCAGCAGCCCAACCCCCCGGACCGCGATCGCCGTCCTCACCTCAGGCGGCGACGCCCAAGGAATGAACGCCGTCGTCCGCGCCGTCGTCCGTACGGCGATTGGCGCCGGCGCCGACGTGTACGCGGTTTACGAGGGACTTCAGGGACTCATCGACGGTGGCGACAGGATCGCCAAGTTCGGGTGGGGCTCCGTGAGCTCGATTCTGCACCGCGGCGGCACGGTCATCGGCACGGCGCGCTCGACGGAGTTTCGGCAGCGCGAGGGCCGACTCAAGGCCGCACGCAACTTGGTGCGGCACGGCATCGACCGGATGGTTGTCATCGGTGGTGACGGATCCCTCACCGGCACCGACCTGTTTCGCAGCGAGTGGCCCGATCTGCTGGCCGAGCTCGTGGCAGGCGGGGAGATCACGGCTGAGCAGGCCGAACGGCACAGCCACCTGATCATCGCAGGGGTCGTCGGTTCGATCGACAACGACATGGTCGGCACGGACATGACCGTCGGGGCTGACTCGGCCCTGCACCGCATCATCGAGGCGATCGACGCTCTCGCGAGCACGGCGGCGAGCCACCAGCGCTCGTTCGTCGTGGAGGTCATGGGCCGGCACTGCGGATACCTCGCCCTGATGAGCGCGATCGCCGGTGGCGCCGACTACGCCTTCATCCCCGAGAACCCGCCGCCCGAGGGCTGGGAGGACGAACTCTGCGAGCGGCTGCGCGCCGGTCGCGCCGCCGGCCGACGCGACAGCATCGTTGTGGTCGCCGAGGGTGCCCGCGACCGCGCAGGCAACCCGATCACCAGCCAGGACGTCCGCGACCTGCTCCAGGACCGCCTCGGCGAGGACACCCGCGTGACGATCCTCGGGCACGTCCAGCGCGGTGGGACGCCCAGCGCGTACGACCGCTGGATGCCGACCATCGTGGGGCACGCCGCCGCCCTCGAGGTCATCAACGCGGGGCCCGACCATGAGCCGCAGCTGATTGGCGTGAGCAACCACCGCGTCCACCGCACACCCCTGATGGCCGCCGTCGAGGCCACTCGAGAGATCACCAGGCTCGTCGAGGCCGGCGAATACGAGGCCGCGATGGCCGGGCGAGGGGCATCCTTCCCGGAGATGGTCCGGGTCTTCCGCGGCATCGCCATGGTTGCCCCGCCGCAGTCGGGTTCCGGCTCGCGCATCGCCATCCTGCATGCGGGCGGGCTCGCCCCCGGGATGAATACCGCTGTGCGGGCGGCCGTGCGGTTCGGCATTTCCAACGGCCACACGATGCTCGGCGTCAAGGGCAGCTTCCAGGGCCTGATGGATGGCCAGATCAGCGAGCTGACCTGGGGCGACGTTGAAGGCTGGGTCGGGATCGGCGGCGCGGAACTCGGCACGAGCCGCGTCACGCCGAGCGTCGAGCAGTACTACGCCGTCAGCAGGGCGTTGGAGAACCACCAGATCGACGCGCTGCTCGTGATCGGCGGTCACCGCGCCTACGAGGCCACATACCGGATGCTCCAGGAGCGCGACCGTTACCCGGGCTTTCAGATCCCCGTCATCTGCCTGCCTGCCACGATCGACAACAACCTGCCCGGCTGGGAGATGGCGATTGGCGCGGACACCGCTTTGTGCGAGATCGCCAGCGCCGTGGACAGGCTCAAGCAGTCGGCGATGGCCTCACGGCGGTGTTTCGTGGTGGAGGTGATGGGCCGGTACTGCGGCTACCTCTCCTTCTTCGGGGCGTTGTCTGTCGGCGCCGAGCGGACGTACTTGCACGAAAACGGTGTCACGCTTGCGGACCTCTCCGCCGACGTCGCGGAGATGAAGGCGGGCTTCGCCGCTGGGCGGAGCTTCCACTTGGCTATCCGCAACGAGGCCGTCAGTTCCGGGTACACCACCGACTTCATGTGCCAGCTTTTCGCCGAGGAATCGGGGGGCGCGTTCGACGTGCGTCCGATGGTGCTCGGTCATCTCCAGCAGGGTGGCAACCCGACGCCGTTCGATCGCGTCCAGGCCACGCGGTTGGCGGCGTACTGCGTCGACTGGCTCTCTGGGCAGATCGACGCAGGCAAGCGCGAGTGGGGCTTCGTCGGGTTCTCCGACGGCCAGATTTCCACCATTCCGCTGAAGACCATGCCGGACCTGGTCGACATGGAGTTCAACCGTCCGGTGGACCAGTGGTGGACCGGCATGCAGCCGATCATGGACGCGCTCGCGATCGAGCCGCCCGGATAGACGCGTCCACGCAGGCCGTCGCGGCGCGGACGGCGGAAGTGCTCAGTTTTGGACCACAGTGACTCGGTCGTAGACGACGGAGCCATCAGGCAATCCGACAAGGCTCGGCCTCGAGTTGTTCTGCGCTGCGTCAGCAAGGTATTCGTCGAATGAGTGCGTGGCTGGGCGTTTGCGCCGACCGCGACGACGTCAAATGTATCCCCGGCGCCTGTGAGCACACGCTGTGGCGCTCGGCGTCTACGCGCGCGAGAGAAACAGAAAAGGCGGCTTCCCTTTGACTGGGAAACCGCCTATTACCTGGAGTTCTGCTAGTGGGCGATACTGGGATCGAACCAGTGACCTCTTCCGTGTCAGGGAAGCGCGCTACCGCTGCGCCAATCGCCCGAAAAAAACTCGGGTAAAACGTGATGCGAGGTGGAGACGGGATTCGAACCCGTGTGGACGGCTTTGCAGGCCGCTGCCTCGCCTCTCGGCCACTCCACCGCTGTGATAACCGGCGCCGAAAAGGTGCCGGCCCACCGAGCGAACGACGGGATTCGAACCCGCGACCCTCACCTTGGCAAGGTGATGCTCTACCAACTGAGCTACGTTCGCATGGTCAAAACTCGGGGTGTTGACCGGATGACAACGTTAGCGGATGGGACCCCTGTTTACCAATTCGCCGCGTCGGGCGATTCGCATCGCAACCGGCTAACGTGTGCGCATGACTTGGCAGGATGATTCGCGCAGACTCGGCAGCGCCGCGTTTCGGGGGGTGAGCGCCCTCCGTCCGGTCGAGCACATCGATGCGGCGGCGCATCCCGAGCGCCTGTCTGCAGAAGGCTTTTGGGTGGTAGTTGGTAGCTTCGAGGGCCGGATCGACGCGTGGCGATTCGCGGATGTCGAGCGTCTGCCACACGTGGGGGAGTCGGCAGAGCTGGAACGTCCGTGGCGCGGCCCAGCAGCGAGTTCGTGGGACTCGTCGCTTGGAAGGTCGAGCTACATGGACGGGGTCGACGCGATTCGGGCGGACATTCGCGAGGGCAATGTCTACCAGGCCAACCTGTGCCGAGTGTTGAGCGCGCGACTTCCTTCTGCGGCCCCGGGGCCCGACGCCGTCGCACTGTCGCATGTGCTCTCCCGTGGAAACCCCGCAAGGCATGCGTCGCGCATCGTCATCCCCGCTACTGACGCCATGCCGGGTACCTGGGTCGTGTCGGCCTCTCCCGAGTTGTACCTCCACGTCGACGGTGACGCGGTGACGTCGTCGCCCATCAAGGGCACCTCAGCGCCAGGGCAGCCGATGCTGGACAAGGACCAGGCGGAAAATGTGATGATCACTGACCTCATTCGCAATGACCTGTCCCACGTGGCGGTCCCCGGGTCGGTCGATGTCCCCGAGCTCCTGGCTCTTCATGAGCACCCCGGCCTCACACACCTGCATTCGACCGTTTCAGCGCGGCTCGCGAAGGCCTTCGACTGGACACCCGCGATGTGGGGGGCACTCCTTGGAGGCACCTTCCCGCCCGGCTCCGTGAGCGGTGCTCCCAAAGCGGCGGCGCTCGAGATTATCGCGCGGGAGGAACCCGTACCGAGGGGCCCCTATTGTGGAGCCATTGGTTGGATCGACGCCGATGCCAGGGAGGCCGAATTGGCCGTGGGTATTCGCACGTTCTGGTGGAATGACGATGATGGAGGCACTTTGCGTTTTGGTACGGGAGCGGGCATTACATGGGGTTCCGAGGCCTTCGCGGAGTGGGAAGAAACCGAACTTAAGGCGCGCCGGTTGATTGGCTTGGCCTCGACAGACACAATGAGCACATGAGCGCCATTGTGTGGGTCGACGGATCCATCCGCGGCGCCGATGAACCCCTCATCACTGCCGGTAATCACGGGTTGACTGTGGGTGACGGTGTCTTTGAGACATTGGCAGTCAGGCGAGGACAGCCCTTCGCGCTCACGAGGCACCTCGTTCGCTTGCAGTACTCGCTTGACCGCATGGGCATGCGCTCGATTGACATGGCGGCGGTGAGGGAGGGCGTTCGCCAGGTGATTGCTGCCAAACCCGCCGACGTAGTGCGGTTGCGTATCACCGTAGTGTCGGGTCCGGGGCCCATGGGCTCGAAGAGAGGCGTCGGAGCGCCCAACGTCATCGTGTGGGGCGGGCCTGGCTCCGTACCGAGTTCGTGCAGGGCCACTCGTGTGCCGTGGAAGCGGAACGAGCGGTCGGCCATCGTCGGCGTGAAGTCAACGTCTTATGCCGAGAACGTGGTGATGGCCGCATACGCGGAGGGCAAGGGCGCCGACGAGGCGCTCATGTCGAATACGCAGGGCTACTTATGCGAGGGCACGGGCACGAACATCTTTGTTGAACGGCAGGGTGTCATCCTCACGCCACCGCTGTCGTCAGGATGCCTTGCCGGAATCACGAGGGGCCTCGTGCTTGAGTGGGGGTCGGCGGCAGGCATCCCGGTGCGCGTAGCCGCTCCCGGTGAGCTGCAGATGGCGATTCTCGACGACGTGATGAACGGCGATGCCTTCGCATCGGTCACATCTTCGACGCGCGGCATTCAGCCGATCGTGTGGCTCGACGGCGCGAATGTGGGGCAGGGCCCTCTGCTGAAGAAGCTCTCCGCACTGTACGAGTCCCAGGCCGATAAGGAATTCGACCCGCCTCCCGTTCGCGTGAGGGACTTGGTGTAGCACGGGGGGTCCGCGAACCGGCTACTATGGAGTCCGCTTAGGGCGATTGGCGCAGGGGTAGCGCGCTTCCTTCACACGGAAGAGGTCACTGGTTCGATCCCAGTATCGCCCACCACAGATTGAGGCCCTTCGGGGCTACGCGACGGGGCCCAAGGCGTCAGTCCCTGTGGCGCTCACCGCGGGAGAAGGCTCCTTCAGTTCGACAAAGAACACCTCCGTGTCCGTCTCGCCGATGTTGTGCCCGGCATGAGACTGAGCCGCAAGCCACAGCGCCTTTCCAGACGGCAACTCGACCTCGACCTTTCGGTCCCCCTGGATGAGTTCTCTGCGAAAGCCGGAGGCCGTGATCATCACCGAGTCTGGATGATCGTGAGGCAGCGTGAGAGTGCCTGGCACGTCGTGATATCTCAGCACGCGCACCCTCTCGTTCTCAAAAACGACGGAGTAGTGGTTGGGGTTTGTTTCCACAGGATCAGGGGACATGGGACGAAAATACCGCCGAATTCCCGTCTGCGCTGGGTGGCGGACATGCCGGATGATGAACCCCTGCTAACCGGGCCAAATGCGGCGACCCGCGTCGCACAATTCCGCCTTGCCGTCGAACCGATATTCGTCCGTTGACCTTTCCGTTTCGATGACAGCGCGCGTTCATGGTGGGGGGCCTAGAGTCACTGGTGAAGGTGCCACTTATCGAGGGAGCGCGAGAAGATCATGTCCACGAAGAAGAACACGATGGACGGATTGGCAGTGAAAGTCGAGCGCACGGCGGGCGCACTATCAGAGGCAAAACAGGCCGCTGCGGCCGCCCGCGATCTCGCCGCGACTTTGGGTCACGACGCGAAGAAGGCGCTGCGCGACGCAGATAAGGCGAAGCGAGCCGCCAAGAAGGCGAAGACCGCCGTCAAGAAGGCCGAGTCCGCGGTGAAGAAGGCGGAGTCCAAGCTCAAGAATCGGGCAGCGCGTGAAGCCAAGAAGCTGCGCGCCAGCGCGAAATCTCGTGCGCGGGATGGCATGGACGACGTCCAAGCACCGGAACCGCAGCCCGAAGAGCAACCGGGGCCGCGCGAGGACGAGCCAGGGCAAACCAGAGTCGCTGACGACGCGCAAGAGGCAACCGGCCAATAACTGCCGAAGGCCGCGTGGGCCGGTACCCTGGAGGGTATCCAAATACTAAGGAGGACCCGATGGATCTCGGCGACATGATGGACAAGGCCAAGGACGCAGTGAAGAACGTCTCGGACGACCAGATCGACCAGGCGAGGGAATTCATCGACGACAAGGTCGACGACAAGTTTGACGGCATCATCGACAAGGTGACAGACCAGGCGAAGAAGCTCAACGACTAGGCATACAGCGTCGTATGCGCGGCGCCGTCCCACGTGGGCGGCGCCGCGTCGGCGTTTCCGGGGCCGTACGCGGGTAACATCGTGGCGTGCCTCGTGGTGAGGCGCTTCTTAACGGCAGGAGTACTACGTGTCCAGCATCACCGCGATCATCGACGGCGTCGAACGCGAACTGGACGCGGGGACGACAGGGACTGACCTATTCAGTGCCAGGCGCGATGTGATCGTGGCGCGCGTTGACGGCGAGCTCCGTGACCTCGCGGCAGAGATCCCCGCGGGGTCCACCGTCGAGGCCGTCTTGATCTCCGAGCCCGATGGGCTCAATGTGCTGCGTCACTCGGCAACTCACGTCATGGCGCAGGCCGTCCAGCAGTTGTGGCCCGACGCGAAGCTCGGTATCGGCCCGTTCATCACCGATGGTTTCTACTACGACTTTGATGTTGCCGAGCCGTTCACCCCCGAGGACCTCAAGACCATTGAGAAGACGATGCAGCGCATCGTGAAGGACGGCCAGGCGTTCCGTCGCCGTGTGGTCACGCCCGACGAGGCTCTTGCGGAGCTCGCACACGAGACGTACAAGTGCGAGCTGCTCAACAAGACCGCAGGCTCCGAGGGCGCCGAGGGTGTCTCCGTTGAGGTGGGCGCGGGCGAAACCACGATCTACGACAACTTGAACCGCCAGGGTGAAGTGGTCTGGAAGGACCTGTGCCGCGGCCCCCACGCTCCAACGACCAAGGTGCTCCAAAACGGGTGGAGCCTCATGCGTTCCGCGGCCGCCTATTGGCTCGGCAGTGAGAAGAACCCGCAGCTGCAGCGCATTTACGGCACCGCGTGGCCCACGAAGGACGAGCTCCTCGCGCACAAGGACCGACTCGCGGAGGCGGAACGTCGCGACCACCGCAAGCTCGGCGTCGAGATGGACCTGTTCTCCTTCCCAGACGAGATCGGCTCGGGGCTCGCGGTGTTCCACCCCAGGGGCGGAATCATCCGCATGGAGATGGAGGAGTACTCGCGCAAGCGTCACATCCAGGAGGGCTACGAGTTTGTCTACACGCCCCATGCGACCAAGGCGCAACTTTTCCAGACCTCCGGTCACCTGGATTGGTATGCCGATGGCATGTACCCCCCAATGCACATGGATGAGGAACGCGACGCGGCGGGAAACATCACCAAGCAGGGCCAGGACTACTACCTGAAGCCCATGAACTGCCCGATGCACAACCTGATCTTCCGGTCGCGTGGGCGTTCCTACCGCGAACTGCCGCTCAGGATGTTCGAGTTCGGCACCGTGTATCGCAACGAGAAGTCCGGCGTGGTCCACGGCCTGACGCGTGCGCGTGGGTTCACGCAGGATGACGCCCACATCTACTGCACGCGTGAGCAGATGAAGTCTGAGCTGACCACCACGCTCAAATTCGTGCTTGGCCTTCTCAAGGATTACGGGCTGACGGACTTCTACCTGGAGCTGTCGACCAAGAACCCCGACAAGTTCGTGGGCGAGGACGACGCCTGGGAAGAGGCGACCGAGACGCTACGCGAGGTGGGGATCGAGTCCGGCCTGGAGTTGAGGGACGACCCGGGCGGCGCCGCCTTTTACGGCCCCAAGATTTCGGTGCAGACGCGCGATGCGATCGGCCGCTCGTGGCAAATGTCGACCATCCAGCTCGACTTCAACCTGCCGGAGCGGTTCGAGCTTGAGTACACCGCGGCCGACAACACGCGTCAGCGGCCCGTGATGATCCACCGCGCGCTGTTTGGCTCGATCGAGCGCTTCTTCGCGATCCTGACCGAGCACTATGCCGGGCAGTTCCCCGTGTGGCTAGCACCCGTGCAGGTGGTGTGCGTTCCCGTAGCGGAGGCGTTCAACGACTACCTGTTCGACATCGCCGCCCAACTCAAGGCGGCGGGCGTGCGCGTCGAGGTCGACGCCTCGGATGAGCGGTTCCCCAAGAAGATCCGCAATGCTTCGAAGGAGAAGGTGCCGTACGTGTTGATCGCGGGCGGCGAGGATTCCGAGGCGGGTGCGGTGAGCTTCCGATTCCGCGACGGGAGCCAGGAAAACCAGGTGCCCGTCGCCGATGCCGTCGCGCGCATCGTCGAGGCGATCAAGACGAGGGCGCAGGTCTGATGGTCGACTGGGTAGATGCGGAGACGATGGGCGGCGATCCCGACGGATTCGAGCGCCTCTGGACGCCCCACCGCATGGCATACGTCAAGAATGCGTCGGTTCGCCCCGACAACAAGGGCGGCGCGAGTTGCGCCCTGTGTAAGACGCCCGAGGACAATGACCGCGATCACCTCATCGTCCACCGCGGCGAGCTTTGCTACGTCGTCCTCAACCTGTATCCGTATAACCCGGGACACCTCATGGTGTGCCCGTATCGGCATATTGGCTGGTATACCGAGGTGACGGATGCCGAGAGGGACGAGATGGGTGCCCTGACTCAGCGCGGGATGCGTGTTCTCACGGAGATCACGGGAACCCAGGGTTTCAACATCGGCATGAACCAGGGCCGCACGGGCGGCGCGGGAATTCACGAGCACCTTCACCAGCACATCGTGCCAAGGTGGGTAGGGGACTCGAACTTCCTCCCCGTCATCGGGCAGACCAAGGCATTGCCAGAGTTGCTTGACGACACGTGGCAGCGAGTCAGCGAGGCGTGGCCCTCTTAGGGGGCCGCGCGACAAGGAGAAACATGTTTGGCAAACTGCGACCGATGATGGCCGCCATCTGGAAGGCACCCGCGCGCGCGCTGGTCAACGCGGGCGTACACCCCAACGCGATGACCATCGCTGGCACGATTGGGGTGGTCTTCGGCGCCGTCTTCTTCTTGCCACAGCGTGGGACGATGCTGTTTTGGGGTGTCCTGGTCATCACGTTCTTTGTGATGACGGACATGCTCGACGGCACGATGGCTCGGCTCGCTGGCAAGACCTCGCGCTTGGGTGCATTCCTCGACTCGACGCTCGATCGTGTCGCCGATGCGGCGATCTTCGGCTCCCTCGTGTGGGCCTTCCGTGTGGAGGACCCCAACACCGCGCTTGCCGCGCTCATGTGCCTCACCGTCGGCTCGTTCGTCCCGTATGCGCGAGCACGCGCAGAGGGCCTCGGCATCGAGGCCAAGATGGGGATCGCGGAGCGCTCGGACCGCCTGGTCATTGGATTGACCGCGACCGGATTCGTGGGACTGGGGATGCCGCTGTGGGTCCTCACGTGGACCCTCGCGCTCTTGTCCGTGGCCGCGCTCATCACCGTCGGCCAGCGCACGTGGGCCGTGGTCAAGGCCAACCGCATCGACCACACCTTGGTCTCCGATTCCGCACCAACCACGGGGCGCTAGCAAATCGATGAACGCCTTTCTTCTTGCATGGCGTGCGTCCAAGGTGCTGCCTGCACGCGTCATGAGGGCGAGTGCGTGGACCCTCGCCATGTACGCGTGGCTGACCAAGGCCAAGGCCGCGCGCCGTCTTGAGGAGAACCTGGGGCGAGTCACCGGCCTCACCGGCAAGCCGCTGCGCGCTGTCTCCCGGCGCGGGATGGCCTCTGTGGCTCGGTACTACGCCGAGGTGCTTGAGCTGGGGCACATGAGCCCCGAGGCCGTCGACGCGCGGGTACGGCTTGTGGGCTTCGACCTCGTCGAGGATGCGCTGGGAGTCGAGACTGGCTCCGTCGCGGTCTTAGGTCACAACGGAAACTGGGACCTCGTGGGTGCCTACGCGTGTCGCAACTTCATCAAGATCACGGCGGTGGCTGAGGTGCTTAAGCCGCGCGAGGTATTTGACGAGTTTGTCGATCTTCGTGAGAAGTGGGGGCTTCGCATCCTGGGCCACGAGGGCGCCTCGACCTTCAGGGAACTCATCCGCATCGCACGGTCCGAGCACACGCTCGTGTGTCTCCTCAGCGACCGTGACCTTTCTGGCAAGGGAGTCGCCGTGCAGATGTGGGGGCAGGGTGTGCGCGTCGCAGCGGGCCCCGCGGCATTGGCTCACGCGGCCCACGCGCCGCTGATTCCTGTCCTGCTTCACTATGAACGCCTGCATGGCGCACGCAAGCGCGCGGCGAAATCCCCATGGGGCACCGTGATGTCATTTGGGGTCCCCCTTTACGCAGATGACTTCCCTGCTGAGGGTAGGGTCGAGGCCATGAGTCAGGCGTGGGCGACGGAACTCGCCGAGGGAATTTCGCGTCACCCCGAGGACTGGCACATGCTGCAACGCTTCGGCTGGATCGAGGCGTAATGCGCATCGGAATCGTGTGCCCCTATTCGCTCGACAGGCCGGGCGGCGTGCAGCTTCACGTGATCGACCTGGCCGAGGCGCTCATCCGCCGCGGACATTTCGTGTCCGTGTTGGCGCCCGCGGCCAAGGGAACCAAGGTTCCCGCTTATGTGCGCACCGCGGGCAGGTCCATACCGGTGCACTACAACGGGTCCACGGCCCGGCTCACCTTTGGGCTTTCGGCGGCATCGAAGGTGCGCAAGTGGCTGGCCGATGGCGATTTTGACGTGGTTCACCTCCATGAGCCTGGCGTTCCCTCTCTTAGCGTCATCGCGATGTGGGCGCGCCTTGGCCCGACGGTGGGAACGTTTCATACCTCGACCGAGGACTCGCGCATCATGAAGATGGGCAAGCCGTGGATCAAACCCGGCTTCGAGGAGCTCGATGCGCGCATCGCGGTGTCGCCCTCGGCGGCGCGCACTGTGAAGGAGCACCTGCGGCTCGGCGTCACTCACATCATTCCCAACGGGGTCGACACCGGCGCCTACCTCAACGCGAAGCCGCGTGTGGAGTGGCAGGGCACACCGATCGCGCCCACAGTGGGGATCCTCGGGCGCCTCGATGAGCCGCGCAAGGGTCTCTCCGACTACCTCGAGACCATCCCGCTCATCAGGGCCAGTCACCCGCGCGCACGCTTCCTGATCGCCGGACGATTCTCTGACCGCGCAGCCGCAAGGGCCGCGCGGGCAGGCGCCGAAGTCGTAGGCGAACTCGACGAGGCCGAGAAGGCGCAGTTCATGGCTTCGGTCGACGTGTATTGCGCCCCCAACCTTGGCGGAGAGAGCTTCGGCATTGTCTTGGTCGAGGCCATGGCCGCGGGTGCGGCAGTGGTCGCGAGCGACCTGACCGCCTTCAAGGATGTCGCCACGACCGACCGAGGCGAGGAGTGCGTGACATTCTTCCCTGTCGGAGATCCAGCGGGACTTGCCGCGGCGGTGTGCCAACTTCTTGACGATCCCGTGGAGCGCGCTGCCATGGCGGCCAAGGGAAGGGTGCGCGCAGGCACCTTTGACTGGCACCAGGTGGCGCCCCGCATCGAAGAAACTTACGCCGACGCCATTAGACTTGATGCGAGCTTTTCCCCCCAACGAACAAAGGACAATCCAGCATGAGCGACACCGCTGCATCCGCGGCCCCCCAGGTCGGCACTGACCTCGTCAAGCGGGGCATGGCCGAGATGCTCAAGGGTGGCGTCATCATGGACGTGGTCACGGCCGAGCAGGCCAAGATCGCGGAGGACGCTGGAGCAGTAGCCGTCATGGCGCTCGAGCGCGTGCCTGCGGACATCCGCGCCCAGGGTGGCGTGTCACGCATGAGTGACCCCGACATGATCGACGGCATCATCGCCGCAGTCTCGATTCCCGTGATGGCCAAGGCGCGCATCGGCCACTTTGTCGAGGCCCAGGTGCTGCAGTCGCTCGGCGTCGACTACATCGACGAGTCCGAGGTGCTCACGCCTGCCGACTACGCGCACCACATCAACAAGTGGAAGTTCACCGTCCCGTTCGTGTGTGGCGCGACCAACCTGGGTGAGGCGCTGCGCCGCATCTCGGAGGGTGCCGCCATGATCCGCTCGAAGGGCGAGGCTGGCACGGGTGACGTCTCCAACGCGACGACGCACATCCGCACCATTCGCGCCGAGATCGCGCGCCTCACGTCGCTTTCCGAGGACGAACTGTATGTGGCCGCGAAGGAGCTCCAGGCTCCGCTCCCGCTCGTGCAGGAGGTCGCCCGCATCGGCAAGCTTCCCGTCGTAATGTTCGTCGCAGGAGGCATCGCCACCCCCGCCGACGCCGCGATGATGATGCAGCTTGGCGCCGAGGGCGTGTTCGTCGGTTCCGGCATCTTCAAGTCGGGTAACCCAGAGCAGCGTGCCGCCGCGATCGTCAAGGCGACCACGTTCTTCGACGACCCCGACGTGATCGCCAACGTGTCGCGCGGGCTCGGCGAGGCCATGGTGGGCATCAACGTCGAGGACATCCCCGAGCCTCACCGTCTTGCCGAGCGTGGCTGGTAGCGAGAGCTCTCCGCTTGAGGAGGGCGCGCTCGGAGGGCAGGCGCTCGGGGCCGATGGGCGAGTGCATCGCCGTGGTGCGCGAGTACTCCTGGTCGATCGCAGTCGCACGTCGCCGCGTCTCCTCATGATGCTCGGTCACGATCCGGACGCGCCCACGCGCACGTTCTGGTTCACGCCAGGCGGTGGCCTCGAGGCGGGGGAGTCGTCTCGAGAGGCTGCCGTGAGGGAGCTTGCCGAGGAGACGGGCTACGTGCTCGAGACTCACGAGCTTCGTGGTCCCGTGTGGACCCGGACGGCGATCTTCGACTTTGCCTCGCTTCCGTACTCTCAAACCGAAGACCTTTTCGTGGCCGACCTGGCCGATGCCGAGGCGCGTGACCAGACGGAGGCGGTGTGGACCGCTCAAGAGGTCGAGTCGATTGACCAGGTCGCGTGGCTTACGTTGGACGAACTGCGCGCAGACTCGAGGGAGGTCTTTCCCGCACGCTTGCTCGAGGCGTGGGACGTGTTTCTCGAATGGGATGGCGTGACTCAGGACTTTGGTGAGGTGGACGAGTGACCACGATCGGCGTGTTGGCGCTTCAGGGCGACGTTCGCGAGCATTTCGACGCCCTCACGCGCGTGGGCGCAACGCCGGTGCGGGTGCGGCGAGCGACCGAGCTCGCCGCTCTCGACGGCATCGTCATTCCCGGCGGCGAATCGACGACGATCGACAAGCTCCTGCGCGCCTTCGACCTGTTTGATCCGCTCCAGGAACGCATCACGGAGGGCCTTCCCGTCCTTGGCACGTGCGCGGGCATGATCTTGTTGGCCACGGAGATCATCGGCGGAATCGACGGCCAGAGGACGCTCGGCGCGATCGACATGACGGTGCGCCGCAATGCCTTTGGCCGCCAGGTCGACTCCTCCGAGGTCGAGCTCACGTGGCTTCCCGACGGCTCTTCGATGCACGCGACCTTCATCAGGGCGCCATGGGTCGAGTCATACGGAGATGGCGTCGAGGTTCTTGCGGTCGACGCGGCCCATGGTGGTCACGTGGTTGCGGTCCGTCAAGGCAACGCGATCGCCACAAGTTTTCACTCCGAAATCTCGGATGACGACAGGGTGCATGCGCTGTTTGTCGACGCCTGTCGTTAACTGAAGAGCCGCGTCGCGCCCACGCCGTGCGTGGGGGTGGGGGAGCGCAGACGGTCGACACCCTAGACTGGTCTGCGATTCCCGTCGGTAAGGAGCATCGTGTCCGGTCACTCTAAGTGGGCAACCACTAAGCACAAGAAGGCCGTCATCGACGGCAAGCGCAGCAAGCTCTTCGCAAAGCTCATCAAGAATATCGAAGTAGCGGTGCGCGCTGGCGGCAACGACATGGCCGGCAACCCGACCCTGTTCGACGCGGTGCAGAAGGCCAAGAAGTCTTCGGTTCCCAACGACAACATCGATCGCGCGCTCAAGCGCGGCTCCGGAGTCGAGGCCGGCGGCGCCGAGTACGAGACAATCATGTACGAGGCGTATGGGCCCAACGGCGTGGCCATCATGATCGAATGCCTCACGGATAACCGCAACCGTGCCGCGATGGAGGTCCGTACTGCCCTCACGCGCAACAACGGCACCCTCGCCGATCCCGGATCGGTCGGCTACCTGTTTGGTCGCAAGGGCCAGGTCATCGTGAAGAAGGACGCGGCCGACGAGGACGCGATCATGGAGGCCGCGCTCGAGTCTGGCATCGAGGAGATCAACGATCTTGGCGAGGTCTGGGAGGTCATCTCCGAGGCCACCGACTTCGTGGCGGTGCGCACCGCGCTCCAGGGCGCTGGCATCGACTACGAGAGCGCCGAGGCGACCTTCGTTCCGTCGATGAAGGTCGAGATCGACGTCGACACCGCTCGCAAGGTGCTGCGCCTCATCGATGCGCTTGAGGATTCGGACGATGTCCAGGAGATTTACGCGAACTTCGACGCCTCCGACGAGGTTCTCGAAGAAGCAAGCGAGTAGGGCACAGGGGTGCGCGTCCTAGGCGTGGACCCCGGCCTCACGAGGTGCGGGTTGGGCGTCATCGACGCGCCCGCCGCTCGCACCCTCATGCTCGTCGAGGTCTCCGTCGCCACCTCTTCCGCCGATGCCGACGCGCCCGACAGGCTTCTGACGATCGCCGACGCTATCGACGCCGTCATTGCGAAGCATCGGCCCGATGCGGTCGCGGTGGAGCGCGTGTTCGCCCAGCAGAACGTGCGCACCGTGATGGGCACGGGCCAGGTTTCCGGTTTGGTGATGGTCGCCGCGCGCCGCGCTGGGCTGCCCGTACTTCTTTACACGCCCTCTGAAGTCAAGGCCGCGGTGACGGGCAGCGGGCGCGCCGACAAGGCGCAGGTCGGTTACATGGTGGCCAAGCTGCTTGGGCTCGACGAGCCTCCCAAGCCGGCCGACGCCGCCGATGCCCTTGCGATTGCGATCACCCACGCTCTTAAGGGGGGCGCCAGGCTGAGTGCCTCCGGAGCCTCCGCGACGCCTGCTCAGCAGCGTTGGGTCGAGGCGGAACGCGCGGCGCGCCGCCGTCAGTGATGCGCGGGGTCCCTTAGGCTATTCGTACACACGTTCGAAGGGCTCGCGGTGATTTCGCAACTGACAGGCACGGTTCTGAGTGCTGGCGCGTCTGCGGTGGTGCTCGATGTGGCAGGAGTCGGCTACCGAATGCTGGCCACTCCCGCGACGCTAGGCGGGCTGCACGCGGGGCAGCAGGCGAGCCTTGCGACCCACCTTGTGGTGCGCGAGGACTCGATGACACTGTATGGCTTTGAGGACGCGCATGAGCGCGACGTGTTCGAGACGCTCCAATCCGTTCAGGGCGTGGGGCCGCGGCTCGCCCTCGCGATGCTTTCGGTTCTCAGCCCCCATGCCCTCGCCACCGCGATCGCGGCGGGGGATAGGAAGGCGCTCGAGCGCGTTCCCGGCGTGGGCGCCAAGGTCGCGGCCCGGCTGCTCCTCGAACTGGGCGGCAAGCTGACTCTTCCAGAGGGGGAGGCGCCGCAGACGTCCAGGGTGGCCGACGCTCGCGAGCAGGTCGCCGAGGCTCTTGTGTCACTTGGCTGGCAGCCCAAGGCCGCATCCGCGGCGGTCGAATCCGTGGCGCCGCAGGCGATCGCGGCCGCGGACGTCCCCGCGACGCTCAGAGCCGCGCTGCAGTCCCTAGGCGGAACGCGTGGCTGACGACTCCGTCCAGGGCCTGCCCCCGCGCGTCACGGGAGCCGATGCCGATGCGATCGAGAGGTCGGTGGAGGCGGCTCTTCGTCCCAGGTCGCTCGATGAGTTCGTGGGTCAGCAGGTCGTCAGGGACCAGCTCGAGCTCGTGTTGCGTGCCGCGGTGCGCCGCGGCGGCTCCGCCGACCACATCCTGCTTTCGGGCCCTCCCGGTCTGGGGAAAACCACGCTCGCGATGATCGTCGCGGGCGAGTTGGGGCAGTCCCTTCGGGTCACCTCGGGCCCCGCGATTCAGCATGCGGGGGATCTGGCCGCGATCCTGTCATCGCTCGATGAGGGCGACATCCTGTTTGTCGACGAGATTCACCGCCTGGCGCGCCCCGTCGAGGAGATGCTCTATCTCGCGATGGAGGACTTTCGCGTGGACGTCGTGGTGGGCAAGGGTCCAGGGGCCACGTCCATTCCGCTCACGCTGCCCGCCTTCACGGTCGTGGGGGCCACCACCCGTGCGGGTCTCTTGCCCGCCCCGCTGCGCGACCGCTTCGGATTCACCGCGCACCTCGACTTCTATGACGCCGCAGACCTTGCGCTCATCATCGCGCGCTCCGCAGTGCTTCTGGCGCTCGACGTCGACACCAATGCGGCCGACGAGATCGCCTCCCGTTCGCGAGGCACGCCTCGCATCGCGAACCGGCTCCTCAGGCGCGTGCGCGACTGGGCCGAGGTACACGGCACGGGCAAGGGCGACCTGGCCGCAGCCCGCGCGGCGCTCACCGTATATGAGGTCGATGACCGCGGACTCGACAGGCTCGACCGCGCCGTGCTCGGGGCCCTGTGCACCCGCTTCGGCGGCGGGCCCGTAGGCCTGTCGACGCTGGCCGTGTCCGTTGGCGAGGAGCCACAGACCGTCGAGGAGGTCGCCGAGCCGTTCTTGGTGCGCGAGGGTCTCATGACGCGTACGCCCCGTGGACGGGTCGCGACCGCCGAGGCTTGGGCACATTTGGGCCTCAAGGCGCCTGAGGGGCTCGCGGCGTCCCAGGGACAGACGTCCCGCGACGATGTCCAAACGCGACTCTTCGACGCCTAAACTTGCGGCATAGCCGCTGTGCCTGTTCGACGCGGCCCCTTCGACTCGCCTAGAATCGCGGGGGCTCTCGCACGGCTCGGGAACTTCGTCCGCAAGGAAAGCGTAGGAAAAGCGTGTCTTCAGCTGCCAAGAGCGCCCGCAGATCTCTGCAGGGTCTCGTTTGGATCATCGTCATCCTGTTCGGTCTACTCACCCTCGGGGTGACGACGCACCAGAAGGACGCGAGCTTCGCTCCGCTTCTCGGTCTCGACCTTGAGGGCGGAGTCCAAATCATCCTTAAGGCCAAGACGACCGGCGACGTCGTACCCGATGCGTCGGACATGAAGCAGGCCGTCGAGATCATTCGTAAGCGCGTCGACGCGTCGGGCACCTCCGAGGCCGAGATCACGACGCAGGGCGACCTCAACATCATCGTGTCGCTCCCCGGTGATCCCGATCAGGCCACTCTCGACCTGGTGCGCAAGAGCGCCCAGCTCCAGTTCCGACCCGTGTTGGTCCAGCAGCAGGTCTTTGCGAGCTCGGTCGTCCTGCCTTCCGCCTCGCCATCTACCGATCCCACGCCGTCGCCCACTGCGAGCGCCGATACCCTCACGGGCTCCGACACGAGCGCGACGCCCACGCCGTCTGCCTCGGCCGCTGGTGCCGATACCGCTGGCATTGACACGATGAGCCCCGCGAGCGAGGTGGCCAACGTGAAGACCGCGGCCTCTGCGAATCCCTCGGCGTCGCCGAGCCCCACGCCCAGCGCGGCTCCTGCCGTGACCGATCCCGCGGTCCCCACCAATCCGTCGGACCCCGCTTGGATTACTCCCGAGGTGATCGCGGCGTTTGCGGCGCTCGACTGCACCGATCAGAAGCAGTTGACTGACGTTCCCTTGGGCGACCCTGAGGCTGCCTTCGCCACGTGCGGTTCCGATGGCCAGTTCAAGTACATTCTTGGTCCCGTCGAGATGACCGGTACGGATGTCGCCACCGCGTCCTCGGGCCCCAACATCACGCAAGCCAATACCTCCGACGGCACGTACGCGGTGTTTTTGAAGATGACGGGCTCCGGCGGCACAAAGTTTGCGGACACGACGAGGCGCCTCAATGGGCTGTCCTCGCCGCTCAACCAGTTCGGCATCCTGCTCGATGGCGTCGTGATCTCCGCGCCGAGCGTCACGAAGGGTGCGATCACCGGCGGCGACGCTTCGATTTCGGGTAGCTTCACGCAGGCGTCGGCCCAGCAGCTCGCCAATCAGCTCAAGTTTGGTGCGCTCCCCCTGACCCTCGAGGTGGATTCCGAGCAGAATATTGCGGCGACCAAGGGAGCCAACGAACTCCAGAGCGGGATGATCGCGGGCCTGATCGGCCTCATCCTCGTGGTGGTCTACTCGCTGTTCCAGTACCGGGCCCTCGGGGCGGTGACCGTGGGTTCGCTCGTGGTGGCCGGCGGGATGACCTACCTGGTGATTGCCCTTCTTTCCTGGGGGATCGGGTACAGACTGTCGCTTGCGGGTGTCGCCGGGCTCATCGTGGCCATCGGTATTACGGCCGACTCGTTCATCGTCTACTTTGAACGCGTCAAGGACGAGTTGCGCGAAGGTAGATCGCTTGTCGCCGCTGTTGAACACGGGTGGCGGCGCGCACGGCGCACCATCCTTGCCGCTGACGCTGTCAACTTCCTTGCAGCGCTCGTGTTGTACATCCTTGCGGTGGGCAACGTGAGAGGCTTCGCCTTTACGTTGGGTCTCACCACCCTCGTCGACCTCGTGGTGGTGTTCATGTTCACCCACCCCACGCTGGGGCTCCTGGCGCGTACCAAGTTCTTTGGAGACGGGCACCGGTTCTCGGGCCTCGACCCCAAGCAGCTGGGTCGCGACGTGATCTACAAGGGCCGCGGACGGGTGTCCACAGGCGAGGCGAAGGACGAACCCAAGCTCACGCTCGCGGAGCGCAAAGCACAGAAGGCCCGGGCTTCCGCCAGCGCCGGCGAGAAGGAGTAATCATGGCGAATCTGTCTAACTGGGGCAACAGGCTCCACTCGGGAGAGACCACCTACGGGATCGTCGCGCACCGCAAACGCTTCTTCGCCGTGAGCGTCGTGCTCGTTTTGGGCGCCGTGCTGATCCTGGTTTTCAAGGGACTGAACCCCGGAATCGACTTCCGTGGCGGCACCGAATACACGCTTTCCGGCGTGGCCGGAGCGAGCACCACGATTGCTAAAGATGTCGTGATTGAGCAGTTCCCAGCGTCCAATCCTCGCGTGGCCGAGTTGGGCGACAGCGATATCCGGGTCCAGCTCGACACGATCGACCAGGTGCAGGTCGCGCCGCTCGCTCAGGACCTCGCCGACGCGTACAACATCGACGTGTCCGAAGTGAGCTCGAGCTTCATCGGCCCCAGTTGGGGTGAGGATGTCTCGAACAAGGCGATCCAGGGCCTCATCGTGTTCCTCGTCCTGGTGACGATCGTCTTGACCGCGTACTTCCGGGCTTGGCGCATGGCGGTGGCCGGACTCGTCGCGCTGCTCCACGACCTGATCTTCACGGTAGGCATCTACGCCCTGTCGGGCTTCGAGGTCACACCAGCCTCGGTGATTGGGTTCTTGACGATCCTCGGGTACTCCCTCTATGACACGGTGGTGGTGTTCGACAAGGTCAAGGAGAACACCGCAGACGTACTGTCGCAGCACCGTTACACGTATGACGAGCTCGCAAACCTCGCTGTCAACCAGACCTTGGTGCGCTCGATCAACACGTCCGTGGTGGCGTTGCTTCCCGTGAGCGCGATCCTGTTCATCGGTTCGTTCCTTCTCGGAGCAGGAACGCTCAAGGACATCTCGCTCGCACTGTTCGTCGGTATGGCCGTTGGTACCTACTCTTCGATCTTTGTGGCGACGCCCCTTGAGGTGGCGCTGCGTGACCGCGAGCCCAAGATCAGGAAGCACACCGCGGACGTTCTCGCTCTGCGGGAGTCCGGCGGCGCGGACGTGGTGCGCCCCGATGGCACCGTGCGTGTAGGTGCCCTCGTACCAGGCCATCACCAGGGCAAGGCGGCGCAACCGAAGCGCAAGCCTCGCAAGTAGACTGATCGGCACCCCACCGACAGGAGGCCACCGTGGCAGACGCGCGTTCAGCCCCCGTATCGGGACGGTTGCTTTCGCTGCGTAGAAACGCGAAGAATGCGGGGGCAATCACCCCGCTGCTCGAGATTTACAGGCGCATGTATCCGCGCGCCAAGACGGCGCTTATCGAGCGCGCGCACGCGGTCGCGGAGCAGGCGCATGAAGGTCAGCTCCGCAAGAGCGGCGAGGCGTATATCTCGCACCCCATTGCGGTCGCGGAGATCATCGCCGGGCTTGGTCTTCCAGACAGCGTGATCGCGGCGGCGTTGCTTCACGACGTCGTCGAGGATACGAGCTTTCCGCTTGAGGACATTCGCATCGAGTTCGGTGACGAGGTGGCCTCGTTCGTCGACGGAGTGACCAAGCTCGATCGGCTGACCTTTGGCGACGCGGCCGAGGCCGAGACGGTGCGCAAGCTCGTTGTCGCGATGGCTCGCGACATGCGCGTCGTCCTCCTCAAGCTCGCTGACCGACTGCACAATGCGCGCACGTGGGACCACGTGAGCCCCACCACCGCGCGCCGCAAGGCCCAAGAGACGCTCGAGATCTACGCGCCCCTTGCTCACCGCATGGGTCTCAATGCGATCAAGTGGGAGCTCGAGGACCTGTCGTTCAGGACGCTGTATCCCAAGATCTACCAAGAGATCGTCGAAGTGGTCGCCGAACGCTCTCCCGAGCGCGAGAAGCACCTGGACGAGGTGCGCTCCACGGTCGCCGCCCAGCTCAAGGACAAGAAGATTAAGGCCGAGATCACCGGCCGACCCAAGCATTACTACTCGGTCTATCAGAAGATGATCGTGCGCGGCCGCGACCTGAACGAGATCTACGACCTGGTGGGCATCCGCATCCTGGTCGAGAGTGTGCGGGACTGCTATGCGGTGCTCGGCGAGATGCACTCCACATACCAGCCTGTGCCTGGCCGGTTCAAGGACTACATCGCGATGCCCAAGTTCAACCTTTACCAGTCGCTCCACACGACCGTGATCGGGCCTCAGGGCAAGCCGATCGAGCTGCAGATTCGTACGTGGGACATGCACAGGCGCGCCGAATACGGCTATGCGGCTCACTGGCGGTACAAGGAGAACGCCAAGGGCGAGAAGGTCCCCGCGCAGGCGCACGACGCCGGCTGGCTGCGCCAGATCGCGGATTGGCAGCAGGAGACCGCGGACCCGACCGAGTTCCTCGACTCGCTCAGGGGAGAAATCTCGCGCGCCGAGGTGTACGTGTTTACGCCACGCGGCAAGCTTCTGCCCCTGCCCCAAGGCGCCACGCCCGTGGACTTCGCGTATGCGGTCCACACCGATGTGGGCCATAAGACGGTGGGTGCCAAGGTCAACGGGCGCCTGGTGCCGCTCGATTCGACGCTCGATAACGGCGACACGGTTGAGGTCATCACCACCTCCGACGAGAACGCGCATCCCAAGAGGGACTGGCTCGAATTTGTGCAGTCGACGCGTGCCCGCAACAAGATCAGGCAATGGTTTACGCGCGAGCGCCGCGAGGAGTCCATCGAGACGGGCCGCGACATGCTCGCGAGGGCGATGAGGCGCCAACACCTCCCCATGCAGCGCCTCATGAGCAAGACCACCCTGATCGCGCTCGCCAAAGAGATGCACTATGAGGACGTCGACAGCCTGTACGCGGCGATGGGCGAGCACAAGGAGCAGCCGTCCGACGTCGTGGCCAAGATGGTCGATGCAGTCGGCGGCCAAGAGGGCGCCGAGGAGGACCTCGCCGAGATCACCAGGCCGGGTACGCGCCAACGGACGAGGCGCGGAGACCCTGGCGTCTCCGTCGAGGGCATGACCGATGTGATGGTCAAGCTTGCACGATGCTGCAGCCCCGTCCCTGGGGACCCCATCAGGGGGTTTGTGACCCGTGGCGCGGGCGTGAGCGTGCACCGTGCGGATTGCGACAACATGCGAGCGCTTGAGGACCAGCCCGAGCGCATCGTAGGCGTGAAGTGGACTGGTGCATTCGACACGACGTTCCTGGTGCAGATCGAGGTCGAGGCGCTCGACAGGAACAGGCTTCTCTCCGATGTGGTCCAGGTTCTCTCGGATCACCATCTCAACATCCTGGGTGCCCACGCGGTGACCACCTCAGACCGTGTCGCCCTCAACACGTTCTCGTTTGAGATGGCCGATCCGTCTCACCTTGGCGCGGTATTGACCGCTGTGCGCCACATCGACGGCGTGTACGACGCGAGGCGCATCACCGGCGTCAAAAGGCAGCATCGGCGCGGCTAACGACCGCCTGTGGCCGCGCAGACGGCATTCCACGCCGAGCGCGCCCTCTTACCCGCGTCGCCATGCGCGCTATCTGTCATGGCGGAGTCGACGGCGCCCGCGTCAAGTAGTTGGGTGGCTAGGGCACAGAAGGCTGCCGCTATGGCCGATGCGAGCGGGCCGCGCGCGAGGGCCGCTGCCACTGCATGGGACGCGTCGGCCACTCGAACCCCGCCCACGACGGTGGCCGTTCGGCATGTCGCCTGATCCGTCACGAATGACCAGCGATGCGGGTCTGTGCTCGGAGGGACGCCTGGGTGACAGCCACGCGGGACCGCGACCTCGAGCAGCAGTGGCGCTGCCGAGCCGGCCTCCCAGCCGTGCACCCATAGCGCGGCGAGGCCCGTCAGTACCGCACGCTGAGGAACCACCGACGCGAGTGAGGCGGCCCTCAAGGCGGGGGTGCGATCGACATCGGCCGCATGCCCGGAACTGCGCGTAAGGGGAACGATCGCACCGTCACGCACCATGCGTGACCACGCTCCGGTGCCCACATCGGACGCGTACACCAGGACCATGTCCACAGTCTGGCGCGGTATGGGCAGGGCAAGCGAAAGGCGCCGTCTCCCTGTGGAAAACGGCGCCTCTCGGGAACTGATAAGTGAGGATCGCTACTTGGCGACGGCCTCGATCTGCTTGAGCCAGGCCTTGCGTGCCGCGAGCGACTCCGTGAGCTCCTTGACCTTGCGCGTGTCCTTCGCGGCCTTGGCGGCGTCAAGCTTCGCCTCGAGGTCGGCGATGGCGGCATGCAGCTGAAGCGCGGCGCCGGACGCGCGAGCCTCAATTTCGGGGTTCTTTGACGTCCACGTAGCCGTGTCCGCGTCGCGGATCGCCTTTTCGACGGCCGCGATGCGGCGACTCAAGCCTGCAGCGACCGCACGGGGCACCTCGCCTGCGGATTCGAAGCGGTCCTGAATGGCCCTGATGTCGCGCTTTGCAGCACGCACATCGGTGATGGGCAGCAGCGCCTCGGCTGCGGCCACGGCCGCTTCCTTGGCTGGAGCATTGGCCGTCAGCGCAGACTCTTCCGCCTCGCTTGCGGCGCGCTTGGTCGTGAAGAATGCCTCTTGCGCGCCCTGGAAGCGTGCCCACAGCGCGTCGTCCGTGCTCTTGCGACCACGGCCAGCGGTGCGCCACTGATCCATGAGCTGCTTGAACTGGCGTGCGGTCGCGTCCCAGTCGGTTGACGTTGCGAGTGCCTCGGCGCGAGCGGCGAGATCCTCCTTGGTGCCTGCGACGGACGCATTCTCCTTGTCGAGCTGCGCAAAGTGCACCTTGCGAGCCTTTTCGAATGACGAGCGGGCCTTGGTGAACCGCGCCCACATCTCGCGCTCGGCCTCCTTGGCCATGCGCGCACCGGAGCGCTGCGCTTCCTTCCACTCGTCGAGGAGCTCGCGCATGCGTGCGGTGTCGTTCTTCCAGTGCACCTGGGGAAGCGGCTTCGCCGCGAGCTTTTCGGCCTCGGCTACCAATACTTCGCGGGCCTCGGCGGCCTTGGCGCGCGCTTCTGCACGCTCGGCGCGTACCTTGTCGGCGACCTCCTTGGCCTCCGCCTCGATGATGCTGAAGCGGGCCTTGAGTGCGGCCATATTGCCCACGACAACAGGCGTCTCGAGCGACGAACGCAGGCCAGAGAGGGACTCGTCGATGTCCTTGGGACTCAACTCGGCACCCACAAGGCGGGCGTGGAAGCGCTCAACTGATGCGGCGAGTTCGATGAAGGCCTTCGCGTACGGCGCGATGGGCGCGTCGCCAGCGGCGGGCCCCACGGGAGTGCGCGTGTCGCCTTCGATGACCACGACCTGATCGCCTTCGACCGCACCAAAGGCGGAGGCAGAGGTGATCTGCTCGGCCGAGATGTCGTTGGCGAGCGGAATACGCACGGGGTGCGTCGTGTGTGCCGCCAAGATGGCGGGCGACGGGGCCTGAGGGCGAGGAATGGGCCTGGGCTTAGCGGGCGTCATGAGGCGATGACCTTTGTGAGGACGACGAACTGGGCGTGTGCTGCCTAAAGCAGGCACCCGTGATGGTACCGCTTCTGGCAATCCCAATCACGATATCTAGGACGAGGACCCATTTACCACCCGCTTAGCGGACTGTCGCCCGTTCGTGACCCGCGCGGGTCTGGACGTTCGTGGGGCGCCCTCGATGGAACAATGGGGGCATGTCGCGACTAGCGCCCCTCTCAGGCTTCCCCGAATGGACCCCCGCCGAGCGTCTCGTGGAGCTCCACGTGATCGATCGCCTGCGTGAGGTGTTCGAACTCCACGGCTTCGGTCAAATCGAGACCCGCGCGGTCGAGCCGCTTGAGCGCCTCGGCGGAGAGGCGGAGGCCTCCAAGGAGGTCTACGTACTGACACGTCGCGGGGGAGAGGTCGCCGAGTTTGGCCTTCACTTTGACCTCACGGTGCCGTTCGCGCGCTATGTCGAGGAGCGCCAGGGCCACCTCACGTTCCCGTTTAGGCGCTACCAGATCCAGAAGGTGTGGAGGGGCGAACGGCCTCAAGAGGGTCGCTTCCGCGAGTTCTATCAGGCCGACATTGACGTGGTGGCACGCGAAAACCTCCCCGCTCACCTCGAGGCCGAGGTCGCCGTCGTGATGGCGCGTGCGCTGCAGAGCCTCAACCTGCCGCCAGTGCGCATGCGCATGAACGACAGGCGGCTCGTGGAGGGTTTCTATCGAGGAGTGGGCGTGACCGACGTCGCGGGCGCGCTTCGGTCCGTCGACAAGCTTGGCAAGATCGGCCCCGAAGGAGTCGCCAGGGAACTCGCGCTGCAGGGCGTGCCCGAGGCCGCGGCCGACGCGATTCTGCACCTTGCGCGCATTCGCTCCTCCGATTCCTCGTTTAAGGAAGCGGTGTTGGATCTGTGGGAGACCACTCCAACCCTCCCTGACGATGAGGCTCAGAGGCTATTGGCTGCGGGCCTCGACGCGCTTGGCGCGCTCGTAGAGACCGTGAACGCCGCCGTCCCCGGCACGGCAGAGGCGGACCTGAGCATCGCGCGCGGACTCGACTATTACACCGGGGCCGTCTACGAGACGACGCTCGAAGGCCACGAAGACCTCGGCTCCATCTGCTCGGGTGGGCGTTACGACTCCCTCGTTGCCGGCGGCGGCTTCCCCGGCGTCGGCATGTCGATCGGGGTCAGCCGGCTCGTGTCTCGCCTCGTGTCGCGCGGAATGCTGGTTGCCACCAGGAGCGTGCCCAGCGCGGTGGTTGTGGCCGTCATGGACGAGGGAACGCGCGCCGCCTCCCAGGCGATTGCCGATCGGCTGCGCGCGAGGGGCATCGCATGCGAGGTCTCCCCGAGCGCGGCCAAGTTTGGAAAGCAGATTCAGTACGCCGACCGCCGCGGCATTCCGTTCGTCTGGTTCCCCGCAGCCGAGGGTGACGGCGAGGTGAAGGACATCCGTTCGGGTGAGCAGGTGCCTGCGGATGCCGACGCCTGGGCCCCTCCCGCCGAAGACCTCAAGCCGCGCATCGTCCGCGGCTAGACTTGCCCGTGGCCCTCACGGGCCGAGGCTCCCGTTGCGGGGCCGCTCACGTCACCACGAAAGGCTTCACCGTGCTTCGCACCCACCTTGCCGGAAACCTCCGCGCCGCCGACGCCGGCTCGACCGTCACGCTTTCGGGCTGGGTGGGACGCCGTCGTGATCACGGCGGGGTTGCCTTCATCGACCTGCGCGACGCGTCTGGCTTTGCCCAGGTGGTGTTGCGCGAGGACATCGCGCACTCGCTGCGCACCGAATACGTGATCCAGGTGACCGGCGAGGTGCGCCTGCGCCCCGAGGGATCGACCAACCCCAACCTGCCCTCCGGTGAGATCGAAGTGGTCGGCACCGAGGTCGTGGTGCTCAACGAGTCCGCCCCCACGCCGTTCCCCATCGACGAGCACGTCACAGTCGGTGAGGAGGCGCGCCTCAAGTACCGCTACCTCGACCTGCGCCGGCCGCGCCAGCGTGATGCCATGGTGCTGCGCTCCAAGGCCAACCAGGCCGCACGCCGCGTGCTCGAGCGTCACGAGTTCCTCGAGATCGAGACGCCCACGCTCACGCACTCGACTCCCGAGGGCGCCCGCGACTTCCTGGTACCCGCGCGCCTCGCGCCCGGATCCTGGTACGCGCTGCCGCAGTCCCCGCAACTGTTCAAGCAGCTGCTCATGGTCGCCGGCATGGAGAAGTACTACCAGTTGGCCCGCTGCTACCGCGATGAGGACTTCCGCGCTGACCGCCAGCCCGAGTTCACGCAGCTCGACGTCGAGATGTCCTTCGTGGACCAGGACGACGTGATCGCCTTGGGCGAGGAGATCGTCCGCGAGTTGTGGTCGCTCATCGGCTACGAGGTTCCGCTTCCCATCCCGCGCCTGACGTTCGCCGACGCGATGGCCCGCTTCGGCTCCGACAAGCCCGACCTGCGCTTTGGCCTCGAGCTCACTGAGCTGGCCGAGTTCTTCAAGGACACGCCCTTCAGAGTGTTCCAGTCCGACTATGTGGGTGCTGTGGTCATGCCTGGTGGCGCGAGCCAGCCCCGCAAGACGCTCGACGCGTGGCAGGACTGGGCCAAGCAGCGCGGCGCCAAGGGCCTCGCGTATGTGCTTGTTGGCGAGGACGGAACGCTTGGCGGGCCGGTCGCCAAGAACCTCTCCGAGACGGAATTGGCGGGACTGGCCAAGGCCGTCGGCGCCGAGATTGGCGACTGCATTTTCTTCGCTGCAGGCGAGGCCGAACAGTCGCGCGCGCTCCTGGGAGCGGCCCGCAACGAGATCGCCAAGCGCGTGGGCCTGATCGACGAGTCGCGCTTCGAGTTCGTCTGGGTGGTCGACGCGCCGCTGTTCAAGCCCGTGCGCTCTGACGACGACGACGTCGCGCTCGGCACCTCGGCGTGGACGGCCGTGCACCACGCGTTCACGAGCCCCAAGCCCGAATGGATCGACCGCTTCGAGGAGGACCCGGGCAACGCCCTGGCCTACGCCTACGACATCGTGTGCAACGGCAACGAGATCGGCGGCGGCTCGATCCGTATCCACAGCCGTGCCGTGCAGGAGCGCGTATTCGACATGATGGGCATCGGCAACGAGGAGGCGCAGGAGAAGTTCGGATTCCTGCTCGACGCCTTCCAGTTTGGCGCCCCGCCGCACGGCGGCATCGCGCTCGGCTGGGACCGCGTCGTGATGCTGCTTGGCGGCTTCGACTCGATCCGCGACGTCATTGCGTTCCCCAAGTCAGGCGGAGGCTACGACGCGCTCACCGGAGCGCCCGCCCCCGTCACTGACGAGCAGCGCAAGGAGACAGGCGTCGACTTCGTTCCCGAGGTCGAAGAGGCTGCTTCCGAAGAGGCCTCATAGTCACGATTTACTGACAAGCGCCTGGCCCTGTGGCTGGGCGCTTGTTGCGTTGAGGGCGCTGGGCGCGGGCAGCCGGACGAGCGCGAGCGAGCCGAGAGCAAGGGCAGTGGCTGGCGCCGCGAGCGCCAGGCCGGGCGACACGTGGTCGGCAAGCGGGCCGACGGCGAGGGCGGCGAGCACCCCGGCGCCTTGCAGCGCCATCGATCCCACCGAGAGCATCGTGGCCCTCTCCCGAGAGGTCACCGACTTGTGAGTGAGCTCGTCAATGACAGGGCCTCCCACGCCAAGCAGGACGTAGAAAGCGACGTAAGCGACCGTGAGGACGCCCACGGCCTGGGCCCCAGTGCAGGCCAGCGCGGCCGCTCCCGCCAGCGCTCCCACGAGCGGTACCCGTGACGGCCTCCGCATCAGTGTGGTGGCGGCGGGGGCGAGCGATGCCCCGATGGCAGAGCCGACGAATCCAAGAGTCGCAAGTACCGCGTACGTCGAGGCGCCCTTGGAATCGGACCCGACGATGCCGGCCACGTGCGGCGGAGTCAGCAGTTCGATGCTCGCGAGCGCCACGCCGATGGCTGCCGTGACAACGAGGAGCCGGCGCAGGGTGGGGTGGGTGGCGGCCAGTCGTGCGCCTCCCGCAATGGTGCGCGGAACGTCGGCGACGACTGAGCGCAGGCCAAGCCGCGTGGCGCGCCGTGGCTCCTTGACCCAGGCCGCCACAAGACAGACCTGCACGCCACCGAATACCGCTGCCACGAGGAAGGGTGTTGACAACGCGATCAGTCTCGTGTCGCTGGCGTGCAGGGAAGTGACAGCGAGAATGCCCCCTGCCGCAAGCGTGCCTGCGGCCAATGCGATGGACTCGCCAGCCGATGCCCTTGAGAGCCCCTTGCGGTAGCTCGCCTCGGGGTCGATCGCGAGGGTGCGCTCAACGAACCAGGACTGGAGGGGGCCGGAGTCGAGCGCCCGCGCCGCTCCACGAATCGCGGCGGCGCACGCGAGCACAGCAAATGAGGTCCCCAGAGCGGTCACGAGAGACGCTGCGACCGACAAGAGCCCGGCGGCGACCAACACGGGCCTGCGACCGATGACGTCTGACAGCCCGCCCGTGGGTAACTCGAGCACCAGCGTGGTGGTCCCGTAGATGGCCGTGATGACACCTATCTGCGAGAGCGACAGCCCGCGTGCCTGGCCGATGAGGACGATCGCGGGCACCGTCAGGCCGGTGGGAAGCCACCGCATCGCGGTGAGTAAGACAAAGGTGCGGCGCACCTGATCGACCGTCACGGGTGATCGGGGTTTCTGGCGTCGGGCGCTCCGGGGAAGGCGTACGCAAAGAGTCTGACGGCCCTCGATCCGTCGGGGCGCGAGCCGTCGTCTCGATCGCGACCCGTGAATGGGGCGATGAGGTCATAGAGGCCCTGTGTGATGTCGCGCAGCTCATCGGCGGTGAGCCAGCTGACCATGTCGGTTGAAAGGGAGGCAGTCCGCCATTCCGCGGACTCAGAGGGACGCCGCGCCACGAAGGAATGCCACGCGGCCATCCGGTACTCGTCGACAGCGTCGCCAACCGCGCGGGCTGCAGCCTCGCCTCCGGGGCCGTCGTCGGCGATCGTGATGCCCTCGTCGCGGGCCGCCCAGTAGCGCTCCCTGCCTCGGCCGCCCTCGACGGGACGCACATGCCCGTATTTGGCGAGTTGGCGCAGATGGTAGGAGCAGTTTGCTGGGCTCTCGCCGAGCCGTGCACCGCACTGCGTCGCGGTCATGGGTCCCTCGAGAAGCAGGTCAATCAGCGCAAAGCGCACCGGATGCGCGAGGGCCCTGAGTTCCCTGGGGTCGCTGACTCGGCGCGAAGGCCAGGGGGGCGTGGGCTCGTGTGGTGCGGAGGTCATGTATCGAAAGTACTCTTTCGAAAGAGTTGTTGCAATACGTTCGGGATCGAGTCGCGCTCCGAGCCGACGTTCGTCACTGAGTGAGCGAGCCCCCTGCGGTCATAGAGAGGACTCAGGGGAGTGGGCCCCCGCACCGCGTTGAGAATGGCGCGATAGCCCGCTCACGTTCGTGTGGTGTTTGTCACACCTCGAAACGTATTCAAGCGTGGCGGGCGGCACCGCATTATCCGCGTTTGGGTGATAACGGACATTGCCCCCGTCAGCGGCCCCAGCATTCTCGCGTACCGGTTTGCCAGGCACTTCAGTCGTGTGTCACCTTATGCGCGGGGCTCGCTGAGGAGCCACGAGTATGTGCTGGGGGAAATCATGCGTGGCTCTTTGCGATCAACCGTGTCTACCGTCGTTGCGTTCGCGCTGATTGCCGCACTTCCGTGGCCCGCGATCGCCGACGAGCCTGGCGACACGATCTCCGGTACGGAGCCCTCGAGTTACGTCCTTCCTGAGGGCGGCACTGTCGTCTTCAACCCCACGGACCCCGCAGGCGCGGGCGCGACGGTTGACGTGGAGTCCCTCGAAACCACCGGCGCCAGCGCCGTCACGGCGGACGGCGCCGTCACCGCGATTGGCGATGGCGTCGAGATCTCCGCGACCTCGCCGAGCGGAGAGGACATCACCAGCCTCCAGCACGAGGTCACGGTCATTCCGGGCACGGAGGATTTGCCCGCAACGGAAGAGATGACTCCTGCGATCGAGTTGACCTTCCCGATGTCCGCCGATGACGTTGCTGGGATTGATCCAGGCACGCTGGGCGTCTACTCGCGTGAGAGCGCCGATGAGCCATGGGTATGGGTGCCGTCCGCATACGACTCCGATCGGGGCGCGGTCGTCGCGCAGTCCGACCACCTCAGTGAGTTCACCGTGATGGGCGCGGCTGCCAGTGCGGGCCCGGCCGGTCCCCGCATCGTGCTGGACCCCGATGCCGATCTTGGTTGGGCGGTTTGGGACGGCGTCCAGTACGGCGAGTTGAAGTTCAACTATTCGCTTGCGACAAAGGTTCGCGACATGCTGGTAGAGCAGTGCGACGCCGATGTGACCCTGACGCGATCGAATGACACGACGGTTGTCTCGAAGGCGACGCGCGCGAATATCGCCCGCAACCAGAACCCAGACATCACCCTCACCCTCGCGTTCAACAGCACCGACGGTTACCCCTGGGGCACGGTGAACGATGGCGGGCCGCTGGCGTGGGGACGCGACGCCGCAGCAGGCGACGTGCGCTTGGCGGACGGCCTGCTCGGCCAGATCGACCGATTCACCACTCGTGAGGCGACGCGGGGGGTCAACCCCACCTCCGCGCTGCCGTATTCCGAATTTGACATCGTGCCAGGCACGGTCGTGCACCTCGAGGCGATGTACCTCAACCACAACCACGACTGGCCGTGGGTCAGCGGTGGGATGAATAGGATCGCCGAGGCCGTCTACACCGGCATCCTCGACGAGATTGCGGCACAGGGGCTCAGCTGCGCGACGGCTCCCACGTACCCAGAGCCTCCGTCGGCAGCGGAGATCCAGCGCTTCGCCGACCTCGGCAAGCAGAACCAGCACGTGTACGGCGCGGACCCTGTCAATCTCTCGACAGGGAACTTCGTCACGTCGGAAAAGGTCTTCAACGTCACCGGCGTCGGCGACCAGAACATGGACCTCACGCTCGCCTACAACGCGCTCGACGGGCGCGCCAGCCAGGTGGGTAACGGCTGGAACTTTGCATACTCCTCCAGGGCCCAGCTCTACGCCAACGGTGGCGCGATGCTGACGCTTGCGGACGGACGGTCGGTGTTCTTTGAATCCGACGGAGCGGGCGGGTTCGTGACTCCGACTGGGGCTCGCAGCACGCTCGCCGCGGTCGAGGGTGGGGCAGTACTCACGCTCGCGGATAAGACGTCGCTTGAGTTCTCTTTTGATGAGGTCACCGGCTATGGCGAGCTCACGCGTGCCGTTGATCGCCAAGGCAACGCCTACACGCTCGCGTACGGGACTCGTGCGGAGGCCTCGGGCAGCGACATCATCTTTTCGCCACTGAAGTCCATCACCGACCAGGCCGGGCAGACCATTGCCGTGACCTCGACGCCGCAGGGCCGGATCACCGCCTTCACACACCCCGACGGGCGCGTGTGGACCCTCGGCTACGACGCGGACGGCAATCTCACGTCGGTCAAGGACGGTGCGAGCCGCGCCCGCTCCTTCGCGTACAACGGCAAGGGACTTCTCTCGGTGGTCACGGGGGCGGACGGCGTGCAGGAGGTCACTAACATCTACGACGACGCCAGTCGTGTGGTCACCCAGACGGACGGTGCGGGCAGCGTCCGCACCATCGCGTACGGGGACAACCACTCGACCACGCTGACCGACGCACTCGGCAACGCGAGCACCATCGACCACAACGCCAAGGGCCAGGCGACCGCGTCCCACGACGCGGCGGGAGGCGTCGCCGCCACGGGTTACGACGCAAACTACAACCCGACCAGCTCGGTCGACGCGAACGGCAACATCTTCCAATCCACGTTTGACGCGTTCGGCCGCGTGCTCACCAGCACGACCCCGCTCGGCGAGGTCACGAGCTACACGTACAACGCCGCGGGAGACCTTACGTCGATCACCACGCCGGACAGCAACGGTGGCACGGCAACGATGTCGTTCGTGCTCAACGCCGACGGCCGAGCTGTCGAGACGCACCTTCCCGACGGCTCTGTCACGTACACGACCTATGACGCGCACGGTGACGCGACGTCTATGACGGATGCCCTCGGCAACGTCACGTCTTTCACCTACGACGCACGCGGCAACACCGTGAAGGTGAAGGACGCCTTGGGCGGCACGTCCACCAGCGCGTACGACCTCGCGAACCGCCAGACGTCGACCACCGACGCGCTCGGCAACACGTCCACCCAGACGTGGGATGCGGCAGACAACGTCACGAGTGCCAAGGACGCGCTGGGCCAGGTCACGTCCTACGAGTACGACGCGAACGACTCCCTCGTGTCCCAGACCGACGCGCGCGGGCTCGTCACCACGTATGAGTACAACGTCAACCTGCAGCGCACCGCGGTTCACCACCCCGACGGCACTCGCACCACGTTCGCGTATGACGCCGAGCACCACATGGTGAGGCAGACCAATCCGGACGACACCGTCCGTACCTGGGAGTACGACTCACTGGGTCGCGCCACCGTGATGGTCGACGAGTCGGGCGCCCGCTGGGTGACCGTCTACGACGCCATTGGCAACGCCGTGGCGACGATCGATCCGAATGGGCAACGGACCGAGACCGCCTACGACGCGATGGGGCGGGCAACCGTCACGACGGACGCGCTCGGCGGCAAATCGACCGTGGCGTTCAACGCCGCGGGGCTCCAGGCGTCCTCGACGGACGCGCTCGGCCGGGCCACGAGCTTCGCATACGACGCGGCAGGTCGCCTCGTGACCACCACGCGCCCCGACGGCTCCACCACGTCGCTTGCCTACGATGCGAACGGAACCATGACGTCGGCGACGGACGCGCGGGGCTTCGCCACGACGTATGAATATGACGCACTGGGCCGCCAGATCGCGACGATCGACTCGCTCGGAGGTCGCACCGCGACGGCCTACGACGCGGTGGGGAACCCCACCGCGAGCACCAACGCCGCGGGCGCCAAGACGGAATTCGAATACGACGCCCTCTCGCGCAGGATCGCAGTGACGGACGCGCTCGGGGGACACCTGACCACCGCGTACGACCCGGCCGGAAACGTCCTGGCCTCGACCGATGCGCTCGGGCGTGCGACAACGTTCACGTACGACTCAATGAGTCGCGTGGCCTCCACGACGTTGCCCGACGGCGCGGTCACAGGCTACGACTACAACACGATGGGCGACTTGGTCGCGGTCACAGACGCGCTCGGAAACGCCGTCGGCTACGAGTACGACCCCGTGGGCCGCCAGACCGCAATGATTGACGAGGCGGGCCAGCGTTGGACCACCGAGTACGACGCGGCGGGCAATGCGGTCGCGACGGTGAATCCGTCGGGTGCACGCACCGCGATGGAGTACGACGCGATGGGTCGCCAGGTCGCGACGGTCGACGCGCTCGGCAACCGCTCCTCACTCGACCTCGATGCGGTGGGCGCGGTCGCGGTGGCGACGGATGCGCTCGGGCGCGCGACGAGTTATGACTACGACGCGATGGGTCGTGTGGCGACGGTCGCCCTGCCCGATGGCACCACCAATTCGTTCACGTACGACGCCGAGGGCCACGCCGTCTCGTCGACCGACGGGCTTGGCAACGCCACCGCGTTCGAGTACGACGCACTTGGCCGCCAGACGGCGACCGTGGATGCGTTGAGTGGCCGCTCCGCCAGCGAGTACGACGCTCTGGGCAACGTCACGGCGAAGGTCGACGCGGCGGGAGCTCGCACTTCCCTTGCGTATGACGCACTCTCGCGGCTCGTCTCGACGACCGATGCGCTCGGTGGCGTCACGGCCACGGAGTATGACGCGGTGGGGAACGCTGTGAAGAACACGGACGCGCTCGGACACGCCTCGGAGATGACCTACGACTCGATGAACAGGGTCGCCACCTCAAAGGTGGCCGACGGTGCCACCACGGCATACGCGTATGACGCGCTCGGCAACATCGTGAGCGTTACTGACCCCCGGGGCGCGACCGTGCTTCACGAGTATGACGCGGTGGGTCGCGAGACTGCGCGCGTTGACGAGGCGGGCGGCCGGTGGGTCACGGAGTTTGACGCGGTGGGCAATGCGGTCGCGACCGTGGATCCCGCAGGCGCGCGCACCGCGATGGATTACGATGCCGCGAATCGCAAGGTCGCAACCACGGATGCCCTGGGCAACCGGACCGCGAACACGCTCGATGCGGTGGGCGCGGTCGCGGTCGCGACGGACGCGCTAGGGCGTGCCACCGGCTACGACTATGACGCGATGGGTCGCGTCTCGTCGGTCGACCTGCCCGATGGTACGACCAACTCCTTCGCCTACGACGCGGAGGGCCACACTGTCGCCTCCACGGACGGTCGCGGCTTCATTACCACTTTCGAGTACGACGCCCTCGGTCGCCAAACGGCGACGGTGGATGCGTTGAGTGGCCGCTCCACCAGCGAGTACGACGCGCTCGGCAACCTCACGGCGAGTGTCGACGCGACCGGCGCCCGCACCACGCGAGCGTATGACGCCCTCTCGCGGCTCGTCTCCGCAACCGACGCGCTCGGCGGGACCGCGACCACGGAGTACGACGCCGTTGGCAACCCCGTCAAGACCACGGACGCCTTGGGGCATGGGACCAGCGCGACCTACGATCCGATGGGCCGGGTCACCAGCACGACGCTGGCCGACGGCGCCAAGACGCGCTATGCGTATGACGCGCTCGGCCACGTTCTCAGCGTGACCAATGCGCTCGGCGCCACGGTGCGGCACGAGTACGACGCGGTGGGCCGCGAGACCGCAAAGATCGATGAGGCGGGGGAGCGCTGGACCCTCGAGTACGACGCGGTGGGCAACGCGACCGCGGCCGTGGATCCGACGGGCGCTCGCACCACAACGGAGTACGACGCGCTCGGCCAACAGGTGGCGAGCACGGACGCTCTAGGCAGCCGCACGGCACAGGAGTTTGACGCGGTGGGCTCGGTCATTGGCGTCACGGACGCCTTGGGCCGGTCCACGACCTACATCTACGACGCAGCGAACCGCCTGACGTCCGTCACGACGCCGCAAGGCGCCACCACGGAGTTCGGTTACGACGCAAACGGCAACGCGACGTCAACGCGCAACGCCTTGGGCGACGTGCTCACGGTGGAATTCGACGCGCTGAACCGTCCCGTGGCTCAGGTGGATCCCGAGGGCGGACGTAGCGTCACGACGTACGACGCGGCGGGCCGGACCCTTACGGCGACGGACCCGAGCGGCGTCACGGAGACCTACGCCTATGACGCGCTCGGGCGGCCTACGTCCTTCACGGACGGCGAGGGATTTGCCACCACGAGCGAGTACGACGCGGTGGGCAACGTGCTCTCGGTCACGGATCCACGCGGCGGAGTGGTCGTGTCTTCCTATGATGCGGTGAACCGTCCGGTGGCGGTCACGGACGCGGTGGGTGCTACGACGTCGACGGTGTATGACCGTGTGGGTCGGGTCGCTTCGACCACTGATCCTGCGGGAGTGGTCAAGAAGTTCACGTATGACTCGCGCGGCCTGCTGACCGCGACCACGGAGAACTTCCTCGCGGGTGTGGCGCCCTCGGCGTCGGTCAATGTCACGACATCCACGGCCTTCGACGCTCGTGGTCTGGCGACTTCGATCACGGATCCGCGCGGCAACACCACCACCTACACGCGTGACGTGGCGGGCCGCTTGACGGCCGAGACCGATGCGAAGGGCGGGACGACGTCGACGCAGTACGACGCGCTGGGTCGCCCCACGGTCGTGACGGCGGTTGACGGTTCCGTGGCGGAGACGAGCTACACCGCGGACGGGTATGTCGCCGCGGTGGCGCGACCGGACCAGACGGTGAGCTACGGCTACGACGCGCTTGGTAACCGTTTGACGATGGAGGACAACCTGGGGACGTCCTCGTGGGCGTATGACTGGGCGGGTCGTGTGGTGTCTGAGACGGATGCGCGGGGCAACACCACGACGCACGAGTATGACGTGGCGGGCAACCTTGCGGGCGTGACGTATGCGGATGGTCGCACGGTGGGGCGCACGTTCGACGGTCGTGGACTGGCGGTATCCCAGACAGACACCACGACGGCGGGCGTGGTGTCGGCGACGGCGTTTGCGTACGACCAGACGGGTGCGTTGGCAGGCGAGACGCGGGCCTCGGGTGTGACCACGCAGATCGTCCGTGACCTGGCGGGTCGCGTCACGGGCATCGTCTACACCGGGCTCGGCGTCACGGGAAGCACTCTGCCTTCGGGTGAGGTGAATCCCTCGTCGGCCGCTCCTGGTAATGCGTTTGGGCATTGCAAGGACAACGGCAATGGGCACCCGAATCAGCAGCCTGCAGGGTGTTCCACGGACACGTTGGCGTTCGCGTATGTGTATGACGTGCGGGGTGTGGTGTCTCAGCGGGATGTGGTCTCGGATGAGGCGACCACGCGCACGGTGTATTCGCATGATGCGTTGGGTCGTTTGACGCGTTCGGTGACGGGTGGTGCGGCCACGTTGTATGTGTGGGACGCGGCGTCGAACCTGGTGGGTGAGGGTGGCACGGATGATCCCAGCACGGTGAAGGTGGGCGATATGTATGTCATTGCTCGCACGGTCAACGAGGTGAACGAGTTGGTGTCGTCGGTGAAGGACCCGGTGGGGACCCCTGGGGGGAAGGTGGAGTCCACCGCGTTCTCGTATGACGATCGGGGCAACCG